>Ga0233363_1000285_pt1 | contig 24159 bp, 19 predicted proteins | sample ElkDunMinimDraft_18_FD_191534 | JGI IMG/M metagenome (GOLD analysis project Ga0233363, IMG submission 191534) | Fecal eukaryotic communites from dung pellets of Tule Elk in California, USA - Elk Dung C16 | ecosystem: Host-associated > Mammals > Digestive system > Large intestine > Fecal | place... | reverse complement strand
CGACTTCGACGACGCGATCGCCGTCGCCAACGACACCCTGTACGGGCTCGGCGCGGGCGTGTGGTCGCGCGAGGCCAACATCGCCTACCGGGCGGGCCGCGAGATCCAGGCCGGGCGCGTGTGGACCAACTGCTACCACGCGTACCCCGCCGCGGCGGCGTTCGGCGGGTACAAGGGCTCCGGCGTCGGGCGCGAGAACCACAAGATGATGCTCGACCACTACCAGCAGACGAAGAACCTCCTCGTCTCCTACTCGGCCCAGAAGCTCGGCTTCTTCTAGGCCGCCGCCCGTGCCCGGCGCTCGACGGCGCGCAGGCTCGTTCTCGACACCTGCCGCCCGGTCCGCACCCACCCTGGAGGTCCCCGTGCCCGACGACGTCCCCTCGCCCGGCGGGTCCGACTCGCCCCCCGCTCGGGTCGCGCTCACGGGCGCCGCCGCCGAGCTGCTCGCGCGGCTGCGCCAGATCCATGGCGAGCTCATGTTCCACCAGTCCGGCGGGTGCTGCGACGGGTCGTCGCCCATGTGCTACCCGCAGGGCGACTTCCTCACCGGTGACGCGGACGTCCACCTCGGCGACCTCGTCGTCGAGGCCCCGGCTGCGCCGGGCGCCGACGGGCTCGACGCGTTCACCGTCCCGGTCTGGATGAGCCGCGCCCAGTTCGAGTACTGGAAGCACACGCACCTCACGATCGACGTGGTCCCCGGCCGTGGCGCCGGGTTCAGCGTCGAGGCACCCGGGGGCGTGCGCTTCCTCATCCGGTCGAGGCTGCTCACCGACGACGAGTGGTCGGCGCTCGCGCCCGCACGCTAGCCGCCGTCGGGCGCGGCCCCACCAGCCCACCCCGGCGCACGCCGCGACCGCCGTGCGCCGGGGTGCTCCACGTCGTCGAGACGACAGCCCTCAGACGAGTCCCATCGCGCGAATGACCTCGTCCGGAGAGGTCTCCGGCACGACGACGGCGTCGCGAAGCGAGGTCTTGCTCTGCAGCAGGTGGTCGAGGTTGACGTCGAAGGAGTCGAGGTCCGGGTGCGTGGCGATCGGGTAGTAGACGTGCACCTCGCGCTGCTGTCCGATCCTGTACACACGGTCCGTCGCCTGCGCCTCCTTGGCGGGGTTCCAATGTCGCTCCAGATGGATCGCGTGGTTGGCTCCCACCACGGTGAGTCCGACGCCCACCGCGAGAGGGGAGAGCACGATGACGTTGAACCCCGGCCGTGCCTCGAAGGCTCGGATGCGTGCGAGCCGCCCGTGCGTGACGCCTGTCGCCGCGGTGTCGCCATTGACCACGTCGACGCGCAGTCCGTAGAGCTCGCCGAGCCACCCGGCGAGCACGCGCTGCATCGCCTTGGTGCGGCAGAAGACGATCGCCTTCTCGTCGCGTTCGCGGATCTCGTCGAGGATCTCCCGTACCGTCGTGAGGGTGCGGGCCGACTCGTCCACCGCGCCCAGGCTACCGAGGTCCTCTGCGGTCCCCGTCCGCAGTCGCGGGTGGAGGCTGACCTCAGAGAGCGCGTGCAGCGTCGCCAGGGCAGCGCCCTTGACGCCCTTGCGCGACCGGTAGCCGGCGAGGACGTCGTCGTACGCATCGCGCTGCGCAGTCGGCATCGCCCTGGGGAGCGAGTGGACGCGCTTCTGGGGAAGTCCCGGAAGGTGGTCCTCCTTGACCCGGCGGAGCATGAAGTGCCCCACCTCGTCCCGTAGCGCTTTGCCCAGCCGTGCGTGCTCGTCCCCCGACGCCGTGCTCATAGGTGTCTCCCACTCGTCGCGGAACTGCGCCCAGGAGCCCAACAGGCCCGGCTGCGCGGTGTCGACGAGGTTCCAGAAGTCGAGAAGCGAGTTCTCCACGGGGGTTCCGGTGGCGGCGAGCAGGAAGCGGGTCTTGAGAGCCTTGGCTGCTCGCGAGCTGAGCGTCTCGGGGTTCTTCACGTTCTGTGCCTCGTCGAGGACCACCGCCTCCCACTCGACGAGACCGAGCGAGATCTGATGGCGGCGCAACGCCTCGTACGTGGTGAGCACGAGGGTCCCCGGTCGGTCGAGCCGTGCGTCGCCCCAGGACTCTCCGACTCTCAGCGAGACGAGGTCCGCGAGCCGGTCCTCCCGCACCATCCCTCGTGCATCGAGATCGTGGAGCCCCGCGGCGGTCTCGCGGCCTCGTCCACGGATGCGGAAGAGGCCGAGTCCTTCGCCCTGGAGCGGGACCACCTCCGCGAAAGGCCCGGTCTTCGTCCCGAACGTCTTCTCGATCTCGGCAAGCCAGTTGTCCAGCAGGGCGACCGGCATGACGGCGAGCACCGGACCGGGCTCGCGCCCGGCTGCCCTGACCGACTCGACCAGCTCACGAAGCGCCACGAGGGTCATGAAGGTCTTGCCCAGCCCCATGTCGTCGGCGAGGACGGCGCCCCGGATGCGGTGCGGCGTGTCCGGGTCCGAGGCGGCAGCCGCCTGCATGAGCGCCGTCATCCACTCGATGCCGGTTCGTTGATGGGGGTACGGATCCAGCGCGAGGGAGGCGTAGTCCACGGGGCGGGCGAGCTGGGCCTCCTCGGCGGCACGCCGCAGTGCGTCGGGACCTCCGGCGAGGTCCGCGATGTGCATGCCCACCGTGACCTGCGGCCCGCGTTCCGCGTCCTCGTCAGTCGGCTCCGAAGCGTCCGAGACTCGGTCGGGGGTGGTCCGCAGGAGCTCGAGGCGCTCACGAGCCGCGTCGAGCGCCTCCGTGACACGGTCATGATCGCTCACGTCGACGACGTCGTCGTCGAGCGGCACGACAGTCTCGCCGCGCTCCCAGGCCTGCTCGATCGCGTCGGTCAGCTCACGGTGCTCCGCGACCGACGTCGGGCGCTCCCGCAGGACCTCGGGCGGCGCCGTCCTTCGGACATCGTCGAACCATCCGATCCCTCGCTCCGCTGCCTCCGTGAACGAGACCGGGGCGATGACACCCAGGCCGAGGACGCGAACTCCGAGGTGGACCTCGACGTCCACGATCTCCGGGTCGTAGAAGGCACCCGGCGCCTCGAAGAACTGCTGGACCTGCTCGGGCTCGATCCGCGGGCGCCGGCGAACCTCTTGCACCCCGGCGAGGCGCTCGCGGTCGAGGAGCACGAGCTGGTTGCCGACGCGGAGCACGCCGGCATCCTCCTCGCCACCGTCGCGCGGGAGCTGGTCGAGCCTGCGCGCGACGTCGCCGGGGTCGAGAGTGGGGCCGAGATCAGGCATCACGAAGAGCGACCCGTCCTCTTGGCGGCCCACCGCGAGCCCCACGATTCGGGGAACCGCGGTCGTGAACCTGTCCAGAGCACCGAGCTCGAGCCGCAACGAGATGTCTCTCTCGACGGCGTGCTCGGAGGTGGTCGCCCGGGCCCGAGCGTCCTGGAGCTCGGCCACCAGCTGCACGTTGCGTGCACCGGTGCGCAGCTCACGAGGAAGAGCCGTGTGCTCCTCGATCGCACGCAGGGCGTGCAGCGCAGGGGGGCTCAGCCGGAACAGCGCACCGCCGACGGTCATCGCCGGTCCTCGACGTTCGTAGGGCTCAGGATGAGTTCCGACCAGTGCGACGACGTCGACCCGGAAGTCGGGGCTCGGTGTCGACTTGTGCACCGTCGTGCGGAGCTCGCCGGTGAAGCGCGGCGCGAGCCCGAGGATCCTCGCCTCGTCATCGTCCAGCCGGGCGACCTCTTCCGCAGGGACGAGGAAGCCGTCCTGTGTCGGTGTGGCCCGGCCGCCCTCGGCAAGCATGTCGAGCACGATGAACTGCCCCTGGGCGCTCCGCTGGGCGAGCCCGTCCCGCATCAGCCGAAGGACGTCGGGGTCTGCGGTGAACCGGGTCTCGTCGTCGTAGGCGACCCGGAACCCGGGCATCGGGGCGAAGACGTCGTCCGGGACGAAGGGACGACGACGCAGGCGGTCGAGCAGGCTCATCAGTACCATCCTTCGGATGCGCGGCGTCGCTGGATCGCGAGGTGGGTCCGTTCGTCCACGAGCGTTCGCTCCTGGACGCTCACCCCGAGGTAGCGCAGGAAGTTGAACGCCTCACGTTGCCAGAGACCCTGATGGCTGATCGCGGTCCATCTCTCCGGACCGTGAAGCCGCTCGTGTTCTCGTGGGACCCGGTCACGGAAGTCGTCGAGCGTGAAGTGGCGCTCCGAACGGTTCATGAGGCGGCCCACAGGTCGACCCGCGAAGACGTAGAGCTTGAAGTTGTGGGAGCCCTCGACCAGTGTGAACTCGCCGCAGTCGACGATGATGATCGCCTTGTCGTTGCCTCCGGTCTCGGAGTATCGGGCCGCGTCGTACTGCGAGAGCCTGGCGGGCCCCGCGACACGTCGGCTCACGTCCGAGCCGAGGACGAGGCGCGTCTCGACGATGCGGTCGGCCTCGTAGAGACCGTCGAGGAAGATGCGCCGGGGAGCGATCATGCGGGTCAGGTCGGTGTTGCCCTGCGAGCGTCCGTAGTCCTCCACCGCGTCCAAGAACGCCCGGAGGTCGGCGGTGCTCATCCACCGCACGGCTCGCTCGACGAGGCGCCGGTCGAGCGGGCGCCACCACAGGGACCAGCGTTCGGTCTGCCGGTGGCGAGGATCGCCGGCGATCGTGGTGACGGCATCGAGCCAGTCGGTCGCCGGTCGACGAACCTCCTTCAGGAGGAGAGCGGTGAGCACGTCATGACCGAAGCGGCGCGTCTCGTCGGGATCGGACTGGCCCTGCGTAGACCTCTGGCGGGCCAGGACCTCGTCCCGCACCTGGGCCAGCACGGCGTGGCCCTCGATGGTCGGGTCCGCGTCCTCGATCTGGACCAGGTACACCGCGTCGCGCACGAGGTGGAAGAACCGCGTGTCGGTCGCCGCGCCGAGCCGGTGCGCACGAAACCAGTCGTGAGGGGTGCTCCCGATGGACAGGAGGTGGCGCGCGAGGGTGCGCGGTCCCTGCGGGTCGAGAAGGAAGGACCCCTGCGTGCGCAGCGTCTCGACCGTGTCGTCGGAACCGGTCGCCGACGCGGCGACCATCGCGCGGATGGTCGCGGCGAGCTCGGCGAAAAGACCCGGCCGCCACTCGTCCAGCACCGTGTAGTGCTTGAGGAAGAACAGCACCGTCGTCACGACCGTCAACCGGGAAGGCCTCCGGTCGGTGGAGGGGCGCAGCGCCGCGAGCAGATCGCTGGTCGTCGTCCGGGCCGCGAGCGCGGGATCTGCTGCCCAGACGGTGACGACCGCTCGGGCGAAGCGTCGCTGCGAGACCCGCGAGAGGAGCTCGGGATCGCCGTCCTCGAGCATGCGGCGGGCCTCGTCGACGAGTGCGTCGAAGCGGCGACCGGTACCCGCCCGGGTGGCCAGCACGTTCGCGCGCGTCTCGAGCGCCTTCCAGCGCTCGGCGGTCCTCTCCGACCACGCCGGGAGCTCCGCGCGAACGGGAGGGAGCGGCAAGAGGGAAGTCACGACCCGTCCTCGGCACGAGCGGCGATCTCCGCGTCCAGGATGGCGGCGAGGTCTTCCGCACTGAGTCGTCGCTCCGTGAAGCGCACGTCGATGCGCCGGTTCGCCGCGCGCTCGTCGTCGGTCACCTGCGTCTCGGTGGCGGGCCGACTCTCCCCGTAGCCGGCGACGGAGAACAGCGTGCGACCGTCCTCCCGCCGCAGCTCGTCGAGCTGACGGTCGGGTGCGAGGCGCTCGTCCCACAGCCGCCACAGCGAGATGGCTCGGAAGGTCGAGAGCCCCCAGTTTCCAGACCCCTCCAGTCCTTCGAACGGCGTGTTGTCCGTGTGTCCCTCGACGAAGACCGTGTCGAGGTACGTGTAGCGGTCGTCTCGCGCGACGACTGCCGCGATGGTGTCACCGATCGTGAGTGCGAGCTGTTGGTGCTGGGGTTGGATGTCGTACGACCCGGCTTCGAAGCCGAGGAGGGACGTCGGGATGCTCAGCACGGAGTTGTCTGCGCTCACGGTCACGTCGATGCCCTGCGCGGCCAGGGCGTCCCGGATCTCGACGAGCATCTGCGCCCGGACCTGCTCCGCCTCGCTGAGCGACCCGAGCGTCTCGTCGAACGCCCGCTGCTGCGCCTCGGCACGCTGCTGCTCCGACGCCAGTGCCTCCTGCTTCTGGGTCAGGGAGAGGACGAGCACCACTGCCGCGAGCATGAAGATCGTGAGCAGGGAGGTCATGAGGTCCGAGAACGAGATCCAGACCGAGTCCTCCGAGCCCTCGGTGCTGCGCCCCCGGCGGAGGAGCCGTCTCACGCGGCCTCCACCTCAGGTTGCGGACCACGCCTTTGCTCGACCGCCTCATTGAGCTCGTCGACCGCGTAGGACATCGACTGCACAGCGCTGAGCATGGTCGACGTGAAGCTCTCGGTGTGGCGGTTCCACTCTTCCATGCGTCGGCCGGTCTGCTTGCTCACCTCGTCGGAGTACGTGTTGAGCCACGTGGCCATCGCCTCGGTGTGCGACGAGAGCTGCTTCTCCAGGTCGGCGAGGTAGGCCGTCTGGTGCTCGCGGAGCGCGCCGAATCCTTCGTGAAGGGTCTCGGCCGAGGTCTCGAGCGTGGCGCTCGCCGCGACGGTGGTCGTCGTCAGCTCGACCATCTGGGCCGACAGACCTTCGAGCACGTTGGCGGCCCCGGTGTTCTTGGCGCTCATCTCCTCGAACGCCTCCGCGCCGTCGGCCAGCACCTCGCCGAACTTCTCGCTCACCGACTCGAACCGGTCGGACGTGAGCGCGAGGTGCTTCGAGGCCGACTCCAGCCGCTCGGAGCCGAGCTCGAGCCGGGTGGTTGCGGCCTCGATGCTGTCGACGACCTTCGGCAGCGACTGCTCGAGCATCTCCACCTGCCGTGCGGTCGCCGCCTGCAGCCCCGCCATCTGCTCGCGGTACTGGTCGGCCTGCTGCGCGAGCTTCTCCGACATGTACTCGAGCGTGGAACGCATCGCCTCCGACGACTGGGTCAGTCCGTCGGCGAGCGAGGTACCGATCGCGTGGAACGACGAGGTGAGCTGATCGGCGACCTTCTCGAACACCTCCGCCGACTGGTTCGCCGCCTTCGACGCGAGGTCCTGCATCACGGGAGCGAGCGCGCTCTCCATCGACTGGGTGACGGCGTCGCGCGTCTGCTCCGCGACTCCGAGCACCGCTTCCTGGAGACGCTCGCCGATCTTCTCGTGGAGCTCGGTGAGCGCCTCCTGCGACTCGTGAGTCGAGCGGGCGATGTCCGCGAGCGACTGCTCAGGGGAGCGGAGGGTGAAGAGTCCGTCCACCCTGGTCTGCACACCGCGGATCCGGGCGAGCGCGTGGCGCTCCATGACCTTCTCGACGAAGTTGACGACCAGGCTCGCGAAGACGCCCCACAACGATGCGGTGAAGCCGAGTCCTGCACCGGCGACGAGGGTCTGGATACCGGCGGTGAGTGCGTCGGAGTCCCCGGCGAGGTCGACGCTGCGCAGCCCGACGGTGAGGCCGAGGAACGTTCCGAGCAGACCCAGCGTCGTGAGGACGGTCGGCATCGCGTGCAGGAGGCGGTTGTTGACGAGTAGCGGGGCGAAGCGCTCTGCGTTGAAGTAGTGCTCGGCCTCGACCGTGTTCCACACGCGCCGTTCCGAGTCGTCTGCGACCAGGGTCTCGTCGAACTCGCGCCACGCGTCCTGGACGACTCGCGGCCCCGACGCCGACCTCTCGAGGATCGTCTGGCGCTGTTCCCACAGCGTCGGCGCGCTCACGCCGTCGATCGGCAGGAGCGCCTCCGCGGCGTACCTCGTGGCAATGCGCATCTGGGTGAAGGCAACGACGAGAGTCGCGATGGCCGCTCCCCAGATGACCAGGACCAGGACCGGGGTGACGGCTTCGACCGTCCCGCTCGTGATGTTGCTCCAGACCGGCCAGATGAGCCGGATGAAGCTGCCGAGCTCTTGCTCCGCCATGGTGATGCCTTTCGTACGCGGGACGCGCGGCACCAAATTCTCGATGGTGCCGCCGCATGGTTTCACCCAGGACGTACCGGACATGCCGACGATGCGGGTGAAATTGTTTAACGATCTGATGAAGGCGACCGGTCAGAACGTCCACGCGTCCTCGAGCGTCGTGTAGACGACGTCGACGTGGTCCCAGTCGAGCGAGACGTTCATGGTGAGGTCGGCCGGGTCCGTGACGCCGAATCCCTGCTTCCAGGTGATCGACTGGCCTGGGAGCACCGGGGCGCTGGGCGCCCCGCCGTATCCCTGGTCGGAGTCGTAGACCTCGTCGCCGGCGACTCCGGCGCTCGTCACCTCGGTGTACCCGGACGACGACCACGTGGTGCTCGTCCCGTTCGTGACCGTGAAGGTGAAGCTCAGGTAGGTCGGGAAGTCTCTCACCGCTGCCCACTCGCTCGGGGTGAAGTAGCCGTCGTTCGTGACGGTCAGCGTGAGGCCGTCCTCCCACTCCATCGGGGTTCCGAAGGACGTCACGGGGTTCTTCGTGGCGGCCTCCGCCTCGTCCTTCCCCGTCGTGTAGCCGGCGTCGTACCCCTCGCGGAACTCCTCGGTCCGCTCGGAGAGGAACCCCGCACCGGCGCGGGCGCCGGTCGTGGAGCCGTGGTCGTACCCGAGGTCGTAGCCCTCCTGGTACGTGCCGATGAGGGTGGCCTCGTCCGAGGTCGGCCTGGTCGTGGTGGTCTGCGCGGCGGGCGTGACGTCGGGGGAGACGGATGGCGCGATGCTGCACGCGGTGAGTGACGCGACGAGCGAGAGCCCGGTCGCGAGGGTGCGAAGGCCGCGCGGGCGCGGCACGGGTACGGACAGGGGCTGGCTGTACGGAGACATGTCGGTCCTTCGGGTTCGGCCGCGTCAGTGGCGCGGGAGGTGCAGGAGGTTGTCCGTCTCGCGACCGTTCGCGACGGTCGCGATGTAACGGGTACCGCGCGGGCTCACGCGAGCGATGACGTCGGCCTGGTTGTGCGTGACCTCGTCGAACGTCCGGAAGCGCTCGCCGCGACGAATCGCGGCGTGCACGGCCTCGCGCGTCCCGGCGCGCAACGGCCCGGTCGTGGTCGCGGAGTAGCGGACCTCGACGACGTGCTCGTTCGAGGTGCCCGGGTACGCGACCCGGACGGAGCGGATGAACGGCATGGGGACTCCTTCCCGTGTGTCGTGGTGTGGCGGGTCCCCGTTGTCAGTCCTCGACGACCACGAGGTCGAGGCCCGAGTCGGGGTGGTAGGACCACGTCGCGGTGAAGCGGTCCCAGGCGTCGCTCTGACGCCCGTCGAGGGCGCGGGTGGAATCGATCTGGGCGACCACACGGTCGGGGACCTCGAGCTCGAGCAGCAGGCACGCGACGTCGGTGTACTCGGCGCCGGCGCGGTCGTCGTTGCCCTTCGTTTCGACCAGGAGCGTCCGGTCGTCGTCGGCCAGCCGGATGCCGTCGGCGCCGTCGGGGAGGCACGCCTCGTGCGCTCGGGCGAGCGCTGACTCGTCGCCGCGGACCGCGAGGACGGTGAGCACCGCACCGAGCGCGACCACGCCGGCGACGACGCCGAGCACGATTGCTCGTCCCCGGTGCGAGCGCGCCGTGCCGTTCAGCTCCGGGAGCGACGGCTCCCCGACGGTGGCGGTCGCCTCGGGTGCGTTCTCCTCGGCAGCCTGAGGTCCGGGGATCTCGGGTGTGGGTCCGGTGCTCATGCGTGCTCCTCGGGTTCGGTGGCCGGCTCCGTGGCGACGCGGTCTCGCGGCGGCGTGAGCGACACGCAGCGCGGGCACAGCCCGCGCCCTTCCCGGAGGGGGTAGACGAAGCCGCACCGGCACCTCACGTGGCTCGGGGGGTGGTTCATCCGGGGCTCCTCGTCGAATCGCTGCCGCCGGCCGTCGTGGCCGGACCCGAGGAGAATGGCATCGCGAGCCGCTCGCCGGCACCGGCATACGCGATAAGGGGCCATATCAACTCAGCGCGCACTGAGGGCCGCGCCCGGGCTACAGTCGGCCGGAGTATCCGACCCACGAGCACAGGAGGTGATGGCCCTGATCACGTCGACCACGCCGCTCCTCGCGGACCTGCGTCTCACGCTCGCCGACGTCGCGGAGCTCGCCCACGTCCGTCGGCCGGTGGTCTCGGTCTGGCGCCGGCGCCACGCGTCTGGCGCGACTCCGTTTCCTGCGCCTGTCGCCGCACCGGGTGGGAACGGCTCGGCGCCCTTGCGGTTCCGCGCGTCGGACGTCGCGGACTGGGTCGAGGTGAGCGGTCTTGGCAACAACCGCGCGTTCCGCGCGGACGTGGCGCTTCGAGCCGTGCTCGACGACGAGTCCGGGCCACCCGACGACGTCGCCTTCGCCGGACTCACCGCTCTGTTGCGCCTCAAGGCCTACGCTCCTGAGCCCCTCGCCTCCCTCGACGTGGACGTCGTCCTCGACCTGGCCGACGAGCTCGACCCGGCCGACGACTCCGTCTACGCCGAGGTCGAGGCGCTCGGCCCGCACACCGACCGGTTCGCGGCGCTCGCGGATCTCGCCGCCGGCTCGGCGTACACACCGGGTGCCGCGGTGGAGGTACTGCTCGCCGACCGGTTCCGTGCCCGTCGCGAGGCGCTCACCCGTTCGGCGCTCGCTCCCGCGGCGCTGGCGCTCCTCGCCGACCTCGCCGGGGCGGTCGTGGGCGACCACCTGGCGTCGGGAGTGACGGTGGCCCGCGCCGTCGCGGACCCGTACCCGGGCTGCGGCGACCTCCTGGCCGCGGTCCTCGGGCGCGGCGAGGTCGTCGAGACCCCGACGGCCTACGTGCCGAGGGGCGACGCTCACCGCCTCGTGCGTCGTCGCCTCGGCGCGCACGGCTGGTCGGTGAGGACCCTCGAGGTTGCGACCAGGGAGACAGCGCCCCAGGAACTGCCGCTCGTGGTGACCCAGGTGCCGCCGGTCGGTGTCGGCGTGCTCGACGACGTCACGGCCCTCGAGCTCGTCGAGGAAGTTGTCCTGGGGCTCGCGCCGGGCCAGCACGCCCTGGTGCTGGGGCCCGCGAGCGCGCTGGTCGACGCGTCGTCGTCGCCCGAGGCGGAGTCGGTGCGATCGGCATTGCTGCGCACCGACCGGCTGCGGGCGGCGGTCCTGCTGCCTGCCGGCCTGGTCGTGGAGCGTTCGCGTGAGCGTCTGGCGCTGTGGATCCTCGGGGACGGTCATCCCGACGTCGACATCGCGGACCGGTGGACGGTCGTCGCCGACCTCTCCGGGGCCGCCCCGGTCTCCGGGACCTTCCCGCGCGCCGTAGTCGAGGATCTCGCGACGGACGTCGTCGCCGCGCTCGGCACACCGGGCGACGTCCAGCGGCACGCGTTCCGATTCGGCCAGTTCGTGTACACGCGAACCGTGCTCGCGTCCCGGCGCGGCCTGCTGGACACCGCGCGCCCGACGGTGCGCGGCGCGCGCGACGACGGTGGGACCGGCGTGGTGCGCGTCGGAGAGCTCGTCGATCTGCTCGACGGCGCCCCGCGTCCCGCGCTCGGCGTGGCGGTGCAGCGCGGAGAGGCCGAGCCCGCCCGTCGCGCGCGCCTGGGCTCTCTCGTCGACGGCGGCGCGGTCCGTCGGGTGCCGGGGAACAGGCTCGAGGAGTCGGACGTGCGCGCCGCGGGCGCCGACCCGGCGGGCGCGTCCCGCGTGATCGGGGTACCGGAACTGCTCGGGGAGGAGGAGGTCGGGGCGCGCGTCGTCGACCGTCTGGAGTTCGCCGGACGCTACCCGGCGGGCCGCCTCACCGAGCCGGGGGACGTCGTGTTCTGCACGACGCCGCGCCCGGCCGCGCTCGTCGACACCGAAGGCTTCTCCGTCGTCGTCTTCCCCGCCCGGGTGCTCCGTCTGCGAGCGCACCGGCCGGACGACGGTCCCGGCGCCATAGGGCCCGACGCGCGGCTCGTGCCCGAGGTGCTCGCCCGCGACGTCGCCGCCCAAGTCCGCGGATCGCGGTGGCGGTCGTGGGAAATCCGGATCGTGCCGGCCGGGGAGGCGGACGACGTCGCGGCGGCGCTCGCGCGGGTACGCGAGCGCCGGGCCGCAGCGCGGCGGGAGCTGTCGCGGCTGGAGGAGTTGGAGATGGCGCTGGTCGACGGCGTCACGACGGGTGTCGTACGCATGCGCAAGGATGAGCCCGGCTCGTGAGCAGGGCTGTTCACGAGATCACGTCGAGGAAGCGAGCTGAAGTGCCCCCGAGGAAGAAGCAGGTCGTGGCGACGCCGAGCACGGCGACCACCATGAAGGAGCTCAAGGACACGCTCTGGAAGGCCGCGGACAAGCTCCGCGGCTCCATGGACGCGAGCCAGTACAAGGACGTGGTCCTGGGGCTCGTGTTCCTCAAGTACGTGTCCGACGCGTTCGAGGAGCGGCGCGGCGCGATCCTCGCCGAGTGCGTCGCGGACGGGCTGACCGAGGAGGACGCGCAGCCGCTGCTGGAGGACCAGGACGAGTACCGCCGGGCGGGCGTGTTCTGGGTCCCGACGCGGTCGCGCTGGGGCTACCTCGCGCACCACGCCAAGGGACGCGCGGCCACGACCGAGGAGCCCGGCGCGACGATCGGCGAGCTCGTCGACGACGCGATGGTGCACATCATGGGTGCGAACCCGGCGCTCGCCGCGACGCTGCCGACGATCTTCAACTCGAACAGCGTCGACCAGCGCCGGCTCGGTGAACTCGTCGACCTGTTCAGCTCGGCACGGTTCACCGGCGTCGGCGCGATACGTGCCCGCGACGTGCTCGGCGAGGTCTACGAGTACTTCCTCGCGAAGTTCGCGGCCGCCGAGGGCAAGCGCGGCGGCGAGTTCTACACACCGCCCGGCGTGGTGCGCGTGCTCGTCGAGATGCTCGAGCCCTACTCCGGCCGCGTGTACGACCCGGCGTGCGGGTCCGGCGGCATGTTCGTGCAGGCGGAGAAGTTCCTCGAGCGCCACGGCGCCGACCCGCAGGCGATCTCCGTGTACGGGCAGGAGCTCAACGAGCGCACCTGGCGCATGGCCAAGATGAACCTCGCTGTGCACGGCATCACCGGCCAGCTCGGCTCCCGGTGGGGCGACACGTTCGCGCGCGACCTGCACCCCGACGTGCAGATGGACTACGTCATGGCCAACCCGCCCTTCAACATCAAAGACTGGGCCCGGGCCACCGACGACGCCCGCTGGCGCTTCGGCGTCCCGCCCGCAGGCAACGCCAACTACGGCTGGATCCAGCACATCCTGTCCAAGCTCGCGCCCGGCGGGTCCGCCGGCGTCGTCATGGCCAACGGGTCCATGTCGTCCAACTCCGGGGGAGAGGGCGAGATCCGCGCCCAGCTCGTGGAAGCCGACCTTGTGTCCTGCATGGTCGCGCTGCCCACGCAGCTCTTCCGGTCCACCGGCATCCCCGTGTGCGTGTGGTTCTTCGCGAAGGACAAGACGGCGAGCGAGCGTGGATCCGTCGACCGGACCGGGCAGGTGCTCTTCCTCGACGCCCGGAACCTCGGCCACATGGTCGACCGCGCCGAGCGCGCGCTGTCCGACGACGACATCGCGAAGATCGCCGGCACGTTCCACGCCTGGCGCGGGACGAAGTCCGCTGTCGATGCGGGGCTCACCTACGAGGACGTCCCCGGCTTCGCCTACTCCGCGACACTCGCCGAGATCAAGGACGCCGGCTACGCCCTGACTCCAGGCCGCTACGTCGGCGCCGCCGAGGTCGAGGACGACGGCGAACCCGTCGAGGAGAAGATCGCGAGGCTCACCAAAGAACTCTTCGAGCAGTTCGACGAGTCGGCAAGCCTCGAGCAGGTCGTCCGCGAGCAGTTGGGCCGAATCAATGGCTGAATGGCGGGAGGTGTCATTTGGAGACCTCGGCACGATTTACGACGGCCCTCACGCGACTCCTGTCCGTCGCGAAACAGGACCCTACTTCCTCAACATCTCCAGTCTCAAGGATGGTCGTCTCGATCTAGCGGAGTCCGATCACGTTGCTGAGGAGGACTTCGATCGATGGACGCGACGGGTCGTCCCGCAAGGCGGCGATTTGCTCTTCTCCTATGAGACGAGACTGGGCGATGCTGCGCTCATGCCTGAGGGCGTCCGGGCATGTCTGGGTCGAAGAATGGCGCTCATGCGGCCAAATCGTGAGGTCGTGGACCCGCGATTCCTCCTTTACTGCTACCTTTCGCCGGCATTCAAGCGACTTATCGAGCAGAACACCGTCCATGGCGCGACGGTCAACCGAATAGCCTTGTCGACCATGGGTGCCTGGTCGTTGCAGATTCCTGCATTGCCTAACCAGCGGGCGATCGCCGAGGTGCTCGGTGCGCTCGACGACAAGATCGCCTCCAACACCCGCCTCGCCACCACCGCTGACGCCCTTGCGCGGGCTCTCCTTGCGTTGGCTGAGCCAAACGTGTCCGTAAGCGAGATCGCGACGCAATCGCGACTGACGGTCAATCCTGAGGGGATGACCGCGCTCCGCGTCGCGCACTTCAGCCTGCCCGCCTTTGACGTCGGGACCGGCCCGGAGATCGTCGACCCCAAGACGATCAAGAGCAACAAGTTCATGGTCTCTGAACCGGCAGTCCTTGTGTCGAAGTTGAACCCGCGGTTTCCCCGCGTCTGGAACCTCCCGCGGCTTCCCGATGAACCCGCTCTGGCATCGACGGAGTTCGTCGTCCTCGTTCCGACGGCGTGCTCTACCACGGTGCTGTGGGCGCTGACGTCACAACCCCGCTTCGGGGCAGCGCTCGAGGGGATGGTTGCGGGAACGTCGGGCAGCCACCAGCGCGTGAAGCCGGCCGAGATGCTTGCGACGCTGGTACCCGACCCGCGCCGACTCGAGCCGTCGTGGCTCGCACAGGTCGACGCGCTCGGTGCTCGCTCGCTCGCTGCCCAGGCCGAGAACGTCACTCTCGCTGCGACCCGGGATACGCTGCTGCCGCAGCTCATGTCGGGGAAGCTCAGTATGCGCGAGGCGGCCGAGATGGCAGGGCTATGACGGTGCCGCACATGTCGCCGTGGTCCAGTTCGCTCGTGCCCGCGTCGCCCGCGCGCCGAGGGTTGCCGCCGTGCGGACGCGCGCTCGCCGCGAACCCGGACGGGTCGCGGCCGCCGCACCTGGACGCGAGCAGCACCGCCCCGCCCCGGCCCGCGCCGCACCTCGAGGCGAGGGGCCGCGCGGTCGTACGCTGCGCCGTCGGGCACGGCCGCCCCGAAGGCGGCGGCCCAAGCGCGCCGGTTCGGACGCATTGGCCGGGGCCCCACACCGTCGTCCCCCGGGACGAGACGGTCGAGGATCGCCCGACGCACGTCGTCGCGAGGCTCGGTTCCGCGAGCGCGATGCTCGACCTCGACGACAGCCCGGCTGGCGAGGACATCGACGACACGCTCTATCGCGCTCGCGAGTCCCGCGGCGGCGTTCCCACCTTGGGGCGGGGCTACCGATGACTGACCGGGGGGACCACGTCGTCGTCCGGCACGGTGGCGGACGACCGGAGCAGGGCGATCGGTCGGCTTCCGAGCAGGTGTCCTCAGTGGTACGCGAGAGACTCCGGGGTGATGCCCGGGGCAGCAGGTCGTTGACCCGTTTCGAACCACCCCCAGTGTCGAGCAGCGAAAGAAGGATCTGACCATGGATCACGAGATCCAGCTGATCAGCGACGGCGACGGTCTGGCCGTCATCGGGAACCCGACCGCGGTCGAGCGCTTTCTGGTCACCGAAGGGCTATCGTCGCGGGATCTCGGGCTGCACCGGCTCGGCTCGGGCCTCGGTGCTGCGGGCGGTATCGCGCGAGCGGGCTCAGAGATCGCGGCGAGCTCGGGGCGCTGGGTGAAGCTGTCCGAGAAGTCCGCCCAGGCTCTGAAGTCGTCCGGGCTGATGAAGGGGTCCGAGCCGGGCCTCAGCCGAGCCGTGCTCACGGAGAACGGCTCGATCAAGGGGATCCTCGAGATCGCGAGGGCGCCGGGGTCCTTCTTGGCGAATCCGGCGCTGCTCGCCGGCGCAGCCGGGATCATGGCGCAGCTGGCGATGCAGCAGACGATGGAGGAGATCACCGACTACCTCGCCACGATCGACGCCAAGGTCGACGACATCCTCCGCGCGCAGAAGGATGCGGTGCTCGCGGACATGATCGGCGTCGACCTCGTCATCGAGGAGGCCATGACGATCCGGCAACAGGTAGGACGCGTCTCCGAGGTCACCTGGTCGAAGGTGCAGGGAACGTCGGTCACGATTGCGCGGACCCAGGCGTACGCGTTGCGTCAGCTCGACGCGCTCGCGGAGAAGGTGGAGCGCACGACCAAGGTGGGCGAGCTTGCCAAGGCGTCCAAAGAGGTCGAGTCGCAGTTGCAGGAGTGGCTCGCCGTGCTGGCTCGGTGCTTCCAGCTGCAGGACGCGATCGCGGTGCTGGAACTCGACCGAGTGCTGGACGCAGCCCCGGACGAGCTCGACCGCCACCGGATCGGCGTCCGTACCGCCCGACAGAACCGTCTGGAGCTGATCTCCCGGACCACGGAGCGTCTGACCGAGCGCATGGGCCTGGCCGCTGCGACGGCCAACGCGAAGGTGCTGCTGCACCCCAGCGCGTCCAGGGACGTGGTGCACGCGACCAACCACGTGACGACGGCGGTGGTCGACTTCCATGGACGACTCGGGATCGCAACGGACCGGGAGGCGTGGGAGGCGCGGCGATGGATCGACGCGGCCGGTGACGTTCGGGACCGGGTCGTCGAGACCGGGGCCGGCGGCCTCGACGCCGGTCGCCGTCTGGGGGGTCAGACCGTCGACCGCGCCCGGACGGTGACGAGCAGGCTGTCCAGCGGCATCGCCGAGCGAGCACTCCGTGGACGCGGGGGCGACGAGCCCGCCGGCCCGACGGAGGCGCAGCCGTGATCGCCGACCTCGCATGCCGCGAGTGCGGATCCGACGACGTCGACCTGCTCGACGTCCTGCCCGACGGGCGCCGTCGCGTCTGCTGCGTCGAGTGTGGGAGCTCCTGGGTACGGGGCACGGCGGTTGCCCCGAAGAAGCCCAAGCCCTTGCCGACGTTCGACGAGCTGAAGAGGACGTTCCCGAGCACAGAAGACGTCTCGCCGGAGCGGCTCGCACACGGGAACGCGCTGAAGCAGCGCTACCTTGCCGAGGTCAGTCCTGAGCCGGATCCTGCCGTGGCGCCCTTCTGGGCAAAGTACCAGCGCATCTTCAGCGCAGAAGGACTCCCGTCGGCCGCTCCTCAGGACCTCAAGGACTTCGCCAACCTGTCCGTCGGGGCGAACCCGGGCAACATGTCCGTCTTCAACACCGAGTGGAACCGGATCGGCGACGACGCTGCCGCCGCGCAGGTGCGGAGGACCGTCGAGTACCTGCTCCGCGGTCCGGAGTCCACCCCGCTCGAGGACCGGCTGACGCAGCTGATCGACGACACCACGTCCGTCGGGATGAAGGGTTTCAGGGAGGCGCTGCTGACCAAGGTGCTGTGCATCGTCCACCCCGGCGAGTATTTGACGATCCTCAAGTACACGGGCACGGCAGGAAAGCTGGAGATCGCCCGTGCGGTCTGGGGCATCGAGCTGCCCGACCCGCAACGCGTCACATGGACGATCGGACGACTGATCGTGTGGAGCAACACCCTGCTCCGAGCGCTCATCGGGGACGGGTTCGAGACGCAGGAGCACGCGGCGGCGTTCCTGTGGTGGGCCAAGGATCAGCCGTTCGACGGGCCGGTCCCGGACGCGCGGCCCGCGGCCGTCGATCCGCGGAACGACCGCTCGTCCTTCGACGCCTGATACTCGCTAAGGGGACTCTTGCATGGTGCTCACCGCACGACGGAGCCGTAGTCTCGACGGCATGAACGTGACGCGACGGTTCGATATCAACCGCGTCCGCCTGCAGCACTACCGCAGCATCAAGCGGTGCGACGTGCTGCTGGAAGATCTCACCGTGCTTGTCGGACCGAACGGCTCGGGCAAGTCGAACTTCGTCGACAGTCTCCGCTTCGTCAGCCAGGCGCTCGGAGAGAACCTCGACAACGCGCTGCGCGAACGGGGCGGGGCTGCAGAGGTGAGGCGGCGTTCCGCCGGTCACCCGACGCACTTCACCATCGAGCTCGATTTCACGGGCGACGGCATCACCGGCGGATACCGGTTCAAGATCGGTGCCGTCAAGGGCGGGGACTACCGCGTCACCCACGAGCGGTGCGTGGTGCACCGCAACGACACTCTCGCGGACGAGGACGTGTTCTACGAGGTCCGTGACGGCCAGCTCGTGGCGTCGTCGTTCCAGACGCCGCTGCCTCCCAGCGCCGACGACCGGCTGTACCTCGTGCACGCTGCCGCGATCCCCGACTTCCGGCCGGTGTTCGACGGGCTGAGCGACGTCAACGTCTACAACCTCAACCCCGGGGTGATGCGTGCCCCCCAACGACCGGATGCCGGTGATCTCCTCAGACGTGATGGTTCGAACATCGCGTCCGTCCTCGAGCACCTGCGCAGGACTGCACCTGACGTCAAGAACAAGGTGGAGGAATACCTCCGGCTGGTCGTGCCGGGAACGGTGGCGGCCGAACGAGTCAGCTACGGCGCGTACGAGAGCCTCGAGTTCCGTCAGCATGTCGAAGGTCGGGAGGACGCGTGGACGTTCCCGGCGACGTCGATGAGCGACGGCACCCTGCGCGCGCTGGGCATCCTCGTCGCTCTCTTCGCCCCGGGAAGCAGTGGCTACAGCCCGATCGGCATCGAGGAGCCCGAGACTGCGCTCCACCCCGCCGCGGCGGGCCTGCTCCTCGAGGCCTTGTCTCTTGCGAGCGAGGAGCGCCAGGTCGTGGCGACGAGCCACAGTCCTGAGCTCTTGGACTCGAGCGACCTGCGACCGGAGAACATCCTGACGGTGCGCGCGGAGAGCGGTGTCACCTCGATCGGGGCGATGGCGCCGGCTGCCGCAGAGGCGCTGCGGGACGGCTCGTACACCGCCGGGGAGCTCCTCCGGGTCGACCAGCTCCAGCCGCCGTTCCCGATCGAGCAGCTGGGGCTGTTCGAGTGAGCGGCGCGATCGTCATCGCGTCGATCGTGGAGGGGCACGGGGAAGTGACCGGTCTACCGGTGCTTCTCCGACGCATCGCTGCGGAGCGACACAACGTTCACGTGGACGTCCTCAAGCCACACCGGGTTCCGCGCGCCAACATGGTGCGTCGGACCGACGAGCTGCAGAAGGCTGTACGGCTGCAGGCGAACCGCGTGCGAGGCACCGGCGCAGTCATCGTCCTCGGGGACGCCGACGACGACGAGCCGGAAGCGCTGCGTGAGACGCTCCGTGCGACCGTCGAGGGTGCGAGCCCGTCCGTACCTATCGTCGTGGCTCTTGCGGTGCGCGAGTACGAGGCGTGGTTCCTCGCTGGCATCGAGTCGCTCCGGACGCACCCGTCAGTTCGCGACGACGCGACGTACGACGACGACTGCGAGGCGCCGAGAAACCCCAAGCTGAGACTCGAGAGGCTCATGACGGAGTCCTACGGTTCCGTCCGGCACCAGGTCGCCTTCAACGCTCGGCTGGACCTCGACGAGGTTGCGTCAAGATCCTCGTCGTTCAGGCAGTTCCTCGGCGCGGTCGCTGCGGTGGTCGACCCTGAAGGCGAGTCGGTGGACGGCTGACGCGTTCGAGCTCCGCGCGCACCGGACCCTCCGGGAGTCGGATCTGACGGTCACGGCTCGCCGTCCGGCGTCGGCGCCTCGACGACGAGGCGGGCCCCCCGCGGAACCAGGACGAGCTCGTAGCCGCAGGCGGCGGCGACGTCCAGGAGCGTCGAGCTCGCGACGGGTGCCCCCCGCTCGAGCCTCGACAGCGTCGGGCGTGAGCTGGACGCGCGCCCTGCGAGCTCGCTCTGCGTGAGTCCGGTCGTCTCCCGAGCGCGTCGCAGGGCATCCCCGAGGGCACCGGGAGTTCGGGCACGGAACCACCGCAGTGCAACGCTCACAAATGATTCATCTCCGGAAGCCACAAGAATGCATCGGATCTGATGCACCGTCACGCTACACCTCCCATGCTTCAGATGTGATGTACGCCGTGGCTTCTTCGGCCGGGCGAGGAGTGGCTGGCGGCCTAGGTCGATACACGGGGTTATCGCGTCGATCGCACCATGACGGCCGGTCGGCCGGGCATGCTGGGCCCTGACATCGGCCGCAGTAGTCTCACGACCAGGCCCGACGAACGGCACGGACGCCCCGGAGGAACAGTGCGCAGCAACGAAGCCGAGTGGGAGCACCTCGCGCTCGACCACCTCGCCGGGATCGGCTGGCAGCACCTCGAGGGGCCGGAGATCGCCCCCGGTGCCACGTCCACCGTCGGGCACCCGGGGTACGCCACGGGGGGTGAGCCGCTGCCGCAGCGTGAGTCCTGGGATGAGGTCGTGATCCCCTCGCGGGTGCGTGCCGCGCTGCGACGCCTCAACCCGGACGTCCCGCGGGACTACCTCGAACAGGCGCTCGTCGAGATCCTGCGCCCGACGTCGCAGGACGCGATCACGGAGAACAAGCGGGTCCACGACGTCCTCGTCGAGGGGTACCGCGGCATCACGTACGTCGAGGACGGGCGTCAGCAGACCCCGACTATCCGCCTCGTCTCGTCCCGCGAGGACGAGAACGAGTGGCTCGCGGTCAACCAGGTCCGCGTGGTCGACGGAGACGTCGAGCGCCGCTTCGACGTCGTCCTCTACCTCAACGGCCTGCCGGTCGTGGTCATGGAGCTCAAGGACGCCGGAAGCGCGCGGGCTGACGTCGCCGCCGCGCACGCGCAGCTGATGACGTACGTGCGCGAGCTGCCCATGGCGTTCCGCGCGTGCGTGCTCACCGTGATCAGCGACGGGATCGTCGCGAAGTACGGCACGCCGTTCACGCCGCTCAACCACTACTCGCCGTGGAACGTGGACGACGACGGCCGCGTCGTCGGGCCGACGGGGGCGCCCGTTCCCACGGTCACCGACGCCCACGAGGCAGCCGACCGCGACGCGCGTGCCGTCGACGGGATCACGGACGACGTCGCCGAGGGCGAGGTGCCTGTCGCCTCCCCGCTCGAGACGATGCTGGACGGGCTGTTCAACCCCGAGCGGTTCGTGCAGCTCCTCCGCGGGTTCGTCGCGTTCGACGAGGACGAAGGTGGGCTCACCAAGCGGGTCGCCAAGCCCCACCAGTACTTCGCGGTGAGCCGCGCGCTCGAGGCGACGATCCGGGCCGTCGAGACCGACGGACGCGCGGGCGTCGTCTGGCACACGCAGGGCTCGGGCAAGTCCATGGAGATGGAGCTCTACGCCGCGCACGTGGCGCGGCACCCCAAGCTCCGCAACCCGACGATCGTCGTCGTCACCGACCGTACCGAGCTCGACGGGCAGCTCTACGAGACGTTCGCACGCTCGCGGCTGCTCACCGAGGCCCCGCGGCAGATCAGGCGACGTGCCGAGCTGCGCGACGAGCTCGCGTCACGCACGACTGGCGGGATCTACTTCACCACGCTGCAGAAGTTCGGGCTGACCGCGGACGAGAAGAACGCGGGCGCCAAGCACCCCGTGCTGTCGGAGCGACGCAACGTGATCCTCGTCGTCGACGAGGCGCACCGCTCGCACTACGACGACCTCGACGGCTACGCGTGGCACCTGAAGAACGCGCTGCCGAACGCGACGCTCATCGCCTTCACCGGGACGCCGATCTCGACCGCCGACCGGAACACCGAGAAGGTCTTCGGCGACGTCATCGACGTGTACGACCTCACGCGTGCGGTCGAGGACGGCGCGACGGTGCCCGTGTACTTCGAGCCGAGGCTCGTCAAGGTCGCGTTCGCCGAAGGCCTCGACGCCGAGACGATCGACGCAGCGGCGGACGAGGCGACCGCCGGTCTCGACGACGTCGAACGGGACCGCATCGAGAAGTCGGTCGCCGTCGTCAACGCGGTGTACGGCGCACCTGCGCGATTGCAGGAGCTCGCCGCCGACCTCGTGCAGCACTGGGAACGGCGCCGAGATGCCATGGAAGAGCTCGTGCGTGCGTCCTCGGACCCTGGCGGCGCGCCCGGCAAGGCGCTGGTGGTCGCAGCGACGCGCGACATCTGCGCTCGCCTGTACGACGAGATCGTCGCGCTGAAGCCGGAGTGGCACTCGGACGACCTGCATGCCGGCCGGATCAAGGTCGTCTACTCCGGCACCGCGACCGACCAGCCCCCGATCGCGGACCACGTGCGCCGCGACTCGGAGAACGCCGTCGTCAAGAAGCGGCTCAAGGACCCCGACGACGAGCTCGAGATCGTCATCGTCAAGGACATGATGCTCACGGGGTACGACTCGCCCCCGCTGCACACGCTCTACCTCGACCGGCCAATGCGGGGTGCCCTGCTCATGCAGACGCTCGCGCGGGTCAACCGCACCTTCCGGGGCAAGAACGCCGGCCTTCTCGTCGCGTCCGCGCCCATCGCGGAGAACCTGCGCGCCGCGCTCGCCGAGTACACGGTCCGGGACCAGGGGGCTCGACCCGTCGGACGCACGGTCGACGACGCGGCCGAGGTCGTCGCCGACCTGATCGCTCGGCTCCGCGACCTCGTCGACCCGTCCGGGTGGCGCTCGCGGCTGACATCGGCGATCGCGGCCGGCTCTCGGCGGGCGTATCTCGACACCGTCCTGGCGACCGTCGCCTGGCTGCGCGACCCGCGCACGCCGGGGAACGTCGCCACGGCCGAGGGCGAGGAGACGCGCGGGGCCGAGTTCCGCCGTCGGGCAGCAGCGCTCGCCCGGGCCTGGGCGATCGCCGGGCGGTCGGACGACGTCGCGGAGCTCGCGGACGACGCGCGCTTCTACGAGCAGGTCCGGGTGTGGATGGGCAAGCTCGACGCCGAGGAACGCCAGGCGCGCGGCGAGCCCGTGCCCGACGACGTCCAGCGACTCCTCAACCAGCTCATGGCGACCGCCGTCGTCTCGGGCGAGGTCGTCGACGTCTACGCGGCCGCAGGGCTCCCGCAGCCGCGACTCGACCGGATCGACGACGACTTCCTCGCCGCCGCCCAGGCCGCCCCCAACCCACAGCTGACGATCGAGGCGCTGCGCAAGCTCGTCACCGAGGAGGCGCGACGCCTCACGCGCGGCAACCTCGCTCGGCAGCAGGTCTTCTCGGAGCGTCTGCAGTCGATCATGACGAAGTACGTGAACTCCAACCTCACGTCCGCCGAGGTCATCGCCGCGCTCGTCGAGATGGCGAAGGAGGTCGCGGCGGAGGAGTCGCGTGGGCAGCGGTTCGAGCCGCCGCTGAACCGCGACGAGCTCGCCTTCTACGATGCCGTCGCGACGAACGAGTCGGCCGTCGACGTGCAGGGCGAGGACGTCCTCGCCCAGATCGCACGGGACCTCGTCGCCGTGCTGCGCCGGGACGTCAAGACCGACTGGACCGTGCGCGACGACGTGAAGGCCAAGCTCCGGTCCTCGATCAAGAGGCTGCTCATCAAGCACAAGTACCCGCCGGACAAGCAGCCGGAGGCGATCGTCCTCGTCATGCAGCAGATGGAGTCGATGGCGCCGCGCTACGCGGCGTGAGGCACCGACGTCGCTGCTGGACGGTGCGGCGACGCCTATGCTGGTCGGGTCCTGCTCCTGCGCCGACCGGAGGTGAGAGATGGCCGACGTGCTGCTCGTCGCACGCGACGCCGCCTCGTCGCTCGTGCTCCTGGTCGGGACGCAGACCCTGACGGCCACGCTCCTCCTCCTCGGCGCCGCCGCGCTCGTCGCGGCCGTCGCCGTGGCGACCGCGCGGTGGGGCACGCCGCTCGTCCTCGGCGTGGCCGCGCGCCCGGCGGGCGGCCTGCGCGACACGGTCGACGTCGGTCCCGTCGTCACGCAGAGCGACCCGGACGCACCAGGGGCCGCCCGGCCCCGGGCGCCCGGTCTCCTCCTCGGCTGATCACCCCCGCCGAGGCTCGTCACCCGCACCCCGCACGGGCGCAACCGCGCACCGTCGCGGCGTGCTGCCGCCCGCTGAGCGCGGGGTGATCGGCGAACGCGTCCACCGCACGTTCGACCGAGGACACCACCACCATGAACCTGCTCGACCTCCCGCCCGTCGCGGCGGTGCTCGACGTTGCCTACCGCGCCCTCATGGGCCTGTCCCACCTGCTCGAACCCGTCGCCGGCGGGGCCGCCGCGGCGGCGGCCGTCGTCCTGCTGACCCTCGCCGTGCGGGCCCTGCTCGTGCCCGTGGGCGTGTCCCA
>Ga0233363_1000283_pt1 | contig 24200 bp, 22 predicted proteins | sample ElkDunMinimDraft_18_FD_191534 | JGI IMG/M metagenome (GOLD analysis project Ga0233363, IMG submission 191534) | Fecal eukaryotic communites from dung pellets of Tule Elk in California, USA - Elk Dung C16 | ecosystem: Host-associated > Mammals > Digestive system > Large intestine > Fecal | place... | reverse complement strand
CAGGATCGACAGCACCGCGGCGAAGATCGGCCGGTCGATGAAGAAGCGGGAGAAGTCCACGGGGAATCCTTGTGGGCGGCGCGGGGGCCGCTTGGCAAAAAAATCGGAACAGCGAGTCCTTCACCTTTCGGAGAAGGTGGCCCGGAGGGCCGGATGAGGGGAGCCCTACCGGTGCGACCGGCAGCCCTCACCCCAACCCCTCTCCCAAAGGGAGAGGGGCTCAAGCAAGCGCGCGCGTCAGCGCTTCGCGACCGCCTCGATCGGCTGGCCGCCGCGCATGGCAATCGCCTTCGGCGCAACCGGCATGCCCGGCATGAAGACCTTCTGCACGCCGTTGACGATCACCCGGTCGCCGGCGGCCAGGCCCGACTCGACCACGCGCAGGCCCTCGACGATGCGTCCCGGCACGATGTCGCGTCGCTGCGCGGTGTTGTCCTCGCCGACGACGTAGACGTACTTGCGGTCCTGGTCGGTGATCACCGCCTTGTCGTCGATCAGGATCGCCGGTCGCGCGGCCGCGCCTTCCAGCTGTACGCGGGCGAACAGGCCGGGGGTGAAGCGACGGTCCGGGTTCGGCAATACGGCGCGGGCACGCACCGTGCCGGTGGCGGGATCGACCTGGTTGTCGAGGAAGTCGACGGTGCCGGCGTGGGGGTGGCCGGTCTCGTCCGCCAGACCCACGCGCACGGCGTTGTCGGCATTGCGACGTTCGCCGGCGCGCGACATCGCCTGGTGGCGCAGAAACGTGCGCTCGTCGGTCTCGAAATACACGTGCACCGGATCCTGCGAGACCACGGTGGTCAGCAGTGACGCGTCCGCCTGCGCCAGGTTGCCGGTGGTCAGCATCGCGCGCCCCGCGCGCCCGGCCACCGGCGCGCGGACCTGGGTGAAGGCCAGATCCAGCCGCGCCGTTTCGACCATCGCCTGCGCGGCGCGCACCGCGGCTTCCGCTTCCGCGAGACCGGCGCTGCGCGCTTCGAAATCGTCGCGCGAGATCGCACTCGCCTCGATCAGCGACTGGGCGCGGGTGTGCCGCGTCTTCGCCAGCTGCGCCTCGGCGCGAGCGCGTGCGAGCTCGGCTTCCGCGCGCTGCAACGCCGCCCGGTAGGGCCGCGGGTCGATGACGAACAGCAGATCGCCCTTCGCCACTTCGTCGCCTTCGGCGTAGGCCACACGTTCCACGTAGCCACTGACGCGCGGACGCAGCTCGACGCTTTCGACCGCGGCGATCCGTCCGGTCGCCTCGTTCCAGTCCTGCACCTGTTCCGACAGCACCGCGGCAACACCGACGTCGGGTGGAGGCGGCGCGGTCTGGTCCTGGGCACGGGTGTCGCAGCCGGCAATGGCGAACGCGACGGCGGCAGCGAGACCTGTCGCGGCGAGCGCGCGCCAGACGTGGCGCGGGCGGGAATGAAGCACGTGGGGGCGGATCATGAGCGTGATTCCTGGGTAGGGACGGAGGTGGCCAGGCGTCGCAGCAGCGCGCTGGCGTCTTCCTGGTGTCGCGGGATGGGCGCGCACGGGCCGACGTCGAGGTCGTCCGACAGGCCGGGGGGACGGACCGCGGCGCCGAGCGGGAAGCGCACCAGTGCGATGTCTGCATTCGCGGCGCCATCGACCAGACGCAGCGCGTGGTCGGCAATCGCCTCGACGTCCGGCCACTGCGCACGCGCATGGGCGGCGTTGGCATCGCAGCGCATCGGCGAATCGACCGCGAGCATCTGCACGCGCACCGGCAAGGTGCGGGCTTCCTCGTGCAGCACCCGCGCGAGCATCCGCAGCGCCGATGCACCGATCGAGTGATGGCCGTAGCCGGACCAGGGGTGATCCGCGCCCGGGCTGCCGACCAGCACGTAGCCGGCACGTGGCCGCGTCGCAAGCAGCGGCAGCAGATGACGCGCGATCGCGAGATGCGGCAGCAGGTCCTCGTCGAGGCGGCGACGCAGGAAATCCGCGGGCGCATCGAGCACGCGGTGGCTGCCGGCGGCGCCGCGGATCGCCGCGATGACCGCGCCCGGCGCCGGCCCGGGCAGCGCACGGAGGCGTGCCGCCAGGTCTGCCGCATCGGCGTCGCTGCGGATGTCCGCGTACAGCGTCGTCAGCGTGGCGCCGTGCCGGGCCCGCAGTCCGTCGAGCGCTTCGGCGTCGTTGGCGACCGCGAACGTGCGGCGTCCGGCGGCCATGGCCTGGTCCACCACGCGCATTCCGACCGTCCCGGTGGCGCCGACGACCACCAGCGGCGCTGGAATTGTCCCGATCATGGGATTTTGTCTCCCGAAAAGCGCTCCTCGACCGGGGCTTGGACCGTCCGGCGGGCGGCCGTACCCGGCAGCCAGGACCACACCCATCCCCACCCGGCACGCCCGGACTGGAGCCGCTTGGGCACAGTGATGCGCGCGCTAGACGATTGATTCGGTGGGATTTCCATGCGCGGAGCACGCGGGTGCGACGCCGCCATCGCGGGGCGTTGGCGTGGGGATCCGGCGTGGCGGAAAGCGGTCATCGGCGGCGTCCGTTGGAAGGTGCCGCAGATCATCCCCCCGGAAACGGGACTTGATTAGTCCCTATTCGAGGGAATAATTATCCCCCTCGCGGTCCAATCCCCGTGCTCGCCCCACGGCACTGCCAAGGAGTTCCACATGGCGCACGATCTCAACGAGACCCTGATCTTCGTCAAGGTGGTCGAGCAGGGCAGCTTCATCGCCGCCGCCAATGCGCTCGGCCTGCCCAAGACCACGGTCAGTCGCAAGGTGCAGGAGCTCGAACAGCGGCTCGGCGCACGCCTGCTCAACCGCACCACGCGCCGGCTGGGCCTGACCGAGGCCGGCAGCGTCTATCACGAGCACTGCCAGCGGATCGCGCGCGGGCTCGAGGATGCGGAGAGCGCGGTGGCGCAGTTGCAGTCGGGGCCGCGCGGCTGGCTGCGTTTCACCGTGCCCTACTCGATCGGCATCACCTGGATCGCGCCGTTGCTCGGCGACTTCCAGTCGCAGTACCCGGAAATCCAGCTCGACATGCACATGGGCAACGAGAAGCTCGACCTGATCGCAGGCGAAGCCGATCTGGCCCTGCGCATCGGCACGCTGCCCGATTCCAATCTCGTCGCGCGCAAGCTCGGCAGCCTGCGTACCCAGGTCTTCGCCAGCCAGGCCTACATCGAACGGCATGGCGAACCCCTGCACCCCGACGACCTGCAGCACCACCGCACGCTGGTGATGCGCAAGAGCCACAACGCCAACAACCGCTTCGTGTGGTCACTGACCGACGGCCGCGCGCTGCGCGAGTTTCCGGTCAACCCGCAGCTCGTCGCCAACGATCCCGCCGCGCTCAACTGGGCACTGATCAAGGGCGAGGGCCTGATGCTGACCGGCGACGTGATGGCCAAGGCCTTCGTCGAAGCCGGCATGGCGCAACGCGTGCTGGCCGGCTGGACCGGCCCGGAAGTCGACATCAATGCGGTGTTCCCGGGTGGCCGGCTGGTGTCGCCCAAGGTGCGTGCGTTCGTCGATTTCCTGATCGACCGTCTGAATTTCGACGCCGACCACATGCAGACGCTCTGCCAGGTGCAGCAGCAGGCGATCGAAGCGAAGGCCACAGGCAAGGCGGTCCTGGCGCAGCTGGAGAAAGCGACGCGGCAGGCAGTCGAAGCGGTTGAAGAGGCCGACGCGGCGGATATCGAGGCTGACGAAGCGGAAGAGGTCGTGCTCGCGGGACGCTGACGCGAGCAACCGCCGGCGCGGGCGATACGCGCCGGTCACCCGCTGCTTTTGCCTGTCTCTTCGCTGGGCCGGCGAGGCGTCCGATCCGAGAGCGGACCGATCGACGGGCGTCGCTGCGCGGCCATCCTCGGAGCCTGCGTACCTGCGGCAAACAGACGAGCGCCGCCGGGCGCGAACCTAACTGTCGAGCTTGACCAGCAGCTTGCCGAAGTTGCGCCCCTCGAGCATGCCGATGAACGCCTCCGGCGCCCGCTCCAGACCCACCACCACGTCCTCGCGGTAGCGGATGCGGCCATCGCGCAGCCACCGGCCCATCTCGCGCACGAATTCCGGGTAGAGCGCGATGAAGTCGTGCTGGATGAAGCCGCGCACGGTGAGGTGGCGGCTGAGGATCATCGCCATCAGCTGCGGCAGGCGATCCGGGCCCGGCGCGGGAGCGGTGGCGTTGTAGTGGGCGACGAGGCCGCAGACCGGAATACGCGCGAAATCATTGAGCAGCGGCATCACCGCATCGAAGACCTTGCCGCCGACGTTCTCGAAGTACACGTCGATGCCGTCCGGGCATGCCGCGGCGAGCTGCTCGGCAAAATCCTCGGCGCGGTGGTCGAGTGCGACATCGAAACCGAGCTCGTCGCGAAGATGCGCGACCTTCTCCGCGCCACCGGCGATGCCGACCACGCGCGCGCCTTTCAGCTTCGCGATCTGGCCGACAGTCGCACCCACCGGGCCGCTTGCGGCAGCGACGACCAGGGTTTCGCCGTGCTGCGGCCTGCCGATTTCGTGCAGGCCGACATAGGCGGTGAACCCGGGCATGCCGTGCACGCCGAGCGCGGTCTGGACCGGCAGCCCAGCCGGATCGAGCTTGCGGCGCAGGGTTTCGCCGTCCACCACCGCGTAGGTCTGCCAGCCCGCATGGGCCAGCACCAGGTCGCCGGGCGACCACGCCGGATGCAGCGACTCCACCACCTCCGACACCGTGCCCCCGTCCATGGTCTCGCCGATCTCGAGTGGCGCGACGTACGAACGTCCGGCGTTCATTCGGCCACGCATGTAGGGGTCGAGCGAGAGCCAGCGATTGCGCAGCAGCACCTGCCCGGTCCGCGGCGTGGGCACGGGCGTGTGCTCGAGGCGGAAATCGCTGGCGACCGGTGCGCCCCTGGGTCGCGCGGCCAGCACGATGCGGGTGTTCTGTTCGGTGGTCATGCGCGACTCCGCTCGACGGGCCGGCCAGCATGGCGCAGCCGGGCGGAGGCCGGCGTGACCTCAGCCGCCGGCGCTGGCGTTGTCGAGGCTGGTGATGTCGGCCTTCGACAGCAGCAGCGTGCGCGAGGCTGCGAGTTCGCGCAGCTGGGTGACGCTGGTCGCGCTGACGATCGGTGCGGTCACCCCGGGCCGGGCGACCAGCCAGGCCAATGCGACCTGCGCGACCGTACACGCATGGTGGCAGGCCACGTCGTCGAGCGCGGCGAGGATGCGCTTGCCGCGCGGGTTGAGGTAGCGCGCGACCACCTGCGCACCTCGCGCGCTGCTCTTGGCGGCATCGGCGCGGGTGCGGTACTTGCCGCTGAGGAAGCCACTGGCCAGCGCGTAGTAGGGAATCACACCGATGCCGCGCGCACGTACCAGAGGTTCGAGCGCGGCCTCGTAGCCGGCGCGATCGACCAGGTTGTACTCCGGCTGCAGCGTCTCGTAACGCGGCAGGCCATGGCGCTCGGCGATGTCGAGCGCTTCGGCCAGGCGTGCGGCGCTGTAGTTCGAGGCCCCGATCGCGCGCACCTTGCCCTGCTCGATCAACCGCGAGAACGCGCCCAGGGTGTCTTCGAGCGGCACCGTGGCGTCGTCCTCGTGGGCCTGGTACAGATCGATGACATCGGTGCCGAGGCGTCGCAGCGAGTCCTCGCAGGCGGCCTGGATGTTGGCCGGCGCCAGGCCCTTGCGCTGCGGCCACTTGCCCACCTTGGTCGCGATGATCACGCGGTTGCGTTTGCCGCTGGCCTGCAGCCAGCGTCCGATCAGTGTCTCCGACTCTCCGCCCGCGTTGCCGTCCACCCATGCCGAATAAACATCGGCGGTGTCGACCAGATTCAGGCCAAGCGCGACGCATTCGTCCAGCAGCGCGTGGGTTGTGGCTGCATCGGCGCTCCAGCCGAAGACATTGCCGCCGAACGCCAGCGGCGAGACCTTCAGGCCCGATCGACCGAGTTCACGCTCCGCCATTGCGATTTCCAGGGTGTGAGGGAGGCGCCAGCATAGGCAGTCGCGCGACGCGCTCGTACCAGCGCGCATGCAAATCAGCGTTCCGGGGCCCGGCCGTCGACACTGGTGCCGGAGATCCGCCCGGCCTGTGGCACCCTTGCGCCACATCCGCGTCCGGAGTTCCGCCCATGCAACGCAGCTTGTCGTTCTGTGCTCTCGCCCTGCTCGTGCTCGCCGGCTGTGCCAGCGGGCCGACCGCCCCCGCCGACTCGGCCGGCGATCTCGACGCCAACAACGTCGCCCGCCTCGACGCGGCACTCGCCGGCGAGTGGCGCAGCGCCGACAACCGTGCGCGCGACCAGTTCCGCCATCCACGCGAGACGCTCACGTTCTTCGGCGTGCGTCCGGAGCACACCGTCATCGAGATCACGCCCGGCAGCGGCGCCTGGTACACCGAAATCCTCGCACCCTATCTGCGCGGAAACGGGCGCTACATTGCCGCGCTGGTCGATCCGGCCGCCGTTGCCGAAGGCCGCGGGCGCGACTACCAGCAGGCGCAGCACGATGGCCTGCAGGCGCGCTTCGATGCCGCGCCCGGGCAGTTCGAGGGCGCGCGCACCGTGCTCTACGATCCCAAGGCGCCGCGCCTGGGTCCGCCGGGCTCGGCCGATGTGGTGCTGACCTTCCGCAACGTGCACAACTGGCGCAGCGCCGGCCAGGCCGAGGCGATGTTCAAGAGTTTCCACGAGGTGCTGCGTCCGGGCGGCGTGCTCGGCGTCGTCGAACACCGGGCGCGCGGTGAGGTGCCGGCCGACGACCGTAGCGGCTATGTCGCCCCGTCCCAGGTCATCGCGCTGGCCCAGGCTGCCGGCTTCCGTGTCGATGGCAGCAGCGAGGTCAACGCGAATCCGAAGGACACGCGCGACCATCCCAATGGCGTGTGGATGCTGCCGCCCACGAACCGCCACGATGCCGCCGATGCCGCGAAATACGCCGCGATCGGCGAAAGCGACCGCATGACCCTGCGTTTCGTGAAGCCCTGATGCACGTGGGTGGCCGGTCGCCGGCCACCTCCGCATTTCGCGCCGCCTGCCTCCCGCTCCCGCCCCCGGTCCCATGCTCGTCGCCTTCAACAAGCCCTACGGCGTGCTCTGCCAGTTCACTGATCGCAGCTCGCCGCCGCGGCCGACCCTGGCCGGCTACGGTCTGCCGGCGGACGTCTACGCCGCCGGCCGCCTCGACCACGACAGCGAAGGTCTGCTGCTGTTGACCGACGACGGCGCGCTTGCGCACCGGATCACCGATCCGCGCCACAAGCTGGCCAAGACCTATCGCGTGCAGGTGGAGGGTGCGCCCACGCCGGAGCAGCTGCAGGCGCTGCGCGACGGCGTCGTGCTCAACGACGGTCCGACCCGGCCGGCACGCGTGGCGCTGCTCGATTCCGCGCCGGCCCTGTGGCCGCGCGATCCGCCCGTGCGGTACCGCAAGACCGTGCCCGACGCCTGGCTGGAGCTGACGATCCACGAGGGCCGCAATCGCCAGGTCCGTCGCATGACCGCAGCCGTGGGCCTGCCGACCCTGCGGCTGGTGCGCGTGGCGATCGGCGGATGGTCGTTGGGCGATCTGGCGCCCGGCGAGTGGAAGACCCTCGGCGCGACGAGCGTCTGAGTCCCCGCCGCGCCCCGGTTCAGCTCGGCCGCGGGGACCGCTGTGGCGGCGCACGGGTTTCTGTTAACGTGCGGGGCGGCCAGCGCGCGCCTGTTGCGCAGTCCCTGGACCTCATCCGGAATCTATGCCGAATTCTGCAAACGCCAGTGGTCGCATTCTTGTCGTCGATGATCAGCCTGCGAACCTGCGCGTTGTCAGTTCGCTGCTGAGCCGTCACGGCTACGAGGTGCAGACCGCCCCCGACGGCGCCGAAGCGCTGGCGATGCTGCAGGAGCGCCAGCCCGACCTGCTGCTGCTCGACATGCTGATGCCGAACATGGACGGCTTCGCGCTGCTGGCCGAAATCAAGCAGAACCCGGACCTGCTGCGCCTGCCGGTGGTGTTCCTGACCGTGGCCCAGGACCGCGAGCTGCTGCTGCGCGCCTTCGATGCGGGCGCGGTCGACTATGTCACCAAGCCGTTCATGCCCGAGGAACTGCTGGCGCGCGTCAATGCGCACGTCGGCCTCAAGCAGACCCGCGACCGCCTCGAGCGCATCGCGCGCGAGCGCCAGGAGCTGGTGAACCTGGTCGCGCACGACCTGAAGAATCCTCTGTCGAGCATCTGGTTCGCCAGCGACATGCTGATCAAGAACGAGACCAAGCCCGAGCGCATCCCGCGCTACCACAAGATGATCCACGAGAGCGCCGAAGACGCGCTCGGTTACATCCGCCGCTATCTCGAGACCCAGGACACGTCGCGCAAGATCGCCGCCGCGCGCCAGGCCACCAGCCTGCGCGATGTGCTGGACTGGATCCTCGCCCGCTATGCCCTGCAGTTCGAGGACCGTGGCGTGACCCTGCATGCGCGGGCGCCGGATGCGTCACCGATGGTCGCCATCGACGGCCTGGTCCTGCGCCAGGTGGCGGAGAACCTGATCAGTAACGCGATCAAGTACGCACCCGACAGCGACGTCGACATCTCCCTGCGCGGTGGCGGCGTCGGTTTCTGGCAGTTGCTGGTGGAGGACCGGGGACCGGGCATCGCCCGCGACCAGCAGCACGCGCTGTTCCGTCCGTTCCAGCGGCTGGCCTATTCGGGCAAGGACGATGGGCGCTCCAGCGGGCTTGGGCTGTCGCTGGCGAAGCAGATCATCGTCGATCTGGGCGGCCAGCTCTGGTACGAAGACCGCGATGGCGGCGGTGCGCGTTTCATCATCGAACTGCCGGAAGTCACCCCGGATACGGAGCTGGCGGTCGCAGAGGACCGGGCTGGCGATTGACCCGGCGACGGACGCAAAAAAAAACGCGGGCCGAGGCCCGCGTCGGGTAGTCCGCGCCCGGCCGCATGGCCGGCGCGCAGACGATGACCTGAATCAGGTATCCGATTCGGAGGCGCGGCGCGATTCGCGCCGGCGCGTCGAGTTGCGGTTGGGCTCGATGCGACGCGAGCTGCCTTCGACCGTGTTCGACTGCTTGCGCTTGCGGTACTGGTAGGCGACGGCCCAGGCCACGCCGATGCCGATCGCCGAAGCGGCCAGGATGGCCGGGTTACGACGCAGGAATCCGCCGGCCGCCCGGGTGCCCGAACGGGCAGCGCCAATGGCGATACCGGTCTTGAGCCACTTTTCGGCCGACTCGGGAATCGCGTGACGCAGGCTGTCGCCCGCCTGGCCGACCAGCGACAAGGCCTTGTCGGACAACACTTCGAATTTGCTCATGGGAGTGACCTCGTGGGTCCGCAGGGGAGGCGAACGAGTCTATGCGCCGGCTGTGGACCCGGTGTGAGCGCTGGCGTGGCGGACGTTCGGCAAGGCGTCTGGGAACGCGCGGCGGGGGCCGAAACCTGAGTGCGTCCACGCGGCCCCGCGGATCCTGACCGGCGGCCGGTCGCACGCGCGGAGGGCGGCCCCGACCGCACGCGGCGGTCTAGGTCCCCCGCGGCTTCGCGCGATGGGTCGCCGGCGCGTTCCAGGGGTCCTCCGGCCAGGGGTGCTTGGGATAGCGCCCCTTCATTTCCTTGCGGACCTCGGGATAGGTGCGTTCCCAGAAGCCGGCCAGGTCGCGGGTGACCTGCAGGGGACGTCCGGCAGGAGAGAGCAGGTGGATCGTCAGCGGGACCCGGCCACCGGCAACGGCCGGTGTATCTGCCAGGCCGAACAGTTCCTGCAGCTTGACCGCGAGCACTGGCGGGGCCGGCGTTCCATCGGCCTCGATCGCGTAGTCGATCGCGCGCGCCATGCCCGAAGGCACGTCGATGCGGGCCGGCGCGAGCCGCTCGATCTGCTGGCGATGGTCCCAGTCGAGCAGGCCCTGCAGTGCATCGGCGAATGCCTGCGGGGTCAGTGCGTCGAGCCGGCTGATGCCGGCGAATGCCGGGCGCAGCCAGCTGTCGCGTGTCGCCAGCAGCGCCGCGTCCGACAGGTCCGGCAATCCGAGTTCGGGCATCCACGCACGCACCGCCTGCGCGCGTGCGCGCCACTGCCGCAGGCCGTCGCGCCAGGGCAGCACGTCGAGCCCGAGCAGGCCCACTGCATCGCTCAGGGCCTGCGCGGCCTGCGCCGGATCGACGCGTCCGTTCGCCCGCGCGTCGAGCACGATGCCGTCGAAACGCGATACCCGCATGCCCACCAGCGCGCGCCGCTCGGGGTCCCAGCGGGTCTCGTCGGCCTCGACGAAGCGCGTCGGCCACAGTCGCCGCAGCTGGGCCTCGTCGACCGGCGCGCCGCGCAGCAGCAGCGCATCGCGGGCTTCGAAGCGCAGTTCGCTGGCGACGATCCATGGTTCGCCGCGCAGCGTACTGTCGTCGAACAACCGCGCCATGCGCCCGTTGCTGAGCCCGTAGCGGGTGGCGTCGCGCGCGTGGCGATGGCCGATGCGATCGGGGAATGCATGCACGAGCAGGTCGCCGAGGGCGTGCGCGGGCGCCGAAGTCGGTGGCGCCGCGTCGAGCCGCAGGCGTCGTCGCCATTGTCCGGCAGCCGCGTCGATCGCCGCGAGCGCGCCGCGCTGGGCGTCGGGCGGCGTGCGACCGGCGCGGAATGCCGCCAGGGCCTGCCAGCGCGCAGCCACGGCGTCGGAACGCGGCGAGCCGGGAAGCGGCCGCAGCGGATCGCGCGCTTCCAGCAACGCACACAGGTCGCAGGCCAGCGCCTTGCTGTTCGCGTCCGCGCCGGCCAGCAGCATCGCCGCGAGCCGCGGATGGGTGCCGAGCGCGAGCATGCGGCGGCCAGTGGGAGTGATCGCGCCCCGCGCGTCGAGTGCGTCGAGGCGTTGCAGCAGATCGTGCGCCGCGCCCATCGCGCCGGCGGGCGGGGGGTCGGGAAACATGAGCGACGGATCGCCCCAGGCGGCGAGTTCGAGCGCAAGCGCGGCAAGATCGACCTGTGCGATCTCGGGCCGTCGCTGCGGCTCCAGGCGCTGCGATTCCGGCCACAGCCGCACTGCCACGCCAGGGGCGACGCGGCCCGCGCGGCCGGCACGCTGGTCGGCCGAGGCCTGCGAGATCGCCACGACCTCCAGCCGCGAAAAGCCGCTGTTGGGATCGAAGCGCGGCTCGCGGGCCTGGCCGCTGTCGACCACGATGCGCACCCCCGGCAGGGTCACGCTGCTCTCGGCCACATTGGTCGCCAGCACCACGCGACGCCGGCCATCGCTTGCCGGCTGCAGCACATGGGTCTGCGCATCGACTGGCAATTCGCCATGCAGCGCGAGCAGCTCGACACCGGCCGGCAGCGCCGCTTCCAGCTGCGCGCGGGCACGCGCGATCTCGCGCTGGCCCGGCAGGAATACCAGCGCATCGCCCGGATGCGTGGCCAGGGCCTCGACCAGGACCCGACGGACCTGCAGCTCGAGCGCTTCATCGCGGCGCGGCGGCGCGTGGGTGATCGCGACCGGAAAGCTGCGGCCCGCGCTCGACAGCCGCGGCGCATCCAGCCATTGCGCGATGCGCGCGCCGTCGAGGGTGGCCGACATCACCACCAGGCGCAGGTCCTCGCGCAGGCTGGCCTGCACGTCGCGTGCGAGCGCGAGGCCGAGGTCGCCGGCGAGATGGCGTTCGTGGAATTCGTCGAACAGCAGCGCACCGACCTCGGCCAGCTCCGGATCGTCCTGCAGCATCCGGGTGAGGATGCCCTCGGTCACCACTTCGATCCGGGTGCGGGCGCTGATCCGCTGCTCGAAGCGGATGCGGTAGCCGACGATGCCGCCGACCTCGTCGCCGAGCTGGCGGGCCATGAACGTCGCCGCCGAACGTGCGGCCACCCGACGCGGTTCCAGCATCACGATCCTGCGGCCGCCGAGCCAAGGCGCGTCCAGAAGTGCCAGCGGAACCTGCGTGGTCTTGCCGGCGCCGGGCGGGGCCTCGAGCACCAGGCGCGGATGCGCGGCAAGGCTCGAGACGATCTCCGGCAGCAGCGGCGCGATGGGGAAGGCGGAGGGGGCAGGGGTCGTCACGGCGCACAGGCTAGCGACGTCGCGCGGGCGCGTCGATGCGCACACGACCCCCGGGCCGCCGGCAACGCCGCGCTGCGGGGTCCGCAGCACCGGCGCATACAATGCACCCCCCGCTTTCAGGCCCGGTCGCCATGCAGCTGATCGACATCGGTGCAAATCTCACCCACGACAGTTTCGACCATGATCGCGACGCCGTGCTGCAACGCGCGCGCGATGCGGGCGTGCGCCGCATGGTGGTGACAGGTGCCAGTCGCGAGCATTCGCCCAGGGCGCTCGAGCTGGCGCAGGCGCATCCCGGATTCCTGTACGCGACCGCCGGCGTGCACCCGCATCACGCGGTCGAATACACCGCGGAATGCGACGCCGAAATGCGCGCGCTGCTGGCGCATCCGGAAGTGGTGGCGGTGGGCGAATGCGGACTCGACTACTTCCGCGATTTCGCGCCGCGTCCGGCGCAGCGCAAGGCGTTCGAACGCCAGCTGCAGATCGCGGCCGACACCGGCAAACCACTGTTCCTGCACCAGCGCGACGCGCATGACGATTTCGTCGCGATCATGCGCGAGTTCGAAGGACGGATCGGGCCGGCGGTCGTGCACTGCTTCACCGCCGGCCGGCGCGAGCTGTTCGAATGCCTCGATCGCGACTGGTACATCGGCATCACCGGCTGGCTCTGCGATGAACGCCGCGGCCAGCATCTGCGCGAACTGGTGGGCAACATCCCGGCGCAGCGGCTGATGGTGGAGACCGACGCGCCGTACCTGCTGCCGCGTACGCTCAAGCCATTGCCCAAGGACCGCCGCAACGAACCGGCCTTCCTGCCGCACATCGTCGAGGAACTGGCGCGCGATCGCGGCGAGCCGGTCGAGGTCACCGCCGCAGCGACGACCGCGAGCGCGGAGGCGTTCTTCCGGCTGCCCTGAGCGCGCGGCCGGTTCGCGTCGACCCCGGCGTTTGGCCCTGCCGGGTGGCAGCGCGGATCCCGAGGGGCGGACATGGTCACTGCAGCGGGACGCGCCTGGGTCGTCGGCGACGACGTCGACGGGATCGGACAGGCGGCGCGGCATGCCTGGCCGCAATGGACTGCGCGGCCGGAGGCCCGCGGACACACGTAGAAAGCGGACGGGTGTGACGTTGATCGGCGCGGGTGATCTGCGCCCGGCGAGTGCCCGGATCGACGGCACCCGCAGCCCGCGTCAGGTCCCCGACGGCATCAACAGCAACAGGCCGGCGCCCAGCACGATGCGATAGATCGCAAAGCCGGTAAAGCGGTGACGCTTGATGTAGGCCAGCAGCCATTTGACGACCAGGAAGCCGGTGACCATGGCCGCGACGAAGGCGATCGCGACGTCACCCCAGGCTTCCTCGCCCAGGCCCTGGTCGCGCCAGAGTTCCAGGAACGCGTAGGCGCTGGCGGCGAACATCGTCGGAATGCCGACCAGGAACGCGAACTCGGCCGCCGCCGAACGCCGGCTCAGGCCCAGCAGCATCGCCAGGAAGATCGTCATCGCCGAACGCGAGGTACCCGGGAACACGCCGGCCACCACCTGGCCGAGGCCCACGGCGATCGCGACCGTCCAGGTCACATGGGCGTTGTCGCCGCGCTTCTCCGCGAAGTGCTCGGCCACCAGCATCCACACGCCACCGATGATCAGGGCCCAGGCGATCGGGGTCACCGTCTCGGGCAGCTCCCAGCCCGCCAGGCGCACCGGCAGGCCGACCAGTGCCGTCACCAGGAAGGCCACGGCGATCTTCATCGCGTAGTCGCGGTTCTCGCGCTCGCGCAGACCGGTGCTCAGATCCCAGATGCGCTGGCGGTACACCAGGCTGATCGCGACGATCGCGCCGGCCTGGATGACGATGTTGAAGAAGTCCGAGCGTGCCCCGAGCCAGTGCTGGGCGATCAGCAGGTGGCCGGTACTCGAGACCGGGAGGAATTCGGTGATGCCCTCGATGATGCCGAGGACAAGTGCGGAAATCGGATCGGACACGGCAGGCACGCGAAGCGGAGGCAAGCGGGCAAGAATACCCGTCGCCCGGGATGTGGCCCACCTTCGCCCCGGACGGGGTCAGTCGCGGTTGGCGGCGGCGCCCTGCTTGAGTTCGCGGTAGCGGATCAGAGCGGCCTGCAGATCCCCGTCGAGCGCGGCCTGTTCGCTGCGCTGCTGCTCGAGGATCGCCTGCTGGCGCTCCAGGTCCGCGCGGTGGCTGCGGATGGTGTCGACCAGCGGCCTGGCCACCGCCTGACCCTGCAGTTCGCGCTCGCCGGCCTGGCGCAGCAAGGCCAGCAGGCTGCCGCGCAGGTTGTCGACGCCCATGCGCGAGGTCTTCAGGGCTTCGTCGACCAGCACGATGCGCTCCCCATAGGCGCGACGCAGGTCCGCCTCGGTCGCATACGACTCGACCATCGCCAGCTCGGAGCGGCGCAGGGCGGCCTGCACTTCGGCATCGAGACGGGCCTGCTGCGCGGCCGCCTCGGCGGCGCCGCGTTCTTCGGCGGTCAGCGCCCGGCTCACCCGCGCGGTGGTCATGCCACTGCGCGCGCTGATCTCGGTGCGCTCGGCATCCACTGCAGAGGCCGGCAGGACATCGCCGCAGACGCGCCGGCCGCCCTCGTTCCAGCAGTACACCTTGCGGTCGGCTGCCGGCGCACGCTGGGCGGTCGCAGCGCTCGCGACGCTGGCCAGCAACAGACCAGCCACGAGGCGGATCGGAAGATTCATGTCGTCCGTCCCCCTGACGGCTTTAAAGCGGTATCAGCGTGTCGGATCGCTGCCATGTCGGGCCCGATAGGCGAGCAGGCGATCGCGCTCTGCCGCCAGTGTCGCGTCCTGGCCCACAAATGCAAGCAGGTCGGACAGGCCGGCGATCGCCACGACCGGCACCCCCTGTTCGCGCGCGACGCGCTGCGCGGCGGATTCGGCTGCGTCCTCGGCCACGCGTTCCTGGCGGTCGAGTGCGATCACGATGCCCGCGACCGTGCCGCCGCCGTCGGCGATCAGTGCCAGTGCCTCGCGGATCGCAGTCCCGGCGGTGATCACGTCATCGACGATCAGCACCCGCCGGCCGGCCAGCGGCGCGCCGATCAGGGTCCCGCCCTCGCCGTGCGTCTTGGCCTCCTTGCGGTTGAACGCGACCGGCAGATCGCGTCCGCGCCGTGCGTATTCGCAGGCAAGTGCGGTCGCCAGCGGAATACCCTTGTAGGCGGGCCCGAACAACAGGTCGAAGTCCACGCCGGCGGCGTCCACGGCGTCCGCGTAGCATCCGGCGAGCGTCGCGATCGCCGCCCCCGAATCGAAGCGCCCGGCGTTGAAGAAGTACGGGCTGACGCGGCCCGATTTGAGGGTGAATTCGCCGAAGCGCAGGGCATCGGCCTTCAGTGCGAGCTGCAGGAAGCGGGTGCGATGGTCGGTCATGGCCGGCATTGTCCCATGCCGGATGCGCGCAACAGCAACCGCTGCGCCCCGGCGCTGCCACCGGGCAGGCTTTCGCCCCCGTCGACAAAGCCCGCGGCCAGATACAGGGCCAGCGCGACGCGGTTGCGCGCGTGCACGTTCAGCGCCAGTGGCCGGCCGGGATGCCGCGCGGCCAGATCGGCGCAGCACGCCTCCAGGGCGGGGCGCGCGAGGCCAAGACCCTGCCAGGGCGCGCCGAGTGCGAAGGCGCGCAGGGTCACCGTGCGCGGATCGAGGACCTGGCGCGCAGTGGCTGTGGCCACGTAGTCGAGCCGGTAGAACCCGATCACCACCTCGCCCTGCACGATCACCATCGCGTCGCTGTCGGCACTGGCGCGGGCGTTGTCGACGTTGAAGGCGAAATCGCCGGCGTAGGCCGCCTGCCCGGGGAGGAGCACCAGCGCCCGCGCGGCTTCGGCCTGGGCGGCCGAGGCGGGCATCACGCGTGGCGACGGGGCAGGCGGCATCGCCCCAGCATAGGGCGGCGGCCGCGGCGGTGCCGGGCGGCAATCCGTTAGGCTTGGCGCCCGGTCCACGTCGCCACACGCCTGCATGAGAATCGTCAGCTTCAACGCCAACGGCATCCGCTCCGCCACCAGGAAGGGGTTCTTCGACTGGTTCGTCGCCCAGGATGCCGACGTGCTGTGCATGCAGGAGACCAAGGCGCAGGAACACCAGCTGGCCAGCGAGGCCGGTCTGCATGCGGACTTCCTGCCGGCGGGCTACAAGGCGTGGTTCCGCGATGCGACGACGAAGAAGGGGTACAGCGGCGTTGCGATCTACGCCAGGCGCGAGCCGGACGAGATCCGCACCGCGCTCGGCTGGGCGCCGTTCGACGACGAAGGCCGCTACATCGAAGCGCGATTCGGCAACCTGAGCGTGGTGTCGTTCTACATCCCGTCGGGCTCGTCGGGCGAGCTGCGCCAGGGCTTCAAGTTCGAGGTGATGGCCTGGCTCAAACCGATCCTCGATGAGTGGTTGGCCAGCGGCCGCGACTACGTGCTGTGCGGCGACTGGAACATCGTGCGCGCGCGCCACGACATCAGGAACTGGACCAGCAACCAGAAGAATTCCGGCTGCACGCCGCCCGAGCGCGCCTGGCTCAACGGCATGATCGCCGATGCCTGCGGCGACGGCCTGGTCGAGCCGCCGGCGACCGGTTGGCTCGATGCGCTGCGCGTGCTGCGTCCCGATTCACCCGAATACACCTGGTGGAGCAATCGCGGCGCCGCCCGCGCCAACAACGTGGGCTGGCGGATCGACTACCAGTTCATCACCCCTTCGCTGCGCGACCGGGTGCAGGCGTGCGCGGTGCATCCCGAGCCGCGCTTCTCCGACCATGCGCCGCTCGTCGTGGATTACCGCGCATGAGCGGGCCGGCGGCGACCGCCGACGCGCCGGTCTCCTACAAGGGCTGGCGCGGCATCCGGCGCGCCTTCGCCACGCCGTCGGCGGTCACGATGCTGTTCCTCGGCTTCGGCAGCGGACTGCCGTTCTTGCTGATCGCCTCGCAGACGCTGTCGACGCGGCTTCGCGATGTCGGCCTCGACCTGGGCAGCATCGGCCTGATCAGCCTGGCGAGTTTCTTCTATCTGCTGAAGTTCCTCTGGGCGCCGCTGATCGACCGGTATGCGTTTCCGCTCACCGCGTTCCTCGGGCGGCGTCGGTCGTGGCTGCTGGCGTCGCAGATCGTGGTGATGATCGGTCTGGTCGGGCTGGCATTCACCCGACCCGAAGTGGGCGTCGCGCCCCTGGTGGGCTGGGTGCTGCTGGCCTCGTTCGCCGGTGCCACCCAGGACTCGGTGGTCGACGCCTATCGCATCGAAGTCGCACCGGCCAATGCCCAGGCCGCGCTGGCGGCGACCTATACCCTGGGCTATCGCTTCGGCCTGATCCTCGCCGGTGCCGGCGCGCTGTACCTGGCCGAGTTCCGCGACTGGATCTGGGCGTATCTGGCGATGGCCTCGCTGATGCTGCTGCCGATCATGACCACGCTGCTGTGCCGCGAGCCGGTGGCGCCGGAATCGACCGTGGTGCGGCGTATCGATTTCGTCGGGGCGTTCTGGCAACCGTTCGCGAGCTTCTTCAGCAACAACGGCGTGGCGCTGGGGCTGGCGCTGCTGCTGTTCGTTGGCCTGTTCAAGTTTCCCGACCAGGTGATCGGGGTGATGTCGGGCCCGTTCTATCTCGACTCCGGCTACACCAAGGCCGACATCGCGACGGTGTCGAAGCTGTTCGGCGTGTGGATGGGCATTGCCGGTGCGTTCGCCGGTGGCATCGCGGTCGCCGCGTTCGGTTTCCGGCGGATGCTGCTGGTCGCGACGTTCGGCGTGGCACTTTCGAATCTCGCCTTCCTGCTGATGGCGCACAACCCCGGCCAGATCTGGGCGTTCTACGCCGCGATCTCGGCCGACAACCTGTTCCAGGGCTTCGCCGGCGTCGTGCTGATCGCCTTCATGTCGTCGTTGACCGACCGCAACTTCACCGCCACCCAGTTCGCACTGCTGGTGTCGCTGGCGAACCTGCCGGGCAAGTTCGCAGGCGGCGTCTCGGGCTATCTGGTGGAGGCGACGTCGTACTCGACGTTCTTCGTGCTCAGTGCGCTGACGGTCCTGCCGACGCTGCTGCTGCTCGCCTGGCTGTGGGGACGGATCAGGGAAACGCCGCAGCAGGCGCCCGCGGCCTCGCCGGCGGCCTGATCGCGACAGAGGGTCTGCCCGGCGCGCTGCGCAGGCGATGCGATGCGCAGCGCCGCGGTGAGTCGGCATCGTGCGGCCCTGGATCATGGATGCCGCCGCGAGCGGTGGCGAGCCGGCCGGACGCGTGAGCGCGATCGTTGCGCGTCTACCGTGTGACAGGGGCGCGACCGCGATGCGGGCGCTCGACAGGTGGCGGCGCCTGCGCCTGACAGCCCGGCGGCGCGGCCCGCTGGCGCAGCACGTGCGCGGCTGCCTGCACTTCGAAGCGGCGGCCGCGGCGCTGGCGCCTTCGCACGCCGGGCGTGGCAGGGGGCTCGCGGTGACCCGCCCAGGCCCCGGCGTCAGGCGGGGTGGATGACCCCAAGCACGCGCGGCCCGGCGGCGCCGGTCACCGAGGGCAGGTTGCCGGGCCGCCCGAGCAGGGTCTGCCGCGCGAGCCAGGCAAACCCCATCGCCTCCATGTGGTCGGGGTCGATCCCGTGCATCGCGCTCGACTCCACCACCATGCCGGGCATCGCCTCGCCCAGCGCCCGCATCAGCGCGGGGTTGTGCACGCCGCCGCCGCAGCCGATCAGCCGCGCCGTGCGCGGCTGCATCGCGCGCAGGGCGTCGGCGATGGTCGTGGCACTGAGCGCCACTAGCGTGGCCTGCACGTCGGCGACGGTCTCGTCGCCGCGCAATGCGGTATCCACCCAGCCGAGGTGGAACTGGTCGCGTCCGGTCGATTTCGGTGCCGGCAGCGCGAACCACGGCTCGTCGCGCAGCCGCGCCAGCAGCGCCGCATCCACCCGGCCGGCAGCGGCCAGCGCGCCACCGCGGTCGAAGGCGGCGCCGGTATGGCGCAGGCACCACGCGTCCATCAGCCCGTTCGCGGGTCCGGTATCGAACCCGCGCACCGCGCTGCCATCCCCGGGCAGCAGGGTCAGGTTGGCGATGCCGCCGAGATTGAGCACCGCGCGATCCTCGCCGGGTGTGCGCAGCAGCGCGGCGTGCAGCGCGGGCAGCAGCGGTGCGCCATGTCCGCCGGCGGCCACATCCCGCCGGCGGAAATCGGCCACGGTCGCCACGCCGGTGCGCTCGGCGATGCGGGCGCCATCGCCAAGCTGCAGCGTGAAAGGCGCGACCCCGTCGTGGTCGCGCCCGTGCGGACGGTGGCGCAGCGTCTGGCCGTGCGAGCCGATCGCGGTGATGTCGGCCGGGCCGAGGGCGGCGTCCCGGATCGCCTCGTTTGCCGCATCGGCGAACGCATCGGCGATACGCACGTCGAGATCGCCGACGTCGTCGAGGGTCAACAGGGCCGTCTGCTGTCCAAGCGTCACCAGGCGCCCGGACAATGCGGGATCCCAGGGGTAGGTCGCGCCGAAGACCAGCTGCGCGGCGAGGGTGCCATCCGCGCGGTCGTCGAAACGGACGATCGCCGCATCGATCCCGTCGGCACTGGTGCCCGAGATCAGGCCAAGGAACAGGTCGGACATGGTCAGGCAGGCCGGGCGCGGAGGGGTGGAACCGAAACGCCCGGCTGGTGCCGGGCGTTTATGTGATCAGCCGCGGTCGTTGCTGCTGCGGGGGGCGCCGGCGACCTGGCGGTCGGGATCGGGCTTGGCCGGCAGCTCGGCGTAGATGATGTTCTCGACCTCGCGGATCCGCGCCAGCGCCGGGCCGGTCTGCTGGCGGAACTGCGCCAGCGCGGCGCCGCTGAGCGGATCGGGCTCGGGCATCGTGTGCTGGAGCGGATTGCGGTGTGCGCCGTTGACGCGGAATTCGTAGTGCAGGTGCGGGCCGGTCGACAGCCCGGTCGTGCCGACGTAGCCGATCACGGTGCCCTGCGACACGCGCTGGCCCTGACGGATGTTGCCGAAGCGCGACATGTGCGCATACAGCGTGGTGTGGCCGCGGCCGTGGTCGAGCACCACGGTGTTGCCGTAGCCACCCTGGACGCCGCGGAACTGCACGCGGGCATCGCCGGCGGCCATGATCGGGGTGCCGGTCGGCGCGGCGTAGTCCACGCCCTTGTGCATGCGCATCGTGCCCCGCACCGGATGACGGCGGTTGCCGAAGCGCGAGCTCAGGCGGGCGTACTGGATCGGCATGCGGATGAAGCTCTTCTTCAGCGGCCGGCCTTCGGCGTTGTAGTACTCGGCCTTGCCGTCCTGCTCGTAGCGGAACGCGCTGAAGGGCTTGCCCTTGGCGGTGAACACCGCCGCCTGCACCGGGCCGGTGCGGATCAGCTCGCCTTCGCGCCAGACCTGCTCGACGACCACGCTGAAGCGGTCGTTCTGGGTCACGTCGGAATTGAAGTCGATGTCGTACTTGAAGACTTCGTCGGTCAGCGTGTTGATGTTCGCGCCCGACAGGCCCAGCTTGCGCGCCGAATGGAACAGCGAGCGGCCGACCTTGCCGCTGATCACCACGTTGCGGATCTCCACCGGCCGCTCGATGACCTGCTCGGCGATCGCATCGCCGGCGACGGTGAGCTCGACGCGCTCGGTGTCACTGCGGTCGTAGCGCAGCTTGTTGAGGCTGCCGTCGGCCGCGAGCTCGAAGCCGAGTTCGGTGCCGGGGCGCATGCGGGTCAGCTTGGCCTTGGCATCGGGCAGTTCGAGGATGCGATGCATCGTCGAGGCGGGCAGGTCGAGGCTCGCGAAGATCGAACCCAGGGTCTGGCCGCGCTCGACGGTGACCAGCTGCCAGTTGTCGTGGGTCTGCGCATGGCGCTGCGCGGCGGTCAGCGGCGGCAACGCCAGCGACATCGTGACCAGATCGTGCTGCGGCTGCTGTGCATCGTCGCGCATCGCCTGCGACAAGCCGGGCACCAGGGTGACCACCAGCACGCCGAGGGTTGCGAACAGACTGCCGTGCGCCCAGTCGCGGCGGGTCCAGCGACCGGGGTACAACCTGCTGCGAACGGGCTGCTCCTGCGCCTTGTTCCGGGCCGCAGCCTGCAGGTTGTCCTGGAGTACCTGCTGATGGTGCGCATCGCCTGGTGGCGGGGCAAGAGTCGTCATCGTGCGGGTCCTGATGGCGTGAACGGCGTGTCAGGGGCGTAACATAGAGATGTGAGGTCCATGCGTCAAATGCTTGAGCGGACAGGAAATTTTGTTTTCCGGGCCGCGTAACGAAGCCTTAACCAGCGGCTCGCATTCACCTAGCCATCCCGAGATTCCATCGATGCCCCTGCCCACTGCCACCGCCCCTCTGGACCTGATCGCCCGCGGGACCGACGAAATCCTCAAGCGCGAGGACCTGCAAGCCCGTCTCGACGCCGGTCGCCCGCTGCGGATCAAGGCCGGTTTCGACCCGACCGCCCCGGATCTCCACCTGGGCCACACGGTGCTGCTCAACAAGCTGCGCCAGTTCCAGGACCTCGGCCACACGGTGATCTTCCTGATCGGCGACTTCACCGGGATGATCGGCGACCCCTCGGGCAAGAGCGCCACCCGCAAGCCGCTCTCGCGCGAGGACGTGCTGGCGAATGCCGAGACCTACAAGGCGCAGGTATTCAAGGTGCTGGACGAGGCCAGGACGGAAGTCCGCTTCAACTCCGAGTGGTTCGGCGCGATGGGCGCGGCCGACATGATCCGTCTGGCGTCCTCGCACACCGTGGCGCGCATGCTCGAGCGCGACGATTTCGCCAAGCGCTACGCCGGCCACCAGCCGATCGCGATCCACGAGTTTCTGTATCCGCTGGTACAGGGTTACGACTCGGTCGCGCTCAGGGCCGATGTCGAGTGCGGCGGTACCGACCAGAAGTTCAACCTGCTGATGGGCCGCGGCCTGCAGGAAAGCCACGGCCAGGCGCCGCAGGTGGTGCTGACCATGCCGCTGCTGGTCGGGCTCGACGGCGTCAACAAGATGGGCAAGTCGCTCGGCAACTACATCGGCGTGACCGAACCGGCGATCGACATGGTCAACAAGACGATGAAGATCGGCGATGCGCTGATGTGGGACTGGATCGAGTTGCTGAGCTTCGATATCGGCATCGACGAGGCGAGGGCACTCAAAGCCCAGGTGGAAGCGGGCAGCCTGAACCCGCGCGACGTGAAGCTGCGGCTGGCGCGCGAGATCGCGACACGCTTCCACGACGCCGATGCAGCCGAGACCGCAATCCGCGGCTGGCAGGTCGCGATCTCCGGCGAAGGCGATGTGTCGCTGCTGCCGCTGCAGGACGTCACCGTGCCGGCCGGTGGCCTGCGGATCGGTGCGCTGCTGACCGCCGCGGGCATTACTCCGAGCAATTCGGAAGCCAATCGCAAGCTCAAGGAGCGCGCGGTCAAGGTCGACGGGGCGGTGGTCGAAGACGCGGGTCTGGAGTTCAGGCCCGGCTTCGAAGGCGTGCTGCAGGTCGGCAAGCGCAATTTCGCGCGGGTGCGGCTGGTCGCGGGTTGAGGGTCCGGTGCCGCCCCGCGTCTCGCCCCGCTCCGGGGCGCGGCGCGCGTCGACCTCTGCCGGAGCAAGATGTGGGCATGGGCGCTGCCACGACACGCTCGACCGGGTCAGCCCTGCAGTAGCGGCAGCGCGAAGCGAGGTCCCTCAGTCGCGCGTACTTCCTTGATGCGCCGGGGCGGCCCGCGCTGCATCGCGCGTCACACCGTCGCGTAGTGGACGCGCTGTCGGCGTGCAGGCGCGGCCCGTGGTCGTGATTGGCATCCGGGCCAGGCGCACCGTGCGCGTGTCGGCAGTCGGATCGTCCTTGTCCGCGCACGCGTCGAAGCCGTGCCTGGACGTGTGGCGGCCTCGCGCTGAACCCAGCGGCGCGTCGACGCGGGTGCCCGCGGCGGCGCCGCCGCCGAAGTGGTGCGAAGGCGAAGACCGGGACCGTCCCAGGCGCAGGACCGACCTGGCAGTCCATGACCAGCCTGTGGCCATGCTGCCTGCGGGTGGGCGATGCACCTTCGATTGGCTACAGTGACCTCCGGCTTCCCGCTCTGGAGTTCCCGATGATGCGTCGTCTGCGCAGTGCACCGCCCTACCTGTTCGCTGCCGCGCTCGCGCCGATGCTGGCCCTGGCCGCCTGCGCGCCTGCGGCCGAAGAAACATTCGAGGAAGAGCCGCCCACGGCCGGCGCGGCGGATGCCGACACCGGCGCCGGCAGCGCGATCGAAACCGAGTTCGGCAACACGTCGGGAGCAGCGGCGCCCGCCGCCGAGCCGGAGGCGACTCCCTGCGACACCGAAGCCTTGCAGAGCCTGATCGGCGAACAGGGCAGCGAAGCGGTGTACGCCCGCGCGACGCAGGAGTCCGGGGCCAGTTCCTACCGCGCCCTGGGGCCCAGCGACATGGCGACGATGGATTTCCGGCCTGACCGGCTGAACATCGATCTCGACGCGGACGGCAGGATCACGGGCTTCCGCTGCGGCTGATCGCTTCACGTCCGGACATCGCCCGACGCCCGGCCTCGAGCCGGGCGTTGCGGTCCAGGATCCCGGAAAACATCGAGCCGTCGTCCGACGCATGGCGAGAAACGACCGGCTCGGAATTGCTGTTGGCGGTAGCGGCCGGCCGTCGGCGCCGGCTCAGCGCTCGTCACCCTTCCGTTTGAAGTCCACCGGCTGGCCATCGCCGCGGGGCGTCCAGCGCCCACTGGCCTCGCGTTCGCAACCGCGCGAAACCGGTTCGCCCGGGCGATCCGGCCGACTGGCGCACAGCGGATCCGCATCGACCGCGGGATTGGTGTCGCGGTATTCATAGGAGCCGCAGCCTGCGAGCAGCAGGACCGCGACCAGGGTGACCCGAATGCGCATGTTTCGTTTCCGCTGCGAGGGCGCTTGGACGATCGCAGATCAGGCCGGGCGCCGCAATGCGGATCGGCGTCGCAGGTGGGTCCGCCGGTGACACGACCCGCAGGCACTCCGGTCGCGTCGCCGGATCCCCCTCCTTGGCGAGCCGCTGCGTGACCGGACGCGGCGGCCGCGCCCCCTTTCCGAGCGCGCGCGCTGGTGGGATCAACGCAGACGGCCGGGGCAGCGCGTGCCGGTCGGCACCGGTCGCACTTCGCCGTGCCCATGGGCGCGATCCCGCGCCCTAGGGTTGCTC
>Ga0233363_1000279_pt1 | contig 24357 bp, 15 predicted proteins | sample ElkDunMinimDraft_18_FD_191534 | JGI IMG/M metagenome (GOLD analysis project Ga0233363, IMG submission 191534) | Fecal eukaryotic communites from dung pellets of Tule Elk in California, USA - Elk Dung C16 | ecosystem: Host-associated > Mammals > Digestive system > Large intestine > Fecal | place... | reverse complement strand
CGCACCGGAGAACGCACCGTTGCGTGGCCGGCGAGCCCGCCGCCCGATGGCGCGGTGATCGACCGGGCGGTCCGCCGGTCCGCCGCGTCGCCGGGCCCGGCCCCCGACCCGCGGCAATGCCCGGCCTCACCCGCCACAGGGGCCGTCATCATCCCCGCGCACGACGAATCCGCCGTGATCGCGCGCTTGCTGCGTTCGCTCGCGCCGCTGGCCGCACTCGACGGGATCGAGGTGATCGTCGCCTGCAACGGATGCCGCGACGACACCGCGGCGATCGCGCGGAGCTTCGACAACGTCCGCGTGGTCGAGCTCGCCCGTGCGTCCAAGACCGACGCACTCAACCTCGCCGACGATGTCGCGACGGCCTGGCCGCGGCTGTACGTCGACGCCGACGTCGAACTCGATCCGCAGACAGTGCTGCGCGTGTTCGTGCAACTGCGCCGCCCCGGTGTGCGCGCTGCGCGGCCGCCCCACGTCTACGACGTCACGGGCGCGACGCCGGCGGTGCGCGCGTACTATCGCGCGCGCAGCGCCATCCCCGGCCAGCCGCGGCGGCTGTGGGGGGCCGGTGCATACGGCACCAACGAGGCCGGGCATCGCCGCTTCGGCCGGTTCGCCCCGGTCACCGCCGATGACTCGTGGTTCGACGGGCAGTTCGACCACGACGAGAAACAGGTCGTGGATGCCGCCCCCACCGTCGTGCACACGCCGCGCGACGTCGCCACACTGCTTGCGCTGCTCACCCGCCAGCGGCGCGGCTACGTCGACCTGGAGATCGCGTCGGAGGCGCCCTCGCGCACTCACGCGCTGCTGAGATCGGTTCGCGGCCCTCGCAGCGCCGTCGACGCCGGCTGGTACATCGTGCTCACCCTCGCCGCACGGCTGCGCAGCGCCGGGGCGGGGGTGCGGGCAGAGCCGCGCTGGGAACGCGACGCCTCGAGTCGTGTGAGCGAGGCGGCACGATGACCGCGCCGCAGTCGGACGAACCGGCGGCAGCGGCATACGACTGCGCCGTCGTGGGAGCCGGCCCCGTCGGCCTCGCCTTCGCGATGGCTGCAGCGGAGGCGGGGATCCGGGTGCTCCTCATCGACGCCGGAAACCTGCGCTCGGGTCGGCGGGACATCGGCACGGATGCCGCTTTCCACACCGAGATCACCGATCCGCTGCGGCACGCGCCCGCCCGCCTCACCACCCGGCGCGGCGTCGGGGGCACCTCGTGGCTGTGGGGCGGCCGGTGCGTCAACCTGGAGCCGATCGACTTCGAGCCGCGGGACTACGTGCCATTGAGCGAGTGGCCCATCCGCCTCGACGATGTCGCCCCGTGGCTGGAGCAGGCCGCGCGTTACATCGACTGCGGCGCCGCGGTCTTCCGCTCCGACCGCCCGGACTGGGCCGGTCTGTCGGACGTCACGATGTCGAACCTGGAGCGGTGGGCACGCCAGCCGAAGCTCGGCCGGGGCCTGGGCGCGCGCGTGATCGCGCATCCGCGCGTCACCGTGATGCTGGACTGCCGCCTCTGTGACATCGAGATGTCGCAGAGCGGCGCCGTGACGGCGCTGGTGGGGGAGCGTGACGGTCAGCGCGTGGAGCTGCGCGCCGCTTCCTACGTGCTGGCCATGGGTGGACTCGAAGTGACGCGGCTGCTGCTGGCGGTGCAATCGCGCCGGCCCGCCCTGTTCGGCGGCGTCGATGGGCCGCTCGGCCGCTACTACATGGGCCACGCGACGGGGAGCATCGCCGACATCGTGCTGGCCGACGCGGCGCGGGCGGTCGATCTCGATTTCGAGCGGGATGAGCACGACACCTACATCCGGCGCAGGTTCACCCTCACCCCCGACGCGCAGCGACGTCACCGCGTGCTCAACACCAGCTTCTACCTCGACAATCCGCCGTTCTACGAGCACACGCACCGCAACCCGACGCTGTCCGCGGTTTTCCTGGGAATCGCCATCGCCCCGCTGGGGCGGCTCATCCTGGCCGAAGGCATCCGACGGCGTCACGTAGGCCCCCGTCCGTACCGTGTGGGTGCCCACGTGAGGAACATCCTGCGTCGACCGTGGCGTGCGGCTGCCGACGTGCTCGACATCCTGCTGCGCCGCTACGCGTCACGGGTGCGCAAACCGGGGTTCATCCTGCGCAACGCCGGCGGCCGGTACTCCATCCACTATCACGCCGAGCAGCTGCCCAACCCGGACAGCCGGGTGACGCTGACCCGTGACGCTGCGGGCGCGCAGGTGCTGCGCGTGGACTACCGCTACCTCGAGGCCGACATGGACTCGCTGCTGCGGTGCCACGAGCTGCTCGATGCCGAGCTGCGAGCGGCAGGGCTCGGCCGCCTGGAGTACCACGCCGCCGACCCAGGCGCCCTGCGCGCCCTCGCCTGGGAACAGACGACCGACGGATTCCACAGCATAGGGACCACGCGCATGAGTGCCGATCCGGTGCAGGGCGTCACCGACGGCGACTGCCGCGTGCACGGCGTGGCGAACCTCTACGTCGCATCGACCAGCCTGCTGCCCACCTCCGCCGAGGCGAACCCGACGTTCTTCGCCGCGGCGCTTGCGGTGCGGCTCGCCCACCACCTCGCCGGGCAATGTGCCGTCACTGCGCACGCCGCGGAACCCGTCGAAAACTGACCCGGGCGCGGCAGCCGCACAGAATCCTCCAACAGAGCCTGGTGCATTCGAGCCGCATGCCGATACACTGCACGCGGGGATACCGGTTGTGTCTGCGCCAGGGGTGGTGCGGACATGGCAGTCGCGAGATCACTTGCGAGCTGTGCCGGCTATGGCTGTACCGCCTTTCGTGCGTGCAGCCGACTGGGGAAAGTGCATGGGGACACTGGGGGAAGCCGTCGTTGCGTCGACGGCCACGACGCGCACGCGTCGGACGCACGCGACGCGTGCGACGGCGCTGGTGGCGTTCGCCGCGGTGCTGGCAGGTGCGCTCGTCGCGCTGCAGCCGGCACCGCGCGCGGCGGCGGCGAGCCCCTGCGGCGCCGCCATCAACCCCGTGGTCTGCGAGAACCGCAACGGCGGCACTGATCCCGAGATCTGGGACATCGACGGTGCCGGGGATCCCACGATCCAGGGATTCGCCACCGACATCAGCGTGAACGCCGGCGACGCGATCGATTTCAAGATCGACACGGATGCCACCGACTACGACATCGACATCTACCGCACCGGCTGGTACCAGGGCGACGGCGCCCGCTACATCCAGTCGGTGCAGCCGACGCTCGTCGAGCCGCAGCGCAACGAGTGCAAGACGGAGCAGGACACCGGACTGGTCGACTGCGGCACGTGGGACGTCTCGGCCACCTGGGACGTGCCGGCCACGGCTGTCTCGGGGGTGTACATCGCCCGGCTGGAGCGCAGCGACACCCACGGTGCAAGCCACATCATCTTCATCGTGCGTCGTGACGGCAACACCTCCGACGTGCTGTTCCAGACGTCGGACCCGACCTGGCACGCGTACAACCTCTACGGCGGTGCCGACTTCTACCAGGGTGGTGAACACGGGCGGGCGTTCAAGATCAGCTACAACCGGCCGTTCGCGACCCGCGGCGGCATCGAAGCCCGAGACTTCTACTTCAGCTCCGAGTTCGCCACGGTGCGCTTCCTGGAGCGCAACGGCTACGACGTCAGCTACCTCGCGGGGCTCGACACCGATCGCCGCGGCGGCGAACTGCTCAACCACCGCGTGTTCCTCTCCGTCGGGCACGACGAGTACTGGTCGGGGCCGCAGCGTGCGAACATCGAGGCGGCGCGGGATGCCGGGGTGAACCTGCAGTTCCTCAGCGGCAACGAGGGCTACTGGCGCACCCGCTACGAGCCGTCCATCGACGATACGCACACCGACCACCGCACGCTGGTGTCGTACAAGGAGACATGGGCGGACGAGAAGATCGACCCCGATCCGCAGTGGACAGGCACCTGGCGGGACCCGCGGTTCGCCGACGCATCCCAGGGAGGGCACCTCCCCGAGAACGCGCTGACCGGCACGATGTACATGGTCAACGACGTGAGGATGCCGGTGACGGTGACCGGCGGGGAGGGCGACTACCGCCTCTGGCGCCACACCGGCCTGGAGAACCTCGCCGCCGGCGAGGCTGCGGAGCTGGCCGATCAGACGGTCGGCTACGAATCCAACGAGGACATCGACAACGGGTTCCGCCCCGAGGGGCTCATCCGGCTGTCCACGACCGTGGGTCCGGTGACGCAGTACCTGCTGGACCACGGCAAGAGGGTCACCGCCGGGACGACCGAGCACCACGTCACGCTGTACCGCGCAGCCAGCGGCGCGCTGGTGTTCTCGGCGGGGAGCGTGCAGTGGGGGTGGGGGCTGGACAGCACTCACGACGGCGACCGGCCGGCCGCTGACTCACGCATGCAGCAGGCCCAGGTGAACCTGCTCGCCGACATGGGGGCGCAGCCGGGTTCGCTCATGCCCGAGCTGGTCGCCGCCACCGCCAGCACCGACACCGTCGCACCGACGGCGGCGATCCTCACCCCCACGGCAGCCCAGCAGGTCCCACACGGGTCGACCGTCACCGTCACCGGTACGGCATCCGATGTCGGCGGTGGCGTCGTGGCGGGCGTGGAGGTCTCCACCGACGGCGGTGCCACGTGGCATCCGGCCGAGGGCACGACCGACTGGTCATACACCTATCTGCAGCAGGGGCACGGGCAGGCGGAGATCATCGCCAGGGCCATCGACGACAGTGCGAACTTCACGCCCGACGGCGCCCACCGGACGGTCGCGGTCACCGGACCGGCGTCGGTCTTCGGTGAGGAGGCGCCCGCGGTGGCGTCATCCTCCGACACGCAGCGGGTGGAGCTCGGGCTGCAGTTCACCCCCGAGGTCGACGGATTCGTCACCGGTGTGCGCTTCTACAAGGGCGCGCAGAACACCGGGATCCACGTGGGGCGGCTGTGGGGGGCGGATGCCGAGCCACTGGCCGTCGTGCAGTTCGGCGGCGAAACGGCCACCGGCTGGCAGAGCGCGCTGTTCAACGAGCCGGTCGCCGTGACCGCGGGTACCCCCTATGTCGTGTCGTACACGGCCCCGAAGGGCGGGTATTCCTACGTCCAGCGGTACTGGCCCTACCAGGCCCGCACCACATCGCCGCTGGCCGTGACCTCGGGCGTGGGTCAGGCGAGCCCCGCCGTGTACGGCTTCCCCGGGGAGCGCCCTACGCGGACGGCGGATGACGACGCCAACTACTTCGTCGATGCGACCTTCGAAACCCAACTCGACACCACGGTGCGGGTGGGGGCCCGGGAGCCCGCGCCCCGCGCGTCCAGCATCCAGCCCGACAGCGATGTCACCGTGGTCTTCACGGGCGATGTCGAACCCGGCTCGGTCACGATGACTCTGACCGCGCCGGGCGGACAGGCCGTCGCCGGTACGCTCTCGTACGACCCGGCCATGCGCACCGCACGGTTCGCGCCGACGGCGGCGCTCGCGGAGTCCACCACCTACACCGCGACGGTCGACGCCGTGGCCGTCGGCGGCGCCGCGTTCGACGGCGGCGCGCCGTGGACCTTCACCACGACGCTGCCGGTGCCGCCCGAGGGGCAGTGCCCATGCTCGCTGTACACGCCGTTGGACCGGCCGCTCATCTCCTCGACCAATGACACCGACGAGGTGACGCTGGGCACGCGGTTCACCGTCGATCAGCCAGGCGCGGTCACGGCGGTGCGGTTCTTCAAGGGTCCGGCGAACCCCGGAGTGCACGCCGGTGCGCTGTGGTCGGCGGACGGCGAGCGGCTTGCCGAGACCACCTTCACGGACGAGTCCACCTCGGGGTGGCAGACCGCGCAGTTCGCCGAACCCGTGCCGGTGCAGCCGGGCGTGGAATACGTCGTCTCCTATGACGCCCCCGGCGGCGGCTACGCGCTCACGCCGTCCGCCTATGACGACGGGCACTCGCGCGGTCCGCTGCACGTACCCGCCGGTGGCGCGGTGTTCAGCTATGCGGGCGGACACCCCTGGCAGCCGTCGCGTTCCAGCTACCACGTGGATCTCGTCTTCGAACCCGATGCCTCCGGCCCGACGCTGGTGAGCACCTCTCCTGCGCGCGGGGTCAGCGGTGTCGACCGCGACACGTCGATCGCGGCGACCTTCAGCGAGGCGCTGCAGGCGGCGCCGGTGGTCACAGTCACCGCCGACGGCGGCGCGATCGCCGGCACGACGACCATGGATGCCGCGCACACCACGGTGACCTTCACCCCGACGGCGCCGCTGCCCCACGGCGCGGACGTGACCGTCGAGATCGCCGGAATCGCGGGGAGCTCGGCACCGGGCGCCGCGGTCACGACCGGCTTCCGGGTGCAACTCGCCCCGAACGCCGCGGACGTCCACACGTTCTTCGGCGACGCCCCGCCGGCCGGGCAGCAGGCGGACGACGCCACCCCGGTGGAACTGGGGATGTCCTTCCACACCTCCGTTGCCGGCGTCGTGTCGGCGCTGCGGTTCTTCAAGGCATCGGGCGACTCCGCGACGCACACCGGTACCCTCTGGGCGCCGGACGGCACCGAACTGGCATCCGTCGTCTTCGCTCACGAGAGCGCGTCGGGCTGGCAGCGGGCCGCGTTGTCCGAGCCGGTGGAACTGGTCGCCGGGCAGACCTACACCGTGTCGTACTACTCGCCGCAGGGACGGTATGTCGCCGAGAGCGGCTACTTCGACAGCGTCCGCACGAGCGGGCCGCTCACCGCCTCGACGGTGGGCAACGGCGCGTTCCGCTACGGCGCCGGCGGCGAGCGGCCGACATCGTCCTGGCGGGCGTCGAGCTACTTCGTCGATGTCGAATTCACCCCCGGGACGGGCACTGTGCCTCCCGTGACGGTCACCGCCCGTGCGCCGCTCGGCGCGGGCGTGCCGATCATTGCGACCGTGTCGGCCACCCTCAGTGCCGACGCGCCGTCGCCGTCGCTCACGGTGACCACTGCCGGCGCCGCCGTCGCCGGGACCGTGGACTACGACCCGGGCACGCGACGGCTGACCTTCACGGCTCACCAGCCGTTGACGAGGGCGACGACGTACACGGCGTCGGTGATGATCGCCGGCGGCGCGCTGGATCAGTGGACCTTCACGACCGAGGAGCCGGATGTCCCCGGCGACGTCGAGACGATCTTCGGCAGCGCCGTCCCGCAGACGGCGTCGGCCGCCGACCGGGATCCGATCGAAGTGGGTACGGCCTTCACCGTGTCGCGCCCCGGCTCGGTGACGGCCCTCCGGTTCTACAAGGGGCCGAACAACGCCGGCGCCCACGTCGGAAGCCTCTGGGATTCCGCGGGTGCGCGCATCGCGCAGGTGGACTTCGCGACCGAGTCGGCCACCGGCTGGCAGCGCGCCGCGCTGTCTCAGCCCGTCGCGCTCACGCCGGGGGAGACGTACGTCGTGTCGTACTTCGCACCCGCGGGCGGCTTCGCGATCACGCCGGCGTACTTCGGCGCCGATGTCACGCGCGGTGCGCTCACTGCGCCGGGCGGGGCGAACGGGCGGTTCAACGCCGATCCCGCCGGCGGCCACCCGACACAGTCGTGGAACTCCTCTGCCTACTTCGTGGACGTCGAGGTGACTTTCGGCGACGAATCCCAGCCGGGTCCGATCCTGACCCCCGACCCGACGCCCACGCCCACGCCGACGCCGGTCCCGACGCCCACGCCGAGCCCGACACCGTCGCCGTCGCCCGTGGGCGCCGCGCTCAGCGCGCGCGCGCCGACGGCGGGACAGACGCGGGTGGCCCCGACGACGACGGTGACGGCCACGTTCGCCGCCGATGCGCCGTCGGCGTCGCTGGCGCTTGCCGCCGCAGCGGGGGAAGTCGCCGGCACCTCCACCTACGACCAGGCCACACGGACGGTGACCTTCACCGCGCAGGAGCCGCTGGCGTGGAGCACCGTCTACACCGCGACCGTCCATGCGGCATCCGCTCCCGTCACCGACGGCACCTGGTCGTTCACGACCTCGGCCGAGCCGACCGTCATCGACGTCACGACGATTTTCGGCGATGGCACCCCGGCGAACCCGTGGTGGGACGACCCGGACGGCGTGCAGGTGGCCACGCGGTTCAGCGTCGACACCGCGGGGGAGGCCACCGGCATCCGCTTCTACAAGGGCACGGCCAACACCGGCGCGCACACCGGATACCTCTGGGATGCCGAGGGGGGACGCGTGGCCGAGGTCGAGTTCGCCGATGAGACCGGCGACGGCTGGCAGATCGCGGAGTTCGCCACCCCGGTCACGCTGGAACCCGGCGTGGAGTACCGCGCGGGGCTGTACAGCACCACCGGCCGGTACGCCGTCGACCTGTACGCGCTGACCACTCCGAAGACGGTGGGTCACTTCACGATCCCCTTCTCCGGCAGCGCCCACATCTACTCGCGAGAGTTCCCGACGAACCTCTCGACGCACAACTACTGGGTGGACGTCACTTTCGTCCCATCCGGTTAGCGGCACAGCCGCACATCTGGGGAACAACGACATTTGGGGAATCTGGGGGAACCGTGTCTGAACGGTTGAACGTCGCCGTCATCGGCGCCGGCTATTGGGGGCCGAATCTCGCGCGCAATTTCCGTGCGGGAGCGGAGTGGAATCTGGTCGCGATCTGCGACCTCGACGAGCAGCGCGCCCGCGGCGTCGCCGACAGCGTGGGGGGCGTGCCGGTCACGTCCGACCTGAACGAGGTGCTGCGCGACCCGCAGATCGACGCCATCGCCATCGCGACGCCGGCACGCACGCACCACGCCATTGTGCTGGCGGCGCTGGATGCCGGAAAACACGTGATGGTGGAAAAGCCGCTCGCCGACACGCGCGACCGGGGGGTGGAGATGGTACGGCGGGCCGAGGAACGGGGACTCGTGCTCATGGCGGACCACACCTATTGCTACACACCTGCGGTGCTGAAGATCCGCGAGCTCGTCGAGGAGGGAGCGCTCGGGGACATCCTGTTCGTGGACAGCGTGCGCATCAACCTCGGACTCATCCAGCCCGACGTCGACGTCTTCTGGGATCTCGCGCCGCACGATCTGTCGATCATGGACTTCGTGCTCCCCGGCGGGCTCGCGGCGACGTCGGTCTCGGCGCACGGCTCAGATCCCCTGGGCACCGGCAAATCCTGCGTCGGCTACCTCGCGATGCCGCTGGAGTGCGGCGCGATGGCCCACGTTCACGTCAACTGGCTGAGCCCGACCAAGATCCGCCAGATGGTGATCGGCGGGACCAAGCGCACCCTCGTCTGGGACGACCTCAACCCGCAGCAGCGACTGAGCGTCTACGACCGCGGTGTGGACATCGACAACCTGTCGAAGGTGACCTCCGCCGACACCCGCGCCGCCAACATCTCCTACCGGCTCGGGGACACCTGGGCCCCCGCGCTCCCCGAGCGCGAGGCGCTGGGCGGGGTGGTGTCGGAGTTCGCCACCGCGATCCGCGACGGCCGTCCGGCACGCACCAGCGGGGCCGCGGGCCTGCGCGTGCTGTCGGTGCTCGATGCCGCGGCATCCAGCCTTGCCGCCGCCGGAGCCCCACAGCCCGTCGCGGTCGATCTCGAGGAGGTGGCGGCGTGACCCGCCTGGAGGACGCCCGCGTTCTCGTCACCGGCGGCGCCGGCACGATCGGCTCCACACTGGTGGACGACCTGCTCGCCGCCGGCGTGGCCCACATCGACGTGCTCGACAACCTGGTGCGCGGCCGGCTCGCCAACCTCGACGAGGCGCTGGCCACCGGGCGGGTGGATCTCGTCGACGGGGACATCCGCGATGCGCGGTTGGTCGATGACCTCACCGCCGGCAAGGACCTGGTCTTCCACCAGGCCGCCATCCGCATCACACAGTGCGCCGAGGAGCCGCGTCTCGCGCTGGAGGTGCTGGTGGACGGCACGTTCAACGTCGTCGAAGCTGCGGCGCGTCACAACGTGAGCAAGCTGATCGCGGCATCCAGCGCGTCGGTGTACGGCATGGCCGAAACGTTCCCGACCGACGAACGTCACCACCACGAGAACAACGACACCCTGTACGGGGCGGCGAAGACGTTCAACGAGGGACTCGTCCGCAGCTTCCGCGCCATGTCAGGACTGGATTACGTGCTGCTGCGGTACTTCAACGTGTACGGGCCGCGGATGGACGTGCATGGGCTCTACACCGAGGTGCTCGTGCGGTGGATGGAGCGTATCGCCGACGGCCGGCCCCCGCTCATCTTCGGCGACGGGGCGCAGACGATGGACTTCGTCTGCGTGCCCGACATCGCCCGCGCCAACGTGCTCGCCGCGCAGAGCGACATCGTCGAGGGCACCTACAACATCGCCAGCGGCACCGAGACGAGCCTGCTGCAGCTGGCCGAGGCCCTGCTGCGGGTCATGGGTGCGCAGGAGCTGGGCGTCGAGCACGGGCCGGATCGCGCCGTGAACGGCGTGGTGCGACGGCTCGCCGACACCACGGCGGCCCGGCGCGATCTCGGTTTCGAGGCCGCCGTCGATCTGGAGGAGGGCTTGCGCCGGCTGGTGCAGTGGTGGGGACCGCTGCGCGAGGAGATCTCGACGGGACGGACGGTGGAGGCGCGATGAGCGAGCGGATCAACGTGATGGTGCCCTGGCTCGGGCAGGAAGAGGCCGATGCGGTGGCAGAGGTGATCGCCAGTGGGTGGGTCGCACAAGGGCCGCGGGTGGCGCAGTTCGAGAGGGAGTTCGCCGAGGCGATGGGGGTGGGCTACGCCGTTGCGACGACCAGCTGCACGACAGCCCTGCACCTCGCCCTCATCGTCGCGGGCATCGGTCCCGGCGACGACGTGGTCGTGCCGTCGTTCTCGTTCATCGCCACGACCAACGCGGTGCGCTACGTCGGGGCGCATCCGGTGTTCGCCGATGTCGACCCGATCACCGGCAACATGACGGGCGACACCGTGCGTCTGGCGATCACCTCGGCCACGAAGGCGGTCATCGTGGTGGATCAGGGCGGGGTTCCCGTCGACCTCGACGATGTGCGCGAGGCCACCGACCCACTCGGGATCATCGTGATCGAGGATGCCGCGTGCGCCGCCGGATCCACGTACAAGGGTCGCCCGGTGGGAGCCGGTGCGGAGATCGCGGCATGGTCCTTCCACCCGCGCAAGCTCCTCACCACCGGCGAAGGCGGGATGATCACCACGACCCGCGGGGACTGGGCCAAACGCGCCAGGCACTTGCGCGAGCATGCGATGAGCGTGTCCGCCGCCGATCGCCACGGCACCGTGCTGCCGCCGGCGGAGGAGTACACCGAGGTCGGCTACAACTTCCGGATGACCGACCTGCAGGCTGCGGTCGGGCTCGTGCAGCTGCGCCGACTGCCGCTCATCGTGCACCGGCGCCGAGAGTTGGCCGCGCGCTACCGTGCGGCGATCCGCGACATCCCGGGCCTGCGCGCCGTTGTGGACCCTTCATACGGCACCGGCAACGTCCAGTCGTTCTGGGTGGAGGTGCTGGAGGAGTACCCGACCGACCGCGAGGGCCTGCTGGGGGCGCTGGCCGAAGCCGACGTCTCTGCCCGCCGGGGGATCATGGCCTCGCACCGGCAGGCCCCCTACCGGCATCTGGTGCCGGCGAACGGTCTTCCGGTGACGGACCGGCTCACCGACCGCACCCTCATCCTGCCGTTGTTCCACACGCTGCGGGCCGCCGACCAGGACCGCATCATCGCGGTGCTGCGCGAGCCGGTCATGGTGGCGGTGTGAGCGCCGGAGTGCTGTTGATCGGTGCCGGCGGACTGGCGAGGGAGGTCATCGCGGCGGGCATCACCGGGGTGACGGGCATCCTCGATGACGACACCTCGCTCGAGGGAACCGAGGTCAGCGGGGTGCCGGTGGTGGGCGGTGTCGATGACGCCGCGCACCGGAGCGAGCACCTGCTGGTCTGCATCGGCCCGAGCGCCGCGCGCCGCGGCGTGGTGCGGCGGCTGCGCCGGGCCGGGGTGGGCGAGGACCGGTTCGCGACGTTCGTCGCCCGGTCCGCCCGTATCGGCACGACGAGCGCCATCGGGGCAGGGTCCCTGGTGCTGGACGGCGTGGTCGTCACCGCCGACGCCGTGATCGGTCGGCACGTCGTCGTCATGCCGAACTGCGTCATCACGCACGACGACGTGATCGAGGACTGCGCCACCCTCGCCGCCGGGGTCGCCCTCGGCGGCGGCGTGCGCGTGGGTGAGGCGGCCTACATCGGCATGAACGCGTCCCTCCGCCCGGGTGTCACCGTCGGGGCGGAGGCCACCGTGGGGATGGGGGCCGCCGTGCTCGTCGACGTCCCCGCAACCGAGACCTGGGCCGGTGTGCCGGCACGACCACTGGGAGTTTTCGCATGACCATCACGCTCACCGATGCGGTGCCGTTCCTCGACCTCGCCGCCCAGCAGGCGGAGATCGCTGAGGAGGTGATGCCGGTGTGGCAGGCGCAACTGGAATCGGCATCGTTCGTCGGGGGACCGGAGGTCGCTGCATTCGAGCGGGAGTACGCCGAGTACATCGGCGTCCGCCACGTCGTGGGGGTCTCCAACGGCACGGACGCGCTGGAACTGGCATACCGCGCGATCGGCGTCGAGCCGGGCGACGAGATCATCATGCCGGCGAACACGTTCATCGCCACCGCCGAGGCCGCGTCGCGCGTCGGGGCGGTGCCGGTGTTCGTGGATGTGGACGACGAGTGCCTGCTCATCGACCCCGACGCCGTCGAGGCGGCGATCACCCCGCGCACGCGCGCCATCGCGCCGGTGCATCTGTTCGGACAGACCGCGCCGATGGGCCTGATCACCGCGCTGGCACGCCGTCACGATCTGGCGGTGATCGAGGATGCCGCGCAGTCACAGGGCGCCTCCGGTCTCTCCGGGCGGGCAGGCGCGCTGGGGCTCGTGGCGGCCACCAGCTTCTACCCCGGCAAGAACCTGGGCGCCGCCGGCGACGCCGGCGCCGTGATGACCGACGACGACGGCATCGCGAGTCTGGTCCGCACCCTCGGGGCACACGGCAGCTCCGTGAAGTACGTGCACGACCACATCGGCGTGAACGCGCGGTTGGATGCCGTCCAGGCCACCGTGCTGCGGGCGAAGCTGCGTCGCCTCGACCGCTGGAACCAGGCCCGCCGCGCGGCGGCCGAGGCCTACGCGCAGCTGCTGGCGGACCTTGACCAGGTACGCCTGCCGTCGGTCCGCGTCGGCAACAGCGACGTCTGGCACCTGTATGTGGTGCGCGTCGCCGAGCGGGAGCGGGTGATGGCTCACCTCGGGGCCGCCGGCATCGGCACCGGCATCCACTACCCGACGCCGGTGCCCTTCACACAGGCGTACGCGCACCTGGGGGCACGAGCGGGGGAGTTCCCCGTCACCGAGGCAGCCGCAGCGAGCATCCTGTCGCTGCCGATGTTCCCTCATCTGACGACGGACCAACAGGAGCGGGTCGCGGGGGTGTTGCGGGATGCCGTCGCGGGGTGAGCCCACCGACGCGCCGGTCGCTGCACCGCAGCGGCAGGGGCCGGGCGCGCAGCGAGCGCTGGTGTGGAGCTTCGCCAACACCGCGTTCGGCAAATTCGGCACCCTGCTGATCTCGATCGTCATCGCCCGGGTGCTGGGCCCGGACGAGTTCGGCACCTACGCCGTCGCCCTCGTCGCGCTCGCCGCGGTGCTGAGCTTCAACGAACTGGGGGTGAGTCTCGCGATCGTCCGCTGGGAAGGTGATCCTCGGCGCATCGCGCCGACGGTGGCCACGATCTCGGTGGTCGCGAGCGTGGCGTTCTTCGCCATCGCGTGGGCCGCCACGCCGGCGTTCGTCGCCGTCATGGGTGACCCGGGCGCCACGGACGTCGTACGGCTCATGCTGGTGTGCGTGCCGCTGAACGGTCTGGTCGCCGTACCGGCGGCGCTGCTGCAGCGCGAGTATCAACAGGGCAGGCGTGCCGCCGCCGACCAGGTGAACATCTGGCTCGGAGCGGTCATCTCGGTCCTGCTGGCCGTGCTCGGCTGGGGAGCGATGAGCCTGGCGATCGGCCGGGTGGTCGCGTCCGTGGTGTTCTCGGCCATGCTCCTCGCGTTCTCGCCCGCGCCGCTGCGTCTGGGCTGGAACCGGGACGTCGTCGGCCCGCTGCTGCGCTTCGGCATGCCGCTGGCAGGTGCCAGCATCGCCGTGTTCGCCGTCGGCTACGCCGACCAGGTCGTCGTCGGCTCCGTTCTCGGCACGCGGGAGCTGGGGTTTTACGTGTTGGCGTTCAATCTCGCGAGCTGGCCGGTCACGATCCTCTCGCAGCCGCTGCGCGCCGTCGCGCCGGCGGCGTTCGCGCGGATCCAAGGCGATCCGGTGCGGATGGATGTCAACTTCCGCGCGGCGTACCGGCTGGTGCTGGCCGTCGCGCTGCCGGCGTGCGCGTTCCTCGCCGGTGCTGCGTGGCCGATCGTGACCTTCGTCTACGGCGACGTATGGGCACCGGCCGCGCTCGCGCTGCAGTGGCTCGCGCTGCAGGCCGCCGTGCGGATCGTCTTCGAACTGTCCTACGACTTCCTCGCCGTCAAGCGGCGTTCGGCTGTCCTCATGCTCATTCAGGGAGTGTGGCTGGTGGCGCTGCTGCCCGCGCTCATCGTGGGTGCCCTGATCGACGGCATCCGGGGCGTGGCCGTGGCGCAATTCGTCGTCGCCGGGATCATCCTCATCGCCGGCTACGGGTGGGCTCTGGCACGTGCCGGGGTGCGGGTCGGCGGACTTGCCCGAGCCTCGGGCGTTCCGCTGCTCGGCGGGGTGGTCGCCGGTGTCGCCGGGTGGCTGCTGGCGCAGGAGATCACGCCGGACGGCGTGGCCGCGCTCATCGCAGGCGTGGTCAGCGTCGGTGTCATCGCGGTGCTTCTGTGGGCATCGCGCGGCAGCCTCGCGTTGCTCCGCCGCGCGCAGGGCGACCAGCCGGGAGCATCATGAAGATCATCGTCTATCCCCACGACCTGGGTATCGGCGGCAGCCAGCTCAATGCGATCGAGCTCGCCGCCGCCGTCCGCGATCTTGGCCACGACCTCGTGGTGTTCGGCCGCCCCGGGGCGCTGAACGAGCGGATCGACGATCTCGGGTTGGAATTCGTGGCGGCGCCGGAACCGGGCAAGCGTCCCTCTCCGACGGTCGCGCGGGCGCTGCGGACGCTCGCGGACGCACGTGGCGCCGACATCATCCACGGCTACGAGTGGCCGCCCGTCCTGGATGCGGCCCTTGCGATGCGCGGCCGAGGCCGGGCGCGCGTGGTCGCGACGGTGATGTCCATGTCGGTGCCGTCGTTCATTCCCCGTTCTATTCCGCTGTTCGTCGGCACCGAGGAGATCGCTGCCGCCGAACGGACGGCGGGACGCAGGCGCGTGGGGGTCATTGAACCGCCGGTCGACCTGGTCTTCAACGACATCGATTCCGACCCGGGCGTGGCGGACTTCGTGCGGCGTCACGGCCTCACCGGCGACCGGATCACCGTCGTTTCGGTCGCGCGGTTCTCGCGCGAGCTGAAGCTCGAGGGAACGCTCGCCGCGATCGAGGCCATCGGGCGGATGTCGCGGTCCGTTCCGGTGCGATTGGTGCTGGTGGGCGACGGCCCCGCCCGAGACGAGGTGGAGCGTCGGGCGCAGGAAGTGAACGACCAGCACGGCGAGGGCACCATCGTCCTCACCGGTCAGGTCGACGATCCCAGACCCGCATACGCGGCGGCGGATGTGGCGCTCGGGATGGGGGGCAGCGCCCTGCGGGCCCTGGCCTACGGCCGGCCCCTCATCGTGCAGGGGGAATCAGGGTTCTGGAAGACGCTCACACCCGAGACCGTGGACGCGTTCCTGTGGACCGGCTGGTACGGCGTCGACGGCGGTGCGGAGTATGGCGTCGAGGCGCTCGAGCGCGAGCTGCAGCCGCTCGTGACCGATCGCGTGCGGCGTGACGAGCTGGGCCGGTACGGGCTGGGCCTGGTGCGGGACCGATTCTCGCTTGTCCACACCGCCGAGCTGCAGGCGCGGCAGTATGCCGAGGCGATCGCGCATCCCGCTGCCCTCCGCGGGGCCGCCGAGGCCTCGGCGCTCATGCGCTACAGCGGCTACTACGTCGGCAAGAGGTTCAGGCGGGCCCGCGGGGTGGAGTCGACCGACGATTTCAACTCCCGCCCGGTGGCGGGGCGAAACCGGGAGAGCGGGAGGTGAGCGCGGACCAGCAGCCGATCGTGTGGATTGCCGGGGTCGGCTGGGATGACACCCCCGGCACCGACCGCCGACTCGTCACAGCCATCGCCCGGCGACACCGCGTGCTCTGGGTCGACCCGCCGCGCCGGGACGCGTGGGGTGCATGGGTCAGGGCCCGCACCTACCCGGCGACGGAGGTCGCGGCCAACGTCGAGCGACTGCGCGTGCCGGCGCCGCCGGCGTTCACCCGCTGGCCGGTGACGGCGCTGACCGCTGCCATCCACGCCACCACCCTCGACGGTGCGCGGCGACGCGGGATATCCCCCCGCGCCATCGTGCTGTCCCATCCGCTGACCCGCTTTCCTGCTCGCGGGGCGGCGCCGCGCGTGCTCTACGTCACCGACGACTGGGTCGCCGGGGCGGGGCTGATGGGGCTGCGCACGACCGCGGTGCGCGGCACTCTTGCCGCCAACGCCGGCCAGGCCGATGTCATCGCCGCCGTCACCTCGCCGCTCATCGACGATGTGCGCGCACTGGGAGCGGGAGCCCCAGCGGTTGTCATCCCCAATGGGGCACCGCAGTTGGCCGAGCACCGCGCCGCACGCGAACCGGTGGCGGGCGTGGTCGGCCAGCTGAATGAGCGCCTCGATCTGGCGCTCCTGGAAGCCGTCGTCGCCTCGGGGGTGCGCCTGCGGCTCATCGGCCCCCGCGCCGACCGCGACGCGACGTACGGCAGGAGACTCGATGCGCTGATCGCTCAGCAGGGCGTGGAGTGGACCGGAGCGTTGGATGCCGGTGCCCTTCGCGCCCAGCTCGCTGTGATCGCCGTGGGGCTCACGCCGTATACCGACTCGCGGTTCAACCGAGCCAGCTTCCCGCTCAAGACCCTCGAATACCTCGCCGCCGGCGCTCCGGTGGTCTCCAGTGATCTCGCCGCGTCACGATGGCTCGACTCCCGGCACGTCGCCGTCACTTCGACGACCGCCGGGTTCGTGCGCGCAGTGCGCGACATGGTGCGGCTCGCAGCGGTGCCGGATCCTGCTGCAGAGGCGGAGCGCGTCGCCCTCGCGCACACGCACCGCTGGGAGGCGCGCGCCGATGACTTCCTGCAGCTGATCGGTCAGTTCGCCAGCGGCACGCGGTAGACGTGATACTCGTCGGGGTCGCCGAACGTGTCCGTGAAGGCGCCGTCACGCACCGGGAGGGTCCGGTCCTCGCCGATCACCTCGACGGTCTCTCCGTCGACTCCTGCGGGCAGGGTGAAGCTGCGCTCGCCGGAGCCGGCATCCGCTGTCATCGCGAAGATGTACGCGCTGCCGTCCGCCGCTTTGAGCATGGTGTCCAGCCCGCTGCCGAAGGACCACTCGTAGGACTGCGTGTTGAGGACGGGAGCGAGCCGGTGGATGAGGTTGTTCACCTCGCCCATCGCCTCGATCTGCGTTGCTCCGCACCACTGTGACCCGCGCGTCTGCGCGTCTCGGATCGCCATGCCGGAGGGGCAGGGGCCACCGAAGGACTGGTTGAAGTAGATCAGGCCGCGCGCTTCGTTGATGACCGAGTCCATCGCGGCTCCCTGGATCTGGCTGCCGGAGATGGTCAGGTCATACCCGTACTCCGTCGGCGTCGGGTTGAGCAGTTCCACGAAGTTCCAGATGGGCTGGCGCTCACCGTCCGCGGCGTCTCGCTGCGCGAGGCCGGTGACGGTCTTGCCGTAGCTTGACGAACTCCGGCAGGTGTCCTGCGGCACCGGCTCGGCGAGGTACGTCCCGCGGTACGGAGTCCAGTCGCAGTAGGGAGCGGTGTGCCAGTAGGTGTCGACGGAGACGACATCGGCAAAGCCGTTGACGTAGTTCTCCTGCGCGGCCAACGGCATGTCGGGACCGATCACCATGCTGGTGTAGTTCGCGTACAGGAATTTGCCGCTGCCCGCCCACTCGTCCTTGATGCCCTGCAGATGCGCGAAGCCCTCTTCGGGGGTGCTGGTCCAGCCGTCGACCTCGTCGTCCATGAACACGCCCGGCCACTGCGGGGAGTCCTCATCGAACGTGTCGTTCAGCTTGCCGCCGAGCCAGTATTGGTCGTTGTCCGCCAAGAGGGAGAAGTCGGTGCCGTCCCACATCCCCGCATAGAAGTTGATTCCGTGAGCCTTGTCCCACTGGGCTTCGGCATCGCTGCTGACATTGCCCCACCAGACCCCGATCGGGAAGAACGATGGATCGCTCCAGCGCTCGGCGTCGGGGAACTGCGTCCAATAGTCCGAGCCCCCCTCCCACGGAATGCGCGGGAGGTCGAGAACTGCGGGGTCGCCGGGCGGGTCGGACGGGCCCGGCGAGGGTGAGGGTGACGGCGTGGGGGTGGCAGTCGGTGTCGGGGTCGGACGGGGAGTCGGGGTAGGCGTCGGGGGAGGCGGTGGCGTGGGGGACACGGTCGGCTCCGGTGACGGCTCGGCGGTGCCGTCAGCCGGCGCGAACACGACATCGACGAGGTAGTTCGACTCCCGCCACGAGCCGGTGGGGAACCCGCTCTCGCCGTACTTGTATACCCCGCCGCCGCGGGGGACGGTGAAGTCGTTGTTGACGTAGGCCGAGGTGAACGCGCGCTCGGTCACCGGATAGGCGCCGTCCGCGGCATAGTACGACGCGACGATCGATGCGCCGGCTGCCACCGTCACCGGTTCGCGCAGCTGCGCCGTCTGCCACCCGACGGTCGTCGAGGCGGGGAAGCTGACCGTGGCCAGTTCGTCCCCTTCTCCTGACCAGAGCGTTCCGGTGTAGCTGTTGTGCTGGGCGGGGCCGCGATAGAACTGCAGTCCGGTCACCGCGCCCGCCTGCGACGTCGAGAGCTGTACGCCCAACTCGACGGCGACCCGATCGGGGTCCACGGGATCGGCCGGTGCGAGGGAGTCACTGAACGCGCCGTAGCTCTCCGCGGCCGCCGTCGCCGGGATCACGCCGATGCCGAGGACGACGGCGAGGCCCACCGCACCGGCGGCCGCCAGCGATCGGGCGCGGACGGACGGGGCGAGCAGGCGTCGGGCAGCTGAGCGCATGGTTCCTCTTCGGGTGAAGTCGGAACGGCGGGGCCAGCGAGCAGACCCGCCCTGGGTGGCTAAAACGTAACAGCCGCTGCACACGACGAACGCGAGATGAGAGGACCATAATGCGCGCTGCTGTGAGAGGCTGTGGGGGTGGCGCCGATGATGCGCGGCGTTCTCGTGGTATCCGCGGGGATCGGCGCGCGTGGGCTGGGGAGGCCGGCGTCCACAGGGGGGTGTGGGGCGTGACGATTCGCGAGCTGATCGTCGTCATGGGGCGGCGGTGGTACGTCGTCTTGGCGACCCTGCTGATCGCGGCGGCGGCCACCGTGGCCTTCGAAGGTGCCGGCGGCATGTACTCCACCCGCACCGTGGTGCGATTCGTGCTGGCCGACTACGCGACGCTCCTGCCCGACAACGGCAGTCAGGACGAGGACATCATCGGGTTCGCCACGCTCGTGGCCGCGGAGATCAACGACGGCAGACCCGCGGGCGGCTACGCCCGCGCCGACGCGCCTTTCTACGGGGCGGGCGTGCGGCAAGGCGTCATGGTGAGCCTGCCCAACACCGGGGGACAGTGGCAGGCCAGCTACTCACAGGCCGACATCGAGATCCAGATCGTCGGAAAGACGCACGCGTGGGTCGCCGAGCGCCAGCAGGAGCTCACCGACACCGTGCAGGCGCGTGCCCGGGAGCTGCAGGAGGGTCTGGGGGCGGCAAGCGACACGCGGATCACGACGAGCATCGCGCCGCTCACCACGCAGATCGACTACATCACGCCCACCCGCAGTAGTCGCTTCGCGGCGTACGCGGCGATGGCGACGGCGGCGATGTTGGTGGCCGGCTGGCTGGCTGTCACCGTCGATCGTGCCGCAGGCCATGTGCCGGGCATCCGCAGGAACACGACACCCTCGGGGAGGACGACTATGCGCACATCCAGACGGGCCGACTCATGAAGCTCGCCGATATCCTCAGCGGGCTGAGGCGGCGGTGGTACATCGTCGTCCCCGGGCTGATCCTGGCCGCCGTCGCGGTCGTGGGCACGTGGATGACCGTGGGGGAGGAGTACGAGCGCACCGCCACGCAGGTGCTGCTTCCCGGGGAATCGAGCATTCCGGAGGATGGCAACCCCTACCTCTACATCGGGGGACTGGGGCAGGCCGCGGACATCGTCGTGCGCGCCCTCGGATCGCCGAATGTGCTGGGGCCTGTGCTCGAGGAGAATCCGGGGACCGAGGTGACGATCTCCCGCGACCCGTCGACGTCGGGTCCGGTCTTCATGATCACCGTGCTCGCCCCCAGCGACGGTGCCGCGACCGAGGTGCTCGGCCGGCTTGTCGCCGAGACCTCGACGGTGCTTGAGGGCCTGCAGGATGAGCAGGGCATCGCGGCGCGCGACCGCATCACGGTGATGCCCGTCTTCATCGACGAGCAGAGCCTCGTGCAGCAGCGCAACCGTCTGATGATCACGGCGTTCGTCGGCGTCGGTGCCGTCGTCGCCGTGCTCGTGGTCGCGGCACTCGCCGACGGCATCCTGCTCTCCCGCGCTCGTCGGCGTCGGTAGGCGGCACGCGTGTCCATGGCGGGGAGTGCGATCTCGGCGCGGCGGCACAACGCGCTGCGGCGCAGCAAGGCGTTCAACGCCACGACGATGATCACGGTCTATCTCGTCCTGCTTCTCGCCATACCCTCCAACGTCGGATTCGCGCCCCTCGGATCCCTCGGGCGGCCCTCGATGCTCTGGGGCCTGGCGCTGCTGGTGTTCTGGCTGTTGTCGCGACTGCAGACGGCCGATCTCGCCACCAGGGCGGTGCGCCAGCCGGTGCGGCTGGCGATGGGGGCGCTGCTGGTGATCGCGCTGGTCAGCTATGCCGCCGCGATGCTGCGGGGCCAGCCGATGGACCAGGTGAGCCCGGCGATGACGTCGCTGCTGCGGCTGCTCTCCTGGGCCGGGGTCCTGCTGGTGACAGTGGAGGGCGTGCGCACGTGGAACGAGCTGGTGATCCTGCTGCGCCGGCTCACCGTCGCCGGTGCGCTGCTCGCCGCACTCGGGCTCGCGCAGTTCGCGACCGGACAGACGCTGACGGATTTCTTCGCGTCCATCCCCGGGTTGTCCGCGTCGGCGGGCGGGATCGACGCGCGGGGGACGTTCATCAGGCCATCCGCGACGGCGAGCCACCCGCTCGAGTACGGGGTCGCGCTCAGCGCCATCCTGCCGGTGGCGATCGCGACGGCCATCTCCCGCGGTTTCCGGGGCGCCCGCGGGGCGGCCGCAGCCCTGTGGTGGGCGCCGGTGGCCCTGATCACCGCCTCCTCGTTCCTCGCCGTCTCCCGATCGGCGCTCATCGGTTTCGTGCTCGCCATCGTGCTGATGATCCCGGCGTTGCCTCGTCAGGCCCGACTGCCGGCGGTCGTGGGCGGTGGCCTGCTCGCCGTGGGCGTCGTCGTGGCGGTGCCGGGTCTGTTCTGGACGATGGTGGGGCTGTTCGCTTCGACGGGCACCGACGCCAGCTCGCTGTCGCGGACGAACGGCCTGGAGCGCGCACCGGACTTCATCGCGACATCGCCGCTGTTCGGCGCCGGATTCGGCACGTTCCTGCCGCGCTATTACATCTTCGACAATCAGTGGGTGCTCATCGCGGTGGAGCTGGGGCTGCTGGGGGCCGCCGCGCTGGCCGCAGTGTTCGTCGGCGCGATCTGGAGTGCGTTGGCATCCGGTCGACGCGCCGAGGACGCTCGGGTGGCGCTGGTGGGCCACGCGCTGGCGGTCGCGATGGTGTCCATCGCGGTGCTGCTGGCCTTCTTCGATGGACTGTCCTTCCCGATCGCCGGCGGGCTGCTGTTCCTCATCGCGGGGCTGTGCGGTGCCCTGCGAACGATCGGGCAGACCTCGTTCGGGCACGTCGCGGCAACCGAGCGGCTCGCCCGAGCCGAGGAAGAGGGCGCGGGCACGCGTCGCGCGCGCGGGATGCGCCCTGTCCGGGTGCGGCGGGAAGGCTCCGACCCGCATTGACCGCCCGGCGGATGCCCGCGGTCGCGGGTGCGCTCAGCCCCAGATGCTCTCCATCTGCTCGATCCGGTGCGTCCACAGGTGCGTCCGCTCGGCGTGCTCGCGTGCCGCCGCGCCCATGCGCTGGCGCAGCGCTGGGTCTTCGACCAGGGCGCGCACCGCCCTGGCGCAGTCGGCGGCGAGCTGCTGCGGTGACTGCGCCGGCAGCAGGATCGCGCACTCCTCGGTCACGAACGCGGCCGGGCCGCCCCGGTCGCAGAGGATCAGCGGCAGCCCGAAGGACATGGCCTCCATGATGACGCCGCCGCCGGGCTCACGATAGCTGGGGAAGACGAAGGCATCGGCGCGGGCGTAGAACTCATCGACCACGGCGCGTGGCACGGTGCCGTGGAGGGTCACCCGGTCCTCAAGGCCCAACTCGGCGATCAGCGCCTCGCAGGCCGCGCGGTCGTTTCCGTCGCCGAGCACGTCCAAGACGACGGGCAGGTCCCTGACCCGGTCCAGCGCACGGATGAGGTCGCGCAGACCCTTGGTGCGGATGGTGCGGCCCACGTGCAGCAGCCGCACCGGGCCGGTGCGACCGGAACGGTCCACGGGGGACTGCACACGATGCAACGCGACTTCGCTCATGATCTCGAACCGTCGCATCGGGACATCCGAGAGCAGTGTCTTCACGTACGGGGCGATGCCGATCACGGCATCCGCGGACGAGTAGGTGTGTCGCAGCGTGGGATCACGCCGCAGCCGCACCGCGTCGAGCCCGCGGAGCCGCTGGTACCAAGGCGTGCCGCCCTCTTCCGCGGTGAAGGCGCGAGGCGAGACCAGGCTCCCCCCGACGGGACCCATATAGAAGGGGATGCCGAGCCCCGCGGCCGGTGACGGATAGCGCATGGCGACGGGCACGACCTGCAGCGCCACGTCGAACGTCTCGCCCTCGGCCAGCCGCTGCCGGATCCAGCGGCGGGCGCGGCGTCGGAACGGGAAATACCCGGGCTGCAGCAGCGAGTTGAGCCGTTCGAATCGGCTGACCAGCGGCGGTTCGCTCCATTCCACCACCCGCGCATGCTCGAGCTGCCTCGACAGCGGCACGTGTCCTCTCTTATATGTGCACAACACCGTGAGGTCGTGGCGCTGTGACAACAGCGCGGCCCACTGGAAGGCGTTCCAGGCTTCGCTGATGTCGTTGCCGTCGGCGGCGGGGGCGACCAGCAGCACCCGTTTGCGTTCGGTCATGAGTGTGCTCCTCTGGTGCGCACAGAGGCGGCGCTGCTCGCCCGCCGCGTCTCGTCGCGTTCCCAGGCGCCGGCGCCCGGCGCGCGTCGGCGGCGCCGTGCCGCGAGGGAGAGAGCGCCATAGATGAAGGCGTCCAGCAGCGACAGCGGGCCGCGGACCGAGCGGAGCAGCTGGGCGAGGGTGCGCCGAGCCGTGCGGGAGGACTGCTCCCGCGCCCCGCGGGTCTGACGTCGCAGCACCCCGAGGAGCGCCCGGCTCGTGCGCGGCACGCGCACGAGCACCGGTTCGGTCGGGACGACGCACTTCTCCGCGGACGTGAAGAGCCGGTCGACGAAGACGTCATCGCCGATGGCCGCAGGGAAGGCGTCGAAGCGCGCCCGGCCCGCGTCGGTCAGCGCGTACACGCCGGCACCCCAGAGCGCGGCATGCGCCATCGCCAGCCGGCCGCGGGCGCGATAGTAGGAACGCACGACGGGGCTGCTGCCGGTGACGTCCCACTCGTACTCGGGCCGCGCGGCGAGGATGCCCGGCTCCTGCAGTGCTCGCAACGTGTCGAGGATGGCTGTCGGGGTCACCTCGATATCGGCATCCAGGTACAGCCGCGGCCAGTGCGTGGCGGCGCGATCGCCGAGGTTGAGTGCTGCCGCCTTCGAGGCTTGCGCGGTCTCCCGCACGGTGACCCCGGGGTGGTCGCGCGCCACCTGCGCCGTATCGTCCGTGCAGCCGTTCGCCACGACGATCACCTCGATCGCGGGGCTGCCGGCGAAGGCGGCCACGCCCGCCAGAGTCCGCCCGAGGACGGCCCCCTCGTCGTGCGCAGGGATGATGATCGCGCCGCGGGCGGCGGCGACCGCTTCGGGCGACGGCGTGCGCCGCGCGCGCGGCAGCGTCGACCACGTGGACTCCCGGGCGACGGTGCGCAAGATCGCG
>Ga0233363_1000278_pt1 | contig 24389 bp, 22 predicted proteins | sample ElkDunMinimDraft_18_FD_191534 | JGI IMG/M metagenome (GOLD analysis project Ga0233363, IMG submission 191534) | Fecal eukaryotic communites from dung pellets of Tule Elk in California, USA - Elk Dung C16 | ecosystem: Host-associated > Mammals > Digestive system > Large intestine > Fecal | place... | reverse complement strand
CGCGGTGTCTCGGCGGCGTCGTGGCGGCCCTTCCAGCTCGCCTTCGTGCTGCTCAACCTGCCGTCGCTGACCGACCCGGGACACCCCGAACGGGCCGCCACCTCCGACGCCACCGTCGACCTGCTCTTCTTCCCCACCGGTGGCGGCAAGACCGAGGCCTACCTCGGGCTGACCGCATTCACCTTCGCCATCCGCCGCCTCCAGGGCGTGCTCGGCAGCGGGGCCGACGCCCGCAGCGGTGACGCCGGGGTCGCCGTGCTCATGCGCTACACGCTGCGGCTGCTCACCGCCCAGCAGTTCCAGCGGGCCGCCGCGCTGGTCTGCGCCACCGAAGTGCTGCGGCAACACGACGAGAACACCTGGGGAAGTGAACCGTTCCGCATCGGCCTCTGGGTCGGCGGCAGCGTCTCGCCGAACTGGTACGACGACGCGGCCACCCAGATCGCCGAAGCCCGCGAAGCCGGGCACGGCAAGTTCAGCAACGTCCTGCAGACCCTGAACTGCCCGTGGTGCGGATCGAAGCTGCGTGCCGAACGCGACCTCGAACCCAAGGATGACCTGCGCCGCGTCCTGCTCTTCTGCGCCGAAGGCGAAGGCAGCGACGCCTGCCCCTTCTCCCGCACCCGCAACAGCGAGGGCCTGCCGATCCTCACCGTCGACGAGGAGATCTACCGGTACGCCCCCAGCCTCGTCATCGCCACCGTCGACAAACTCGCCCAACTGCCCTGGCGCGGATTCGCCGGCCTGCTCTTCGGCCGAGTGCGGCAACGCTGCGCCCGGCACGGCTACCGGCACGACGATCTCGATGCCCGGACCGGCTGCGGTGCCCGGCACAACAAGAAGGGCAGCCTGGAAGCCGTCACCAGCCAGCCGGTGATTCGCCTCCGCCCACCGGACCTGATCATCCAGGACGAGCTGCATCTCATCTCCGGCGCGCTCGGCACGGTCGTCGGACTCTTCGAAGCCGCCGTCGACCAACTCTGCACCTGGCCGCTGCCCGGCGGCGGCGAGACCGGCCCGAAGATCGTCGCCTCCACCGCCACCACGAAACGCGCCCGCGAACAGGTCCTCGGCGTCTTCGGCCGCGACCTGGCGGTCTTCCCGCCGCCGGTCATCGACATCACCGACACCTTCTTCAGCCGGCAGGTGCCCGTCACCGCCGACAACCCGGGCCGGCGCTACCTGGGCGTCTGCGCCCACGGTGTACGGATGAAGTCCGCCGAGATCCGGGTCGCCGAAATCCTCCTGCTCGCCGGACAGACCCTCTTCGACCAGTACGGCAAGGCAGCCGACCCGTACATGACGACGGTCGGCTACTTCAGCGCCACCCGTGAACTCGCCGGCATGCGCCGTCTCCTCGACGACGACGTCACCACCCGCGTCCGCACGCACGGACGCCGCAAGGGGCTCTCCGACCGGATCATCGGGTCGAACATGCTCAACGTGCAGGAGTTGACCTCGCGCATCTCGTCCGGGGACATCAGCGACGTCCTCAAGCGCCTGGAGATCCGCTTCGATCCGGAGATCGACACGACCTCCCGGCGCAAGGCGATCATCGAGGACGCGCGGGCGGCCATGAAGGCCAAGGGCAGCTCGAACGCCCAGCCCAAGTTGCACGCGGTCAGCAGCCGCCTCTATGACCGGCAGCGGGCCAACCAGGTCCCCGTCGACGCGGTGCTCGCCACCTCGATGCTGCAGGTCGGTGTGGACGTGTCGCGCTTCGGTCTGATGGTGGTCACCGGCCAGCCCAAGAACACCGCCGAATACATCCAGGCCTCCTCCCGCGTCGGCCGTGACGCTCGCCGTCCGGGTCTGGTCGTGACCCTCTACAACTGGACCCGCCCTCGGGACCTCGCCCACTACGAGGACTTCGAGTACTACCACGCGACCTTCTACCGGCAGGTCGAGGCGCTCTCCGTCACCCCGTACACGCGGCGGGCGCTGGACCGGGGGACCACGGCGGCCATCGTCGCGGCGGTGCGCAACGTCGAGGAAGCCTTCTCCCGCAACACCGACGCCCATGACGTGCCGCTCGACGGGCCCGAAGTGCAGCGGATCATCGACCGGTTCCTGCGCCGCGCCGAATCAATCGCCGGTGACCGCGGGCGGGACTACCTCCTCGAACGAATCAACCGGCTGCGCGACGAGTGGAACAAGCGCAAGACCGGCTCGGCCCGCCTCGGCTACGACAAGGGCACCTTCAAACAGCAGAAGCACGTCGAACTGCTCGTCAAGGCCGGCGGCGACCGCTGGACCGACCTGACCGTCGGACAGTCGATGCGCGAGACCGAGAACGAGATCAACCTCGTGCTGCCGGCGAGCGACAAGATCTTCGCCGCCCAGTACGGCGCACCGCAGTGGTCGTTCGGGGCACCCAGTCAGGACACCCGCGACGAGGACCTCCCCGACGGGGACGAGCTTGGCGAGTCGACCCTCACCGGAAAGGCACAGTGATGGCCGGCAAACACTTCCGACGGGTCGGTTCTGTCCGCCCCAGTCACCTTATGTTCACCACCGGCGTCGGCTCCATTGCCGACCTGCCCAACTTCTCGGTGCTCGTCCGTGGCCTCGACGACTGGAACTACGACGCGGTGCCGGAGTGGGAGCCGATCGTCGAACCCCGGCTGCTCGCCGCCGTCCGCACGCTGCTCCGGGCGAGATCGATCAAGGAGTTGCGTCCCGCACCCTGGATGGAGGATTCCGGCCAGCAGTTCAACAGCCAGGCCGCCAAGATCGGCGTGCCGATCACCCCCTTTCCGGGCTGGCTGCGCTGCACCGCCTGCGATGAGCTGGCACCGATCGACGGGGGAGTGTTCGACTTCGAGAACTCCAAGGCGCGCAAACCCCACGAGGCCCGCTTCTTCCACGCCGTTTGCGGCCGGAAGAAGACCGGTCGCCGGCCGATGGCGGTCGCGGCCCGGTTCGTCCTGGCCTGCACCGCGGGCCACCTCGATGACTTCCCCTACGCGCAGTTCGTGCACGAGGGTGGGGACTGTCCCAACGCCAGCCATCCCAAGCTCCGGATGGACGACCGGGGCGGCAACCTCGGCGCCAACGTCGAGATCAAGTGCGTGCCGTGCGGCGCCCGGCGCAACATGAAGGCAGTGCTCGGCCAGCGCGGTGCGGACAAGCTTCCCCGCTGCCGGGGACGGCGCGCCCATCTGGGCGACTTCGAGCAGGGGGAGTGCACCGGTGAGTTGAAGCTGCTCGTGGTCGGCGCATCCAATCAGTGGTTCGCCCAGACCCTCTCCGCGCTCGCCGTGCCCCGCACCGGCGCGAGCGAACTGCAGACCAAGGTCGAGCAGAACTGGGGTGTACTGCAGCAGATCAGCATGGAGATGATGCTGCCCTTCGCCCGGCAGAACGTCTCGGCGCTGCGCGACTTCACCAAGTGGACCGACGCGCAGATCTGGGCAGCCATCGAGCGGCACCGGGCCAAGGCCGACGGCGAGGAAGAGACAACGGAGGGCTACCCGGATCTCCACACCCCGGAGTGGCAGATCTTCTCCGCCGGCGAACTCCCACCGCCGAGCGACGACTTCACGCTCCGCCGCGACCCTGACGGCGTGCCCGCACAGCTCAAAGAGGTCTATGCCGACGTCATCCAAGCCGAACGCCTCCGTGAGGTGCGGGCGCTCGTCGGCTTCACCCGACTCGACGCGCCCGACCCCATGGATCCCGACCTCGTCCAGCGGGCCGCGCTTGCCAAGGGCACCACGGAATGGGTGCCGGCGAGCGAGGTCCGCGGTGAGGGCATCTTCCTGCGTCTCCCCGAAGACCTCCTGGTCGAATGGGAAGAGCGGGTCACCGACACCGAGGCCATGGAAACCCACCGGGAGGCGTACGGGCGCTTCCGGGAAAGCCGTTACTCGGGACGCATCGGCGGCGGCTTCGACCGGATGCGGCACTGGCCGGGGGAGCGCTACCTTGCGCTGCACACCCTGTCGCACCTGCTGATCCGCACCATCGCGCTCGAATGCGGCTACAGCTCAGCGAGCCTGTCGGAACGCATCTACACCAGCACCCCGGACGACCCGCGCTCCGGAATCCTGATCTACACGGCGGTCCCGGACGCGGAGGGAACCCTCGGCGGCCTGGTGTCGCTCGCCGAACCCGACGCGCTGGTCCGGCTCACCCGGCGGGCTCTCACCGACGCGATGCACTGCTCGTCGGATCCTCTCTGCGCCGAGCGGCTCCCACACCACCCGGAGGAGTTCCTGCACGGCGCCGCCTGTCACGTCTGCCTCTTCGTCTCCGAGACGACATGCGAGCGCGGCAACCGGTTCCTGGACCGGCGCTTCGTCGTACCGATCGACGACCCGGCGCTGGCTCTCTTCCCCGAGACGCCATGACCGGAATGCCGGCCTTCGAGGCGGCGGCCGAGATGGCGGTGCGGCAGCTCGGTGCAGCCCACCTGCGGGTACTGGCCGACCGCCTCGGCGCGGGCTGGCCGGACCAGGCGACGATGTACGCGGTCCCTGTCCCCGGCTTCGCCGAAGCCGCCGGCGCGGTCCTCGCCGCCCGATCCGCGGCAGCCATCCCCGCTGCGGAGGCTGCTGCATACCTGCGGGGCCTCGCCGCGGGCCACGCCCAGAAGACGGCGGACGTCCGCGTCGAGTCGGTGTGGAGTGGACCGAGCACCCATCCGGTGCCGGTCCGCGCCACCGCGCAGGTCCTGGCCGGCCTGGTCACCGAGGCGAAGCGCGAACTGCTGCTGATGACGTACTCCGCCAAGCCGTATCCGCCGCTGCTGAACGCCCTGTCTGCGGCGGTGGCGCGGGGCGTCGCCGTCACAGCCGTGGTGGAAACCCTCGCCGGTGCCGGTGGCGCGCTCAACGGGGCGGAGCCGGCGTCGGCCTTTGCCACCGTCCCGGAGGTGCAGCTCTGGCATTGGCCACGGGAGAAGCGGTCCGGGGAGTACGCCAAGATGCACGCGAAGATCGCCGTAGCCGATCGGCGGGCGTTACTGGTGTCCAGCGCCAACCTCACCCACTCCGGTGTGCAACGCAACATCGAAGCCGGTGTGCTGATCCGGGGCGGGGCCGCTCCGCAGCGGGCCGCTGAACACATCGCCGAACTCCAGAGCCGTGGACTGCTGGTCCGGCTCGACGACGCAGGCAGGGGATCAGCGTGACGGACGCCTCGGCGCATGGTGACCTTTTCGGCTCGGCGGCCCGCTACGAATCGCTGCACGCCGGCCTCCGGGACGCACTGGATGCGGTGCTGCCGGCGGCGCCACAGCTGCAGGACGACACCGAGGGCGGATGGACCGACTGGACCACGATCGGTGACCTGGTCAAGACCGGAGCCCTTGTGCTGCGGCAGGCGCCCGCAGAGCTGAAGACCGGTGGCGGTGAGCATCCCGTGCTGACTGCCAAGGACGTGCGGCTCGGCCGCGGTCCGTCGGAGACAGCGCCCACGACTCCGGGGGCGGTCCCCATCGAGCCGGGTGACGTCATCACTCCGCTCGCGCCGGCCACCCCGGCGGTGCGCGTCGCCACGCAGGCGCACGCGCTCCTGGGACACCGCCTGTACCTGCTTCGCCCCGATCCCGGGCGTATCGACGCGCACTTCCTGGCCGCGTACCTGCGGCTGGCCCGCGAACCCTCGCGCGGCCAGGGCAGCTCCTTCGTGCACCGGGCGGATGTCCGCCGGATCCGGATTCCCGCGCTGTCGATCACCGCTCAGCACACCTATGGTCTGTCCTTCAGGGAACTGCTCGATTTCGAAGCAGCACTGCGAAAGACGCTGCGCCATGGGGAGGAGATGATCCGGACCGGATTTCTGGGACTGACTCATGGCACACTGCGGCCCCCGTCGATGTGCGACTAGCCTGCCTCTGGTGATGTCAGGTGCCGAACGGAGGGTGAAGCCGCAGTGGGAACGCTGATCGACCGCCGTTATGAGCTGGAAGCTCTGCCCATTGGCCGGGGCGGTATGGGCGAGGTGTGGCTGGGGCACGACATCCGCCTGGACCGTCAGGTTGCCGTGAAGTTCATCCGCCTGCCGGGCGACGGCTCCGACCAGGACTACATCCGTCGCTTTGTCCGCGAATCGCGGATCACCGCCCGTCTGGAACACCCGGGCGTCCCGGCCGTCTACGACGCCGGCATGCACGAGGGCAAGCCCTACCTGGTGATGCAACGTATCCGCGGCATCAGCATCTCGGACCTCATCGCCGAGCAGGGCGCCCTGCCGGTCGGCTGGGCTGCGGCGATCGGGGCCCAGGTCTGCGCCGTGCTCGCCGTGGCCCACCAGGCGTCCCTGGTGCATCGGGATCTGAAGCCCAGCAACCTGATGCTCGAACCGGACGGCGGGGTGAAGGTGCTGGACTTCGGCCTGGCGGTCGCACCGACCCTGTCGGACTTCTCGAAGATCACCCTGACGGGTCAGCCGCTCGGCACGCCCGCCTACATGGCGCCGGAACAGATCCAGGCCAACATCAGTGGCCCCGCCACCGACCTCTACGCCCTCGGCTGCACCCTGCACGAAATGCTCACGGGCGAACGTCTCTTCAGCGGCTCGACCTCCTACGACGTGATGAGCAAGCAGGTGAGCCGCAGCCCCGTACCGGTGAGCAGCGTGCGGCAGGACGTGCCGGCCGGGCTTGAAGAGCTCATCCTGCACCTGCTCCGCAAGAACCCCGAGGAACGCCCCGCCGATGCGCAAGCCGTCTTCGAGCGTCTTCGTCCCTACGCCCACGGTCTCGGGCCGTGGGCAGGGGTGCTTGATCCGCCTTCGGCGATCAGCCCGAACCGGATGTACGCCGCAGTGCTCAGCAGGGTTCTGCCCGGCACCCAGATCGAGGACCCGTCGGCGACGGTGCCCCTGACTGGGCGGTCTGCTCCAGCGGAGGGGCAACGCCCGGTGAGCGGGGGCGACGTGAGCCGGGCTCGCACCGAGGCACGGCGTCTGGCCGGCGCGTCGCGGTACGGCCAGGCCGCACAGGTGCTCTCGTCCGTTGTCGGACGGGTGGGGGACTCCCTCGGCGATCGTGACGAGGAAGTCGTGCACGCACGGCTCGAACTCGCCGACATCCTGTTCGAAGAGGGCGCCTACCGAGATGCCGCGCCGGCATACGAGCAGATCGCCGCCGAAGTCGCCAAACGCAGCGGCGCCCAGGCTGAACCCGCGCTGCGCGCACGACTCAAGGGCGCGACCTGCCGGGCGCTGATCGGCGAGACAGCGGAAGCGCTGCGGCAGTTGCAGGAACTCCTGGGCGACTACCGGACGGCGTTCGGCGACGGCGACGCACGCACTGTCGAGCTACGCCAGCAGATCGGGCTCCTGCAACTCGGTGCGGGCCAGCCGGCGGCGGCGGGGGAGACGCTGTTGCGCCTGCTGGCGGACCTGACCGACCAGCGGGGCGCCCACCACCCGACGGTCGCCGAACTCCGTACGTTGATCCAGTCCCTTCCGCCCGCTGCCAGGCCTCCTGTGCGGTGACCGGTCGGGGCCGAGCCCTTGGCGTTCCACGACCACCGACCGTTAGCGGAGGAGACGTCCGTGCCGAAGTTGGCGCTCGCAAAGAGCTTCTGGGAGAGCTACGACCTCCTCGAAAAGCCGGTCAAAAGCGGTGTCCGGAAGGCGATGGACAAGTTTCAGCAGCTCACCGTCGCCGAACTGCGGGCCGACAAGGGCCTGCATCTGGAGTCGGTGACCAACGCGCGTGATCCGCGGATGCGCACGATCCGGATCAACGACTTCTGGCGCGGTGTGGTGCTGGCGCCCAACGACGGCACCGACACGTTTCTCCTGCTGAACGTCGTACCGCACGATGACGCGTACACCTGGGCGGCGAAGCGCCTGTACACGGTCAACACGGCAACGCATGCGCTCGAGGTGCGGGACGTGGTCGCCATCGAAGAGCTGACGCCGTCGATGGCACAGTCCGCGGCCACCGCGACCAGTCTGCTGTTCGAGCGGTACTCCGATACCGTGCTCCGCTACCTCGGCGTCGACGACCAGGTGCTGCGCGCTGTCCGGACGATCACCACCAAGGAGCAGTTCGAGGCATTCGGGGGCCTGTTGCCCGAGGACCAGTTCGAGGTCCTCCAGCACCTCGCCGAAGGTTTCACCCCCGACGAGGTCTACCGGGACGTCGTCGCCGAACGCCGCCCAGCCGGCGCCGGACCACGGCCCACCGAGAAGTTGGACACGGCAATCGCCAACACGACGAGCCGAATCCGACTCGTCACCGGGCGCGACGAACTCGCCGAGATTCTGGAGAAGCCCTTCGCGGCCTGGCGGGTCTTTCTGCATCCGTCCCAGCGCCGAGTGGCGTACCGGGCCTCGTACAACGGGTCGGCGCAGGTGAGCGGTGGGCCCGGCACCGGCAAGACGGTGGTGGCGCTGCACCGGGTCAAGCACCTGCTCTCCCGTTCCCCCGTCAAACGGATCCTGCTCACCACCTATACCAACGCGCTCGCCGGGACGCTACGCGAGAGCCTCGCGCTGCTCGTCGACGATCCGGCACAGTTGGAACGGGTGGAGATCACGACGGTGAACGCCTTCGCACACCGCACGGTCCGCGAGTTGGCGGGTCGGGTGCCGACGCTGATCGGGGACGTCGACGAACGGCAGGTGTGGCGCCGGATCCGACGGCGGCAACGGCTGCCCTGGCCGGAGCAGTTCCTCGCGCAGGAGTACCGACACGTCATCCTCGCCCAGCAGATCGAGACCGCCGAGCAGTATCAGGCCGCGAAGCGACGTGGCCGCGGCTCGGTGCTCGGCACCCGGCAGCGTGAGCGCATCTGGATGGCCACCGAGGACTTCCACGCCGAGATGAACGCGGCCGGGAAACGTACCCACCTGCAGATCTGTGCCGAGGCGGCTCGTCTGCTCGACGGCGCCGACCTCGCGGCACACGGCTTCGACCATGTGGTCGTCGACGAGGCGCAGGATCTGCACCCGGCCCAATGGCGGGTACTTCGCGCCGCAGTGCCGATCGGACGAGACGACCTTTTCATCACCGGGGACCCCCACCAGCGCATCTACGACTGTCGGGTCTCACTCGGCGCACTCGGCATCTCAACCAACGGGCGGAGTAGCCGGCTGCGCATCAACTACCGCAGCACGGAGGAGATCCTCACCTGGTCGACCGCGGTGCTCGACAACGCCCGAGTGGAGGACCTCGACGGCGACGGCCAGGACAGCCTGGTCGGCTACCGCTCGCTGCTGCGCGGCAAGCGTCCGCAGGCCGCCACCTTCGCCTCGGAACAGGCGGAGGTCGCCGCGGTGGTGCAACGGATCCAGGAGTGGATCGGCCAAGGCATCCGGCCAAGTGAGATCGCTGTCTGTGCCCGGTTCAACCTGCTGTTGAACGGGGCCGAGGAAGCCCTCGGGCAGGCGGGCGTCCCGACGGTGCGGGTCAAGGACCAGCCAGGAGCTGACACCGACGGCGTACGCCTGGCGACCATGCACGCCATGAAAGGGCTCGAGTTCCGCTGCGTCGCTGTGATCGGCGTGACCGACAAGGCTGTGCCGTTCGCCAAGGAGGTCACCTCCTCGGAAGTGGACCCGTTGCAGCACGAGAGCGACATGCTGCGGGAGCGTTGCGTGCTCTTCGTCGCCTGCACCCGCGCCCGTGAGGCGCTGTACGTGTCGTGGACCGGAGCGGGCAGCCGGTTCCTGCCGTCCGTCTCGCCGGGGTACTGAGGCTGACGCGCGCCGACGCCGTGGTTGACCGTTCGCCCGGCCCGCGAAAGATGGGTGGCGGCACCGAGACCCGGTACCGCCACGAGGGTGCGGTGTCGCTCAGCGGCGGACGCCGTTGTACTGGTCGATGCCCCTGGCGGCGAGCAGCGGCCCTGCCACCAGATACGCGATCCAGGTCAGCGGCATGGTGACGAAGCCGATGCCGAGGAAGATAAGCGCGAAGTTGATCCCGAAGAGCACCCAGAACGAGAACATCAGTCCGACGCCGAGGGCGAGCCGTCCGGCATAGATGTTGCCGATACCGAAAACGCCGAAGAGGCCCGGGACGATCTCCAGGGCGATCCCGCGGCCCTTCGACTTCGGGTTCACCGGGTAGGTGGCGCCGGGCCGCAGTTGGGCGGGGTTGAACGGGGCGGGTGTCATGACGGCATTCTCCCGATCCGCGCCCGCTGCCCACCATCGGCCGAGCGGGCAGATGATCTTGCGGTGGCCGCCGGCCTGTGATCGTCCGCTTGCCGGTTCAGGCTAGGGTTCCCGCGTCGACACCCGTCGCTTCATTGGTGGTCAGCGCCACGGAGTGGACGACCGGTCGCGCGACGGGAATGGGGGAGGGCGGCCAATGATGCGGATGAACGAGCGGGTCGGGACAGCCCAGCGGCAGACCGTGCTGGAGCTCTTGACGCGCGCGCTGGAGCAGGGGTACATCGACCTGCCGGAGTACGAGCGGCGCATGATCGTCGTGCAGTCGGCGAAGTTCGCCGCTGACCTCGCCCAGCAGACCGCCGACCTGCCCCAGCCGTTCCAGTGGCATCCGGGTCAGGCGGTGGCGCACCTGACGCCGCCGCAGCACCCGCCGCAGCCGGGCCGGGACCCGCGCCTGATGTCGATCATCAGTCTCGTGCTGGGCATCGTCGCGCTGCCGTCGTCGATCTGCTTCGGAATCGGGGCGCTTCCGGCGGCGGCCGCGATCGTGCTGAGCCGTCCCGGCCTGAGGACGCAGCCGACGAACAGGATGGCCGTTGCCGGACTGATCCTCGGCATCATCGGCGTCGTCGCCGGCCTGATGTTCTTCGCGCTGCTCGTCCTCGTGCCCGATCCGTCCCCCTCCAACTGAGGGCCGGGCTCCCTCCGAACAGGACCCGAGCCGGGCTCCCCGATGCCGCGTGGCCGGTAGCGCCGGTCTGCGGGGGTGCGCGATCTCGCCGCACGCCCCCGGCAGCCGCCCTCCCTGTCGGTACGCCGGATGTGGCCGCTCCCGGATAGAGTCTGCCCCGGTTGTTCGTGGTCCCCGCCGGCCCGCCCGGAGCCGCCGGCTGAGGCGACGCGACCGGGTTCGGCGCCGGGCGGAGAGCGGGTCGCGCGACGGGTTCTGAAGGGTGGCACCGGTGCATAGATACCAGCGGGTGGGGACGGGCGAGCGGCAGGCGGCGGTGGATCTGCTGTCGCAGGCGCTGGGCGAGGGCTACATCGACCTGGTGGAGTTCGAGCGCCGGGTCGTCGTCGTGCAGTCCGCCACGTATGTCGGCGATCTCGTAGGCCCGACTTCGGATCTGCCCCACCAGTTCCAGTGGCATCCGCAGCCGCCGCAGCAGCAGGTGGTGGCGCCCGTGGCACCGGCCCCGCCGCCGCAGCAGGTGGCCGATGTCGCCTCCAGGTCCACGCTCAGCCTGGTGCTGGGCGCGGTCTCGCTGCCGCTGGGGATCTGTTTCGGCATCGGGGTGGTCCCTGGGGTCGCCGCGCTCCTGCTGAGTCGCGCGGGCCTGAAGGCGCGTCCGACGAACGCCTCCGCGGTCACCGGCCTGATTCTCGGGATCTTCGGTACCGTCGGCTCGGGGGTCATGCTGGTCGCCTTCATCGCCGCCATCACGGATGCCAACCAGTAGCGGCCTGCGGTCCTTCGCGAGTCCGCGCACCCCGGCCCGGTTGCGCCACGCCCGTACGATCCGATTGATGTCCATCGCCCCGCAGGGGCAGCGGCGTACTCCGTGGCCCAAAGGCGTCAGGGCACGCCGGGCCTTGTCGTCGAGAGCGAGTCACGCAGTGAACTACGGCATGTTCCGCCGGGCACCGTTCCCGCAGTCGGACCAGCGGGTCGGCCTCGCCGAGCGCACGACCGTCCTGCAACTGCTCACCCGCGCGTTCGGAGAGGGCTACCTCCAACCCGGCGAGTACGACGCGCGCGCCGCCGCCGTCCACGGCGCCCGTACCGTCGGCGAGCTGATGGCTCCGGTCGCCGATCTCCCGGCGGGCTTCCGCTGGGCGCCTCCGCCTGCGATTCCGCCGCCGGTGGCCGGAGTGCCGGTCGGCGGGGCCGTCGCGCCGGTGGTCGGCGTTCCGGTCGGCGCGCCGCCGGGGAGCCCGGCGGGCGGGGTTTCGCACGGCATGGCGATCACCTCGGCCGTGCTGGGATCGATCTCCCTCGTCACGTCGCTCTGCTCCTGGCTCGGCGTCGCGGCCGGCATCGCCGCCGTCGTGCTGGCGATCGCCCCGATGAGGGCAAAGGACAGCACCGCCCGCGTCGGGCTGGTGCTGGGGTTGGTCGGCATCACCCTCTCGGTGCTCTTCTCCGGCCTGATGTTCCTGATCGGCGACGACCCGTTCAGCGGATCCGGCGGTTCGTGATGACCAACCCCGTGCCGCGCCGTCCCACCCGGCTTTTTCCTCGGACGACATTCTCAGCGGACGGGTGCGCCTGCACGGCTACCCCTTCCGGTACGTCTGCCTGACGCCCGGGTGACGAGGGCGGACAGCCAGGCGCCGGTCGGCTCAGGCCAGTAGCCGCGCGACCGTGGTGTCGATCGCCTGACGCTGTGCCGCTCCGGAGTATGTTTCGCTGTCGGCCGCAGCGAGGCAGTTGAGCCCCTCCACCAGCGCCACCAGCGCCCGCGCCACCTCGGCCCGGCGCTCGTCATTCCACTCCGGACGGCAGTCGCCGGCCAGCCGCCCGACCCGCTGCAGGAACGCCCGGTTGTAGCCGGTGTGCAGCGCCGCCAGCTCCGGGTCGGCGAGCGCGGCGGCGAGAAAGCCCACCCAGATCCGCGCCTCGTCGCGCCCGTCGTCGCTGAGGCAGGCCGACTGGTGCAGCACCGCCCGCAGCGCCGCCGCCGGCGAGCCGGCGCCCGTGGCAGCAGTCTCGTATCGCGCCCGGCTGCGTTCGTGCAGCAGCCGCCGGGCGTGCATCAGCAGCGCCCGCTTGTCGCCGAAGGTGTGCAGGACCAGCCCGGTGGTGCAGCCGGCCCGCTCGGCCACCGCCCGCAGGGTCAGCCCGGTCACGCCCTGCTCGGCCAGGACCGCCCAGGTGGCTGCGGAGAGCCGCTCCTGCTGCTCCCGCAGATCCCGCTGTCTCGGCACACTGCCCTCCCGGCGCTCTTTCCCGGCGATCGTAACGGCTGTTACGGTAACGTCCGTTACGGAACAGGAGGGCGCCGATGCCGCAGACCATCGACGTGCAGGTCGAGCCCTGGGACAGCCCCGACGGCCGCCGGCTGCGCGCCGCCCAGCGCGCCGAACTCGACGGCCGCTACGGCAGCGACGACCACGAGCCGGGCACCCCGCCGACCGCCGAGGACATCGCCGTCTTCGTCCTCGCCCGCGACGACACCGGCGCCGCCCTGGGCTGCGGCGCCCTGCGCCCGCTCGGCCCCGGCTCCGCCGAGATCAAGCGCATGTACGTCGAACCCGCCGCCCGCGGCCGCCGGGTCGCCGTGGCGATCCTGCGCGCTCTCGAAGACCAGGCCCGCGCCCTCGGCGTCACCCGCCTGCTGCTGGAGACCGGCACCGCCCAGCCCGAGGCGATGCGCCTCTACACCCGCGAGGGCTACACCCGCATCGACAACTTCGGCCCGTACGCCGGTGAACCGCTCTCGGCCTGCTACGCCCGCGACCTGCACTGATCCCGGCCGTCCAAGCCGGGTGCCAGTGGCGAGCGACACTGATCATCTCGGCATGCGGTGGAGGAGACTTGATCCATGGCCCGTACCAGCTCCGGAAGTCGGCCGACCGCGAAGTGCCCGGTCCGGCCGGGGGAGCCCTGCACGCTCTGCCAACTCGACTCGGACGTCACCGGGCCGCAGGACTGCCCGCTGGTCTGGATCGTGATGCGCGATCAGGAGCTGCGCGACGGCGTGCACAGCAAGCGGATGGAGCAGGACCCCCGTCAGCTCAGCTCGCCGTCGAGATAGACCCAGTGCCCGTGCTCGCGTACGAAGCGGCTGCGTTCGTGCACGCTGCCGGTCTCGCCCGGCTCCCGGTAGTGGGCGCGGAACTCCACCACCCCCGTGCTGTCGAGCAGGCCGCCGGCTTCGGTGCCGAGCACCTCCAGCCGCGTCCAGCGCTGCCGCGGGTCCAGCAGCAGCCGCGCCGGCCGGGTCGTGGAGTGCCAGCTGCGCAGCAGGTACGCCGCGTCGCCGAGCGCGAAGGCGCTGAACCGCGACCGCATCAGCGCCTCGGCGCTCGCCGCCGCCTGCCCGCCGTGCAGCGGGCCGCAGCATTCGTCGTACGGCAGCCCCAGGCCGCACGGGCAGGGGCGGATCTTGCCGGTGGCTTCTCGTCGGTCCTTCGCCATGGCGCCATTCTTCCCGTCGGCCAGGGCGGGTGCGCGGGCGCGGTGGCGGGGACCGGCCCGGTCCGTGGGAGCGGGCACGCCACACCGCGTGCGGTACGGCGAACAGGCCCGCCCGTACGTGGATTCAGGCAGCCTGCCGGGCGGTCTCGCGGAGCACGTCGGCGTCGAGGTCGAGGGTGGTGAGCAGGCTCGAGTTGCGGGCGAGGTCGACCTGCTCCGGCAGTTCCCGGTCGAACCAGTCGGCCCGGGCCTGCTGACCCCGGTTCCGCAGCGCGTCCAGGATGACCTGCTTGGGGATCGTCATCTTCTGCATCTTCTGCTCCTTCAGAGGGCCGGCACCGCGACCCGTGGCGCGGGGGCCGTGGCGGCCGGATCGAGCCGGGAGCGGGAGTGTCGTCGACCGGGTCGATGCCCGCCGTTGACCCGGGCTCGAAAAGTGGAGGTTCCACCGCGACTTCAGCGGTGTTGCCGGGCGCGTAAGCCCGGTTCGTCCGTCCTGCCCCACCCTACGTGGGTGCCCGGGACCGCCGGCCGCCGGTCCCGCGCCCCACCGGAGCCGCCGGTCCGGTTCGGCGGGCCGGCGGCTGTGGCACCGTTGGCGGCATGCGGGAAGCGGTGGAGGTCGACGTGGCGCTGGTGGGGGGCGGGGGCGCCGCCTCACTGCTGCTCGCCGCGCTCGACCGGCAGGGGGTACGCGGCCTGCGGATCGCGGTGCTGGATCCCGTGCACCGGCGGGGCCAGGATCGGACCTGGGCCTTCTGGGGTGAGCCCGACGCCGACCTGGAGCCGCTGCTGCACGCGAGCTGGGACCAGGTCGAGGTGGCCACCGCGGCCGGCCGCCGGTCGCTGGATCTCGCCCCGTTTCGGTACGCCATGCTCCGCTCCGCCCCGCTCTACGCGCGCGCCGCCGAGGCCGAACGGCGACTCGGAGCGACCCGCCTGCGAGCGCCGGTCCGGGCCCTGCACGACGACGGGAGCGCGGTGCTGATCCGTACCGAGGGCGGGGGTGACCTGCGGGCGGCGTGGGTCTTCGACTCCCGGCCCCGCCGCCCGGAGCGCCCCGGCCGGACGACCTGGTTGCAGCATTTCCGCGGCTGGTGGGCGGAGAGCGACGTGCCGGTCTTCGACCCGGCGCGGGCGGTGCTGATGGACTTCCGTACGCCGCAGCCGCGGCGGGGTGTCTCCTTCGGCTACGTGCTGCCGGTCAGCGACCGGTACGCGCTGATCGAGTACACCGAGTTCTCCCCGGCGCTGCTCGACGGCGCCGGTTACGACTCCGCTCTCCGCGGCTACCTGGCGATCCTCGGTCTGGCGCCGGACCGGCTGACGGTGCGGGAGGTGGAGAACGGCGTGATCCCGATGACCGACGGGCCGTTCACCACCCACCCGTCGCCGCGGGTGGTGCGGCTCGGCACCGCCGGCGGCGCGACCCGCCCCTCGACGGGTTTCACCTTCTCGGCGATGCGGCGCCAGGCCACGCAGGTGGCGGCGGCGCTCGCGGCCGGCCGGGCGCCGGTGCCCGGGCCGGCCTATCCGCGCCGGCACCTCTGGATGGACGCCGTCGCGCTGCGCGCCCTGGACCGGGGTCTGGTGGCCGGCCCGGACTTCTTCGACCGGCTCTTCGACCGCAATCCCGCCGAGCGGGTGCTGCGCTTCCTCGACGGCGCCACCACCCCGGCCGAGGAGCTGGCGGTGATGAGCTCCACCCGGCTGCTGCCGATGGCCTCGGCGGCCGCCGGTGACGCGCTGGCCCGGCTCCGGCCGGGGCGGCGTGGCGGATGAGCCTCCGGTGGGCGGCGCCGCGTGCCACCTGCTAGTCTTTGCGGGTCGACCATGTCGCCACCGCCCATCCTGCCCGCAAGAGCAGGTGCCGCACGGCGACGATGAAGCGGAGTGCCTACTCCCACCCGAGTCGCCCAGAGCGGCCGGGTCCGGTCACCCGGTACGGGATCCGTCCTGTTCCGGGCAGATGCGGTCCCTCGCGGAGCGCATCCCGACCGGTCGAGTAGGCCCTGGCATGCGCCGGGGCCTTACTGCTTTCCTGGTCCTCCCGACCCCGGGAGGCTCCTTGGAGTCGGCGTCATGTGTTCATTACCGACCCGAGGAGGCCCCATCAGCGTCGAGCCACGTGTGAACGATCAGATCCGGGCGCGTGAGGTCCGACTGGTCGGCCCTGAGGGTGAGCAGGTGGGCATCGTCCCGCTGGAGCGCGCCCTTCAGCTGGCCGCGGATGTCGACCTGGATCTGGTCGAGGTTGCGCCCATGGCGCGCCCGCCTGTCTGCAAGCTCATGGACTTCGGCAAGTTCAAGTACGAGAGCGCACTCAAGGCGCGCGAAGCCCGGCGGAACCAGCAGCAGACCGTCATCAAGGAAATGAAGCTCCGACCCAAGATCGACGCGCACGACTACGAGACCAAAAAGGGTCACGTCATGCGCTTCCTCAAGGGCGGAGACAAGGTCAAGGTGACGATCATGTTCCGCGGTCGCGAGCAGAGCCGCCCGGAGCTGGGTTACCGGCTCCTGCGCCGGCTCGAGACGGAGATCTCGGATCTGGGCTACGTCGAGGCCGCGCCGAAGCAGGACGGCCGAAACATGATCATGGTCATCGCTCCGCACCGCGCCACCAAGGCCGCCGCCACGGCAGCCAAGACCGGCGCTCCGCGTGAGCGGGAGGACGAGGCCGAAGAGGCCCCGTCGGCCGCACCGGCCGAACCCGTCGCCAACAGCGGCGAGTAACAGGGAGAGACGTTTCACATGCCGAAGATGAAGCCCCACAGCGGAATGGCCAAGCGCGTCAAGGTCACCGGACGGGGGAAGATCGTCGCGGAGCAGGCCGGCAAGCGCCACCTGCTGGAGGGCAAGTCCTCCACCCGCACCCGCCGGCTCACCGGGACGGTCGAGGTCGCCAAGGCCGACGTCAAGCGAATCAAGAAGCTGCTCGGCCGCTGACGCGCCCCGAACTGACCTGAAGGAGTAGTTGAGATGGCACGCGTCAAGCGGGCAGTAAACGCCCAGAAGAAGCGTCGTACCCTGCTGGAGTCCGCCAGTGGCTATCGCGGTCAGCGTTCGCGCCTGTACCGCAAGGCCAAGGAGCAGGTGCTGCACTCGATGCAGTACGCCTACCGGGACCGTCGCGACCGCAAGGGCGACTTCCGGCAGCTCTGGATCACCCGGATCAACGCGGGTGCCCGCGCCAACGGGATGACCTACAACCGGATGATCCAGGGCCTGAAGCTCGCCGGTGTCGAGGTCGACCGCAAGATCCTGGCCGACCTGGCCGTCAACGACGCCGCCGCCTTCGCGGCGATCGTCGAGGTCGCCAAGGCCGCCGTCGCGGCCGAGGGCATCGGTGGCGCGCCGGCTCAGGCCGCCTGATCCGCCGAATCTGATCGAGGCGTCTCCCATGCCGTCACCAGCGCGCGGGGGACGCCTCGACCATGTCGCGGACCCGGCCCTGTTCACCCCCCGTACGCCGCGCATCGTCGCCGCCCGGCGGCTGCACCGGCGCCGCGACCGCGACAACGCCGGCCGCTTCCTCGCCGAAGGCCCACAGGCCGTCCGTGAGGCGCTGGCCCGCACCGGCACCGTGCTCGAACTCTTCGGCACCCCCGCCGCGCTCGGCCGCCACGGCGAGCTGGCAGCCGCGGCGCACGCCGAAGGCGTGCCCGTCTCCCCGGTCACCGACGAGGCCCTGGCGGCGCTGGCCGAGACCGTCGCCCCGCAGGGCGTCGTGGCGCTCTGCCGGCAGCTCGATGTGCCGCTGGCGCAGGCGCTGGCCGCCCGGCCGCACCTGGTCGCCGTTCTCGCCGGCATCCGCGACCCCGGCAACGCCGGCACCGTCCTGCGTACCGCCGACGCCGCCGGCGCCGGTGCGGTGATCTTCGCGGGGGAGACGGTCGACCCGTACAACGGCAAGTGTGTGCGCTCCTCGGCCGGCAGCCTCTTCCACACCGACGTGGTGCGCGCCGGCGACCCGCACGCCGTGCTCGCCGCGCTGCGCGGAGCCGGGCTGACCGTCTTCGCCGCCACCGGCTACGGCGAGACCGATCTGGACGACATCGCCGACGCAGGTGGCCTGGCCGTACCCACCGCCTGGCTCTTCGGCTCCGAGGCGCACGGCCTGCCCGACGACCTGACCGCCGCCGCCGACGCCCGCGTCCGGGTGCCGCTGCACGGGCAGGCGGAGAGCCTCAACCTGGCTGCTGCCGCCGCCGTTTGCCTGTACTCTTCGGCCAGAGGACTGCGTTCCATCGCCCGGGAGAAGAAGGTCCAGCCATGAGCGCCAGAGGGCACTCGTTTAGCCAGCCCGCCGGTCGCGGCGGGCGGCAGGACTGACCTGTACTCCCTGCGCCTCCCACCGGCGGGCTGCGGCCGAGCCGCGCGTCCGTAAACTGCCTTCCGCTGCCCGCGAGGGCGTCGCCGCCGTGAGGAGTGCCCGTACGCCATGACCTACCGCAACGATCCGTACGACCCCAAACAGGTCGCCCTGCTCGATCCGACCGCGCTCGCCGAAGCCGTCGCCGCCGCCCGGGCAGCTTTCGCCGAGGCCGGTGACCTGGATGCGCTGACCGCGCTGCGCCACCAGCACCTCGGCGACCGGTCCCCGATCTCGCTGGCCCGCCGCGAGATCGGCGCGCTGCCCCCGGCCGCGAAGTCCGACGCCGGCAAGCGGGTCAACGAGGCCCGCCGCACCGTCGAGAGCGACTACACCGCCCGCCACGAGGAGCTGGAACGCGAGCGGGCCCAGCGGGTGCTGGTCGAGGAGCGGGTCGACGTGACCCTGCCCTACGACCGCCGTCCGCGCGGCGCCCGGCACCCGCTGACCACCCTGATGGAGGAGATCGGAGATCTCTTCGTCGGGATGGGCTACGAGATCGCCGAGGGCCCCGAGGTCGAGCTGGAGTGGACCAACTTCGACGCCCTCAACATCCCCGCCGACCATCCGGCGCGCGGCCTGATGGACACCTTCCACATCGCACCGGCCGCCGGTGGCGAGTCATCCGGGCTGGTGCTGCGCACCCACACCTCACCGGTGCAGGCCCGCACGATGCTGACCCGCAAGCCCCCGATCTACGTGGTCTGCCCGGGCCGGGTCTACCGCACCGACGAGCTGGACGCCACGCACTCGCCGGTCTTCCACCAGGTCGAAGGGCTCGTCGTCGACAAGGGCATCACGATGGCGAACCTGCGCGGCACCCTCGAGCACTTCGCGCAGGCGATGTTCGGGCCGCAGGCCCGGCTGCGCTGGCGTCCGCACTACTTCCCCTTCACCGAGCCGTCGGCCGAGTTCGACGTCTGGTTCGCCGAGCACCGCGACGGTCCGCAGTGGGTCGAGTGGGGCGGCTGCGGCATGGTCAACCCGCGGGTGCTGCGCGCCTGCGGCGTGGACCCGGAGGTCTACTCCGGCTTCGCCTTCGGCATCGGCATCGAACGGACGCTGATGGTGCGCCACGGCGTCAGCGACATGCGGGAGATGTTCGAAGGGGACGTGCGGTTCACCCGCGCGTTCGGCGTGGGGGCATGAGCGGGATGCGGCAACGAGTTCTGGAAGCGGTGGTCTGAGTCATGCGAGTGTCCCTTTCCTGGCTGCGCGAGTACGTCGACCTGCCGGTCGACGTCACGCCCGCCGACGTCGAGACCGCGCTGGTCAACCTCGGCATCGAGGTCGACGAGGTGCAGGACCTGCGCGCGGCGGTCGAAGGCGCGCTGGTGGTGGGCCGGGTCGCCGAGGTCGAGGAGCTGACCGGCTTCAAGAAGCCCATCCGGTTCTGCCGGGTCGACGTCGGCGAGGCCAACGGCACCGGCGAGCTTCAGGAGATCGTCTGCGGGGCGCGCAACTTCGCCCCGGGCGACCGGGTCGTGGTGATCCTCCCCGGTGGCGTGCTGCCGGGCGGCTTCGCCATCGGTGCCCGCAAGACGTACGGGCGCAACTCCCACGGCATGATCTGCTCGGCGCGCGAGCTGGGGGTCGGCGACGACCACTCCGGCATCATCGTGCTGCCCGCCGAGAGCGCCGCCAAGCCCGGTGACGACGCCCGGCCGGTCGTCGGCCTCGACGACGTCGTCTTCGAGCTGGAGATCACCCCCGACCGCGGGTACGCGATGAGCCTGCGCGGCCTGGCCCGGGAACTGGCGCACTCCTTCGGGGTGCCGTTCCGCGACCCCGGTCTGGTGCCGGTGCCCACGGCCACCCCGCAGCCGCCGTACCCGGTGGAGGTGCGCGACACCGTCGGCTGCGACCGGTTCGCGGCGCGGGTGGTGCGCGCGGTCGACCCGGCCGCGGCGACGCCGGACTGGATGCGCCGTCGCCTGACGGTCGCCAACATCCGCAGCATCTCGTTGCCGGTGGACATCACCAACTACGTGATGCTCGAGCTCGGCCAGCCGATGCACGCCTTCGACCTGGACCGGCTGCACGGTGAGCTGATCGTGCGCCGGGCGGTGCCGGGGGAGAAGCTGACCACCCTCGACGGTGTCGTGCGCGACCTGGCCGTCGAGGACATGGTGATCTGCGACGCCGGGCTGCCGAGCACCGCCGCGGGCGCCGGCGGCACGCCGGTGTCGCTGGCCGCGGTGATGGGTGGCGAGACCAGCGAGGTGCTGCCCAGCACCACCAACGTGCTCTTCGAGGCGGCGCACTGGGATCCGGTGATGGTGGGACGCACCGCCCGCCGGCACAAGCTGTTCAGCGAGGCGGCCAAGCGCTGGGAGCGCGGCGTCGACCCGGCGCTGGCCCTGGTGGCGCTGGACCGGGCCGTCGAGCTGCTGGTCCGGTACGGCGGTGGCGAGGCCGCGCCGCAGATCCTCGACATCGACCACACCGCCGCCCCGCAGCCGATCCTGCTGCCGGTGGAGCTGCCGAGCCGGCGCATCGGTGTGGCGTACCCGCCGGCGCAGGTCACCGGTCTGCTGGAGCGGCTCGGCTGCACCGTCACGCCGGCCGAGGCGCCCGTAGGGGAGCCGACGCAGGTGCCGGCCGTCGACGGCGGGCTGCTCAGCGTCGTACCGCCCACCTGGCGTCCCGACCTGACCGACCCGGCGGACCTGGTCGAGGAGGTCGTGCGGCTGGCCGGCTACCAGGACGTGCCGAGCGTGCTGCCGGTCGCCCCGCCCGGCCGGGGGCTGACCCCGACCCAGCGGCGGCACCGGGCCGTCGCCCGGGCGCTGGCCGAGCACGGTTACGTCGAGGTGCTCGCCTACCCGTTCGTCTCCGCGGAGCTCGCCGACCAGCTCGGCCTGCCCGCCGACGATCCGCGCCGCGAGGCGGTACGGCTGGCCAACCCGCTCTCCGACGAGGAGCCGCTGCTGCGCACGTCGCTGCTCGGCCCGCTGCTGGCGATCCTGCGCCGCAACCTCGGCCGCGGGCACCGGGACGTGGCCATCTACGAGATGGGCAACGTCTTCCACCCGCAGTCCGCAGCCGGCGCGCCGCCGGTGATGGGAGTGGACCGGGCGCCGACGGCCGAGGAGTTCGCCGCGGCCGACGCGGTGGTGCCGGAGCAGCCGCGGCACGTCGCCGCGGTGCTCGCCGGCGACATCGAACCGGCCGGCTGGTGGGGCGGCGGACGCCCCGCGGGCTGGGCCGACGCGGTGGAGGCGGCCCGCCTGGTGGTGGCCGCCGCCGGCATCGACACCGACCGGGTCACGGTCCGGGCCGCCGAGCTGGCACCGTGGCACCCCGGACGCTGCGCCGAGGTGCTCGTCGACGACCTCCCGGTCGGCTACGCCGGCGAGCTGCACCCCGCCGTGGTGGCCGCCCTGGAGCTGCCGAAGCGCACCAGCGCCATGGAGCTGAACCTGGACGCGGTGCCCGCCGCGCCGCTGGTGCCCGCCCCCCGGGTGTCGGGCTTCCCGCCGGCGCTGATCGACGTGGCGCTCGTCGTCGACGAGGAGGTGCCGGCGGCCGAGGTGCGGCAGGCGCTCATCGACGGCGCGGGGGAGCTGGTGGAGTCGGTGCGGCTCTTCGACGTCTACCTCTCGGAGCAGCTCGGCGCCGGCCGCAAGTCGCTGGCGTTCAAGCTGACCTTCCGGGCGCCGGACCGGACGCTGACCGGCGAGGAAGCGGTGGCGGCGCGGGACGCGGCGGTCGCCGAGGCGGTTTCCCGCTTCGGCGCGACGTTGCGCGGCGCGTAACGCGGTAGTGGTACGAAGGGCCCCGGCGCACGCGCCGGGGCCCTTCGTCGTCGGGGCCCGTGGCTGCGGCGCGCCGGCGGTGAACGGGGCAGCGTCACCAGGGTGTGCCGGTTATGGTGAGGCCATGATCTGCATCGCGTACTGCCGGCTGCGGCCCGCCTCCTAGGCGGCGCAGCCCTGCCGGTCCCTTGCCGGACCGCTCCGTGACGACCGAGGTCGCACGGTGTCAGCTGTCGTCGTCGATACGAGGCATTGTCTCTTCGACCGACAGGAATTCTTCATGCGTGCGCGATCGCACATCTTCATGGCCGGCACCACCGCGCCGAGCCACATCTATCCCTCGCTGGCCCTGATCCGCGAGCTGGCCGACCGGGGCCACCGGGTCAGCTACTCGGTGGGCCAGTCGCTGGCCGACCTGGTCGCCGCCGCCGGCGCCGAGCCGATCACCCACTCGTCGCTGCTGCCGGCCTCCGACAGCGAGTGGCCCGAGGATCCCGCGAGCGCGATGCGGGTCTTCCTCGACGACCAGATGGCGGCGCTGCCCGCGCTGATCGCCCGGCTCGACGCCGACCGCCCGGACCTGGTGCTCTACGACATCGGCGGGCTGGCCGGCCCCGTGCTGGCCGCCCGCTACGGCGTACCGGCGGTGCAGTTGTCGCCGACGCTGGTGGCCTGGGACGGCTACGAGCGGGACATGGCCGAGATGATCGAGGCCGTCCGCAACTCGGAGACCGGGCGCAGCTACCACGCGGCATTCCGGGGCTGGCTGGCCGGCAACGGCATCGACGCCGACCCGTGGCAGTGGCAGACCCACCCGGAGCAGGTGCTGTCGCTGATCCCCCGGGCCCTGCAGCCGTACGCCGACCGGGTGCCCGCCTCCGTGCGTTTCGTCGGCCCGTGCCTGGACCCGGCGCGGCTGGCCGAGACCTGGACGCCGCCGGCCGGCGCCGGACCGGTGCTGCTGGTTTCCTTCGGGACCGCGTACACCGCGCAGGTGCCGGTCTACCGGGCGGTGCTGGCCGGGTTCGGTGACTCGCGGTGGCACGTGGTGCTGGTGATCGGTGACCGGGTGGATCCGGCGGAGCTGGGGCCGCTGCCGGCCAACGTCGAGCTGCACCGGCGGGTACCGCAGCCGGCGGTGCTCGCCGAGGCGGCGGCGTTCGTCACCCACGCCGGCATGGGCAGCTGCATGGAGGCGCTCTGGTTCGGGGTGCCGACGGTGGCGATCCCGCAGGCGGTGGACCAGTTCGGCAACGCCGCGCTCCTTGCCGAGCTGGGGGTCGGGCGGCACCTGCCGGCCGAGGAGGTCACCGCCGAGCTGCTGCGGCGCAGCGTGACCGAGGTCGCCGCCGATCCGGAGGTGCGTGCGCGGCTGCGGGCGCTCTCCGCCGAGGTGCGAGCCGCCGGTGGCGTGGAGCGGGCGGTGGCGGCCGTGGAGTCGTTCCTGCCGTAGTCCCGGCGGGCCCGGAGGCAGGGCCGGCAACGCGGACAGCAACAGTCGCGGGCCCGGCCGGGGATGGTCCCGGCCGGGCCCGCTCACATGAACATACGGCCGGATGCATAAAGTTGCAGCAGCGCCGAGCGAGGGCTATGCTGCTGCATAGTCATGCGGAGGTGGGTATGGGCATTCGAGTTGCGGTGGCCGGAGCGAGCGGGTACGCCGGGGGAGAGCTGCTGCGCCTGATCGCCGGGCACCCCGAGCTGGAGCTCGTGGCCGCGACCGCGCACTCGCAGGCCGGGCAGCCCGTCGCCGCCGTGCACCCGCAGCTCACCGGCCTCGACCTCGTCTTCGCCGAAACCGACCCGGCGCTGCTGGCCGACGCCGACCTGGTCTTCCTGGCACTGCCGCACGGGCAGTCCGGCGCGATCGCCGCCCGGCTCCCGGCCGGGGTCAAGGTTGTCGACCTCGGCGCCGACCACCGGCTGCGCGACGCGCAGGCCTGGCAGGACTACTACGGCAGCACCCACAGCGGCACCTGGACCTACGGCCTGCCCGAACTGCCCGGCCAGCGGCCCCTCATCGCCGCCGCCGATC
>Ga0233363_1000275_pt1 | contig 24486 bp, 22 predicted proteins | sample ElkDunMinimDraft_18_FD_191534 | JGI IMG/M metagenome (GOLD analysis project Ga0233363, IMG submission 191534) | Fecal eukaryotic communites from dung pellets of Tule Elk in California, USA - Elk Dung C16 | ecosystem: Host-associated > Mammals > Digestive system > Large intestine > Fecal | place... | reverse complement strand
GGTGTCGGCGATCCAGAGCGTCTTGCGATCCGGCGACAGCGCCAGATCCTCGGTGTCGTAGGGACCGGCCCCGGAGTAGTCGACGGCGTTGGTGACCGAGCAGTCCTGGTTCAGATAGAAGATCTTGCGTCGCTCTTCGAGGTCGGTGCTGTCGTTGACCACGATATAGCCGCTCTTGGTCGCCACCAGGCCGGAGAGCTCGACGAGCCGCGGGTCTGTGACGGTGCAGACCGCCTTCGGTTTTGCCTGAGCCTGCAACACCGGCCCGCGGGTGCCGACCGCCGCGACGCCTGCCGACGCCGGAAGCATGACGACACCGAGGACGGCCGTGATCGAAAACAGAGCGCGCCGCATCCCGTCAGTGTCGCATGGCGGGTACGGCGCGCTCTGTCCCTGGCGCGCGATTCGGCTCAGGCTGCGGTAAAGGGAGCCAGTTCGGCGGCGAGCGCCGCGTCGACCCGTACGTGCACCAGCGTGCCCTCCGGCAGGTGCTCGGATTCCAGGACCTCGCCGCTGCGGTGCACCCGGGAGACCAGGTCACCGCGTTCGTACGGCAGCACCGCGCGAAGCTCGACCGCCGGCCGCGGCAGCCGTTCCTCGATCGCGGCGCGCAGCCCGTCGATCCCCTGGCCAGTGTGCGCCGACACGAAGATCGCCTCCGGCCAGTGGCGCTTGAGCCGCAGCAGAGTCTCCTCGTCGGCCGCGTCGACCTTGTTGATCACCAGCAGCTCGGGCAGCTGATCGGCACCGACCTCGCCGAGGACCTCGTGCACCGCACGAACCTGCTCCTCGGGATCCGGGTGCGATCCGTCCACCACGTGCACCACCAGGTCCGACTCGGCGACCTCCTCGAGCGTCGAGCGGAACGCCTCGACGATCTGGTGCGGCAGGTGCCGGACGAAACCGACCGTGTCCGAGAGGGTGTAGAGACGCCCGTCGGAGGTCGTCGCCCGCCGGGTCGTCGGATCCAGCGTGGCGAAGAGGGCGTTCTCCACCAGCACACCGGCGCCGGTGAGGCGGTTGAGCAGGCTCGACTTGCCCGCGTTGGTGTATCCGGCGATCGCCACCGACGGGATGCCGTTGCGGCTGCGCCGGGCCCGCTTGGTCACCCGGATGGTGCGCATGGCCTTGATCTCGCGGCGCAGCCGGGAGATGCGGGTGCGGATGCGCCGCTTGTCGGTCTCCAGCTTGGTCTCACCGGGACCACGCAGACCCACGCCGCCGCCGGCGCCACCGCCGCTGCCGCCGCCCTGCCGGGAGAGCGACTCGCCCCAGCCGCGCAGGCGGGGCAGCAGATACTCGAGCTGGGCGAGTTCGACCTGCGCCTTGCCCTCGCGGCTCTTGGCGTGCTGGGCGAAGATGTCCAGGATCAGCGCGGTCCGGTCGACCACCTTGACCTTGGTGCGCTGCTCGAGGTTGCGCAGCTGTGACGGGGAGAGTTCACCGTCGCAGATGACGGTGTCGGCACCGCGGTCGAGCACCGCCGCACGCAGGTCGTCGACCTTGCCCCGGCCGATGAAGGTGGCGGGGTCCGGACGTCCACGACGCTGGATCAGCCCCTCCAGCACCTGCGAACCCGCGGTCTCCGCCAGCGCCGCCAGCTCGGTGAGCGAGTTGTCGGCATCCTCGACACTGCCCTCGGTCCACACCCCGACGAGCACGACCCGCTCCAGACGAAGCTGGCGGTACTCGACTTCGGTGACGTCGGTGAGTTCGGTGGACAGACCCGCGACCCGGCGCAGCGCCTGGCGGTCCTCCAGCTCGAGCTCGCCCGTCGTGGCTTCGATCTCGTCGTCGATGGACGGGGCGAAGCTCTCCTGATACGGCAATCCGGTCTCCTGTCAGTGCTGACGTCAGTCCGCCAATCCTGACACACACAACCCCGCATCGAAGAGGCAATATTCCCTCTGCCCGGCTGCTGACGTCGGCAGCACGACCGAGCTGAATGTCCGATACGCCCGTGTGGCGGCGCACCTCGCCGGGCGGGTAGAAACTTGCTCGGAGCGGCGATTCCGTCCGCCGCCCACGATGTGGAGGCACGCCTTGACGATCAACCGACTCCCGAGCGCCGGATTCTCGATCACCATCCGGATCAGCGTCACCGCGGAGGCCTCGGCGATCGGCCGGCTGACCACCCGCGTCGGGGACGCCGGCGCCATCGTCACCGCACTCGACGTCGTCGACTCCGATCCGACGCACGTGGTCGTCGACCTGACCTGCGATACCGCCGACTCCTCGCACGCCGACCGGGTGGTCGAGGCGCTGAAGGAGCTGCCCGGCGTCGAGGTGCGCAAGGTCTCCGACCGCACGTTCCTGCTGCACCTCGGCGGCAAGATCGAGGTCTCCTCGAAGGTCGCGCTGCGCAACCGCGACGAACTCTCCCGCGCCTACACCCCGGGGGTCGCCCGGGTCTGCCTGGCGATCGCCGAGAACCCCGACGACGCCCGCCGGCTGACCATCAAGCGCAACACCGTCGCGGTCGTCACCGACGGCTCCGCGGTGCTCGGCCTGGGCAACATCGGCCCGGCCGCAGCCCTGCCGGTGATGGAGGGCAAGGCCGCCCTCTTCAAGCGTTTCGGCGGCGTGGACGCCTGGCCGGTGGTGCTCGACACCCAGGACGTCGACGAGATCGTCTCCATCGTGCGGGCCATCGCCCCGGCGTACGGCGGCATCAACCTGGAGGACATCGCCGCGCCGCGCTGCTTCGAGATCGAGACCCGGTTGCGCGACCTGCTCGACATCCCGGTCTTCCACGACGACCAGCACGGCACCGCGATCTGCGTGCTCGCCGCGCTGACCAACGCGCTGCGGGTGGTCGGCAAGGCGCTGGCGGACGTACGGGTGGTCGTCTCCGGCGCCGGCGCCGCCGGCACCGCGATCATGAAGCTGCTGCTGCGACAGGGTGTGGGCGACATCATCGCCTGCGACCGGCCGGGCGCGCTGCACGAGGGCATGACCGGGCTCAACCCGGCCTGGCAGTGGCTCGCCGAGCACACCAACCGGGACAACTACGCCGGCGACCTGGCCGGGGCACTCCGCGGAGCGGACGTCTTCATCGGGGTCAGCGCCCCGAACCTGCTCGACGGCGACGACATCGCCCAGATGAACGACGGCGCGATCGTCTTCGCGCTGGCCAACCCCGACCCGGAGGTGGACCCGCGCGAGGCGCGCAAGCACGCCGCCGTCGTCGCCACCGGCCGCTCCGACCAGCCCAACCAGATCAACAACGTGCTGGCCTTCCCGGGCGTCTTCCGGGGCATGCTCGACGCCCACGCCCAGGAGTTCACCGAGGAGATGGCCCTGGCCGCGGCCCGGGCGATCGCGGACGTGGTCGGCGAGGAGCAGCTCAACCCCACGGTGATCATCCCGAGCGTCTTCGACACCCGGGTGGCGCCGGCCGTCGCCGCGGCCGTCCGGGCCGCGGCCCAGTCGCCGGCCCCGCCGCCGGCCGCCGACTCCGGCCCGGCGGACCTGGCGGCCACCGCTGCCCGCGCCGTCGCAGCCGACTGACGTCGGGCAGCGGCATCGCCGTGCTCGTCGCTGAGCACGGTGGTGCCGGCCGGGCAGCGCCGCCACAGCGGCCGACGGACCGGGGGCCGGGTGTTCAGGCAGACCCGGGCCGGGTGTTCAGGCAGACCCGGGCCGGGTGTTCAGACGGGCCGTGGGCCGGGTGTTCAGACGGGCCGTGGGCGGCGACCGGGTATTCAGACGGTGAGGGCCGCCGGGTCGATCACGCCGTCGGCGACCAGGAGCGCCGGTCCGGCCAGCCAGCACGCCTCGTCGGAGATGGTCACCGTCAGCCGGCCACCGGGGACGTCGACCGCGACGACGCCGGTGGTGCGGCCGGCATCCCGCAGCGCCACGGCGGCGACCGCGCAGGCGCCGGTGCCGCAGGAGAGCGTCTCGGCGGAGCCGCGCTCGTAGACGCGCATCCGGACATGCCGGTCGGCGCCGGCGACCGGTTCGGCGGGGGTGGTGAACTCGACGTTCACCCCGGCCGGGAAGAGCACCGGGTCGTAGCCGGGGGCGACGGTCAGGTCGATCCGGTCCAGCTCCAGCCCGTGCGGCAGCGCGCAGACCAGGTGCGGGTTGCCCACGTCAACGGCGGTGCCGGCAACGGTGAGCGCGCCGAGCCGGGCGGCACCGACGTCGAAGAGGTGCGGACGGCGCATCTGCACCGCAATGTCGTCGCCGTCGACGGCGGCCAGCACCAGACCGGCCCGGGTCGCCACCGGCACCTCGCCCGCCCCGGTGACGAGCCCCTTGGCCAGCAGGTACCGCACGAAGACCCGCGCGCCGTTGCCGCACATCTCGGCGATCGAACCGTCGGAGTTCCAGTAGTCCATGAACCACTCGGCCTGCTGCGCCCACGCCGCCGCCGCCGGGTGGTGCGCCGCCCGTACGACCCGCAGGACGCCGTCGCCGCCCACGCCGCGGCGCCGGTCGCAGAGCGCCGCCACCAGCTGCGGTGAGAGCGCGAGCCGGCCCTGCGGGTCGGGCAGGATCACAAAGTCGTTGCCGGTGCCATGGCCCTTGGTGAACTCCACTGCCCCATCATTGCCCACGGCCGGCGAGCAGCTGCAGCGCGGCCGCGGTCAGGTCGTCGACGGCCGCGTCGAGCCAGCCGATCGCCGGGTCGCGCCGGAACCAGGAGCGCTGCCGGCGTACGAAGCGGCGGGTGGCGCGAGCGGTGTCCTCCCGGGCCTGCGCCTCGGTCAGCTCCCCGTCGAGCATCCGCAGCACCTGCTGGTAGCCGAGCGCCCGCGACGCCGTGCGTCCCTCGCGCAGCCCGCCGGCGATCAGCGCCCCGGTCTCGGCGACCAGGCCGGCGTCGAACATCCGGTCCACCCGCGTTGCGATGCGCTCATCGAGCAGTGCGGTGTCCAGGTCCACGCCGAGCTGAATGTTCGGATAGCAGGGGCGGGGCTGCGGCAGCGCGGCGGCGAACGGGCGGCCGGTGAGCTCGATCACCTCCAGCGCGCGGACGATCCGCCGTCCGTTGCCGGGCAGGATCTTGCCGGCCGCGGCGGGATCGATCCGGCTCAGCCGGGCGTACAGGGGCGCGGGCCCGGCCTCGGCGAGCTCCTGCTCCAGGCGCTCGCGCAGCGCCGGGTCGGTGCCGGGGAACTCGAACTCCTCCAGCACCGCGCGCACGTAGAGCCCGGAGCCACCGACCAGCAGCGGCACCTTGCCGCGGGCCAGGATGTCGTCGACGGCCGCGCGGGCGAGCCGCTGGTACTCGGCGACGCTGGCCGGCTCGCTGACGTCCCAGATGTCCAGCACGTGGTGCGGCACGCCGTCGCGTTCGGCCAGGGTGAGCTTCGCCGTCCCGATGTCCATGCCCCGGTAGAGCTGCATCGAGTCGGCGTTGACGACCTCGCCGTCGAGCGCGTGGGCCAGGGCGATGCTCAGCGCCGACTTGCCGGCCGCCGTCGGCCCGACCACCGCGAGCACCGTCCGGCCGTCGCGCAGCCCGCTCACCGCACGCACGGCCGGGCTGTCCGGCAGCACGTTCACCGCCGGGGCTCCCAGTTCGCCACGAAGTACGCCACACCGTAGGGGGCAGCGTCGTAGCTCAGCTCGCCCCGCCAGTCGCCGCCCGCGGCCTCGACGGCAGCGGCGAGGACCTGCCACGGCGGGCGGCCGGCCGCCCGCAGCGCGGCCGACAGCGCCGGGTCCAGGTCGAGCAGCGCCCGGGTGTCGGCCGCCGCGAGCGCGGCCGCGACGTGCCGGTCGTACGCCTCGGCGCGCGGATCGTCGTGGCCGGGCGAGCGTTCGCCGCGGCAGGCGCTGCCGTCCCCGGTCACCAGCAGCGCCACCCGGCGCGCCGGTTCGGCGGTGAACTCGGCGGCGAGCCGGGCGCCGAGCCGGGCGCACTCCGGCGGCGCGGCGTCGGCGGCGACGCCCTGCGCGAAGCGGGGCACTCCGGTGCCGGCGCGCGCGAGCAGCCACGCCCCGATCGTCAGGCTCAACGGCAGGACGCGTGGACCGCCACGGGTCGCAGCGCTCAGGCCGGCTTCGACCGCGACGCCGTACGCCCTCAGGTCACCGGCGTCGTCGGGCGCGAAGCGGTGGGTCCGCGGCGCGGCGCCGACGACCAGCACCGTGTCCGGTTCGGCGGCGAGCAGCCGCACCACGGCGGCGTCGGCGGCGGCGCGCAGCGCGTCCAACTCGGGGGCCGCCCGCTGGGCGACCTCGGGGACGATCAGCGGCGGGTGGGGGCAGACAGCTGCGGCGACCAGGGGCACGGCTCCCACGGTAGCGGCCGCCCGGTGAGCATTCGGCGCTCGTACCTCAGGAGCCACGCTAGGACACCGTATGGTCACGGTAGCGGACAGCCGCTCGACGCGGCCCCGGGCGAACCTGTGACAATGCCCGGTGAAGACGTTGCTGCGCTGTGGCGGTGATCGCGGGAGACACCTCCCGACGACGCCGGGAGAACGAGGATGGGCACATGAGCGACTGGACTGCCTTCGGACGGGTGGACGCTGACGGCACTGTGTACGTCAAGACCGCCGCAGGCGAACGGGTGGTCGGTTCCTGGCAGGCGGGTGCGCCGGAGGAGGGCCTTGCCCACTTCGCCCGGCGCTTCGCCGACCTGGTCACCGAGGTGAACCTGACCGAGGCCCGGCTCAACTCGGGTGCCGCGGACGCGGCGCACTCGCTGGCCGGCATCAAGCGGATGCGCGCCTCCCTGGACGAGGCGCACGTGGTCGGCGACATCGACACCCTCGCGGCCCGGCTGGACCGCCTGGCCGTCGCCGCCGAGGCGAAGGTCGGCGAGGCCAAGGCCGCCAAGGAAGCGGCCCGGGTGCAGGCGCTGGCCCGCAAGACCGAGCTGGTGGAGGAGGCCGAGAAGCTCGCAGCCGAGTCGACCGGCTGGAAGACCACCGGTGACCGCTTCAAGGAGATCCTCGACGAGTGGAAGGGCATCCGCGGGGTCGACAAGAAGACCGACGGTGAGCTCTGGAAGCGCTTCGCCGCCGCCCGGGACTCCTTCACCCGCCGCCGGGGGGCGCACTTCGCCACCCTCGACGCGCAGCGCAAGCAGGCGCAGACCCTCAAGGAGGAGCTGATCACCGCCGCCGAGGCGCTGAAGGACTCCACCGACTGGGCGCCCACCGCCGACCAGCTCCGGGAGCTGATGGCGCAGTGGAAGGCCGCGCCGCGGGCCGCGAAGGAGACCGAGCAGAAGCTCTGGGAACGGTTCCGCGCCGCCCAGGACGCCTTCTTCACCCGGCGCAGCGAGGTCTTCTCGGCCCGTGACAACGAGCAGCGGGCGAACCTGGAGCGCAAGCAGGCGCTGCTGGCCGAGGCAGAGGCGGTCGACGTCGACGCCGACCCGCAGGCCGCCCAGGTGAAGCTGCGCGAGATCCAGGCGGCCTGGCACGACGCCGGCCGGGTGCCGCGCGACGCCGCCGCAGGGCTGGACCGCCGGATGCGCGCCATCGACGACAAGGTGCGTCAGGCGATGGACTCCGCCTGGCGGCGCACCGACCCGTCGGAGAACCCGCTGCTGGCCCAGATGCGCGCCCAGGTCGCCGAGGCCGAGGAGCGGCTGAGCCGCGCCCAGGCCGCCGGTGACGCCCGCCGGGTGCGCGACGCCGAGCAGGCGCTGAACGCCAAGCGGCAGATCCTCCAGCTCGCCGAAGGCGCCGCCTGACCGATACGAGAGAAGGGCTCCGGCAGGTCGGTCAACCGATATGCCGGAGCCCTTTCTTCGTCTGCGCCGTGCATGCGCCGGCCCGCCGGCGCTACCGTGCCGGCCCGCGGGGGCCCGCCGGCGGGTGACCTGCGGGCTCGCGACCGGTCGGATCCGGTCTCCCGGGTCAGCTCACCGCGCAGCCGCCGGTCTGCGGCGGCACCGCCGGGGGCGCGCCGATCGTCGGCAGGCCGAGCAGCACCCCGGGCGTACGGGGTGCCCGGCCGGCTTCGGCGGCGTCACCGGCGCGGGTACGGCGGTGCGCCAGCGGCGCGCCGTCGGCGTTGAGGTGGTGCGGCGCCGCGTAGGTGATCGTGGTGTGCACGATGTCGCCGGGGCGGATCGTGGCGGCCTCGCCGACGGCGCCGGGCGCGCCGGTGGCGAAGTGCACCAGCCGGCCGTCGCGGGCCCGGCCGGACATCCGTCCGGTGCGCTCGTCCTTGCGCCCCTCGCCGACGGCGACCAGCACCTCGACGGTCTCGCCGACCAGCAACTTGTTCTCCGCCCAGCTGATCTCCTCGACGGCGGCGATCAGCCGCTCGTAGCGCTCCTGCACGACCTGCTTCGGGAGCTGGTCGTCCATGGTGGCGGCGGGGGTGCCGGGGCGCTTGGAGTACTGGAAGGTGAAGGCCGAGGAGAACCGGGCCTCGCGGACGACGTCGAGGGTGCGTTCGAAGTCGGCCTCGGTCTCGCCGGGGAAGCCGACGATGATGTCGGTGGTGATCGCCGCGTCCGGCATCGCCTCGCGGACCTTGGAGATGATCCCGAGGTAGCGGTCGGCCCGGTACGACCGGCGCATCGCGCGCAGCACGTCGTCGGAGCCGGACTGCAGCGGCATGTGCAGCGAGTGGCAGACGTTCGGCGTCTCGGCCATCGCCGCGATCACGTCGTCGGTGAAGTCCTTCGGGTGCGGGCTGGTGAAGCGGACCCGCTCCAGCCCGTCGATCTCGCCGCAGGCCCGTAGCAGCTTGCCGAAGGCGTACCGGTCGCCGAACTCCACACCGTAGGAGTTGACGTTCTGCCCGAGCAGCGTCACCTCCAGTACGCCGGTGTCGACCAGTGCCTGCACCTCGGCGAGGATCTCGCCGGGGCGGCGGTCCTTCTCCTTGCCGCGCAGCGACGGCACGATGCAGAAGGTGCAGGTGTTGTTGCAGCCGACGGAGATCGACACCCAGCCGGCGTAGGTCGACTCGCGCCGGGTCGGCAGGGTGGAGGGGAAGACCTCCAGCGATTCGAGGATCTCCACCTCGGCGGCGGCGTTGTGCCGGGCGCGCTCCAGCAGCACCGGCAGGGAGCCGATGTTGTGGGTGCCGAAGACCACGTCGACCCAGGGGGCGCGGCGCACGATCTCACCGCGGTCCTTCTGCGCCAGGCAACCGCCGACGGCGATCTGCATGCCCGGGTTGCGGGCCTTTGTCGGACGCAGGTGCCCGAGGTTGCCGTAGAGGCGGTTGTCGGCGTTCTCCCGCACCGCACAGGTGTTGAACACGATCACGTCGGGATCGTCGGTCTCGGCCGCCCGGACATAGCCGGCCGCTTCGAGCAGGCCGGAGATGCGTTCCGAGTCGTGCACGTTCATCTGACAGCCGTAGGTGCGTACGTGATAGGTGCGCGGGCTGCCCGCGGTTGCGGTAGTCATGACGGGGACAGCCTATCCGGGCCGATCCGGTCCCCCTGCTCCGAGGAGGAGCCATGTGTCGCAGCATCCGCACCCTGCGCGAGCCGTACGCCCCGGAGGTGACCGAGGCCGACGTGCGCGCCGCGGCCCTGCAGTACGTCCGCAAAATCTCCGGATTCCGTACGCCGTCGGCCCGCAACGCCGCCGCCTTCGCCGCGGCGGTCGACGCGGTGGCGGCGGCGACCACGACCCTGCTGGAGCAGTTGGTGGTCGCCGGCGGCGGTCCGGCCGGCGGTGCAGCGGGCGGGGCGACGGCCGGCGGCACAGCGGGCGGGCCGCGCGCGGCGGTGGCGCCGGCTCAGGCCGCGGTGCGGGCCGAGAGCACCGAGTCCGGCGTCCAGCGCGAGCGCTGACAGCGCGACCATCCCCGGCAGCCGGGGTCGGCGTGGGTGCAGAGCCGCTGATTGGTCAGCACCTCGCCGTCGTCGGTGTCGGCGACGTCGAAGTGGACCGGGCGGATCGTCCCGTCCGGTCCGACGAGCAGGTGCCGTCCGGCGTCGAGGGTGTCGTCGCGCAGCAGGCAGTTCACCCCGAGGCGGCGGGCCAGGGCCGCGACGGCGGCGTGCTCGTCGACGTTCTCCGGTGGGGCGTAGCAGTCGACGACGGTCGGGAAGTCGCCCGGGGCCTGCCAGACGTCGCAGAGGACCGCGCCGGCGGCGGTCAGGCCGGCGGCGGCGCCGGACAGGGAGAGCACCGGCCTGCCGATGGCCTCGGCGAGTGCGGTGTGGACCTCCGCCTGAGCGTTCCGGCGTTCGATTCTCCAGTTCCACAGCTCCGTCATGCCGCCTCCTCGCCGTCGTGCGGGCCTTCGGGTTCGGGCCTTCCTGATTCGATGGTGACGAGCATTTTGCGGCCAGGTGGGGCAAGTTATCGGTCTGTGACCATTTAAGAAGAACGTGAACCCTTCCGATTGCGGAGCGCGATCGGAAGGTGACAGTTTATCGCGGTCAGCGGAGCACGACGAGATGCTCCCCCCGCGGCCGCAGCTCGCCGATGACGGTGCCGCCGGGCACCTCCCCCGCCACCAGCAGGCCGCCGGAGGTCTGCGCGTCGGCGAGCAGGATCCGGTCGTCCTCGGCCACCTGCCCGAAGTCGGTCCAGGGCGTCACCCAGTCGAGGTTGCGCCGGCTGCCGCCACTGACGAACCCGTCGCGCACCGCCTCCCGCGCCCCATGCAGGTACGGCACCGCGGCGGTGTCCACGACAGCCGTGACACCACTGGCCCGGGCCAGTTTCGACAGGTGCCCGAGCAGCCCGAAGCCGGTCACGTCGGTACCGCAGCGCACCCCGGCGCCGACCGCCGCCCGGGCCGCATCGCGGTTGAGGGTCGTCATCGCCGCGACCGCCTGTGGAAACCGCTCGCCCGTGGACTTGTGGCGGGTGTTGAGCACCCCGACGCCGAGCGGCTTGGTCAGGCTCAACGGCAGTCCGGGCCGGCCGGCGTCCAGCGTGATCAGCTCCTCGGGGCGGACCAGGCCGGTGACGGCCAGCCCGTACTTCGGCCCCTCGTCGTCGATGCTGTGCCCGCCGGCGAGGTGGCACCCGGCTTCCCTGGTGACGTCGTGGCCCCCGCGCAGCACCTCCCGGGCCACCTCCATCGGCAGCACGTCCCGGGGCCAGCAGAGCAGATTCAGGGCCACCAGCGGGGTGCCGCCCATGGCGTACACGTCGGAGAGGGCGTTGGTGGCGGCGATGCGCCCCCAGTCGTAGGGGTCGTCGACGACCGGGGTGAAGAAGTCCGCGGTGGCGACGATGCCGGTCGTCGGGTCCAGCCGTACGACCGCGGCGTCGTCGCCGTGGTCGAGGCCGACCAGCAGTTCGGCGGTCCCACCACCGGCGGGCAGGCCCGCGACCATCTCCTCGAGCTCTCCGGGCGGGATCTTGCACGCACAACCACCACCGCGGGAGTAGCGCGTCAGCCGGACGTCCACCAGCGAAACTCCTTACTGAGGGGAACCTAACCTGCTGTTCAGCGCAGGACTTTTGTGCATGATCAAGACGAAGTGACCGATCGCAGGTGTCGGTGTTATCGCTCCGTGACCGTAGCGCTTGCGCTAGTACACCCGCACCCGCCTAGAGTTGCCCCAGCATGAGGCCAATCGGCGTGTCGAACGCCAGAGGACAGGACGGTGACAGCGTGACGACGGGTGACCCGCTCATCGTGCTCGACGGGGTGAACAAGTGGTTCGGCCCCCTGCACGTGCTCGATGATGTCTCACTCTCCGTCAACCGGGGAGAGGTCGTCGTCGTCATCGGCCCGTCCGGCTCGGGCAAGTCGACGCTCTGCCGGACGATCAACCGCCTGGAGCCGATCAACTCGGGAACCATCACCTTCGACGGTCAGCCGCTGCCCGAGGAGGGCAAGGCGCTGGCCCGGCTCCGCGCCGACGTCGGGATGGTCTTCCAGTCGTTCAACCTCTTCGCGCACAAGACGATCCTGGAGAACGTGACCCTGGGTCCGGTCAAGGTCCGCAAGGAGAAGCCGGCTGCCGCCCGCGAGCGCGCGCTGGCCCTGCTCGACCGGGTCGGCATCGCCAACCAGGCCGACAAGTTCCCGGCTCAGCTCTCCGGCGGCCAGCAGCAGCGGGTGGCGATCGCCCGCGCCCTGGCGATGCAGCCGAAGGCGATGCTCTTCGACGAGCCCACCAGCGCCCTGGACCCGGAGATGGTCGGCGAGGTGCTGGACGTGATGACCTCGCTCGCGAAGGAGGGGATGACCATGGTCGTCGTCACCCACGAGATGGGCTTCGCGCGGCACGCCGCCAACCGGGTGATCTTCATGGCCGACGGCCAGCTGGTCGAGGACGCGCCCCCGGCGGAGTTCTTCGCCAACCCCCGCAGCGAGCGGGCCAAGGATTTCCTGTCGAAGATCCTGACGCACTAGTCACCTAGCCGCGTCTGGTGTTGAAGGCCGTCGCCCCCGGGCGGCGCTTCTCGTGAAAAGGAGTACGAATGCGTATCAAGCGCGTAGCGACGCTCGCCGCGGTCGCCGCCCTGACCGTCGGCATGGCGGCCTGTGGTGGCGACAGCGAGGAGACCACCGGTGGCGACAAGGACTTCGCCGCCGGCAGCACGATGGAGAAGCTGAACAAGGCGCAGAAGCTGCGGGTCGGCACCAAGTTCGACCAGCCCGGCTTCGGCCAGAAGGGCCTGACGGACACCCCCGAGGGCTTCGACGTCGAGGTCGCGAAGATCATCGCTGACGAGCTCGGCATCCCGGCCAGCAAGATCGAGTGGACCGAGGCGCCGTCCAAGGTCCGCGAGGACGTCATCGTCAACGACAACGTCGACCTGGTGGTGGCCACCTACACCATCAACGACGCCCGCAAGGAGCGCATCGCGTTCGCCGGCCCGTACTACGAGGCCGGCCAGAACATCATGGTCAAGGCCGACGACGCCTCGATCACCGGCCCGGACTCGTTCAAGGACGGCAGCAAGAAGGTCTGCTCGGTCACCGGCTCCACGCCGGCCGAGGAGATCAAGAAGTACGTCAAGGACGTCGGCAGCCAGCTGACCCTCTTCGACACGTACGACAAGTGCCGTGACGCCCTGCGCAGTGGCCAGGTCGACGCCGTCACCACCGACAACGTCATCCTGCTCGGCTACATCGCCAAGGACGAGGGCGAGTTCAAGCTGGCCGGCGAGAACTTCACCAAGGAGCCCTACGGCATCGGTGTGAAGAAGGACGACGCCGACTTCCGCGACTGGATCAACACGGTCCTGGAGAAGGCTTTCGAGGACGGCCGCTGGCAGAAGGCGTGGGACAACACCGCCGGCAAGTTCGGCGCTGAGCTGGGCGCTGCGCCCACCGTCAACCGCTACTGAGTTCATCGATCTGGAGGGTGAGCGGAAGGTACGCACGTGAGTGTCATCATCGATAACTTCGACGTCTTCACGGGTGGGTTCTGGATCACCCTCCAGATCTGCATTCTCTCCGCGATAGGGGCCCTGATCCTGGGTGGCCTCATGGCGGTCCTGCGAATTTCCCCGGTGCCGCCGTTGCGCGCGGTCGGCACCGCGTATGTCACGATCTTCCGCAACCTGCCGCTGACGGTCGTGATGTTCTTCGCCGCCTTCGGCCTGCCGACGCTCGGCTCCAACGCAGACTTCCTGCGGATCCCGGTGCTCGACGTCGTCTTCACGCGGCTCGGCACCGACCTGCCGTACTTCCGCTTCGCGATCATCGCGCTCACGCTCTACACCGCCGCCTTCGTCTGCGAGGCACTGCGCTCGGGCGTGAACGCGGTCTCCCCGGGGCAGGCCGAGGCCGCCCGGTCGCTGGGCCTGACCTTCATCCAGAACCTGCGCTACGTGGTGCTGCCGCAGTCCTGGAAGGCGGCGGCGGTGCCGCTCGGCTCGGTCATCATCGCGATGATCAAGAATTCCGCGCTGGTCGGCTTCTTCGGCGTTGTCGGCGACCTCTCCAGCGCCGCCGACCAGCTCACCTCGGCCGGCGGTTTCCCCTTCATCCCGGTCGCCATCGGCATCTCGATCGGATACCTGATCATGACTGTGCCCCTGGGCATGTACCTCGACCGGCTGGAGAAGCGACAGGCGGTGGCCCGATGAGCCAGAACCTCGCCGTCCTCTACGACAACCCCGGCCCCCGGCAGCGCAAGATCACCTGGATCAGCAGCATTGCCGCGGTGCTGGCCCTCGGCTGGGCCGCGTACGCCCTGATCTACAAGCCGCTCGACGACAAGGGCCAGCTCTCGATGGAGCTCTGGGGCCCGCTGATCGACCCCTCCAACGAGTACTTCGTCGCGGTCTGGGAGCGCCTGGGCTTCGGCTTCCGGCAGACCCTGGTCGCCGCTGCGCTGGCCATCGTCACCTCGCTCGTGCTGGGCACGGTGCTGGCCGTGCTGCGAATTCAGCTCAAGCACCTGCTCAAGCGCCGCTTCACCGGCCTCTCCGCGGTGGCCGCCTATCCGCTGCGCGGACTGAGCCGGCTGCTGGCGGTGGTGACCCGGATCTGCGTCGAGGTCTTCCGCGGCCTGCCGGTGGTGTTGACGATCTTCTTCGTCGCCCGCGGCCTTCCCGAGTTCGGGATCACCTTCTCCACCCTGACCTACCTGGTGATCGGTCTGACCATCTACAACATGGTGGTCATCGGCGAGATCCTGCGCTCCGGCATGGAAGGACTACCCGGCGGCCAGGCCGAGGCGGCGTCGGCGATCGGGCTCTCGCCGTTCCAGACCACCCGGATGATCCTGCTCCCGCAGGCGTTCCGGATCATGCTGCCGGCGTTGATCAGCCAGCTGGTGGTGGTCCTCAAGGACACCTCGCTCGGCTTCATCATCAGCTACGAGGACACCCTCAACATCGCCAAGCAGCTCATCGGCGCACTGGACAACCCGATCCAGGTCTACCTCCTGATCGGCGCGCTCTTCATCCTGGTGAACTACTCACTGTCGAAGCTGGCCCAGTACGTCCAGCGCCGGCTCGCCCGCGGCAGCAAGACCAAGCAGACCCCGATTCCGCCGGACCCGTCGACAGCGCTCACCGCGCAGGCGACCGGCGGCGGGAACTGAGCTCCCGGGACGGGCGCGACGCACCACCTGAGGCAGAGAAGCACTGATACGGCCCGGGCCGGCTGGAGAGTCTCCAGCCGGCCCGGTTCGTGTTCACCTCTCACGGTCGCCGCCGGCCGTCGGTGTCAACCCGCGACACCCCGGCCCGGAGCGGCGAGGATCAGCGGGCGACCTCGGTTGCCCGGGACTCCCGCACCACCGTCACCCGGATCTGCCCCGGATAGGTCAGCTCCTCCTCGATCTGCTTGGCCACGTCCCGGGCCAGCACCGCCGCACCGATGTCGTCGACCTCGTCGGGCTTGACCATCACCCGGATCTCCCGGCCGGCCTGCATCGCGAAGACCTTCTCCACGCCGAGCTTGCCGGCGGCGATCTCCTCGATCCGCTCCAGCCGCTTGACGTACACCTCCAGGCTCTCCCTGCGGGCGCCCGGGCGTCCGCCGGAGCAGGCGTCCGAAGCCTGGGTGAGGACCGCCTCGACGGTCTGCGGGGGGACCTCGTTGTGGTGCGCCTCGATGGCGTGCACGACCTCCTCGCTCTCGCCGTAGCGGCGGGCCAGGTCAGCGCCGATGATGGCGTGGCTCCCCTCCACCTCGTGGGTGAGCGCCTTGCCGATGTCGTGCAGGAACGCGGCCCGCTTGACCGTCGGCACGTCCAGGCGCAGCTCGGCGGCCATCATCCCGGCGATGTGCGCGGTCTCGATCAGGTGCTTGAGCACGTTCTGCCCGTACGAGGTCCGGTAGCGCAGCCGCCCGAGCAGGCTGGTCAGCTCGGGGTGCAGGTCGGTGATGCCGACCTGGCGCAACGCGTCCGCAGCGGCCCGCTCGCAGAGCTCGTCGACCTCGCTGCGGGCCCGGTCGTAGACCTCCTCGATCCGGTGCGGGTGGATGCGCCCGTCGAGGACCAGCTTCTCCAGAGTGAGCCGGCCGATCTCCCGGCGGACCGGGTCGAAGCAGCTCAGCAACACCGCCTCGGGGGTGTCGTCGATGATCAGGTTGACGCCGGTCACCGACTCGAAGGTCCGGATGTTGCGTCCCTCGCGGCCGATGATGCGGCCCTTCATCTCGTCACCGGGCAGGTGCAGGACGCTGACCACGCTCTCGGCGGTCTGCTCACTGGCGACCCGCTGGATGGCGTCGACGACGATGCCCCGGGCCCGCTGCTCGGCGGTGTTACGCGCGTCGGTCTCGATGTCGCGGATCAGCAGCGCCGCCTCCCGCTTCGCCTGGGTCTCCAGCGACTCGATCAGTTGGCTGCGCGCCGCCTCGGCGGTGAGCCCGGCGATGCGTTCCAGCGCGCGCCGGCGTTCCTCCTCGGCGAGCTGCAGCGCCGCTTCCCGCTCCTTGAGCTCCTCTTCCCGCTGAGTGAGCTGTGCGGCCGCGGCCAGGAGCCCCCGTTCACGTTCGGCGAGCCGCTCGACATCCTCGGTGTGCAGCCGCTCCCGTTCGTCCATCCGCTGGGCCCGGCGCTCCACCTCGGCGGCCTGTTCCCGGGTGGTGGCCGCCAGCATGGCCGACTCCCGCTCCCCGCTGCGGCGGGCGGCGGCCCGGAGTTGCTCGGCGTCCGCCTCGGCCTGCCGGTGTGCCCGCTCCAGCACGGTGTCGGCCTCGGCACGAGCCGCATCGAGCACCCGCCGGGCCTCGGCGCGAGCCGCTTCCGCCTCTGCCTGGGCGGCGGCGGCCTCGGCGCGCGCTGCCGCAGCCGCCGACTTCGCGATGTCCGCGGTGGTGTAGGCCTCGTCGGCGGCGTTGCGCAGGGCCGCGAGGGACTGCTCCTGCCGGTCCCGTTCGGCGTCGAGCGCCGGATCGGCGACCGGCGCCGCGCCCGCAGCGCCGAGATTGCGCACCGTCCGCAGGCCGAGGAGCAGGGCCACCACCACGACCGTGGCCAGCAGTGCCACCGCGACCAGCAACGTGATCATCAGGCCGCTCATGTCGGCACCGTCCGGTCTTCACTGCCTCGTCTTGCGCCCCACCCCGCCATGCTGCCTCCCCTGCACCGTCGCACGTCACGCGCGACCCATACGGCTTCGATGCCCGACCGAGGCGACTGGCCGTGGGTACGTTGGTGCCCGCCGCCGTGCAGTTCGACACGTCGGCGACCGGGTGGAGTTGTCACGTCGACCGCGCACGGCCTGCCGCTGTCGACGTCCAAGCCGTTTGAGCTGGTCAAATTGTTTCGAGAACGTTACGCGATCTATGTTGTGAAAATTCGCCTGCGCTGGTCGGGCATTTCGCCTACTCGCGAGGCTAGGGCGCGCAGGGCGCATCGGTCAAGACAGCCCGATCACGCCCAAGTACGGCAGAGCGGGCCGCTGCGCACCGGGCGATCCGGCACAGCGGCCTCAGCTGTAGCGCTGCCAGAGATCCCGCAGCGGCTCCCAGGTCTCGCCCATCCCCTCGACCCAGTAGGCCCGGACGTACGCGGCCACCGGCGCGTTCGCGTCGTCCCACCACAGCGCGCCGACGATGCGCTTCTTCTCACCGGCGCCGACCGTGTACGCGTACTCGACGTAGTTGCCGTTGCTGCGCGCCGAGGGTGACGCCTTCTTGGTGGCCGGCTGCACACCCGGGGTCAGCGCCGGGGCGTCTACGGCGTACTTGAGATTCTGGAGCTGGGCCTTGTCGCGCTCGGCGACCGAGGAGTACTGCACGAAGTAGATGTTCATCGCACCGACCTCGCACGAGACCTTGGCGACCTCACCGGCGGCGAGAGTCGGCCCGTCGAGCTCGCCCTCCTTGAGGCAGCCGCCCATCCAGGGCATCCAGCCCTGCGCGAGGCGGCTGAGCTCCGGGGTGAACTTCTGGGTGTTCATCACCAGTTGCTGCTGCTCGAAGACGCCCAGCCCTGGTTCGGGCGCGGGCGCCGGAGCTGCTGCGGGCGGTTCGGGGGCGGTCGCCCGTCCGACGAAGAAGCCGGTGGCACCGAAGACCAGCAGCCCGGCGAGAGCGCCGACCGCCAACCCAAGCAGGAGCTTGCTGCCACGCGGCGCCGGCGCCGCCTCGATCCGGGACGGCGTGCCACCACCCTGGTCGGCGAATGGATCGAGACCGTACGAGCCGGCCGGGATCCCGGAGTTCGGCGCGGCCGCGTCGGCGCCGTACGGCGCGCCGATCGGCGGGTAGGGGTTCGCCGGCTGGTAGGGGCCCGGGGCGTATCCGCCGGCGGCCGGTGGGGGCACCGGAGAATAGTGCCCGCCCGCCCCGCCCTGAACCGCACCGCCTGATCCGGCCGACGGATAGACCTGGTTTCCCGTCGAGACCGGGTTGACCTGATCGCCGCGCTGACCGCTCTGCGGTCCTGCATTCTGCCCCTCGCCCACGAGGAGGAACGCTACCAGTCCGGTACACCCTCCACTTTCCGCATCCGTTGCGGTCCGCGCTTGCCGGCGGAAGGGCAAGGACCCTTACCGCCACGCCTTGTGCCCCAACGTGATCCGGCGACAAATCTGAATTCGTAGGAGGTACGGGCTGCCACTTTCGCGCCGGGTGGCCGGCTCGATATCGAAACAGTCCACATGGGAAACGGCCGGGGATGGTGGGCGCCCACCATCCCCGGCCGTTTCAGCCGATCAACCGCGACGATCTCATCGGAAAGCTTCCGGAAGATCCCGCGGGCGGTCTCAGCTCTCGGCCGAGACCTCCGCGCGCCGGCGGCCGAAGACCACCAGCGCGACGCCGCCGGCGGCGAGCAGCGCGCCGAAGCCGGCGATGCCGGCCGCGTCCACGCCGGTCACCGGCAGGCTCGGGCCACCGCTACCGCCGCCGCCGGCGTTGTTGGCGCCGCCGCCGTTGTTCGCGCCGCCGCCGTTGTTGCCGCCGTTGTTGCCGCCGCCGTCGTTGCCGCCGCCGTCGTTGCCGCCGCCGTCGCCGGGCTCGCCGCCGCCACCACCGTCGCCGGGGTCACCCGGCTCGCCCGGATCTCCAGGGTCCCCCGGATCTCCAGGGTCCCCCGGGTCGCCAGGATCTCCGGGGTCACCCGGGTCACCCGGGTCACCAGGATCTCCGGGGTCACCCGGGTCACCCGGGTCACCCGGGTCACCAGGATCGCCGGGGTCACCCGGATCGCCGGGATCCCCAGGATCGCCGGGGTCACCCGGGTCCCCAGGGTCGCCAGGATCTCCGGGGTCGCCAGGGTCACCAGGGTCGCCCGGCTCCGGCGGCTCAGCGGTGACGTTGTAGCCGGGGTCCTCGGCCTCCTCAGCCGCCGAAGCGGCCGAGGCGCCGAAGGTCGCGACGGCGAACGTGGCGATCGCGACGGCACCGAGTGCCGCCCCCGCCCTGCTCACCGCGCGGATGGTCCTGCTGCGCATGGAATGGTTACGCACCAAATTCCTCCCCATCGCCATGGTGGATCACCATGGTCACCCTGCCTACGTCGAATAGCGGATCATGAAATCCAGCGACCGTAGGACCTGGACAAGATACCCCGCATCCATGGCGGTATTGAATCCCTCCACCATGGACGGCTCTCTTGGCCACTGCCGCCGATTGAGCGGAGCGCGCGCGTGCAGGGCTGCTCGGACCATATCGAATCCGGACGAATTCCATAGTGGCCGGCGCTCGATATCGCAATCACTCCGTTATTGACGTGACGCCATTGGCGAACAGCGCGTCCGCCGTGGGGTGCGGTTCGTTCGCACCCCGCAGTAACCGGCGGAGGTTCTCTCGCCGGTCAGTGGGCCGTCGGCCGATCCAGGTCCGTCTCGGACTCGACGGCGGCGAGCGCGTCCGCGTCGATCTGCTCGGCGAACTCGGCAGCCTCCGCGTCCCGGGCCGCCAGTGCCTCTTTGACCGCGGTGATGGCGACGCCGGGCGGATAGCCCTTGCGGGCGAGCATCGCCACCAGCCGCCGGAAGACCGCTTCGGGCTCCCCCCGGGCAGTGCGCAGCTTGCGGTCGACCAGCGCCCGCGCCGTCTGGGCCTCGGTCTCCGGATCCAGCTCACCGAGTGCCTCGGTGGCGATCTCGCCGTCAACGCCGCGCTGGCGCAGTTCGTTGGCGAGCGCCCGGCGCGCCAGCCCACGGCCGGTGTGCCGGCTGCTCACCCAGGCGCGGGCGAAGGCCGCGTCGTCGATGATCCCGACCTCGTCGTAACGGTCGAGCACCTCGGCGGCGACCTCCTCCGAGATTCCCTTCCGGGCCAGGGCGGCCGCCAGCTCCGCCCGGGTACGGGGTCGGACGGCGAGCTGGCGCAGACAGATCTCCCGCGCCTGCTCGCCCTCGTCACGAGCAGACTCGGGCGGTGTTTCCTGATCGTCGGTGTCGGGCGCGGTCCGCCCGACGCGGCGCCGGGCGTTTCCGGTGCCGAAATTGCCCGTACGGGACGGGGCGGCATCCCAGCCCCGCCCCGTACGGGCGCCACGTCGTCCAACCATGGTCGGCTACCGGTCAGAAGTCGACCGGCGGCAACTCCGGTCCGCCGGCGGCGTCACCGCCGGCTCCGGCTCCGACGCCGAGCTTCTCCAGGATCTTCTTCTCGATCTCGGCGGCGACGTCCGGGTTCTCCCGGAGGAACTCGCGGGCCTTCTCCTTGCCCTGGCCGAGCTGATCACCGTCGTAGGTGTACCAGGCGCCGGACTTGCGGATGATCGACTGCTCCACCCCGACGTCGATCAACGATCCCTCACGCGAGATGCCCTTGCCGTACATGATGTCGAACTCGGCCTGCTTGAACGGTGCCGCGACCTTGTTCTTCACGACCTTGACCCGGGTGCGGTTACCGACCACGTCGGTGCCGTCCTTGAGGCTCTCGATACGCCGCACGTCGAGGCGGACCGAGGCGTAGAACTTCAGGGCCCGGCCACCGGTGGTGGTCTCCGGGCTGCCGAACATCACGCCGATCTTCTCGCGGAGCTGGTTGATGAAGATCGCCGTGGTGCCGGTGTGGCTGAGCACACCAGTGATCTTGCGGAGCGCCTGGCTCATCAGCCGGGCCTGGAGGCCGACGTGGCTGTCGCCCATCTCACCCTCGATCTCGGCCCGCGGCACGAGCGCGGCGACCGAGTCGATGACGATGACGTCCAGCGCGCCGGAGCGGATCAGCATGTCCACGATCTCCAGCGCCTGCTCGCCGGTGTCCGGCTGGGAGACCAGCATCGCGTCGGTGTCGACGCCGAGGGCTTTCGCGTAATCGGGGTCGAGCGCGTGCTCGGCGTCGATGAAGGCGGCGATGCCGCCGGCCCGCTGAGCGCTGGCCACCGCGTGCAGTGCCACCGTGGTCTTACCGCTGGACTCGGGACCGTAGATCTCCACCACCCGGCCGCGGGGCAGACCGCCCACGCCGAGCGCCACGTCCAGGGCGATCGAACCGGTCGGAATGACCGCGGTCTGAACGACAGGCCGCTCCCCCAGCCGCATCACTGAGCCCTTGCCGAACTGCTTGTCGATCTGCGCGAGAGCTAGGTCGAGTGCCTTCTCCCGGTCTGGCGCTGCCGCCATCGATGCCACCCCTGACTTTGCCGGCGTCTTCGAGCTCTTCGTCACGCGGGACACGCTAGGCCCTGGGTACGACAGAAAACCAACCAGGTGCCGGTGACCTGTGGACAAGCCCCTCGCTGTGGACAATAGCCGAACAGGTGTACGACTCGCCAAGTGACACGCCGATCGATCCGGCGCCCGTCAGCGCAGCTGGGACGGCACCCGGTCGGGGTACGCCGCACAGACCGCCCGCCAGACGACATGGGTCTGCTCCCCCTCGGCGAGCGCCTGCCGGATCGTCCGCCCGCCCAGCTGGGCGAGGACCTGGTCGGCGGCGATGCTGCCCGCGTAACCCGGGCCGAACGACTGCTCCAGCCGCGCCCAGAAATCCGTGAGCCGCACCCGTCACCCCTCCTCGTCGCGCCGGACCGGATCCGGTCTCCATCGCAACGCTAGCGCCACCAGCGGCACCACCGCGAGCGCGGCGAGCAGGGTCAGCACCGGGTAGCCGGCGTAGGCCACGACGAAACCGCTGACCGCCCCGCCCCCGGCGCCGGCCAGCCCCATGGTCATGTCCGACAGCCCCTGCGCGGCGGGCCGGTCCGGGGTCGGCACCGACTCCGACAGCAGGGTGGAGCCGGCGACCATGGTCCCCGACCAGCCCAGGCCGAGCAGAACCAGCCCGACCGAGAGCAGCGGGGTGTCGTGGCCGGCGGTCCCGGCGACCGCGCAGGCCGCCAGCAGCAGCGCGCTCGCGCCGAGGATCACCGCCCGCCGGCCGGCCCGGTCGGTCAGCCAGCCGACCAGCGGGGAGAACGCGTACATGCCGGCGATGTGCAGGCTCAGCACCAGGCCCACCACCCGCAGTACGTCGGCTTCCCCGTGGAACTCGCCGAGCCGTACCGGTGTCATGGTCATCACAGCGACCATCACCAGGTGCCCCACCGCCATCGCGGCCGCACCCAGGCGGGCATCCGGGCGGCGCAGCACCACCGGCACCGCCGACCAGACCCCGCGGGTACGCCCCGGCGCGCTCGCGTCCGCGGGTGCCAACTGACGTGCCGTCAGCAGCGGATCCGGGCGCAGCAGTGCGAAGAGCAGCACCGCCGCCAGCGCGAAGGCCACCGCACTGACGATGAAGGGGCCGGCCAGCGGCGGCAGCCCCATCCCCCGGACCAGCGTCCCCGCCTCCGGGCTGAAGTTGGGGGCCAGCACCGCGCCGACGGTGGTGGCCCAGACCACCAGCGAGAGCTGCCGGCCCCGGCGATTCGGCTCGGCCAGGTCCACCGCGGCGTACCGGGCCTGGAGGTTGCCCGTGGAGACGCCGCCGAAGAGGAACATGCCGACGAATAGCAGCGGCACCGACCGGGTGACCGCCGCCACCACCACCAGCGCCGCGCCGAAGGCGCCGATCAGGTACGCCAGCACCAGGCCGGGGCGCCGCCCCGAACGGCTCATCATCCGCGTCACCGGCACCGCGAGCAGCGCTCCGCCCACCACCGCGGCGCTCGACGCCAGGCCGGAGAGGGTGGTGCCGGCCACGTCCTGGGCCAGCAGCGCACCGACGCTGAGCCCGATCGTCACGCCGATGCTGGTCACCACCTGCGTGGCGACGAGAGTCCGGAGCGTACGGCGTTGGATCGCTCCGGTGGCCGGCGGCGGCTCGGTGCGGGTGATGTCGGCGACCACTGGCCCTCCCGGCAGATGTTCCTACCGGCTCATCCTCGCCCACGGCATTCCGTACGGCCCACCGGGTTTCCGGCGGAGCGCCGGCCCGGGCGGATTCGACGGCTGCGCACCGGCCGGATCGGCGTACCTGTCAGCCGGTCTGCCACCGGGCCCCCCTCCACAGGGTCACGGCCGCCGGCGGCACCTGCCACCGGCGGCCGTGACCGCCGCCCGTTACGGACGCAGATGGTTGGCGAAGACGTGCTGCGCCAGCCCGTCGCCGGAGGCCAGCCCGGCCTCGGCGTCGAACCGGAAATGCACACCGAGGTAGATCCGGCTGATCGCGTTCTCCTCGGCCGCCGCCCCGAAGCCGGTGAAGCTGCGGGTCACCCCCGTGGCGTACGGATCCACGGTGGTCAGGGTGAAGGTCATGTCGTCGGTGCCGAAGTAGCGCCGCATGATCCCGGCCCAGGCCCCGGCGAAGGTGGCGTGCCCGGAGGCGTACGCGGGGAACGGCGGGGAGAACGAATTGCCGGCATGGTCCTTGGAGAGCGGCTGCCAGTGCTCGTCCTTCACCGTCTCCGCCACCCCGTCCTGGTCCGCCAGCCGGATCGCCGTCTCCGGCCGCCAGAGGTCGATGGCGGTCAGGAACTTGCCGTCCCGGGCCACGATGCCGGCGTCACCGAGCGCCAGCCCGACCAGTCCGAAGAGCCGGACCTTCTCCATCAGCGGAAGTCCACGCTGCTCCGCCAGGATCGCGGTGTGCTCCAGCAACTGCCCCGGGGGCTTGTAGGTGCCGTCCAGGTCGTTGGCCCAGAAGTGCGCGATCTGGGTCTGCTCGGCGGTACGCACGGTGGAGTTGCGCGCCCCGTAGTCCTTGACCTCGTTGACCTGGACGCCGTAGGCGGGCTTGGCGAGCAGGTGGGCGTAGGACGTGGCACCCAGCGGCGGTGCCGGACGGAACTGGGACCCGGAGGTCATCGTGAAGGGCGTGACCAGACCCCAGTTCGGTGCGAGCGCCGGCCGGGAGTCGGTCGGGCGCCAGGCGCCGGGCACGTTGTCCAGCTGGTAGGGCGCGTCGTTGGCCGCACCGTCGTTGCTGCGCGCCTGCACCATCGCGGCAGCCGCTTGCGCGCCGATGTAGGAGCTGCGGTCGAGCTGGGCCTGGCTGACGCCGTTGGGCAACTGGGCGGTGGCGGCGCTGAGGTCGGCGTCGAAGTTCCGGCCGGGGAAGGCCGCCACCAGCGCGGCGTGCGCCGCCTTGTTGATAGCCGCCTCCGGCGACGCCGCGATGCTGTCCGCCGGGACCGACACCCGGGTCAGGTACGGCTGACCGGTCGGGACCACCGAGGTCGCCGCGTCGTACATCGCCCCCAGGACCATCGCCCCGGCCCGGCCGAGCACCGTCGGTCCGGCCGCGGTACCGGTCTCTTCGGCATACGTCTCAAGCAGGACGTCGTTCCAGTAGCGCATCGGATCGAACGGCGCC
>Ga0233363_1000270_pt1 | contig 24786 bp, 16 predicted proteins | sample ElkDunMinimDraft_18_FD_191534 | JGI IMG/M metagenome (GOLD analysis project Ga0233363, IMG submission 191534) | Fecal eukaryotic communites from dung pellets of Tule Elk in California, USA - Elk Dung C16 | ecosystem: Host-associated > Mammals > Digestive system > Large intestine > Fecal | place... | reverse complement strand
ACCCGGCAGCGGCAGACGTGCCCGGCGTGCCCAGGCGCGCACGGCGTCGGCGAGCGGCACCGCACCCATCGCCTCGGCCTCGGAGAGCGCCTCGGCCGCCTCGAGCTCGGCGGCGTTGCGTTCGCCGTCCCCGCGCAGCGCCTGCGCCCAGCGGAACCGGGACCGCGCGACCTCGTACCGGTAGCCGAAGTCGAACGCGCGGACGGTCGCCTCCCACGCCGCCGGGTCCGCCGGAGCGGCCCCCGTGGCCGCGCGGAGCCGGGCGTGCTCCGCCTCGGCACGCTGCAGCCAGGCCAGCCCTTCGGGCCCGAGACGACCCCCACGCGGGCGCCCTCGTTCCGCCGTCTTGCGTGCGACCAGGAGCAGGGCGTCCCCGCGAGCCAGACGGTCCGCCTGTTCGGGGGACCCTTGGTCGACCGCGGCTTCCTCGGCTGCACCGGCGAGCGCCGCGATCGCGAGTGCGGAGATCCAGATCCGGCCCAGGAAGTATGTGCTCCACACCGCGCCGAGGTGCGCCACGACCTCCTCGGCCGCCTCGATGGCCTCGTCGTACCGACCGACCCACGTGAGCGCGTCGACGAGGCAGCCGCCGGCGGTGAGCGCGATGAACCCGTCATCGTCCCAGTGCGGTCGCATCCCCTGGGTGCGTTCGATCACGTCGCTGTCACCCCGCGCCACGGCCGCGTAGAGCCGCACGCCCGACAGGTACCGGAGCGCCTGGGTGGGCACGCTCTCGAGCGGCTCGGGGCATGCGAGCCGGCCGCGGTAGTACGCGACGAGCTCGGCGAGCATGCGCGTCTCGAGGCCGTAGCTGCTCCACGTCAGGCCGGTCTCGCGGCCGCGCTCGATGCCTCGTTCCAGCATCTTCTCGGCGGCGTCGATGTCACCCGCGTAGAACCACGTCGCGCCCAGGTTGTACCAGCACCGCAGCTCGGTGATGAGGTTCTCGGCCTCGACCGCCCGGGCCAGCGCCGCCTCGATGAGCCGGGCGGCCTTGTCGGGCTCGGCGACCTCGAGGATCGCGAGCGAGGTGAGGGCGTCCGCCTCGGCGTCGGGCGCGCCCGCCTCCTGCGCCACGGCCACGGCGCGCTCCAGGCTGCGGCGGGCGGCGTCGTCGGCGTCCCGGTTGAGCTCGAGGCGTCCGCGCACCGCGAGCGTCCATGCGAGGTCGGGCGTCGGCTCGTCCGGCAGCACCGCGAGCGCGAGGTCGGTCTGCTTCGCGGCGCCCGCGAGGTCCTCGGCCTCCAGCAGGTAGCGGGCCAGGAGGTGGCGGGTACGGGCCTGACGCTGCGGGTCGTCGTCCAGCGCCTCGACGGCGCGCCGGCCCAGCTTCGCGGCCCGGTAGATCTGCCCGCCGCGCGCAGCCGCGCTCGCCGCCTCGAGCGCGACGGCCACCCGGTCCGTACCCACGCGCTCGTCGGCGTCCGGAACCGACTCCCACAGCGACAGGACCTGCTCGAGGTGCCTCAGCTCCTCGGCCGGTGCCAGCAGCTGTGCCGCGCGCTGCGCGGCCTCGTAGGACGCCGACAGGGCGGTCGGCAGGTCGTGCCCCTGCTGCGCGTGATGTGCGCGCTCGGCCGCGGACCCGAGGCCCGGGTCGGACGTGAGCGCCGCCAGGTACGCACGGTGCATCGTCGCGCGCTCGCCCGGCAGCAGGTCCAGGTAGAGGGCCTCCGCGAGCAGCGCGTGGCGGAACGCGAGGTGCGTGCCCTCGACGCCGAGCACCTGGTTGGTCACGGCCTCCCGGAGCGCCGCCTCGGCCACGCCCGCGCCGGCGAGCTCGTGGAGCCGGCCCGCGGCGGCGCGCAGCACGTCCTCGCGGACCCGCCGGCCGCCGACCGACGCGAGCCGCACGACCTGCTGGACCATCGGGTCGAGGCGCTGCAGCCGTGCGTGCAGGACGTCCGCGAGCGACCAGGGGAGCGCGTCGGTCGGCAGCCCGGCCGTCAGCAGCTCCTCCGCGAAGAACGCGTTGCCCTCCGAACGGCGCAGCACCTCGGCGAAGTCGCGCGGGGGCAGCGGGCCGTCGTTGAGCGCGGTCGTGAACTCGCGCAGCTCGTCGGCCGTGAACGGGTCGAGCTCGAGGTGCTCCACGCTCTCCTGGCGGTGCAGCTCGGCCAGGAGCGGGCGCAGCGGATGGCGCCGGTCGACGTCGTCGCTGCGGTAGGTCGCGACCAGCAGCACGTGCTCCGACCGCAGCCGCGCGACGACGAACCGCAGCACGTCGCGCGTCGAGGGGTCGGCCCAGTGCAGGTCCTCGATCACGACGACCAGCGGCGCCCCGGGGCGGCCGACCGCCGCGAGCGAGCCCGCGATGCCGTCGAACAGCTGGAGACGTTCGGCATGGTCGGTGTGGTCGGCGCCCTGGTCGACCGGGACGCCCGCGGACGGGCCCACGAGCCGCTCGAGCGCGGGCCGCTGCGCGATCAGCTCCGCGACGCGGGCGGCGCCGTCGTCCTGCCCGGGCGCCGCCGCCGGGCGCTGCAGCTCGCTGAGGACCTCGGTGAACGGCAGGTAGGGGATGCCGACCTCGCCCAGGTCCACGCAGTGCGCGACCACGACGCGTGCACCCGCGCGCTCCGCCGTCTGGGCGAGGTGGCTCACGAGACGCGTCTTGCCCACGCCCGCGTCGCCGCCCACCAGGACCATCCCCGGCTCGCCCGCGGCCGCGCGCTCGAACGCCCGGCGGAACTGGGCCACCGGTTGCTGCCGTGCGATCAGGGGGACGCGGGAAGATCGGCGCACCTGAAGATCGTCCCATCCACCACCGACAACGGCCGAGGCGTTTTCGCTCTCGGCCGTCGTCGGCAGTGTCTCGGGGGTCGACGGCATCCTCGGACTCGTCCTCGGACCCCGTGTCGGTGTGGTCGTCACGCTGCGCGCCGGCCGACGCCCTCGCGCGGCCGCAGCGCCTCCAGCGCCTCCTGGAGCTGCGCGTCGTCCCAGTGCTGCCCCTCCCACGTCTCGGCGTCGGCGTGCACGCCGGTCGTGCCGGGGATCGTGTTCCCCTCGTGGTTCCGCGTGGCCCAGGCGCGCGAGCGCCGCCACACCCGTGCGGTCCAGGACGTGCCTGCCGGGCGCCCGTAGGACTTCGCGGCGATCTCTCGGCGGTACTCGAGCTCGGCGTCGAGCGCCGGTCCCCACAGCTGCTGGCTCATCGTTCTCTCCTCGTTCGGTATGCCTCCACACTCGTCCTGAGGTGCGAGGCCGCGGATCGGTCGGTTGCCCAGTTGTTCGGACCGAGGTACCTCAGACGCAGGCCGGAGAGGCGGCCTGAGGTGGTCTGAGGTGCTCTGAGGTACCCCGGCCGGGCCGTATCCGTTGCGAGACCCGACACAGCGGTCGCACACTGGGGTGACCGGACCGATACGGGGGTGGACTCGTGGCTGGATCTCGTGGTCTCGAAGGGTCGTTCGACGCCCTGCCGATGCTCGGCAGGGGCAAGCACCGCAACCCGAAGAAGGGTGCGTGCTTCATGGAGCTCGCGTCCTTCCTCGCCGGTGAACGGTGGAGCGACCACCCGCAGTGCACGCATCCGCTGCTCGCGATGCTCGCGCGCGCGGTCAACGACCTGACGTCGGACGAGTCGCGGCCACAGCTCGCGCCGCTGATCCCCTCCGTCATCGGGCTGACGAGCGACGACCCGCACTGGGACGTCCGCATCGCCCTGCGCTCGGCGCAGACGGCACTGCCCGTGGCCCCCGCGGACCGGCAGCAGACGCTCGCGGTCGCGATCATCGGCGCCGAGCGGATGCTCGACGTCCTCGACGGCCGGCCCGAGGGCACGCTGGCACCCGAGAGCGTGGCCGCGCTCGCGGCCGTGCCGCGGACGGCCGAGTGGGCGCAGCGCTTCTGCGCGGGCACGCACGTCCGCCCCAAGCGCTTCGTGCGCGACGCCGCCCCGTCGGTCGTCTCCACGGCCGTCCAGGGCATCAGCGAGGCGTTCGTGCCCGACGTCGACGACCGGCTCCGCGACCTGCTCACGGCGACGATCGAGGACGCGCGCCGCTGGGCGGGCCGTTCCGACGACGACGTCCCTGCCCTGCAGGAGGAGTCCTGGACGCCCGTCGTCAAGCCTGCGGCGGCAGAGGTCTCCTGAACGGAGGCGGCCGGGCACCCCGGTCGTCCTCCGGTCGACCTCGGGTCTGCGTCTGGTAGACCAGGTTCGTGACGTCACCTGACCCGGCCGCGCCCTCTGTGCACACCCCTGTGCACTCCGACACGCCGCTCGACCAGCTCACGCTCGACGAGCTGCGCCGCCGTACGTCCGTCAAGTGGCGCGCGTACCCGCCTGACGTGCTGCCGTTGTTCGTCGCCGAGATGGACACGCCGCAGGCACCGTTCGTCGTCGACGCGGTCACGGCGGCGCTCGCCCTGGGGGACACGGGGTACGACATCGGCACGGACTACGCCGAGGCGCTCGCGCCGTTCGCCGAGCGCCGGTGGGGCTGGACGCCGGACGTGGGCACGAGCCGGACGCTTCCCGACGTGATGGTGGCGGTCGTCGAGGCGCTGCGCGTCCTGACGGCGCCCGGGGACAGCGTCGTCGTGACCCCGCCCGTGTACCCGCCGTTCTACGGCTTCGTGCGCAACGAGGGCAGACACGTCGTCGAAGCGCCCCTGACCGCCTCGTACCGACTCGACCTCGACGCGCTCGAGGACGCGTTCGCCCGGTCGACCGGGGCGTCGCCGCACGGTACGGGTCCCGGGTCGGGCCGCCGCGCGGTGCTCCTGCTGTGCAGCCCGCACAACCCGACCGGGACGACGCACACGCGGTCCGAGCTCGAGGCCGTGCTCGCCCTGGCCGACAGGTTCGGCGTACGGGTCGTGGCCGACGAGGTCCACGCGCCGTTCACGGGGTCGGGCGACCCGTTCGTCCCGCTGCTGTCGGTCGACGGGAGCGACCGGGCGATCGCCGTGCACTCGGCGTCGAAGGCGTTCAACCTCGCGGGCTTCCGTGCGGCCGTCGCGGTGGCGGGCCCGCGCGCGGCCGACGACCTGCGCCGGATCCCCGAGGAGGCGGGCCATGCGGTCAACCACCTGGCGGTGATCGCCCACGCCGCGGCCTACCGCGAGGGCGACGACTGGCTCGACGCGCTCCTCGCGGGCGTCGCGCGCAACCGCCGGCTCGTGGAACGGCTCGCGGCCGAGCAGCTCCCCGCCGTGCACGTGCACCCGGGCACCGCGACCTATCTGGCGTGGCTGGACTTCCGCGATGCCGTGGCGGCCGGCGTCGACCCGCAGCCGTTCCTCGTCCGCCACGCGAAGGTCGCGCTCGAGGACGGCCGCGCCTTCGGCACGGGCGGTGCGGGGTTCCTCCGGCTCAACCTCGCGACGAGCCGGCCGGTCCTCACGGAGGCGGTGCGGCGGATCGCCTCTGCCCTCTAGCGCGGCGGCTCTAGCGCGGCGGCGTAGAGAAGGCCTCTTCGAGCGTCGAGATGCCCGCGTGGTGCAGGTAGGCGGCCAGGCTCGAGCCGACATACCGGAGGTGCCACGGCTCGGGCTCGTACCCGGTCCGGTCCTGCTCGCCGGACGGGTAGCGCACCACGTACCCGTAGCGCCAGGCGTGCCGGGCGACCCATCGACCGGACCTGGTCTCGCCGAACCGCGTGAACGGCGACCCGGCCTGGGCGACGTCGGCGGCCAGGCCGAGCTGGTGCTCGGAGTGCCCGGCGCGGGCCGCGAACGACGCGGCCGCCGCGCCGTCGCTGCCGACGTACCGGTGGTACAGGCTCGCCTGGTAGGCGTAGGACCGGTAGCCGGACGCCAGCACGAGCTCGCGTCCGGTCGCGCGTCGAGCGCCTGCCGCGAGCCGCTCGAGCGCGACCGCTGCCAGGGGCCGCAGCCGGTCGTTGTGGCCCAGGGTCGCGATGTCGGGTCGCACGAGACGGCGAGGTGCCCAGGTCCGCGGTGAGACCCCGTCTGCCTTCGTGACCAGCGCCGTGAGGCTCGCCGGGTCGGCGCTCGGCTCCCACCGCGCCTCGACGCGCTTGACCGGCGTCGTGTGGGCGAGGGCCTCGTCGGTGGCCGGGAGCTGCAGCCGCCACCGGCTGACGGGCCGTTCCGTCCACTGCCGGGGCAGGGCGACCTCCAGGCGCTGGGACGCGACGTCGTCCAGCCGGGTCGTGGTCCGGGTCTGCCACCGGCCGTCGACGTACTCCTGCAGGTGGATGCTCCGGCCGTAGGCGGGCGCGATGGTCACGGCGTCGGCCCGGGGCGCCGTCGTGGGCCACTGCTCGCGTGTCGACCACGACGTCACGGTCGTGGCGGGCCGTGCCCACGCCGGATCGGTCTGGTGCTCGAGCGCGGCCCCGGTGCCCGGAGGCCCGGCCACGAGCACGGCCACGCCGGCAGCGACCATGGACATCACTCGCACCCGAAACATCTCCCCAGGCTGCCACCGTCGCGCTAGCCTCACCAGGTGCGCCGTCTTCGGATCAGCCTTGCCGTCCCGCTCGTCGCCGCCCTGGCCCTGCCGTTGACCGCGTGTACCGGGGGCCCGCAGCGACCGCCGGTCGAGGGTGCGCTCGGCGTCCTCGTCGCGGGTCTCCGGTCCGGCGACCTGTCCGCCGTGCCGCTGACGACCGAGACGTCGGCCGACCCGCAGGCGCAGCTGACCGAGGTCCTCGAGCCGCTCGTGGAGGCCACGGGAGACCAGGAGGTCACGGTCGCGTCCGAGGACGGCGGCGAGCTCGTCGAGGGCGAGAACGGCACCGCCACGCACACCTCCGAGCTCGAGTGGAGCTGGCAGCTCACTCCGGAGCACCGGTGGACGTACCGGACGAGCGTCGTCGCGACGTTCACGCCGCCCGCCGACGGCGAGGAGGGACCGGGGCAGTGGTCGTTCGGGTGGAGCCCGGACGTGCTCGTCCCCGATCTCCAGGACGGCGAGCGCGTCGACGTCGACCTGCTCGCGCCGGACCGGGGCGACATCCTCGACGGCGCGGGTGCACCGCTCGTGACCGAGCGGGACGTGTGGCGCATCGGCATCGACAAGACCCGGGTGGTTCCGGACGTGCTGGAACCGGCGGCGCGGGAGCTCGCGAAGGTCGTCGGGCTGGACCCGGACGCGTACGCGGACCAGGTGGCGAGCGCGGGCGACAAGGCGTTCGTGGACGCCATCACGATCCGTCAGACCCGGCCGGGCACGGACTTCTCGGTCGAGGAGGTGCGTGCCCTCCTGGGTGTCACGACGCTACCGGGCACGCTCGAGCTCGCGCCCACGAGCGAGTTCGCGCGCCCGATCCTGGGGCGCGCGGGCGAGGCGACCGCGGAGATCGTCGAGGAGTCGGCGGGCCGGGTGCGGCCCGGCGACGTCACCGGCCTCTCGGGCCTCCAGCGTCAGTACGACGCCCAGCTCGCCGGGTCCGGAGGGGTCGCGGTGAACGTGGTCTCGGCGGAGTCGGCCGAGGAGGGGGAGCCGGGCGAGGACGAGCATCTGCGCGAGCTGTTCCGCGTGGACCCGGTGGACGGCACGCCGCTCGAGACGACGCTCGACGTCGCACTCCAGGAGCACGCCGAGAAGGTGCTCGAGGACGTCGGGCCGGCCAGCGCGATCGTCGCGGTCCGGCCGTCGTCGGGCGAGGTGCTCGCGGCGGCGAGCGGACCGGGCGGCGAGGGTCTGTCGACCGCGACGCTGGGTCAGTACGCACCGGGCTCGACGTTCAAGGTCGTCGACGCGCTCGCGATGATCCGCTCGGGCCTGACGCCGAAGTCCATGGTCACGTGCACGCCGACCCTCACGGTCGACGGCCGGGAGTACCAGAACGTGCCCAACTACCCGTCGTCTGCGCTCGGTGACGTGCCGTTCCGCACCGCCTTCGCGCACTCGTGCAACACGGCGATGATCTCGCAGCGCGACACCGTGGACCAGGCGGCGCTCGCGACCGCGGCGGCCGATCTGGGTCTTCTGGGCGACGCCGCGGTGGGGGCGCCCGTGTTCCTCGGGAAGGTGCCGTCGGAGGCGTCGGGGACCGCGCACGCCGAGGCGATGATCGGCCAGGGCGAGGTGCTGGCCTCGCCGCTCGGTATGGCGACCGTTGCGGCGAGCGTCGCCGCAGGTCAGCGCGTGGAGCCCGTGCTCGTGCGGCCCGCTGAGGGCTTCACTGCCGAGGACGACGGGGAGAGCGCTTCGTCCGCCCCGTCCGCCGCAGCCACGCCGTCGGGTCCGGGGCTGACGCCGGACGAGGCGGCGACGATCCGCTCGCTCATGTCCGCGGTCGTCACCGAGGGGAGCGCCTCGGGGCTGCGCGACGTGCCCGGCATCGTCGGAGCGAAGACCGGGACCGCCCAGTACGGCGACGGTTCCCGGCAGCACGTGTGGATGCTAGCGATCGTCGACGACCTCGCGGTCGCGGTGTTCGTGGAGGACGGTGATCGCGGTTCGACGACGGCGGGCCCGCTGATGGGGGCCTTCCTGGCGGGCCGGTGACCCGGCCCGCCAGGAGCGGCCGCGGAACGGTGACTACGGCTTGAAGCCCGCGTCCTTGCAGGTGGTCCGGAACTCCGCGACCGCGTCCTTGACCGCGGAGGGCGAGCCGGCGGTGCCGGTGAGGGCGTTCTCGAACGGAACGCGGATGGCCTGGAGCTGGGGCGTGGTCTCCTCGTTCGCGTAGAACAGCAGCGACGAGATCCGGTCACGCACGACCGTGACCTGGAGGAAGGCGTCGTCGTCGAGCTCGTCGCCGATCCGCGGACCCCAGGTGGAGACGAGGGTGCTGGTCGAGTGCTCGTCGCCGTCGAAGTAGCCCGCGCACGTCTCGACCGTCTCCACATGCTCGACGGTCGGGGTGGGCGACGCGCTGGCCTCGGTCGAGGTCTCGGAGGCGGCGGGCGGCGTCGCGTCGTCGGACTGGTCCGGGTCGGAGCAGGCCGCGAGCAGCAGCACGCCAGAAAGTGCCGCGGTAGCGGCTAGGTACTTGCGCATGGAAACGATTCGACAACGCCCGCGCCCGCGATGGCAATCTGATCAGGGGCGCTGTGGCCAGGCTCACGCGGAGCGGCGGGTCAGCCGCCGAACCGCTCGGACCGCTCGCGGACACGGCCCGCACCCCGGCCGTCGGCGTCCTCGTCCCACGTGTAGACCTCGGTTCCCGTGATGAACACGTGCTCGGCGCGCGCGTTGACGTCGAGCGGGTCGGCCGACCAGACCACGACATCGCCGTCGAGCCCCGGACGCAGGGCGCCGACACGGTCGTCGAGGCCCAGGAAGGACGCCGGGTTGACCGTGAGCGCCTCGAGCGCGACGCGCGGGTCCAGCCCTTCCTTGACCGCGAACGACGCCTGGTGGACCAGGAAGTGGATGGGCACCACGGGGTGGTCGGTCGTGATCGCCACGCGGACGCCCGCCGCGGCCAGGCGCCCGAGGTTCTCGATGCCCCGGTGGCGCAGCTCGACCTTGGAGCGGGACGTGAACATCGGTCCGAAGATCACCGGCACGTCGCGCTCGGCCAGCACGTCGGCGACCAGCGCGCCCTCGGTGCCGTGGTTGATCACGAGCCGGTAGCCGAACTCGTCGGCGAGGCGGATCGCCGTGGCGATGTCGTCCGCGCGGTGCGTGTGCTGGTCCCACGCGAGCTCGCCGTCGAGCACGCGCGCGAGGGTCTCCTTGGCCAGGTCGCGCTCGAACGGCTCGCCCTTCACCTCGGCCGCGGCGCGCCTCGCCGCGTAGTTCTGCGCGTCGACGAACGCCGCGCGGATGACGCCCGCGACGCCGAGCCGCGTCGACGGCAGCTGCTTCTTGTCGCCGTACACGCGCTTCGGGTTCTCGCCGAGCGCCGACTTGACCGAGACGGCGTCGGTGATGACCTGCTCGTCGACCGTCCTGCCGCCCCAGCACTTGATCGCGACGGTCTGGCCGCCGATGGGGTTGCCCGAGCCGGGCTTGACGACGACGGACGTGACGCCGCCCGACAGCGCGTCGCGGAAGCCCTCGTCGTCGATGTTGATGCCGTCGATCGCCCGGAGCGCGGCGCCGTTGGGGTCGGTCATCTCGTTGGTGTCGTTGCCTGCCCAGCCCTCGCCCTCCTCGTGGATGCCCACGTGGCCGTGGGACTCGACGAAGCCCGGGAGCACCCAGCGCCCGCCGGCGTCGAGCGTCGGCACGCCGTCCGGCACGGCGACGTCGGCGCCGACGGCGGTGATGCGGCCGTCGACGATCAGGACCGTCCCGTTCTCGATCGGGTCGGCGACGACGGGGACGACGTGGGCGTTCGTGATGGCGACGGAGGAGCGCAGAGTCATGCCCCACATCTTGGCCCACGCGCCGCACGGGCCGCACAGGCCGCGCGCCTCACGCGCTCGGGACGTTCGCCTCCAGCTCCGCGAGCCACGCGGCCGGGCTCGCGTCGGACGGCATGCGCCAGTCGCCGCGCGGCGACATCGTGCCGCCGGGGGACACCTTGGGCCCGTTGGGCAGTGCGGACCGCTTGAACTGGGAGGAGAAGAACCGCCGCACGAACACCTCGAGCCATTGCCGGATCGTGGCGAGGTCGTACTCCGACCGCGCGTCGTGCGGGAAGTTCGGCGGCCACTCGCCCCGCGCGGCGTCGTGCCAGGCGTGCCACGCGAGGAAGGCGATCTTCGACGGGCGCAGCCCGAACCGCAGCGTCCAGAACAGCGAGAAGTCCTGCAGCGAGTACGGCCCGACCGTGGCCTCGGTCGCCTGCGGCGTCTCGCCCTCGAGCGTGGGGACGAGCTCGGGGGTGATCTCCTGGCCGAGGATCTCGCGCAGGACGTCGTTGGTGGGCGTCTCGAACTGGCCGGAGTCGATGACCCAGCGGATGAGGTGCTGGATGAGGGTCTTGGGGACGCCGGCGTTGACCCCGTAGTGCGACATCTGGTCGCCCACGCCGTACGTGCACCAGCCCAGCGCGAGCTCGGACAGGTCGCCCGTGCCCAGCACGATCCCGCCGCGGTGGTTCGCGAGGCGGAAGAGGTAGTCGGTGCGCAGGCCCGCCTGCACGTTCTCGAACGTGACGTCGTAGGCGTGCTCGCCGCGGCCCGCCGGGTGCTCCAGGTCGGTGAGCATCTGGGTCGCCGCGGGGCGGATGTCGAGCTCCGCGAACGTCACGCCGAGCGAGGTCGAGAGCCGCGTCGCGCGGTCCTTGGTCTCCGAGCTGGTGGCGAAGCCCGGCATCGTGAACGCGTGGATGTCGCTGCGCGGGCGCCCGAGGCGATCCATGGCCTTGGCCGCGACGATGAGCGCGTGCGTCGAGTCCAGGCCCCCCGAGACGCCGATGACGACCTTGGGCTGCCCGATCGCGGCGAGCCGCTGCTCGAGCCCGGAGACCTGGATGTTGTAGGCCTCGTAGCAGTCGAGCGCCAGGCGCTCGGGATCGTCCGGGACGAACGGGAACCGGTCGACCTTGCGCCGCAGCCCGACGTCGCCCGACGGAGGGCGCACGGTCCAGCGGACCGTGCGGAAGGCGTCGACCCGGTCGGCCAGGGCGCGGCGGTTGTCGTCGAACGTGCCCTGCCGCAGCCGCTCCTGCCGCAGCCGGTCGAGGTCGACGTCGGCCACCGCGCGCCGCGGACCGTCCGGGAACCGCTCGGTCTCCGCGAGCAGGTCGCCCGCCTCGTAGATCATCGTCTGGCCGTCCCACGACAGGTCGGTCGAGGACTCGCCCTGCCCGGCCGCCGCGTACACGTACGACGCGAGGCACCTCGCGCTCGCCGAGCGCACGAGGAGCCTGCGGTCCTCGGCCCGCGCCACGGTGATGGGGCTCGAGGACAGGTTGAGCAGCACGGTCGCCCCCGCGAGCGCTGCCTCGGCCGACGGCGGGACCGGCACCCACATGTCCTCGCACACCTCGATGTGCACGACGAGCCCGGCGACGTCGTCCGCCGCGAACAGCAGGTCGGGCCCGAACGGGACCTCGGCCTGGGTGTCGCCGAACGGCAGGCGGACGCTCTGGCCCCGGCGGTCGTCCCCCGGGGCGAACCAGCGCCGCTCGTAGAACTCGCGGTAGGACGGGAGGTAGGACTTCGGCGCGACGCCGAGCACGCGCCCGTCGTGCACCGCGACGGCGCAGTTGAGCACGCGCCCGCCGATCTCGAGCGGCGCACCGACCACGAGCAGGGGCCGCAGCCCGGCGCTCGCGGCGACGATCTCGTCGAGCGCCGCGACGACCGCCTCGAGCAGCGTGTCCTGCAGGTGCAGGTCGTCGATCGCATAGCCCGAGACGCACAGCTCGGGGAAGAGGGCGACCGCGACGCCGTCGTCGTGGCAGGCGCGCGCCTCGGCGAGGATCGCGGCCGCGTTGGCCTGCGGGTCGGCCACCTTCACGGGCACCGTGCAGGCGGCCACGCGTGCGAAGCCCTGGGCGTAGGCCGAGTAGAAGTCCACGCCCTGAGTCTAGGAACCAGGTGGCGTCCTGCCTGTCGAGCGCCAGGGCTTGGCCCCGGCACGCGGAGCCGGGCTATGGTCCAGGCGTGCCCTCCGCCTCTGCGCACCCGCGCCACCCGTCGTCCGCAGCCTCGTCCCCAGCCTCGACCTCCGCACCGTCCGTGACGGCCGCCCCGCCGCGCCTCGGGCGCCGCGCCTCGGCCGTCGTGGTCGTCCTGCTCGCGCTCGCCACGACCGTGCTCGGGCTCGCGCTCGCGACCGCGGCCGGGATCGTGACCGCGGCACCGGCGAGCGCGCACGACCGCCTGCTGTCGTCCGACCCGGCGGACGGCGCCGCGCTCGACGAGCCGCCCGCCGCCGTCACGCTGACCTTCAGCGGCGAGGTGCTGGAGACCGGTACCCAGGTGGTCGTGACGGGCGACGACGGGCAGGTCGCGGGCGGCACAGTCGCCGTCGACGGCGACGTCGTCACGGCGTCGCTGCCCGCGGACCTGGCCGGGGGCGCCTACACGGTCACCTGGCGGGTCGTGTCGGCCGACGGCCACCCGATCGAGGGCACGTTCGGCTTCGACGTCGCCGAGCAGGCCGCGTCGTCGACGCCGTCGTCCGAGCAGAGCGAGCCGGCGACGCCCACGCCGACCGACGAGGCGGAACCGACCACCGAGCCGTCGCCCACGCAGGGTGCGACGCCGGGCGACGGCGGCGGCAGGTCGGCCTGGGTGCTGGGCGCCGCGCTGCTCGCCGCCGCTGCCGTCGGTACCGCCGCGGTCGTCCGCAACCGTCGCCAGCTCGGCGGCCACGGCCCCGCCGGCCAGGACTGAGCTCCGGGGTCAGGCGGCGGCGCGGGCCCAGCGCGGAGCGCGCGCGGCGCGGACGAGCACCACGACCGCGGGGACGAGCACGACCGCGCCCACGGTGTTGACGGCCGCGAAGCCGCCCCACGCGAGGAGCGGCCCGGCGACCGCGGCGGCCGCGGCACCCGCGTAGTTCATGGCCGCGTCGGACGCGCCCTGGAGCGGCACCCGGACCTGCGGCTCGGCGACCGACGCGAGCAGCGCCGACGCCCCGATCACGCTGGCCGACCAGCCCAGGCCGAGCACCACGAGGGCGATGGCGGTCAGCGTCGCCGACGACGCCGCGTGCCCCGCGTGCGCGGCGCTCTGGCCGCCGTCCGCGGTCGCCGCGGTGAACCCCAGGACCAGCGCGACGACGAGCAGCCCGATCCCGACCATGGTCGTCCGGACGCCGCCGATCCGGTCGGCGAGCCAGCCGAACACGGGGCTCAGGGCGAACATGCCCAGGATGTGCACGCTGATCACCAGGCCCACGAGCTCGAGAGACATGCCCTCGTGCCGCATGTGCAGCGGCGTCATGACCATCACGACGATCATCACGGCGTGCGCGCAGGCGGGCATGACCAGGCCGAACCGGGCGACCGGGTGCCGCCACGCCCACGCGACGGCGGCGCGGGCCCCCAGGGGCGTGACCGGCGCGGTCCGGGCGCCGACCGGTGCGGGTGCCCGGTAGAGCGCCCCGACCGTGACGGCCGCGAGCGCCAGCGCGACGAGCGTGAACACGTACGGCCCGGCGAGGGCGGGCAGCCCGAGGTCCTGGCCCAGCTCGTCACCCGGAGCCGTGAGGTTGGGGCCCAGCACCGACCCGATCGTCGTCGCCCAGATGACGACCGACATCGTGCGCCCACGGGTGGCCGCGGGCGCGTCGTCGGCCGCGGCGAACCGGGACTGCAGCGTGGTCGCGTTCGCGACGCCGAACAGCGCCATCCCGAGGAGCTGGACCGCGAGCGACCCGACGACGGCGGACGTGATGATGACGAGCGCGCCCAGCGCGGCCATGGAGTAGCCGAGGCTGAGCGAGACGCGGCGCCCGCGCCGAGCGGCCAGGTTGGCGAGCGGGATCGCGGCGATGGCCGCCGCCAGGACCCCGACGGCCTGTGCCGCGCCTGCGACCGACGTCCCGCCGAGCCGCTCGGTGAGCAGCGCGCCGACGGCGGCGCCCGCGGCCACGCCCACGCCGCCGAGGGCGTTGCTCACCACGAGCGCGGTGATGTTCCGTCGTCGAGCCCTCACTCGTTCCTCCTGGCATGATCGCTGCGTACGTGAGTTCGACGGCGGCGGGCGCTCGAACTCACCGGTGCGCGGTCTGGTTTCACCACAGCATCACCCATCGGACCGCGTCCCGGGCATCCGATTCTTGACCGCTTCCCGGGAAGAAACGGGCAAATCAGCCACGCCGAAGAGCGAAAAAGTCGCAAGGAACCGCGGATGTTCCTTAGTGTGTGACCGGTCTTCCGGCCGCTGGCCGGGCAGACTGACGAACGTGACGGCGTGCGGGCTCCGTGCGTCGTGAACCGGAGAAGGGATTCGCATGTCGCTGAACAAGTCCGAGCTCGTCTCGGCCATCGCTGCCAAGGCTGAGATCTCCAAGGCGGACGCGGAGAGCGCTCTTAACGCGTTCCAGGAGGTGCTGATCGACTCGCTCGGCAAGGGCGAGGCGGTCAAGGTCACCGGTCTGCTGTCGGTCGAGCGCGTCGAGCGGGCCGCCCGCACCGGCCGCAACCCGCGCACGGGCGAGGAGATCTCCATCCCCGCCGGGTACGGCGTCAAGATCAGCGCCGGCTCGCTCCTCAAGAAGGCCGTCGCCAAGTAGTCCTGCGGCGACGCAGGCATGCGTCGCCGATGCACCACGAGACACCCCTTCGACGCCGCGGCCCTTCTGGGCCACGGCGTCGAAGGGGTGTCGTCGTCGGGAGGCCTACTTCAGGGGCCGGACGACCATCGCCGCGCCACCGCCCCGGCGGCGGGGCTCGGAGACCGCGGTCAGGAGACCGTGGTCGCCGATCTGCACGGCCGTCGCGGCACCGATCTCGGCGGCCGAGGTGAACACCGGGCCCGAGGCCACGACCGCGTGCCCGTAGAGGCTCTCGAGCGGCTGCTCGTACGCCGCGACGAACTCGGGCTCCGCGATCACGTTCACGGTGTTGCGCTGTGTCGCGCGCGGCGCGGCGAGCGCCTCGCCGATGGGCATGCCCCGGTCGAGGTGGTTCGTCAGGGTCTGGAGCACCGTGGTGATGATCGTCGACCCGCCGGGGGAGCCGAGCGCGAGGACGGGCTCGCCGTCCTCGAGCACGATGGTGGGCGCCATCGAGGACCGCGGCCGCTTGCCGGGCTCGAGGCGGTTCGGGTCGTCCTCGTCCCACACGAGGGAGAAGTCGGTCAGCTCGTTGTTGAGCAGGAACCCGCGGCCGGGCACGACCATGCCGGACCCGCCGGTCTGCTCGATCGTGAGCGTGTACTCCACGACGTTGCCGTAGCGGTCCGCGACCGTGAGGTTCGTGGTCGACACGTTCTCGGTGTCGGCCTCGTTGCGCGGGATCGTCTCGCCGCACGCGCCGTCGTCGGCCAGGACGTCGCCGGGCGCGAGCGGCTTGGTCGCCGCCCTGTCCGGGTCGATCAGGCAGGCGCGCTCGGCCGCGAAGTCGTCGGACAGCAGCACGTCGAGCGGGACGTCGACGTACGCCGGGTCGCCCACGTACGCCCCGCGGTCGGCGAACGCGAGGGCGCTCGCCTCGAGGTAGTGGTGGAGGTAGTCGAGGTCGGACATGCCGGGCAGGTCGAACGTCTCGAGGATGTTGAGCGCCTCGCCGATCGTCGACCCGCCGCTCGACGGCGGCGCCATCCCGTAGACGTCGTACCCGCGGTAGTCGGACCGGGTGGGCGCGCGGAAGAGCGCCTCGTAGGACGCGAGGTCGTCGAGTGCCAGGTAGCCGGGCGGGACCGGCAGGTCGGTCTCGGGGGCGGTGACCGGGTCCTGGACGGTCTCGACCATCTCCCGTGCCAGACGTCCCTCGTAGAACGCGTCGGCACCGTACCGGGCGATGAGCGAGTAGGTGTGCGCGAGGTCGTGGTTGCGGAAGATGCTCCCGACGCGCGGTGCGTCGCCACGGGGCAGGAACAGCTCCGCGGTCGCCGGAAACGCCGCGAAGCGGTCGGCGTTGTCGAGCGTCTGCTGGCGGAACGTCTGGTCGACGACGAACCCGCGCCGGGCCAGCGTGGTCGCGGGCTTGAGCGCCTTCTTGAGCGAGTACGTGCCCCACTCCTCGAGCGCGAGGTCCCAGGTCGCGACCGTGCCCGGGGTGCCGACCGAGACACCGCTCGTGACCAGCTCGGGCATGAAGCGGTACGGCTGGCCCGTCGCGGGGTCAATGAACGCGTCACGGGGCATGTCCATGGGCGCCGTCTCGCGGCCGTCGATCGTCGAGACCTCGCCCGTGCGGGCGTCGTAGTACATGAAGAAGCCGCCACCGCCGATGCCGGCGCTGTAGGGCTCGGTCACCCCGAGCGCGGCCGCGGCCGCCACCGCGGCGTCGACGGCGTTGCCGCCCTTGCGCAGGACCTCGAGCCCGACACGGCTCGCGGAGGGGTCGACCGTGCTGATCGCACCGCCGTACCCGACGGCGGTCGGGACCTTGGCCTCGGCGCGCGGGACGGCGCTCGCGGTGCTGCCTGCGGAGACGGTGCCCGCGACGGCGGTCGTGGCCGCGAGCACGGTGGCTGCGGCGCCGGCCAGCAGGCGCGCGGTCGGCCGATGGGTGGAGCGGTGGATCACGGAGCTGCGTCGGTCCATGGGTCCCCTCCTCGTGAGACGAACGGGTTCCTCCCACGGTGACCGACGTCGGCCCGTCCCGCCCGTCGAGGGCTCAGAGCTCTCCCTTGCGCTCCAGGTAGCGCATCGCGACCCAGCCCATGGGCACACGGCCCCAGTACGTGACCACGCGGAAGAGCATGGTCACGGAGAACGCGATCGACGCCGGGATACCGGCGGCCGTCAGGCCCGCGGTCAGCGCGCCCTCGACACCACCCAGGCCACCCGGTGTGGGGATCAGGGCACCGAGCGCGTTGCCGACCAGGTAGACGACGGCGACGTCGACCAGGTCCAGCGACCGGCCGAACGCGGCGAGCGCGGCGTCGAAGGCGAGGACGTACCCGAGCGTCATCACGACGTTCCCGCCGATGCCGAGGGCCAGCCGCGCGGGCTGGCCGAGCATCTGCGAGAGGCGCGGCCAGACCTGCTGGAGGATGGGGCGCAGCTTGTTCCACGCCCAGCGGCGGACGACCGGAACCATGAGGGTCGCGACGACGGCCAGCGCCACCCCGGCGATGGTGAGCAGCACCGCCGGCGACGGCAGCTCGATGAGGCCGCCCGACCCGCTGAAGGTCGACAGGACGACCAGCAGCAGCACGGTCACCACGAACTGCGACACCTGGACCAGGCCCACCGTCGCGACCGCCATCGGCGTGGCCACCCCGCGCCGGGTCAGCATCCGCAGGTTCAGCGCCGCCGGACCGATCCCGGCCGGTGCCGCGAGCGCCACGAAGGACCCGGCCATCTGGGTCAGGGTCGCCCGCCACAGGGGGATCCGCTCGGGCGAGAACGCGACGAAGGTGAGCGCTGCCCCGAGCCACGTGACCGTCCCGAGGACGAAGGCCACCGCGACCCACCACGGGTTGGCCGTCCGGACGGCTTCGGTGATCTGCTCGAAGTTGATCGTGGTGATCACGACCGCCACGACCACGATCGTGAGGGTCAGCGTGATGACCGTGCGGGCGCCGAAGCGGGTGATGTTCTGCGGCTGGACGTCGGCCTCGGGCAGGCGCTCGACGAGCGCGGTGCGCAGCTCGGCGAGCAGTCCCTTGACGCGCCGGACCTCGACCCGGGTCGGCGCCGGCAGGGCGATCGACTGCAGGAGCGGCCCGATCGCCGCGATGTCCTCGGCCGGCAGGGCACGCACCGCGGACTCGACCGCGCGCGGCGCTCCCACGCGCAGCGCGAGCAGAGCCACCATCTGGGTGAGGTCGAGCCGCCGGGAGAGCGTCGAGGAGGCGATCTCGCCCTGTTCCCAGCCGGTCAGCCAGACGTGCGGCCGCCCGTCGTCGTCGCGGTGGACCAGGAGCACGTCGGGACTCAGCGCGTGGTGCGTGAGCCCGGCCGCGTGGGCGCGCCGGAGCTGCTCCCAGGCCTCGGCCAGCACGGCGTCGCCGCGCTCGCCCTCCAGCTCGGAGTCGGGCAGGTCGCGCAGCGACACCGCGTTGAGAGCATGCTCCAGCACGAGGACGACCGAGTCGTCGGCCTCGCCCATCCCGAGCAGCCGGGGCGTCCGGACGCCCGCCGCCGCGGCGGCGTACGACAGCAGCGCCGTCCGCTCGGCGGCGGCCTTGAGCGAGATCGCCGCACGGCCCTCGAAGCCCCGCAGGCGCAGCGCGCGCCACAGGCGGGTGAGCGCGCCGACCACCTGGCGGTCGCCGTCGAGCGCGACGACGTCGCGACGCACGCCGTCCCCGGTGAACATCGCGTACACCCGGTTGTCGCCGGCCCGCGTCAGGGCGACGGCGGCCGGGTCGGACGGCGGCGCGGCCGCGTCGGGCGTGCCCAGCGCGGGGTGCGACGGAGCCGGGACGCGGGCGTTCTCGGGCGGTCGTGACCCGTTCTCCGCGGTGGGAGTCGCGACCGTGCCGATGATGCTCCCCGAGCTGTCGTAGGCGACGAGCTCGTCGTCGGGCAACGGGTCGTCGCCGCCCTCCGAGCCGCCGTCGACGTCGGCCCGCGCGGAGACGTCGCGGACGCGCACGAGGGCGGTCGGCTGGAAGCCGGCCCGCCGGACGGCGGCGACGAGGTCCGGGCCGTACGCCCGCTCGCTGCGCACGCCCGAGACGTACTGCACCGACTGCCCCGCGAGGCGGCCCAGCAACAGCGCCACGAGGATGCCCGGCAGCGACACCTGGCCCGTGATGAGCACGATGAACAGCGCCAGGTAGAGCACGTTCCAGGACCACTTGACCGTGCGGCGGCGCGTGCGCGGTCCCGCGGTCGTCAGGAGCGCGGTGATGGCCGAGACGTAGCTCGGGATGGTCAGGCGCCACTCGCCGTCCCACCACACCGACAGCCCGCGGACGAGGTCGTCGCTGCCCAGGCGCGAGACCGTGAGCAGCACGGCGACGCCGAGCACGAGGCCCAGCGCGGCGGCGCAGATGGACTCGACGACCTGGCGGCCGAGCCGACGGACGGCGAGCTCGATGATGACCGCGGCGGGGACGAAGAGCGTGATGAGGCCCTCGAGCACCGCGACCGGGAGGAACAAGATCTGTGCCAGCAGGTCCGAGAATCCGCGCACGTCCGACGTCACGCCCTCGGTGGTGCCGTGCGCGACGACCGACATGATCATGACCAGCGCGACGCCGAGCGCACTGAGCACCATGCCGAGCAGGTCGGACGGGTGGCGCACGCGTTCCTCGGGCGTGTCGACGACGCGCACGAGCCCGCGGATCGCACCGTCGGCCCGGCCCTCGCCGAACATGAGTGCACGCAGGGGCCCGGTCGCCGGGCTCGACGTCGTGACGGGGCGCCCGACGAAGCTGCCGACCTCGTGGACCTCGGCGACCGGCGTGGAAGCGTGCTCGGCGTCGTCGTGCGTGTGTGGCGCGGGCCCGGCGCTCCCTGCGCCTGGGCCCGCGGGACCAGCGGCGCTCGCTCCGGACATATGGGCGAGTCTAGGCCGGAAGGGCCCCGGGACGCGCTAGAAATCCAGCGGGACGCCGGGGTTGTGTCACCCGTCTCGTCAGGTGATACCGAGGGCTTCGCGCCACTCGGCGGGGATGAGCGCGTAGCCGACGAACGCGACGATGTCGAGAACCGTGTGCGCGACGACGAGCGGGAGCACGCGTCGCCGGCCCCATCGGGACGTGTAGAACCACGAGAACACCACGCCCATGACGACGTTGCCCAGGAACGGTCCGATGCCCTGGTAGAGGTGGTAGGAGCCGCGCAGCAGCGACGACGCGACGACGAACCGGAGCCGGTCCCAGCCGAGGTCGCGCGTGCGCTCGTAGAGGTACCCGACCGCGATGACCTCCTCGAGCAGGGCGTTCTGGAGCGCCGCGAGGACGAGCACGGGCACGGTCCACCAGGCCGCGTTCAGCGCGCTGGCCTGCACCGACACGGTCAGGCCCAGGACCCTGCCGAGCGCGTAGAACGCGAGGCCGGGGATGCCGATGACGGCCGCGAGCGCGACGCCCCAGCCGAGGTCCCGGCCGGGCCGCGTGCGGTCGATCCCGAGCGCGGTGAGCGCGCTGCGGCCCCGTGCGGAGAGCAGGTAGAGCGCGAGCGCGACCGGGACGAGGGCGAACGCGATGCCCAGGAGCTGGTAGGTCAGGTCGAGCAGCGGGCGTGCCGACCGGCTCGGGTTGAGCGTGGCGCTCTGCTCGGCGAGCGGTGTGCCCGACGTCAGGCGGGCCACGATGTTGACCACGGCGTACACGGCCGACTGCCCGAGGCTGAGGCCGAGGACGATCCAGATCTCGGTGGTGATGCGGCGACGCACCGCGGCGTCGGGCGGCCTCACGGCCGGCGCGGCGGGGTGCGCGTCGGCGTCCGCGCGGCTTTCGTCGGAGGGTTCGGCGGGCACCGTCCGGTTATAGCACCGGCACCGGGGCAGCGACGCTCGGGACGAGACCGTCCTGGTGGAGCACTTCGACGAGTGCGTCCATGTCGTAGCGTTCGAAGGCGTCGAGGTAGCGGGCCAGGAGTGTGTGGTCGAGGTGGTCGCTGTGGTCCAGGTGGGTGGTTTCGGCGGTGGGGGCTTTGGTGCCGAGGGTGGCGCGGGCGCGTTGGAGTGCGCTGTTGACGGAGGCCACGGAGGTGTCGAGCAGGGTGGCGGTTTCGGTGGCGGACCAGCGGAGGACTTCGCGGAGGACCAGGACGGCGCGTTGGCGTGGTGGGAGGTGTTGGAGGGCGGCGATGAAGGCCAGGCGGATGGTTTCGTGGCCGACGGCGATGTCGGCGGGGTCGCCGTTGCGGGGTAGGACGGCGTCGTCGGCGACGGGTTCGACCCAGCGTTCTTCGGGTAGGACGGTGCCGAGGTTGTCGGCTTGGGCGGGTTGGGGTGCGCCGAGTCCCATGGGTCGTTCGCGGCGTTTGCTGGAGCCGAGGTGGTCGAAGCAGACGTTGGTCGCGATGCGGTAGAGCCAGGAGCGTAGTGAGGAGCGGCCTTCGAACCGGTCGTAGGACCGCCAGGCGCGCAGCAGGGTTTCCTGGACGGCGTCGTCGGCCTCGAACGCGCCGCCCAGGATGCGGTAGCAGTACCCGGTGAGCTCTCTGCGGTACTCCTCGAGCAATGCACCGACGTCGACCTCGTCTACCTCAGCCGTATGTGTCACGTCTCACACGGTACGACGCGGTACTGACACGCGTCTGCCCCGTTCCCGGCTCGACGGCCCCAGGGCCCTAGTCGCGCCCCGGTCCGTACTGGGGCAGCCGGGTGAGCCGCGGGATCTTGCCGGTGCGGGGGTCCGCGCGAACCCGCTGGATGGCGCCCGTCAACGGCTGGGCCTCACGGTCGATCTCGAACCACACCGTCTTGCCCTCCACGACACCCGAGTGCCGGCCGACCGCGTCCGACCCGTCGTGCAGCTCGACGCCCCAGCGGGACGCCAGCCGCTCGAGGAAGAGCACGCCGCGCCCTGACAGGTCCTGCGGCTGGGGGGACTGCAGCTCCGGCTCGTCGGTCGAGCCGTCGCGCACGGCGACCCGCAGCTTCTGGGCGTCGACCTCGACGGTCGCGGTGATCGGCCCCTGGCCGTGCTCGAGGGCATTGGTGAGCACCTCGCTCGTGAGCAGCATCGCGGTACGGCGCTGCTCCTCGTCGACGTCGCAGCCCTCCAGGACGTCGTCGACCCAGCGCCGGGCGGGGCCCAGGTCCGACAGGCCCTCGTCGAGCACGCGACGTTCGGCGTGCGCCGGCCCGGACGGCGACGGCGGCCCGGACGGTGCGGGCACACGCACGCGGACGGCGAGCACCGCGACGTCGTCGCGCTGCGGATGCCCCACGAGGCCACGGACGAGGGTGCGCGGCAGCGCCGCGGTCGAGACCCCGCTGGAGGCGCCGAGCACGCGCTCGAGCTCGGCGATGCGTGTGGCCACGAGCGTGCCGCGCTGCTCGACGAGACCGTCGGTGTACAGCACGAGCGTGTCCCCGGGAAAGAGCCGGGTCGTGTGGTCGGTGCGCTCGGTCGTCGGCTGGACGCCCAGCATCAGGTTCGGGGGAGACCAGAGCCGCTCGACGGAGCCCTGGCTGCGCAGCACGAGCGGCGGCGGGTGGCCCGCGGTCGACCAGGTGAGCGTGTAGCCGCGCTCGGGGACGGAGGGTACGGGCGGCATCGCTCCGGTGTGCGGCTCCGAGGGCGACGCCGGATCGGCGGCGGCCGTCGCGGCCGGCGTCGCATCCGCCGTGGCCTGCGGCGCGGCCTGAGGCGGGTCGCGGTCGAGCCGTGCGACCACGGCGGTCGCGATCGCGCGCGGACCGAGCCGTTCGTTGGTCCGGTCCAGCAGCGTGAGCAGCGCGGACGGCGACTCGTCGTGGGTCCACGCCAGCGTGCGGAGCATCGAACGGAGCTGGCCCATCTGGGCGGCCGCGTACACGTCGTGCCCGCTGACGTCGCCGATCATGAGCACCACGGCCTCGTCCTCGAGCGCGACGGCGTCGTACCAGTCGCCCCCGACCTGGTCGGTGCGCGTGGCCGTGGCGTACGTGGTGGCGATGTCGAGGTGCGCGACGGCGGGCGGTGCGGTGAGCAGGGACTCCTGCAACGTCGTGGCGACCCGGCGTCGCGCCTCGAGCAGCGCGACCCGCTCGAGTGCGAGCGCGACGTAACGGCTGATCGTCGCCTCCAGCGCGGCGGTCTCCGGGTCGTGCTCGCGCGGCTCCTCCCACACGCACACGACGACGCCGATGACCGAGCCGTTGGACAGCACGGGCAGGAAGCTGCGCGCGCCCGTGGCGACGAGACCCACCGGCTCCATCGCCGGGTAGGCCGCGACCATCTCGGAATGGTCGCGGAAGAACAGCGGTTCACGGCTGTGGACGACGTGGGCGTCCGGCCTCGGCTCGTCGAGCCGCGTGGACCGCGTCTCGCCGTTGCCCGGCTCCTGGTGCCCGACGGTCACGAACGTCAGGTGGCGCCGGTCGGGGTCGACGAGCGACAGCGACACCCACCGGGCGCCCGTCCCCGGCCCCACGACCTGCGCGATCGCGTCCTCGACCTGCTCGACCGTGGTCACGCCCAGGAAGCGCTCGCTCAGGCCGAGCAGGAACCGCGACCGCCGGTGCGCGCGGAACGCGATCTGCTCGGCGAGCCGGGCGCGCTCACGCTCGGCCCGGAGGCGCAGCTCGCTCGAGCACGCTGCGGCGAGGTCGGCGAGCGTCGCGAGGTCGGCGTCGGCCCACATCCGGGGACCCGTGTCGATGGCCCAGATCGCGCCGATGGCATGGTCGGACCCGTCGGTCACGGGATACCCCGCGAACGCCCCGGTACGCAGGTCGCTCACGGCGTCGTAGTCGGCGAACCGCGGGTCCGCCGCGGCGTCGCGGACGACCACGGGTGACCCGGTGCGCACCGCGAGCGCCGTGAGCGGGTTGCGCAGGTGCAGCAGCCGCGAGCTCTGAACCTCCTCAGGCAGCCCGACGGCTCCGGGAAGGACCTGGCCCTGCGGCGTCAGGAGCACGACGGCGGCCGCCGGCACGCCGAGGTGCCGGTGCACGAGGCGTGCGATGCGGTCGAATGCCTCGTCGGCGACGTCCGTGCCGTGGGCACGGCTCGGTTGGGGGCCGACGACGAGGGACTCCGCCACCTGGCCAGTATGGGTGATCGATCGAGTCACACGCCGAGCAGGCCGCGGCGGGTCGCCACCGCGACCGCCTCCGCCCTCCCTGACACCCCGAGCTTGGCGAGCACGTTCGACACGTGCACGCTGACCGTCTTGGTCGAGATGTACAGCCGCTCGCCGATCTGCCGGTTGGACAGACCCTGCGCCACGAGGGTGAGGACCTCCTCCTCGCGGTCCGTCAGGGTCGACGCCTCGCGCCGGACACCCGGCAGCGGCAGACGTGCCCGGCGTGCCCAGGCGCGCACGGCGTCGGCGAGCGGCACCGCACCCATCGCCTCGGCCTCGGAGAGCGCCTCGGCCGCCTCGAGCTCGGCGGCGTTGCGGTCGCCGTCCCCGCGCAGCGCCTGTGCCCAGCGGAACCGGGACCGCGCGACCTCGTACCGGTAGCCGAAGTCGAACGCGCGGACGGTCGCCTCCCACGCCGCCGGGTCCGCCGGAGCGGCCCCCGTGGCCGCGCGGAGCCGAGCGTGCTCCGCCTCGGCACGCTGCAGCCAGGCCAGCCCTTCGGGCCCGAGACGACCCCCACGCGGGCGCCCTCGTTCCGCCGTCTTGCGTGCGACCAGGAGCAGGGCGTCCCCGCGAGCCAGACGGTCCGCCTGTTCGGGGGACCCTTGATCGACCGCGGCTTCCTCGGCTGCACCGGCGAGCGCCGCGATCGCGAGTGCGGAGATCCAGATCCGGCCCAGGAAGTATGTGCTCCACAC
>Ga0233363_1000268_pt1 | contig 24799 bp, 17 predicted proteins | sample ElkDunMinimDraft_18_FD_191534 | JGI IMG/M metagenome (GOLD analysis project Ga0233363, IMG submission 191534) | Fecal eukaryotic communites from dung pellets of Tule Elk in California, USA - Elk Dung C16 | ecosystem: Host-associated > Mammals > Digestive system > Large intestine > Fecal | place... | reverse complement strand
TCGCGGCCTGGATACCCCGCTGAATTTCACTACCAGTGCCATACTTCGCCATTTCATTCCTGTAAGCCTGCGTGTCACGCAGTTTCGCAAGATATTCCTGACGTTGTTTCTCTGTTGCATTAGCAGGAAGTGTTTCGCCGGTTGCTTCCTTCGCGGCCTTCAACGCATTCAGTTCTCCCTGTGTACGCGCAATATCCGCCACCTGACTGCCTATGTCACTGATAAGCCCCACTGTCTGCAGACGCCTCTGCTCCTTCTCCTTGTCAAATATCGGGCTGATACTGTCATTAGCGTGCACAGGGTCACGGCTCAGGTTCGCCAGATTCTGCTTCTGATTGTCCCTGTCCCGGATGGTGATAGTGCCTTCTGCCACTGCGGCCTGAGTCGTTCCTTCCGCATGTCCGCTGTGACCTCCGGCGGATATCATGCCACCCGGCATGTTACCCTGAAATTTATCCCCGAAGCTGCCACCACCGCTCAGACTGATTCCACTGTGACTGACTTTATAATCCGCTTCGTTGTGAAGGTCACTGAACCCCAGCGTTCCTGTATCCAGGTGTTTTTTATCCGGTGTGGCAGTGGAGGCAATCACCGCACCATCCAGTTGGGTATGTCTGCCCACTGTAATGTCGAAGCCACCATCACCGGCAAACATTCCGGTTTGTTCAGCAACGGAGTCAAAGCGGCTCTTCATCTTATCCCGGGAGACAGCGATGTAACCTGAGCCGGTCATGGAGCCAAAGGTAAAACTGCCGCCGGCAGCCACGCTGGTCTGTTTACTGTCGTACTTACTGGTGTCCTGCTGGCTGCTTATCAGCAGGTCGTGGCCCACATCGGCGATAATCCTGTTGCCGTTAACCTGAGCACCGTTCAGTACCGTATCCCGACCACTGTTGATGGTGACGGTTTTACCGCTGTCTATTGTGGTTTCAGTCCACTCAGTACCGTTACCTTTCTCGCTGCCTTTTGCCGCATTAACGCTGGCAAAGACGCTGATACCGGCACCGTTACCACCGGCACCGATACTGACACCCACGCCACCGCCACTGCTGCTGTTCCTGCCCGTTGTTTTTTGTGTGTTTGCAGCGCCACTCAACAGAACATCATTCGCGGCATCCAGGCTTGTGTTACCACCGGCCTTAAGCTGGCTTCCTGCAATCACAATATCTCCGCGGTTATCGCCCCTGTTTTTGCCGGTTGCGACAACAGACAGATTATTCCCGGCATTCAGCGTACTGCCGGATACTGTGTCACTTTCAGAATGTTGTTGTGATTTCGATTTCTGGGTGGTAAGCGACAGGCTGACTCCCATCGCATTCGGGTCACCGGTTGCGGTGGCCATTGCCGCAGCCTGTCCGGCCTGCACACCAGACAGCGCTGTCTTTGTGGCCTGCAGGACTTTCAGACGGCTGTCACTGCTCTCCTTCGTCTCCTGTGCACTGGTGACCGCATTATTGATGGCACTGCCCACCGTGCCGGAAAGGGCAACCGTCAGCCCGCTTTTCTTCTGCTCAAATTTTTCGTCCACAGTACGACGGTCATGCCCCGGGTCAACCACTACACTGTCACCGGTAATGCTGATATCCCGGTTCGCAATCACATCCGAACCGCTGATATGAGCCTGTTTGCCCGCGGTAATACTGACATTACCGGCAGTGGAGCCGATGGTGCTGGCACTCTGACTCTGCGTTGTCCCGGCCTCGCGCCGGTCGTGCGTTGTCTTACTGCTGCCAATGGTGAAACCAATACCGCCGGTACCCATCAGACCGGATTTCTTCGTTTCCTTAAAGCGCCAGGACGTATCTGTACTGGTGGCAGCAAGAACATCAACATGGTTACCCGCCGCCAGTGACACATCCCGGTCAGCCACCACATCCGAACCCTCTACAGTCAGGTTATCACCGGCGTTAACGGTCACTCGGTTCCCCGACAGCAGGGAGCCTGCTTCACGGGAGGCACTGTCCTCACTGATGGTGTGGGTGGTTTTCTTACTGAGAAAACCTCCGCTTTTTTCTTCGTTTCCAGATAGTGATAGTCACTTTCTGTCGCCGTGGTCAGGGCAACATCACGACCGGCATTCACGCTGATATTGCCGGTTGCGGTAACGGATGACGCAACAGCGGTGATATCCCGTCCTGCGGTGACGGTGGTGTCACCACCGCTGGCGATTTCCGTTCCCTGCTGACGGACTGTCTCGTTAATCTCTTTCTTTTTCTTCGACGTATAGCTGTCGCCTGCACCGGCAGACTCTGCCACCAGGTTCACATCACGTCCGCCCCGGATGACCACGTTATTTTCCGCAGCCACACCGGCAGCCTGACTGGCAACATCACGACCGGCAACAAGGAGGAGGTTATCGCCCGCCGTCACCGTGGACACTGCTGCGTGGCTTTCATGACTTTCTGACCTGCCGTTGCGACTGTTTTTGCTTTCCCTGACTGCATTCAGACTCAGGTCGTTACCTGCAGAAAGCAGGGCGCTGTGCCCGGCAGAAACAGAGGATGCCGTGACATCCAGATTATGGCCTGCAGCCATCGCCAGGTTACCGCCGGCGCTGATGCTGCTGCCCTGTGAGGTGGTGGATGATGCACTGTTGTCATCAGTGTGCCAGAAACCGGACTGACTTTTGCTCCCGCTTATCAGGTTTGCGGCAATGTTGATATCATTACCCGCAGACATTCCAAGGGTTCCACCGGACGAGACCGTTGCCCCGGTAATATCAATGTTTTTCCCTGCATCCAGTGAAAGTGAATCAGTGCCTTTAATGGTCGCAACCGGACCGGTGTCCGTACCGCTGAGATGCACACCACCATATCGGCTGTCACTGCCCGCATTCCATTGCTGACGCCGGGTGATATTGCTGATGTTGCCACTCACGCTTTCCAGTTGTACGGTTTTACCGCTGATGACTGAGCTGATATTGCTGATATCCCCGATGGCGCTCAAGTCCAGGCTACCGCCCGCGCTTATCAGCCCCGCATTCAGGTTGTCGATATAGCCGGTACTGTCGAGCGAGAGGCCGTTTTGTGCGTTGATGCTGCCGCCGCTGTTGGTGATATTGCCGCCCGCAAGCTGCACGTTGTTCCCGCTGATAACGCTGCCGTTATGCAGGGTGATATCTTCCGGCGACAGATACAGTTTCGGGACCATGACTGTCTGTCCGTTGATGGTGGCTGACTCCCACCACAGTATGCTGCCGTCAAGCTGAGCAATCTGTTCAGCTGTCAGCGCCACACCAAACTCTAATCCCAGTCCTTTCTGTTGTCTGGCCGCGTTATCCATCAGATACCGCATCTGTTCCGTGTCTGAACCCAGTCCGTTGATATAACGTGAACCCGTCCGGCTCAGCACCGCGTTACTGACATACCGGGTATCAAAGACCGCATCCCCCAGGAAACGATAATCTTTTTCCGGTTTCAGCCCGAGGCGGTCAAGAAAATACGATGAGCCCAGAAACTGTTTTTCATCGGTATACGACGGAGCCGTTTCACGTGGCGCCTGACCCGGCTTCGCTCCAGGAAGCTCATACAGTCCGGCAAACAAATGGCTGTCCACCTGTCCGAGACCATCCAGTTTCGGGTTTACCGTAATCAGATACGGACTGTCCGGGTCCGTGGACGGAACCAGGTATCCATTGTTGCCGGAAGGCAGTGGCCAGTCATCACTGATACCGGTCTGACCGGTCAGTGGCGAACCTCCGGCAATATTTTTCAGGGCACCTGCCAGTTCATCGTGCCATTGCGGAGAGCCAACCACCACCGGCTCATACTGCTGCAGCGCTGTCTGTGTCAGACTGTCTCCGCCGGTCTGCTGACTTAACGTATTCAGTACCGGTGCAGAGACCACCGGACTGACACTACCTGCATGTGCAGTGGTTGTTCCGTTATTGATACTGCTGGTAAAACGGGTCTTAACATCCCCGCCCGCCTGAATAACGGAATAATACGTCTTACCGGGCGTGTAATCTTTTTCCCGGCCATCCAGTGAAAATCTGATGGTATTGTTTTCAAATTCCGGTGACAGCAGGGGCAGTTTATCCAGAGAGCCTGTGGCATAGCTACCGTAAAACGTTTTCGGGTCGTAGCGGTATACCAGATATTCATTCTCTGTCCCCGTCTGCCAGCTCTGATTGCTTAACTCTCTGCCCGAAAGTGCGATATCCCCATTCGCCAGGATAAATGACGCCCGGTTTTCCAGTCGTTCAGCCTCAGCAGAAAGATTACGCCCTGACGCAATGCGGCCTGCCGGATTATCAGCACCGGTTACTGTTGTGATGTTCTGGCTGCTGAGAAAGCGCTGTGTGGCACTGTCAGCAAACGGCGCGTAATAATAAAGCGTATCCATTGTGATATTGCATGCCCCGTGCCCGTTGCAGGGCGTACCGTGCTGATTTTCAACTTCACGGGTGAAATAGCCATAGCTGCCGTCAGGAAGAAGGGAAAGGGGAATATCAACCAGAGCATTTCCCATTCCCTGAATGGATGAGGGGTTAGTCCGGGTTGTTGTTGTGGCAGAAAATCCCTCCCGCTGGTTCAGAAGATGCCCGGTTCTTACAACAATATCGCCCTGATGCGTCTCAATATTCCCGGAAGTATTAATAATCTCTGTGTTTGCACCGCCGGAAGCATCCTTCTGTACCCACAGACTGTTGCCGGCCAGGATATCACCATGCTGGTTGTGCAGACGGTCTGTAAACAGCTTCAGGTTATTCCCCGCATAAATCAGCGCACTGTTCAGCAGGGTACCGGCCACATTCATTGTCAGACTGCCTGCCGTGCCGGTAAAACCACTGATGGTGATATCACTCCGGCTGTTCAGACTCACATCGCCACCGGCCTGAAGTGAACCCGGTGCGTTAAGGAAAAGACGCTGTGCGCTGAAAACACTGTTGCCTTTACCGGCAGTCAGCGTTCCATTGTTGGTGAATGCCTCTCCGGCACCGAGCACCATGGCATCACCCTGCATGACACCGCCGTTGGTAATGGCATTTTGCGACGTGACGGAAAGGGTTTTCCCTGCGGCCAGGGTACCATGATTCGTGAGGGCAGCAATCAGTTTCAGTGTGACATCACCGGTGGCCACCACCTGACCCTGACTACTGAAGTCCTGAGCGTCAAGCAGCAGGTTGCCTGCACTGTACAGCCGCCCTGTACCATTTTGCAGCAGTGAACTGCCCTTGACGCCAAGCCCGGAGGTTCCCAGCAGGGTACCGCTGTTGCTGAATGTGTGGTAATTCACCAGCAGGTCCGCCCCCTGAAGCGTACCGGTATTATTCAGCGTGGTTCCTTTAACGTCGGCACTGCCGGTGGCAAGTACGCGTCCGCCGTTGACAGTATTCACCACATCCAGCAGCAGGGTGGCAGCCTGTACCAGTCCGCTGCCGGTGTTCGCCAGCACCTGCGCCGTCAGCGTGAGGTTACTGCCGGAGAGGATTTTGCCGTCGTTCTGCAGACGGTCAGTGGCGTTCAGGGAAACCCCGCCACCGCCCTGTATCGTGCCCTGGTTACTCAGGGTCGCAGTACTGACATTCAGTGCATTCCGGCTCATCAGAACACCACCGGAACGGTTGTTCACGCCACCGGAGGCTGTCAGTGTCAGCGTTTCGCCCTGCAGATGCCCGCCGTTTGTGAGTTGTCCTGCCGTGATGGTGGTGGCATTTCCCTGTAATTGCCCGTCGTTTGTGACACTGTCTGCCTTCAGCGTCAGCACACCTGCACTGAGCAGTTTTCCGCTCGCGTGATTGTTCAGCGTCTGATTCACCGTGAGCGTGAGAGCATCCACACCGGTGATGTCACCCGCACTGGTCAGTGAGTTCGCCTTCAGGGTCAGATTTTTTGCAATCCATTGTCCGCTGTTGCTTAAATTCAGTGCACTGAGCGCCATTTCACCGTTCGAGGTGACTTTGCTGCCTGCTGTGCTGACGAGCTCACCCGTCAGACGTGCAGTCAGGCTGTCAGCCGCCTGGATCGCCCCGCTGTTTGCCAGACTGTCTGCGGTGATCAGCACCCGTTTGCCCTGCCAGTGTCCGGAACTGGTAATACTGCCTGCGGTGATTGTCAGATCGCCGCTGGTCAGCAGTGAACCTCCGTTATTCATCAGCGCAGGTTGAGGGGATGCCATATCCATACGGGCGGCAAGCGTCAGCGCGGCTATCCCGGTGAGCGTGCCACTGTTGGTGACACTGTTCTGACGAATCGTGACATGGTTACCCTGGACAGTGCCGCGGTTATCCAGTGAATTTCCATCAAGAGAGAGCGTGCCGGCCGAAAGCAGACTGCCCCGGTTGTCCGTGGTGGCTGCGTTCAGCGTGGTGTCACCCTGGCTCATGATATCGCCGGTACTGGTCAACTGACCGGTTGCCGAAGCAGTAAGGTTACCGGTTGCCAGCACGGAGCCACTGTTCGCCCAGTTGTCCGCCTGCACGGTGAGATTCTGTCCCTGCGTGGTCCCTGCGGTATGCAGTGTTTTACCCCGGAGGGAGAGGTCGCCCGCCGTCAGCCAGCGTCCGTTACGGCCCTGTGAGAGGGTGTCGCCTGCAAGCGCCAGTGCACCGGCGCCCTGCAACAGACCATCACCATCCAGCGTGGTCGCCCTGACGTTCAGCGTGTCAGCGATGATTTTTCCCGGATTGCTGAGGGAGGCAGTGTTTAACGTTAAACCATTATCACCGGTAATAAGCCCGCTGTTGCGGATGTCCGGTATATCCAGCGTCAGGTCTGCAGCACTGTACAGCGTGCCGTTCTGCTGATTATCAAGCCTCTGTGTGTTAACGGTGCGTGAGGCCTCCCCCTGCAACAGACCACTGTTGGTCAGGGTCTGTGACTGTGTATTCAGGGCGGAACCAACAAGCACACCGCTGCTGGTCAGTTCCGGCGCACTGAGGCTGAGCGACGGGGCGCTGCTTTTCCCGCTGTGGGTGAGCTTTTCACTGGCGTTCACCGCCATGGTCTGTTGTGCTGCCTGCGTACCTGCAAGACGTGCATCTCTGGCGTTGATGCTGAGATTTTTACCGCTCTGAAGCTGTGCGCCCGCTGCGGTACTCAGTTTGTCTGCCTGAACCAGGAGGGTGTCACCGGCACTGTTTTCCCCGTCCAGCGCCACTGTTGTCACATTCAGCGTCATCGCAGCATCGCTGTGGGTGACCGATTTTTTACCGGAGCTCAGCGCCTGCGCACTGACCGTCAGCCCTTTGCCGCCGGACAGCACACCGTTCTGTGTCACATCCTGCGCCTTCAGCACCAGTACATCATCGCTCACCAGCGAACCTGTACTGGTCAGTTTCCCGCTGGCCGTGATATCCACTTTGCCCTTCGCGCCAGTGCGTCCACTCTGGTTAAAGTCGCGGGTATTCACGGTCAGGGGACCGCCACTGAGCAGGGAGCCACTGTTGCTGAGCGTTGTACTGCCGAGCGTCAGGGAAGCCCCCTGAACAGCACCACTGTTATTCAGCGTGCCGGCATCGAGTCCCGCATGACCTTTCGCCAGCAATATTCCGTCCTGTGTCAGCGTGGTGGCGCTGGCCGTGAGATTCTGCCCGGCGGTTATCTGTCCCTGGGTTGTCAGCGTGTCACTGGCGTCAGTCACAATATCGCGGGCCGCGTTAATCTGGCTGGCGGTATCCTGTGTGATGTTTTTCGCGGCAAGCGTTACATCCCGGCCGGCAGTCAGTTTTTCATTCTGTTGAGTGATTCTGCCGCCGGCGGTCAGGCTGAGGTCCTTGTCGCTGTTAAGCGTGCCATTGCTGAGAACGATATCGCTCCGGCTGCTGACGCTCAGGTTACCTCCCGCTTTATGGTCGCCGGTTAAGGTGACGCCCTGACCTTTTGCAGTGACGGCCCCCGTGGCGAGACTGTTGTTGACAGTCAGTCTGCCGCTGGCATCCAGGGTGATATCGCCATCGCGGGCATAAAGGTTACCAAGATTAACCCCGACACCACTTTCAGTGGAGGTCAGATGAATACGCCTGGCGTACATTCCACCGAGCGCGCCGGTATCAACGGCAACTTTCGGCACATCACCTTCGCCTTTCAGGGCACTGACACGACCATCTGCAGTTACACGGTTAGCGCCTGCAGTGACAGTTAAATCCTTCGCATGAAGCGCGGCATTCACTTCCGTTGCACGGGCAATAATGGATACGGCATCGCTCCGGGTGCCGTCCAGGCCCGCGCCATTGATGGTGATACTGCCTTCAGTCACCTCCAGCGCCTGCAGGCTGCCGTCGGCATTCATCACAGGTCTGCCCGTGGTGAGCGTCGCGTGCGGCGTGTTGATAAAACCACAGCCGTCACAGGTGATACCATACGGGTTGGCAACCATCACATTCGCCGCTTTGCCGGCCACTTCCGTATAGCCCTGCAGCAGTGAACGCTTACCGCCGGTCACTTCGTTGATGATACCCTTCGCTTCCCCGCCCGCTTTCAGGTTCGGGTTATTCTGTATCAGTCCACCAAGCTGCGTCGGATTAAGCTTACCGGTGGCATTATTGAGAATCAGCCCTTCCTTCCCGACGTTGTAATCCGTAAACCGGTTATGCGAAATCCCGGCCCCGTTCGGCGTGGCAATGTTCACGACCGGCACACCATTTGCCGCTTTATCCATTCCGGCCCCGTTTTGTGGGGTGATGACGGCCCCCACAGCCGGTAACAACGGCTGCCCGGCGATAATCGCACTGACCAGGTAACTCAGCAGGCGGTAAGTGAAGTGAACGGGAGGCTGATTCATGGTAATAATCCCTTAAAACGCGACGGCAACGCGCCAGTAAACCGTGAGATGGTCAGGGGCAAGCCAGTCCGGGTAAACCAGAGGCAGCCCGGCAGTGAACGAACCGGAAACATAGTCACTGGTGGTGCTGAGCCCGGCAGCACCACCCCACAGCGTGCCGGACGAGTACGGGTCATCTCTGTCAGAGTGCAGCCAGCCGCCGTCCAGTGCAGCCACTGCACGGACAGTTCCCACATATGGCAGGGAGAACAGAGACCAGGACAGCTCATTTCGCAGATAACCGCCGTTATTACCGGAGATATACTGCTCCTTAAAGCCACGCACTGAACTCTCACCCCCGAGGCTCAGTTGTTCCACACCATGAAGACGGTCCGGTGACCACTGGGCATAAGCGCTGGTCAGCCACCACACCCTGTCCGTGACGGGGCGCTGAAAACTGGCACTCACCGACCATTTCCGGAACTGATTTACGGGCAGGTCTCCCCTTTTCCCGTGGTCGCTTTCTGCGCCGAACCAGGGCATCCCCCGTGTGAATAACGGATTCAGTGTTCCGACACCCCCCAGAAACTTGTGTGTGTGATTCAGCCCGACAGAAAATGAAGTGAGTTTACGGCTGCTGCCCTGAAGCAGAACATCATCCAGATAATTGTGAATAATGCGGTGCTGCAGACCTCCGGTCAGTGCTGTCTTCATGTTCCCGTTACGGAACAGGACATGCGACAGTCCCAGCCGGTGAGTCTGCAGGTCTCCCGTGGAACGCCACAGCCAGCCCCGGTTATCTATGGTGCTGAGGTAGTCACTCCATGAATACGTGTAATCCACCAGGGTATAGCCATACGGCAGACTGACACCGGCGGCAAAATTCCTCGCATCATGTGACACCGAAAAGTCACTGCTCCGTCCCCCGCTGACAAACCAGTTGTCAGCCAGCCCCAGAGGATTATTAAAGGAAAGGACACCATTTAACTGCCCCGTACCGGTATTCTTCTGCCCGCTGTTGTCGATGCCCACGCTCCCTGTGACAGGCCATTCCGGCAATGCCGTCAGTGTCACCACCGACCATCCCTCACGGTCACCGGGCGATATTTCAATCTGTACCGACTCCGTACGCAGACGATTAATCTGCTCCATCCCCTGCTCAATATCCCGCAGGTTCAGAACCTTCCCCTCCATTCCCGGAAAAACCATCTTCAGGGTGCGGACAGGAAGGTCAGCGCCTTCCGCCCGGATTTGCTGCAGCCTGCCTTCCATGACCGTGATATGCAGTACGCCCCCTGAAAGGTCCTGCTCTGTCAGAAAGGCCCGGCTGGTGATATATCCCCGGCGTATATAGCCGTCCGTCACGGCAGCCGTGACCGCGGTCAGCCCCGTGATATTCAGACACTGATTCACCCACGGTGCCACCAGTCTGTCGGTTTCTGCAGACGTCAGTCGGGTGGCCCCACTGACAACAATGCGTGACACCGTAAAGCAGGGACCTTCAGTACCGGCAGACGTTTCCGGAGACGGCGTGATGGTCAGCGGCGCACTGCGCTCCAGCGCATCACGCTGACGCTGGTTTTCATCCAGCAACTGCTGCTGTTGCTGCTGAATTGCACTGCGGTCACCCGGAGACAGCATGGCTGCCGGAGACGAAAACGAAAGAATACAAAGGCAGGGGAGGAGGGAAAAATAGCGTGCCACCGGAGAGAAAGTGCGGAGCTTAAATGCACACTGACCGGAAACCATACCAGGCAACAAATTTCTGTTCGCCAGTAAGTTATCCTGCCGGTGCTGCATATTCTCCTCGTGGGATATCCAGTGTAAATTAACGTAAGCGGAATGTCAGTGCTGAAATTTACACCAGATAAAAAACATACTGAAATAATCCTGCTGTGTAACATCCTGGAAAAATGTCAGAAATGTGATCGGAGTTGTGGTTTACGGACGGGGAAAGGGGAAACAGACATCCTTATGGTAAAAGAATACTTCCTGCGGAAGTCACAATCCGGAGTGCAACGCAAGTTCCAGTGCAGGTGTTGTGGGTTTGAGTAAAAAAATAGTCGTAACTCTCCGGAGAAGCGGAGATTCCCCGAAACAGCGTATTCTTATAAATGGAAATCCCTGCAGGTAATCACTCTGCCCGATAGCTGCATAATTTGCCTGTTAATCCTCATCCCCGGAGGTAAGCTCTGAAAACCACTCATGGTGTTCACTATATGCGGTGTTCAGCGCATCCCAAGAGACGTTCACATAAAAGCTATCCTGCAATTTGCAGGTAACCACTTCAGCCAGCCGGCTTCTGTTATCCGCCTGTCCGGCATAACCTCTCTCTGCCAGCCACTCATTCAATTCATGTCCCAGAGACAAATTGATAAAATCGTAATCGGACCTTGCCATTCCAGTTTCCTTAACACATGTCTTCAGGCTCGGAGATAAAGTATAAAGAATGTCACCCTGCCGCTGCCAGAGCAATATTCCCCTTGATGGCCGTATCAGAGATGGTATGCCGGTATTTTGCGGGTTGTTCCTGTCAGATTATCATGCACCTCCACATTCGTAGTCACCACCAGCACTCCACACTTTCTCTGTCTCAGAATATCTTCCGCAATACGCTGACTACCAGACCAGAACAGACCGTCCAGTGCGGTCACCAGTAATCCCTCCTCCAGCGCATACTTAAGTCATTCACGGAGCGCTTTCACTTCCCGGGCAATCTGCTGCCAAGGCGATGATGTATTTCATTCCCAACCATCTGGCGAATACGGTGAGACAGATGATACCGGAATGTATCCGCACGCCGGAAAGACTGGCCTTCAGGCTATACACGCAACCAAAGCGTTTATCGTTAAACACCACATTTTTCTGGCTGATATCCCATTCTTCCCAAAGCACAGCAATCAGCTGTGACGTGCGGGTTAAAAGCAGACGAAAAGGCAGTTCAAAACTGGTGGTATAATCCACATTCAGCAGGGCATTACGCAGCCGCTCTCCTGATCCGACCTCTGCCTGCCGACACTCCTCCTGAACATCCTGTCACTGCTGGCGAAGGCGTACAACAACACGAACATTCTCAGCGTATTTTTTTGAGTAACCAACTGAAAAATGGTGGGAAGATCATTTTTCAGATGAGAATTCCCCAACGGTCAATCCACCCGCTTTATCTTGTTTTTAACTAATGCTGTCTGGTTAAATGACGCCCGATGCTGCTAAGCGTGAGGGAAGCGCCATTTATTACAGCATTTGTTGCGTCAATCAGTGATTTTTGATGGTAGAAATGCAAAGTGGCCAGTATGTTTTTAAAGAATTTTTGGCATAATGAACGTGCAGGCATAGTGGTGATATCCTTGAAATTGCTAGCACAATCAATTAGATCACATCTCACTATGCCTGTCTTGTTTTCTGGGAATTCCTAATGGGTTGTCCTTCCAATTGGTTCTTTCGAGGCCTGCTCAGATTCACTCACATTATGACCTGTATACTCACTGAAACACCTACAGCTTCTTCATCAAATACATCAGCCGCTTTGTTACCCACACGACTGCTTTGACTGCTACCGGCTGGAACGACAGTCACCTGGTGGGATTTTCACCCCATGAAAGATCACGCCTTATCACAGTGCACGATTCCCCGAAAAATTACGCATAGTTGAATTACAGGGAAGTAACATCGTGCGAGCGCCCAGTTCAGCACACTAATTCTGCTGTAAAAAGTGCAGAAACTGACTTAAAGCATAAGAAGGCGTTTCGTTATTGCGCCAGAACACACCGACGCTACCTTTCTGTTCTATCTTTGGCAGGTTGAGTATCACCAGTTGTCCCTGGCTGGCATAACGTTGCGCCAGGCGTAATGACAAAATAGAGATCATATTGCTGCTTTGTAACAGGTTGGTACTGACGTTCATCGACGCCGACTCAATCGTGTTTTCTGGCAGCATCACGCCGTGGTCTACCAGCGCATTATCAATGCTGATGCGGATGGGAGTACCTGTCGGCCAGACTATCCACCGCCAGTTAGCAAGATCATTCCAGCTGAGGGTGGCGTATTTCGCCAGTGGGTGCTCAGGGCGGGCGACAAAGCATACTGGCTCGGTGTACAGCACCTGATAATTCAGTGGCAGCTGCAATGCGCGACCGCCAATTCGCCCAACGACCACATCGACAGAACCTGCCAATAGATCTTGCAGCAATGGGGTCATCACCTTCTCTTCGATATTCAGGTGTAGAGTTGGCATCTTCGTAAGCAAATGCAAAATCGCCTGGGATACGCAGTCAGTGGCGACGGGAGAACAGCCAATTTTCAGACTGCCGACCAGTCCACCTTGTTTAAAACGGGCCAGTTCATGTTGCGATCGCTCCATGTCATTGATTAACCGTTGGGCATGTTGCAATAACAATTTGCCGCCTTCAGTCGGACGTAATCCTTTGCTGTGCCGCTCAAAAAGTGTGATTCCAATCTCATCTTCGAGTTGTGACAACCATTTCGAAAGCGCAGGTTGGGTGATATTCATCATTCGTGCGACATGGGTTAGATTGCCCTGTTCACCCAGCGCCACCAGCATTTCAAGGTGATGTAGTTTTAATTTTTGCGCCCAGTTCGCCATTTGCCATAACCTCCAGGTTATCTCTCTGCCCGAAATGCCATTGTACATCTCATCTCTTTAATCACAATATCGCAACATATACAAAACAAAAGAAACATCTACCTTACCTGCACTGAGGCATTTACTATGACTCAACGACTTGATTTACAAGCACTTATCGATGCTGCTCCGGTCGGCAAGATGCAGTGGCGCGTTATCATCTGCTGTTTTCTGGTGGTAATGCTCGATGGTTTTGACACCGCGGCTATCGGATTTATCGCCCCTGATATTCGCACTCACTGGCAACTCACCGCAGGCGATCTCGCCCCGCTTTTTGGCGCGGGTCTGCTAGGATTAACCGCAGGCGCACTGCTTTGTGGCCCGTTGTCCGATCGCTTTGGTCGCAAGCGGGTGATTGAGCTGTGCGTCTTTTTGTTTGGCGCGTTAAGCCTCGCCTCGGCTTTCTCACCGGATCTGCAAACGCTGGTCTTCCTGCGCTTTCTCACCGGCCTGGGTCTGGGCGGCGCGATGCCGAACACCATCACCATGACCTCGGAGTATCTGCCTGCCCGCCGCCGCGGCGCGCTGGTGACGCTGATGTTTTGCGGCTTTACGCTGGGTTCGGCGTTTGGCGGGATTGTCAGTGCGCAGCTGGTGCCGGTGATTGGCTGGCACGGCATTCTGGTGTTGGGGGGCGTGTTACCGCTGATGCTGTTTGTCGCACTGCTGGTAGTTCTGCCGGAATCGCCACGCTGGCAGGTGCGCCGCCAGCTACCGCAGGCGGTGATTGCGAAAACCGTCAGCGCCATCACCCGCGAGCGTTATGTCGATACCCATTTTTATCTCATTGAATCAGCCTCCGTTACAAAAGGCAGCATTCGTCAACTGTTTATGGGACGTCAGTTACCCATCACGTTGATGCTGTGGGTAGTGTTCTTTATGAGCCTGCTGATTATTTACCTGCTCTCAAGCTGGATGCCGACGCTACTGAACCATCGCGGCATCGACCTGCAACACGCGTCCTGGGTCACCGCCGCGTTCCAGATTGGTGGTACGTTAGGCGCGCTGGCGCTGGGTGTGCTGATGGATAAGTTCAATCCTTTCCGCGTACTGGCACTGAGCTATGCCATAGGCGCTATATGCATCGTGATGATTGGCTTAAGCCAGGATGGATTATGGCTGATGGCGCTGGCGATTTTCGGCACTGGCATTGGCATTAGCGGATCGCAGGTGGGGCTGAATGCGCTGACCGCAACACTTTATCCAACACAAAGTCGCGCCACGGGCGTGAGCTGGTCAAATGCTATCGGCCGCTGCGGCGCGATTGTTGGTTCGCTGTCTGGCGGCGTGATGATGGCGATGAATTTCTCTTTCGACACCCTGTTTTTCATTATCGCTGTGCCTGCGGCGATCAGTGCGGTGATGTTAATCCTGCTGATTACCGTGGTTCGCCAGTCGACCTCTGTCCCTGACTCACTGCCTCGCGCAGGCGTTGTGAACGAATAAGGAGCATCCCAATGACTGATAACAATCAAAATAGCCGCGAGCAATTTTATCAGCATATTTCCGGGCAAAACCTGACCCCGCTGTGGGAGTCACTGCACCATCTGGTGCCGAAAACGCCCAACGCTAACTGTGCGCCAGCGTACTGGAATTATCAGGAGATCCGCCCGCTGCTGCTGGAGAGCGGCAGCCTGATTGGCGCGAAAGAGGCGGTGCGCCGCGTGCTGGTACTGGAAAACCCGGCGCTGCGAGGGCAGTCTTCCATCACCGCGACTTTATATGCCGGTTTGCAACTGATCATGCCGGGCGAAGTGGCACCGAGTCATCGTCATAACCAGTCGGCGCTGCGTTTTATTGTTGAAGGCAAAGGGGCATTTACCGCCGTTGACGGCGAACGCACGCCAATGAATGAGGGCGATTTTATCCTGACCCCGCAGTGGCGCTGGCACGATCACGGCAACCCTGGCGACGAACCGGTTATCTGGCTCGATGGGTTGGATCTGCCATTAGTGAACACTCTGGGCTGCGGTTTTGCCGAAGATTACCCGGAAGATCAACAACCGGTAACGCGTAAAGAGGGCGATTACCTGCCGCGTTACGCTGCCAATATGTTGCCGCTGCGCCATCAGACGGGGAACTCCTCGCCGATCTTTAACTATCGTTATGACCGCAGCCGCGAAGTGCTGCACGATTTAACCCGCATGGGCGATGCCGACGAATGGGATGGCTACAAAATGCGCTACGTCAACCCGGTCACCGGCGGCTATCCGATGCCGTCGATGGGCGCTTTCCTGCAACTGCTACCGAAAGGGTTCTCCTCCCGCGTGGCGCGCACCACTGACAGCACTATCTACCATGTAGTGGAAGGTAGCGGACAAGTCACCATCGGCAATGAAATCTTCACCTTTAGTGCAAAAGATATCTTTGTGGTGCCGACCTGGCACCGCGTGTCATTCCAGACTACGCAAGATACCGTTTTATTCAGTTTTTCGGACAGACCGGTACAAGAAGCCCTGGGGCTGTTCCGCGAAGCGCGTTATTAATTTGGGAGAGAGAAAATGACTCAATATGTATTCGAACCACAAGCGCCCGTTACCGTACCGGTTGTTGGCAGTGATAAACAATTCCCCGTGCGTCGCGTTTACTGCGTCGGACGTAACTATGCCGCTCACGCCCGCGAAATGGGCTTTGATCCGGATCGTGAACCGCCATTCTTCTTCTGCAAACCGGCGGATGCCGTTGTTCCGGTTGCCGCTGGTGAAACGCTGGCGCTGCCGTATCCGGCACAGACCGATAACTACCATTACGAAATTGAACTGGTGGTGGCGATTGGTAAAAAAGGCAGCGATATCCCGCTGGAACACGCCCATGAATATGTCTGGGGTTATGCCACGGGTCTTGATATGACTCGGCGTGACCGTCAAATGGAAATGCGCCAGATGGGCCGCCCGTGGGAAATCGGTAAAGCGTTTGATCTCTCAGCGCCCATCGCGCCGCTGCACAAAGCCCGCGATATCGGCGGTATTGATAATGCGCCAATCTGGTTACAGGTTAACGGCGAAGATCATCAGCGCAGCGATATTCGCCATCTCATCTGGTCGGTGAATGAAACCATCAGCTATCTGTCAGGCTTCTTTGAGCTGCAACCGGGCGATCTGATCTTCACCGGTACGCCGGAAGGGGTTGGCCCGGTAGTGAAAGGTGATGTGATCACGGGCAACGTCGAGGGCTTAACCCCTATCGCGGTGAAGATTGTCTGAGGTGCATGATGAAGCTGTACAGTTTTTTTAATAGTTCAGCATCGTACCGGGTACGCATTGCGCTGGCGCTGAAAGGCATTAATTACCAGACCGAAGGAGTGAATATCCGTATTGGTCAGCAAAATGAACTGGCCTATCGGCGGATGAATCCGGTCGGGCTGGTGCCGACGCTGCTGACTGACGAGGGCGAATCACTCGGACAATCGCTGGCGATTATTGACTGGCTGGAGAGGCACTACCCGCAAGTTCCGCTGGTGCCGCAGGAAGAACCGGCCCGCAACAAGGTGCTGGAAATTGTCTATGCCATCGCTTGTGATATTCATCCATTGAATAACTTGCGCGTGCTGCGCTACCTGACCGAAGAACTGAACGTCAGTGAAGAAGAAAAAAAACGTTGGTATGCGCACTGGATCCAGCAAGGGTTAAGCGCGGTGGAACAACTGTTGCGCCAGAACCAGTCGGGGCAATTTTGTGTGGGCGAGACGCCGACGCTGGCAGATTGCTGCCTTGTCCCGCAGTGGGCGAACGCGCTACGCATGAACTGCGATTTGAGCGGGTATCCACGCTGCAAAGCGGTGTACGACGCCTGCACACAGCTGCCAGCGTTCATTGCCGCAGCGCCAGAAAATCAACAAGATAAAATTTCAGCCTGACCAGGAGAACTATAATGACGAAAGTGACACGCGCAGTAATTGTGGGAGGCGGGATCGGCGGTGCGGCAACTGCGCTGTCACTGGCCCGCCTGGGGATCAAAGTGGTGCTGCTGGAAAAGGCGCATGAGATCGGTGAGATTGGCGCGGGCATCCAGTTGGGGCCAAATGCGTTTTCGGCGCTGGACAGCCTCGGCGTCGGCGAAGTTGCCCGCCAGCGCGCGGTGTTTACCGATCACATTACCATGATGGATGCGGTGAATGCCGAAGAAGTGGTGCGCATTGAAACCGGGCAGGCCTTTCGTGACCATTTCGGCGGTCCTTACGCGGTGATCCACCGGGTTGATATTCACGCCTCGGTGTGGGAAGCGGTACTGACGCATCCGGACGTGGAATATCACACCTCCACCAACGTCGTGGATATTCGCGAGACGGAAGACGATGTCACCGTGTTTGACGATCGCGGCAATAGCTGGACCGGCGATATTCTGATTGGCTGTGACGGCGTGAAGTCAGTGGTGCGCCAGAGCTTATTGGGCGATGCGCCGCGTGTCACCGGACATGTTGTCTACCGTGCGGTTATCGATTGTGCCGATATGCCGGAAGATTTGCGCATTAACGCACCGGTACTGTGGGCGGGGCCGCACTGTCACCTGGTGCATTACCCTTTGCGCGGCGGCACGCAGTATAACCTGGTGGTGACATTCCACAGCCGCCAGCAGGAAGAGTGGGGCGTGAAGGATGGCAGTAAAGAGGAAGTGCTCTCTTACTTTGAGGGGATTCACCCGCGTCCGCGCCAGATGCTGGATAAACCGACTTCATGGCGACGCTGGTCAACTGCCGACCGTGAACCAGTCTCGAAATGGGGCACTAACCGCATTACGCTGGTGGGCGATGCAGCCCATCCAGTGGCGCAATATATGGCGCAGGGTGCCTGTATGGCGCTGGAAGACGCGGTAACGCTGGGTAAGGCGCTGGCGCAGTGTGAGGGTGATGCGGAGCAAGCCTTTGCGCTGTATGAGTCGGTACGAATTCCGCGCACCGCGCGTATTGTCTGGTCGACCCGTGAGATGGGACGGGTTTATCACGCCGCGGGAGTAGAACGCCAGGTACGTAACCTGCTGTGGAAAGGGAAATCGCAGGCAGAGTTTTATCGCGGCATGGAGTGGCTGTACGGCTGGAAAGAAGATAACTGTCTGCAACCACGCTGAGTACTTCTTCACCTAACCAGGCGCACGGGTGATCTCCTTGCCCTTCGGAGAGGAGCTATTAAGTCCTGTTGATTTCAACAGGGCTCTCTCCTCTCCCTTTAGCCTCCTTTAAAATAAGGTATCATCAGAAATTCTTCTTTCAACAAATAGCACGCCACTTCAAGCAAATCGTCTCCAGAGCTATTCAGTGTTACGTCCTGTTTTTCCAGTGTCAATCATCACCAGATTATGTCTGAAAAGCTCGTTACCTACACTGATCAGTGTTAGTTGTTTTGGCAAAAATATCTCACACCGGTTTTCATCATCAACAAGCACTATACGCAACCAACAACACAAAAAGGAACACACCATGCCCCCACACAAAATCCGCCAAGAGTGGCTGGCGCTGGACGAGACCGCAGAAGTCATCCTACAGCACAGCATCACGTTGCAATCCGCCGACCTTATCCGCCATTCTTTTATTTGGCGCAACCGCAGTATCTGTCTGTGATGTTGGTGTTACTGCCAAGCGCTTTATGGTTCGGGATAACGGCATGTATGGTAGCAAGTAGCTTTAAGCGATGGTTATAAGTTGCTCAAAAAATCGGTCCTCACTACAATACGAATTTTATCAGGTATGGAATTCGGATTATGAATAAATCTGTCATAAAGCTGTTGAATAAAAAATTCATTATTTCAGTAATAACCTCATCTACATTTATTACTGGATGCACAATGGCTGTTATATGGTTCTATCTGTCAAACATAGATAGATTAGATATTTTCTTTGATACTGTAAGCCTCAGTTCAGCCATAGGTATCATTTTTGTTTTTATAATAGTATCGTTTTCTGGGTTTAGCTTAGTAATTTTCATTTCCTCTTTTATTCTAATCCTCATTTACACATTACATGAAGATAATTTCCAAAATTATTCAAGCATACCACATCGAATTTCCACTGTTTGTTATCTAAATAGCTTGTTTATATGCTGTAGTATAATTGTTGGCTACTATATTTACTATCTTTATGGATGGAATGGTTATTCCATAAGTATCACCGGTTTTGTATTGATGCTTGCTTTTAGTTATTTTGTATCCTATTTTAATCTATTTAAAACAAAGAGATTTAGTTGGCATAAATCTGATAACTATGAGAAATTACCAAGAAAACTAGGATTGTTATGTTTTTTACCCTTGCAATTTATGACTCCCGGGATCGTTCAAATATTACCTATGTTATTTCTGCTTACCCAACTTGATTTTAGTGAGGGGACAAGTGATTTGGTTGAAATGCTAATGCTCCTTGCCTTAACAGCAGCTATTGTTACTATTGGCATTCTGCCTGGTGCCATACATCTTAATGAGCGCAGAAATGGTGATAAATTCACTGGATTCATAGTTGTTTTAATATGCATACCAGTTGTAATTACTGTATTCAGTATGTGGTATCGCCCTATCCCAAATATGATCATTAATATGGTAATGAGTCTCTCAGGCATTAGTGACTGGAGAACGCATCAGTATTATATCGAAAATAAAACTCATTCTCATAGTATGTTTAATGGCTTAATCTGGAATACTCGGCACTATACAGAAATCCCCGAGAGATTTTTCATCACCGGGGTCAGTACATTTACCTTAGGAGATATAAAGCTGGTATGCCCAACTGAAATAACAGAAGCAAGAAAAGAGAGTTTGAAATTTACCATTAATGATATCAATGAGTATGAGCAAAAAGGGAAACAGTTAAAGGCAGTAGCCATGAAATGCATTCCTTTTAATAAGAACGATATTCATACCTGGGATTCGCCATTATCTGAACCGATCTATTACGAGAAAGTCAAACAGACCATAGATAACTCGATGTTAAAAATTCTCCATACCCTGAAATGAGGTAATGTTCCGGGGAAGTCATATTGACGCGTTTTTAGACGCGTCATCAGCGGTGTATGCGGATGATCACGGCCCTGCGATGGTTGATTTATTTTATTGCGTGTGGGCGTTTGCCTGACAGGCACCGCTGCCAGCGTTATTATCGTCGTGTTTTCTGTTTCGTACTCTATTTACTGATCGTACATATCAGGTGCAGCATCGATATCGTAGGATCTCCTTCATCCCGATATTGCAGGCCGCCGCTGGCTGCCGATCATTTTGCTGTCGCTAACGATCTCACTGGTTCTGTGGGCATGCGGCAAATTGCCCGTTTTTCTCTTCTACGTCTTTATCGCCGCCAAATTCCCCTCAATCTCCTGATGTTCGTCGGTGGCGCTGGCGTAAAAACGCGCAGATTATTCTGACCTCGTCGGCAGCACACCGCTACAGTTTTACCTACCGATCGTACCGGTCTGCGTTATCGCTTTTGACTTTCATGGTAGCGTTCCCTCTCTGACAAGAAGGTGGCGATTTCTCATACAGCCCCTCGCCACACTACTCCGCATGACTGGTAATACTTCATACGCCATGTATAACAACAATCTGCTATACGCACCCTTCTGCTGACAACATCTCCCTGAATGCCTGCACACACATCGCTGTCTGCTGCCAGTGAATATCCCTGCGGAATCCATAAACGACCTCTATCGTATTTTCGGTGCAAAACGCAACACACTTGTACGATAAAAGCACGACGGCTTATTACTGTTCCCCCGGTTGACTACATCCTCCCTTTCGGTGACTTATCTTATTTTCATTCGATTGCTCCGGGCAAAGCCTCAACCAGAGGCGTGTCCCGGAGGGAATAACGTCGGTAACGGCTTAGCAAATGATGCCGGCCATCACAGGAACGGCGAACGAAAGGCACGTGTTTTTGAATGCCGTGAACGACTCACTGCTTTCAGGTGTGGCTGCACACGCCCCCTGTAACTGCATACCACAGTACAGTGCTCGTCAGGGGGTAGTGATGCCCTGTCCTCTAGCATTAACTCAGCCAGGTGCGAATCGGTTTCATCAGTTCTAGCCCTAGATCCCGGTAGGTGCATGAGATCCTGATTGATCAGCAACAGGAGATCGTATTCTGGTGCTTTCTGTATTTTCTCGCAGCCAGCGTAGTACCACCGCGGTTGCCGGGCCGGCTGCGTGAGTACGCTCAGACATGCATCTGTTCACCTGAAGATACGAATGGAATGACGAGGCAGCCTGTCAGTCACAGGAGGGCTGTTGGCTCAAAATCAACGGAAAGGCAACCAATACCGGAATTAAGCTCCACAGTCCCCGCACTGGCAATCCATTCCCGGGAACGGCATCACCGCAAACTGCGCCGGAGGCAACCATTACAGCCTCTGTAACGGATTATCAGCCCTGGCATCTTCCGACGGCACCTCCTGCCGCCCCCACGCCCTGCTGTATACCCCGGTACCACAACGCGGGCAGCACTTTTCTCCTTCATAATCTTCGTCACACATCACACAAAACCACTTTCTCACCTTCACCGTATAATCCGGAACCGTCATACCCTGCAGATGCAAACGACGGGCCTCTTTCTCTGCCGGGTCAAGCCAGGTGCATCGCAGCAGGATTTTCGCAGCAACAGTCATCTGGTCATGTTCAAACCACGGTGGTTGTCCGTGATTGCCCCGCTTAAGTGTTAAAGGGCATCCACAGGACACACAGCACAAAATGTCCCGGCGGTTGTGCTTCGCTGCTTCTTTCGCCGTAACAAAATGGCCTTTGCTGTCATTCGCCATATAACAGTTCAGAATTCGCATATTTCCTCCTGAGTTGTCCGGGGAATACTGAATCCTCCGGTCTGGCAGTTTGTGCAGTACTGCTCCCCATAATAATCGTGGTGACATTGTCTGCAGTGCCAGCTGGCTTTACGCACCACGGGTAAGGCATCCGGTACGAATTGCTGCAGACGCTTAATCAAGCGTACCTCCCTGCGTTCCGGTCTGACATAAGGACACTGCTGACCGTGCGCTGTCAGCCCGTCGTCAGTGTGTTCAAACCAGGGACGTTCAGTGTCGTATTGCGGGTGGTATCTGAGTGCACTGCCGCAAAGGTGGCAAGTGTAGCGATCGTAAGGTGCAGTCTGTGCGGTACGGGCACCAGTCAGACGCCCGTTGCCATCAAGTGCAAGAAAGGATTTTGCGTACATCGTCATATTCCTCAGCCGCCAGACGACACGCAGGCAACAGCCGTCCCGGTACGGGCAGCGTGGTCAGGTGTGAATAGCGGTTTTCAGTTCAGTCTCAGAAGGGAAAATCAGTGTGGTCGCTGTGAACGCGTCATCACACTAAGGTCAGATAAGTCGTCTGTCGGGCTCAGCCACGACTGCAGCCAAAGTTGCGCTCACCGGTGCCGCGAGCTTTGGTATGCTCCTTCGCCAGATAGCCAGCACGTTCCAGCACCTGCTGAAAGCCGGTTTCATCATCGCGTTCCAGCCACACCGCCGGCCTGACCGGAAAATGCACCAGCGTGGCATAACATCCGGCATCCACCCCCAGGGCACTGCACCAGGCCTGTTTAATCATTCCGGCCAGTGACCCCGGATCGCGGTAATCGCCGGCACGACACCAGGTATCCCGGTTGACCAGCAGCATCAGATGATAGTGTTTTTTACCTTTGCACTCCCCAAACTCCCGGGCCCAGACGTAATGCAGAGTGGTGGGATGCACGCGTTTACCTTCCCGATGCTTACGTTTCTGGTAAGCGTCGATTCGGGCTTTCAGGGCATTGATGAAGCGGGATATCACAGCTGCGTCCGTTGCTGCCGGTACATCCGGGAAACGCAGGTCAACCCGCAATGCCGTCAGGCGGGGATGAACATTCAGTGCGTGCCGCACTGTCTCACGAATACGTTGCTGCCAGAAGGGGTTGTATTTGTAGGTCATGGTTAAATCTCCGTATGGTTCATACGGAATAGCCACGTCGTAAAAAATGCGCAGAGTCCCTGAAGTGACCTCCGGCAGGGCACTGTCTCAGGCACTCTGTGATAACCCGAACGGTCGTCTCCGGACTGACGGTTGAATTTTCAGCGTTGTTTTTTTAATGTAAAAAACCGGTTACGGGTAAGGCTGTGAGGAGGGCGTTATGGTGATACGCAAAAAGAAGTGCAGGGACTGTGGAAACGCGATTACTCATAATACTGTGTATTGCCCGTATTGTGGTTCTGTCGACCCCTTCGGCTATTACCGGAATACAGACCGTATCGTTACCATACTGCTGGCACTGATTATTGTGGTCCTGCTGACTACTGTCAGCGTCAGTGTGTATATACTGTGTAGCTGGTGAGATAACGGTTCATGTATCCCCTGAGCTGACAGTGTACCGGTTATATTAAGCGTAACCGACAGGTTCTCCTTCATACCATATTAAATTTTTCCATGTATTGCCGCTGCCTTATTTCGTCCCATACAGGAAAACTCGTCTGGGTTTCTGACAAATACGTGAAACTCACAGCCCCTCAATATCAACCACACGCTGTAAGCCGGTAATACCTGAAAATCAGCCCATTACCGCCCACGCCTCCGGCACCATTCCCTTTTGATTTCGAATTCTTTGTTGTCGCTATACCGCTTAACGTTCCCGGTATTATCCTGGTTCCCGACAACAGGAACATATTCAGCTTTTAATAACCTGAGAAGAGCCAATAAGAATCACAAAGCGGATAACACCTGGCGCGATGCAGTTGTGATTACCGAACGCTCAGATGACATATTTCCAGACTGAAGCGGGAACACGATCGTAAAGCTTGTTCATTGTCAGTTCTGCCAGTCGGTGATCGACCGCAGAGTTGAAGGCTTCCATCTCCGCTGGAGTAAGCTTATAACGCGTGTGGGAAATCACTTTTTCCAGCGTCTCCCGGGATGAACAACGACGGAACTGCTCTGGTTTTAACTTCCATTAGCCTCTCATCACTTTATGCTGCAATTAACGTGATACTGTCAGCATACCGCCAGACTGGCATTCTGGTACCCACCCCAAACTCATTACTCCCGAGCCACCACTTAACCGGTCTCTCAGACTGTCACTCACCAGGTCGGATATGTTTACCGCTCAGACGGATGCTTAATGCACTCTGTTCACGTACATTGCAGATACGTTTTATATACGCGGGTTATACGCCAGCTATCAGGGATAGCGCAGTCTGTTGCTACTGCGTTCTCATCATGCCCACTGATCACACTCACCGTGTTTATTTCACATATATGAACTCATATATTTGATCTCATGTGTTTGATCTCTCTTATATATTTATAATACCAATCAGACAGTCTTATCCCATCGGTGATACCTGTCGCCTGCCCACCGGACACGGTCTGCCCCATCGTAACCGCCCCGTAAATAACTCTGCAATTATCAGAACGCCAGTTTTCCCCTCTTCCTCACGAAAATCATCCCTTCTTTATCGCGCGCGCGTGCGGAAGCATCGTTTCGTAACAACCACCCGGCATACCGGTACGGCTCAGCCAC
>Ga0233363_1000267_pt1 | contig 24803 bp, 20 predicted proteins | sample ElkDunMinimDraft_18_FD_191534 | JGI IMG/M metagenome (GOLD analysis project Ga0233363, IMG submission 191534) | Fecal eukaryotic communites from dung pellets of Tule Elk in California, USA - Elk Dung C16 | ecosystem: Host-associated > Mammals > Digestive system > Large intestine > Fecal | place... | reverse complement strand
CCCCCGGGACGCTCTCGCCGCTCCCGCGGCACAGGTCACGCGGGGAAGGCCGCCCGCCCCGGGCCGCCTCCCCGGGGCGGGCGCGATGCGACGGCGCCGACCGGGCCGGGAAGCGCGCCCCCGCGACGACGGGGGAAGCCGAACGGCCGCACCGGCACCCGGGGGGGTGCGGTACGGCCGTTCGCATGGCTGTCGTGGTGGTCCTGGCGGCCGGTGGCAGGTGCACCGGCGGGGCGGTCCGCCGCGGGGCGGGGGCGCGGGGCTGCCGTCCGGGCGGGGAGGGGCGGCCGACGGTCCGGTGCTCCGCCGGGGGTCAGCCCACCGGCTCCGCCACCGCCTCCCGCTCCCGCTCGGCCTCGTCGAGCCAGGTCCGCACGGCGGTGTTGTGCTCGCCCAGGGCGGGGGGCGGCAGGTAGCCCCGTCCGAACTCCTCCGCCTCGTCGGGGCCGCGGGGGTCGAAGCGCAGCGCCGAGCCGGGCAGTTCGACGTCGCCCAGCACCGGGTGCTCGACCGAGACCACCAGGCCCTGGGAGCGGGTCTGGTCCCACTCGTAGACCTGGTCGACGGTGCGCACCGCGCCGCAGGGCACCCCGGCCCCGCCGATGCGGCTCAGCCACTCGTCCCGGGTCCCCTGGGCGAGGACCGCCTCCACCTCGGCGATCAGGGCCTCGCGGTGCGCCACCCGGGAGGCGTTGTCCCGGAACCTGGGGTCCTCGGCGTCCAGGCCGAGCAGTCCGGCGAACCGCGCCCACTGCGCCTCACCGCCCACGGCCACCTGCAGCATCCCGTCCATGCAGGCGAAGGCGCCGTAGGGGGCGATGGAGGGGTGCTGGTTGCCCAGCGCCGTCGGTACCTCGCGCGCGACCGTCCAGCGGGTCCCCTGGAAGGCGTGCACGCCCACGATGGAGGAGAGCAGGGAGGTCCGCACGACCCGTCCGCGTCCGGTGCGCCCCCGTTCCACCAGGGCCGCGAGCACGCCCTGTGCCCCGTTCATCCCGGCCAGCACGTCCCCGATGGCCACACCGGTCTTGGTCGGCTCCTTGGACGAGGGGCCGGTCACGCTCATGAGGCCCGCCTCGCCCTGGGCGATCTGGTCGTAGCCCGCGCGCCCGCCCTCGGGCCCGTCGTGTCCGAACCCGGTGATGGAGCAGACCACCAGCCGGGGGTTGAGCTCCTCCAGGCGTTCGACGGAGAACCCGAGCCGGTCCAGGACACCCGGTCTGAAGTTCTCGACCAGGACGTCGGCGGCGCGCACGAGCCGGGTGAGCTGCTCCACGCCGTCGTCGGACTTCAGGTCCAGTTCGATGGACTCCTTGTTGCGGTTGCAGGACAGGAAGTAGGTGCTGATCCGCTCCTCCTCCGGTCCGACGAACGGCGGACCCCACCCGCGCGTCTCGTCACCCGTGCCGGGCTGCTCGACCTTGATCACCCTCGCCCCGAGGTCTCCGAGCAGCATCGCCGCGTGCGGCCCCGCGAGGGCACGCGACAGATCCACGACCACGGTTCCCTTGAGCGGGCCGTCCGAGCGGTCCATGTTCCACCTCCGGTGTTGTTCGTCCTGCCCGGTCGGCGACGACCGGGCACGTGTGTCGATCGGGAAGCCCCGTCGGAGGGGCGTCCTCGGCGGCCGGTCCGCACGGTCCGGCCGTCGGGTGTCCGGGTCAGACCCCCGCCCCGAGCAGCCGGTAGCGCCCCGTGCGCCCGGCGTGCGGAGCCCCCTCGGCGTGCGGCGGCAGGGTGGCGAGCTCGTGGGCGACCGCGGCGCCGACACGGACGCAGAACGCCTCGTCCTCGTCGGCGGCGTCTCCGTCCTCGGCGATCACCCGGTCCACGACGCCGGAGGCCAGCAGGTCGGCGGAGCCGATGCCCTGGCTCTCGGCCAGTTCCCCGGCCCGGTCGACGGTGCGGTGGACGATCGCGCTCGCGCCCTCGGGAGGGAGCGGCGACAGCCAGGCGTGCTGGGCGCACAGGACGCGGTCGGCGGGGAGCAGGGCGATCGCGCCCCCGCCGGTCCCCTCCCCCAGCAGGACCGACACCGTCGCGGTGCCGAGTGTGGCCATGTCCGCGAGGCAGTGGGCGATCTGGGCGGCCATGCCGCGTTCCTCGGCCGCCGCGGACAGTTCGGCGCCGGGGGTGTCGATGACCGTGACCAGCGGCAGCCGGAGTTCGGCCGCGAGCCGCATGGCCCGCCTGGCCTGGAGCAGCGCGGCCGGGCCCATCGGGGTCCGGGCGCCCTGCCTGCTCCGGTCCTGGCCGGCCAGGACGCAGGGGCGTCCGCCGAACCGGGCCAGGGCCACCAGCAGGGAGGGGTCGTCGTCCCCCTCGCCTGTGCCGTGCAGCCGGACGACGTCGGTGGCGGCGTGCCGCAGCAGGTCGCGTACGCCCGGCCGTTCCTTGCGCCGGGACCTCAGCACCGAGTCCCAGGTGGGGACGCGGGCGGCGGGCGCGGCGGGAGGCGCCGTCGGGAACCGTGCGGCGTCGGCCGCGCGGTCGAGGAGGACGTCGAGGGCGAGTCCGGCGGCGCCGCGCAGTTCCTCGGGGGTGAGGACGGCGTCGACGAGTCCGTGGAGGCGGAGGTTCTCCGCGCGCTGGACCCCCTCGGGGAACGCGTCGCCGTGGAGGGCCTCGTAGACGCGGGGGCCGAGGAAGCCGATGAGGGCGCCGGGTTCGGCCGCGGTGAGGTGCCCCAGCGATCCCCAGGAGGCGAGGACGCCGCCGGTGGTCGGGTGGCGCAGGTACACGAGGTAGGGGTGTCCGGCGGCCTTGTGCGCGGTGATGGCGGCGGCGATCGGCGCCATGGACACGAAGGCGCGGGTGCCCTCCTGCATGCGGGTGCCGCCCGAGGCGGGTGCGGCCAGCAGTGGCAGTCCTTCGGCGGTGGCGCGTTCGACGGCGTCGAGGAGGCGTTCGGCGGCGGCGATCCCGACGGAGCCGGCGAGGAAGCCGAACTCGCAGGCCACGACGGCGACGCGGTGTCCGTGCAGGCGGCCCTCGCCGGTGAGGACGGCCTCGTCGCATCCGCTCGCGGTGTGCGCGTCGGCCAGGGCGACGGCGTAGGCGGCGTCGGGGCGCACGTCGGCGGGGGCGCTGTCCCAGGAGAGGTAGGACCCCGTGTCGAGGACGAGGTCGAGGAGTTCGTGAGCGGTGCGTCGGGTCCCCACAGCAACCTCCAAATGGTTCAGTGGCTAGGCCACTAGGCCTTAAAGCCAGGGTGGCATGCCCACCCCCGGTTTGTGAAGCCCCTCCCGATCCGCGTTCGCCCGCCGGAGCGGTCGCCGTCACCCGCCGAACCCCCGGGGCCCGGGGGCGGGATGCTCTAGCCTGGAAGCCCTCTGACACAGCCGGATGCGTAGATCAGGAGCCACCGAGCGTGCCTGCCAAATCCCGACCCCGACCACCGGCTCGACCCCGTCTGTACGAACAGCTCGTGGAACGTCTCGTCGAACACATGCGGGATGCCGGGCTGGGCGTCGGCGACCGGCTGCCGCCCGAGCGGGAACTGGCCTCCGCCCTGGAGGTCAGCCGGGCCTCGGTGAGCCAGGCCCTGGTCGCACTGGAGGTCCAGGGGGTCATCGAGGTCCGGCACGGCGACGGGGCGATCATCCGCCAGACCGTCTCCGAGCAGGGCGTTCTCGCCCTGCTGCGCGACCGGGCCAACCGGCGCGCGGAGATCATCGAGGCCCGGCAGGCCCTGGAGGTCAAGCTGGCGGAGCTGGCGGCCGAGCGGCGCACCCCCGAGGACCTGGTCGCCATCGACGCGGCGCTGGACCTCATGCGCCAGGAGGTCGAGAACGGCGACCGGGGGGTCACCGGCGACGAGCGGTTCCACGCGGCGATCACCGCGGCGGCGCGTTCGCGCCTCCTGACCCGGATGATGAACGAGCTCGCACCGATGATCCGGGAGACCCGGCTGGAGTCCCTCTCCCAGCCGGACCGGCCCCAGGCCTCGCTCAGCGGGCACGAGCGGATCGGCGCCGCCATCCACGCGGCCGACCCCAAGGCCGCCGCGGACGCGATGCGCGACCACCTGCTGCTGGTCTCCCGCGTGGTCGGTCCGGCCGTTCCCTGAGGCGCCGCACCGGACCACAGGCTCGGCCTGTGGTCCGGTGCGGGCCAGGGGTTGCGCGACACCGGCGGACCGGCTCCGGGCACCGCACCGCGCCTGCGCCGGTGCGGCCCGGACTCACAGCAGGCCGGGGACGACCAGCACCCCCCACGCGATCAGCGGTCCCACCAGCACCACGATGGCGCTGTAGACGAGGATCTGGCGGTAGAAACGGTCCGGGTCCACACCCGAGGCGTTGGCCAGCACCAGGGCCCCGTTGGTCGAGAACGGGCTGACGTCGACGATGGTGGAGGAGACCGCCAGCGCCACGATCACGCCGGTCGCGCTGACATCGCCCATCAGGAGGAACGGGATCGCCAGCGGGATGGTCGCGCCCAGGATCGCGGTCGAGGACGCGAACGCCGACACGATGGCGCCGATGTAGCAGAGCACGAGCGCGACCAGCAGCGGAGCTCCCAGCCCGGCCGCGGCGTTGCCGACGTAGTCGATGGTCCCGGCGCTCTCCATGACGCCGACGAACGTGAGCATGCCGGTGATCAGCAGCACGGTGGGCCAGCTGATCTGGGACAGCGCGTTCTTCTGGGCCTTGGGGGAGATCAGCGCCAGCACGACCGTCACGGACAGCGCGACGAACCCGACGTCGAGGCCGAAGCCCAGGGCGAGCACGCCCAGGACCACGATGCCCGCGATGGTGGCGAGCTGGTCGAACCGGACCGGGCTGCGGTCGGGTCCGCCCGCGGTCCCGTCCTCGGCACCGGGCGCACCGGCGGATCCGCCGGCGGCCACCGCGACGGGGCCTCCGGCCGTGCCCGCACCGGAGCCGCCGACCGCGGCCGCCCCCGCCGGGACCGGTGCGCTCTCGGCGGCCTCGAACTCGTGTGCCCTCGCGCCGATGAGGCGGTTGCCCCCCAGGGAGACGAACAGGACCACCGCGATGCACAGGTTGAAGACGAGGTTGCCGAGGAAGAGGGTGAGCGGCGCGACCGCGAGCCCGCTGTCGGCGACGATGCCGTTGACCGTGGCGCCGTAGACGCTGACCGGCGAGAACCCGCCGCCCTGGGCGCCGTGGATCACCATCATGCCCATGAGCAGGGGGTTGATCCGGTACTTGACGGCGAAGCCCAGCGCGATCGGCGCGACGATGGCCACGGCCGCCGGGCTGAGCGCGCCCACGCCGGTCAGCAGGGCGGTGATGCCGAACATGATCCAGGGGATGGCGACGACCCGGCCGCCGACCAGCCGCGTGGCGCCGCGGACGAGGAGGTCGATCGTCCCGTTGTTCTTGGCGATCGCGAAGAGGTAGGTGACGCCGACCAGTGTGAGGAAGAGGTCGGCCGGGAATCCGCCCAGAATGGCGTCGGTGTCCATGCCCAGGGCGAGGACGCCGACGAGGAAGGCCCCGACGAAGGCGAGGGCGCCGATGTTGATCGGCAGGACCGTGGCGATGACGAACATCGCCAGGAGGGCGAGGATGGTGAGGAGTTGCGGGGTCATGTCGTGTACCGATCAGACGAAAAGCAGGGCTGTGATCTGGCTCATACGGCTCAGTGGCCTAGCCAATATGCCTTTGCTCTCCATGTCAACCCCTCGCCAGCACACTCCTGACTCACCCGCCCCGCCCTCCCCGTGCCCGGAAGGTACAGATGTTCCCCCAGTGGCCGCCGAACGGCCCCGGTATCCGCGCCACCGAAACCACCGAATGTGGAACCGGTGATCCCAGGGGCACGTCGTAACCAATGCCTGGTTCCCGCGACAGGAGCGGGGACCGGTCCGGTCCGTCGAGCCCCGAGTGTCCCCTGCTCACCCCTCAATGACGGGACCGTCCCCCTCGTGGGGAGACAGGTGTCGGCGCATGTCGGCCACACGCCGCACCGACCCCGGTCCTGCCGCCGGTGGGAGAACCGTCCCTCCCCCGTCGCGGCCCCGACCGGAGTCGCCGATCCGGTGGCCGACCGGGTCCTCGTCCGACGATCAGGGCGCCCCCAGACCGGCCACGGCCCCCCTCGCGGGCGTTTCCCGCCCCCGTCTTCACCGAAACGACCCACGGGGACGGCCGGGGAACGGTAAAAGGGGAGGGACGGGCACCACGAGGGACAGCCGGGAGCGGACATGGCGTCGAACGAGACCTCGCACCTCGACCACTGCGACATCGACCAGGCCGCGCTCCGGCCGGTGTCCCTGCTACGCCCGCAGGTGCTCGCCCAGGTCGCCCTGGGCACCCCCCTGTTGTGCGACGCCCTGCGCCTGGCCCGGTGGAGCGCCCCGGCGACCGCCGTGTCCGAGCCCGGGGTGCCTGGCCCGGAGAGCGTCCGCGCCGCGATCGAGCGGTTCGGCCTGTGGCCGTACGGGCTCGTCCGCGACCGGGGCGCACGCGTGGCCTGGTTGCGGGGCCTCGGCTCGGCAGCGGACGCCGCGGAGTTCATGGCCCCCTGGCAGGCGGCCGTGGTCCTCGGCATGATCGAGCTCGACGCCGACCGGGCCCGCCCCGCACCGGGGCTGGAGGAGCGCGTCCACGACCCCGAGGAGGTCCTGGACTGGTGGAGGCGGCTGTTCGAGGACGCCGTGCGGTGCGCGCGCGGCGGCCTCCTGGACCCGGACCCTCCGGAGGCCCACCGCCCAGAACTGCTGCCCGCGGTCCTGCTCCGCCTCTACGAGGGGCCGGACGGAGCCCGGGTCCCGCTGCCCTCGCTCGCGACGAGCGCCCCGCCCTTCCCCGGAGCACCACCGCTGCCGCCCGGCCCCGAACCCGATCCCGACCTGGTGCTCCACCTCCTGTGGCAGCTCTCCGACACCGGAGCGGTCATCCTCAGCCCGGGACGTCCGGGGGCCTGGGCCCCTCCGCAGCGCTGTCCCCGGAGCGGCGGGGACGACGGCGACGGTGCGGCGCACGGGGGCGACGGCGCGCGCTCTCCGTCCGGGCCCGCCGCGGACGTCCCCGACGCGTCGGGGTACCCGGACGTCGAACTCACCGACCTGGGCCGGTACGGCGTGCACCGGCTGCTGCTCCGACGGGGCGTGCGCGCCCCGCTGGCCGAGGACCTCGCCCTGACCGGCGCACCGGAGTTCCTGGACTCCCTGGCCCGCGTGGCCGAGAGCGACCAGGGGGCCCTGATCGACCCGTGGCTGGCCCGGCGCACACCGGAGGAGGCGCTGGAGGAGATCGTCGGGGCGGTCACCGACCCCCGGCTGACGCTGCGCAGGCGTCTGGGCGCGGCGGTCCTGCACATGGTCAGCTCGCGCCTCACCCCGCTGCTGCGGGCCATGCTGCGCGACGCCGACCGGGTCGCCGCCGGCCTGGCCGCCCTCGTCCTGCTGTCCTCCCGGATGCTGCCGCAGGAGGAGATCGACGCGGTCCTCGACCGGTTCGGGCCCTGGCTCGTGCTGGACCTGGCGTCGTCGGCCGGGTCCGGGGCGGACGACCTCACGGCCGCGCTCGCCTTCGCGTTCCCCTCCGGCCTCGACGCGTCCCTCCTGGAGAACGCCGACCGCCTGTGGCTGTGCGGACACCCGTACACCGTCCCGGCACTGGAGGCGATCGGGCGCCTGCACCGGGACCCGTGCGTGGCCCGGGCCGCGTACGAGGCCGCCGGGCGTATCCGGCTCCGCGGCCTGTGACGGCCCGGTTGCCCCCTCGCGGGGCGGTCTGCCCTCCCGGGCGTCCGGCCGCAGGCGCGGCCCCGCTCAGGGCGACAGGTTCCAGGAGGTGACCACCGGCCGGTCGTGCTCACGGCCGAGCGTGCTCACCGTCCCCGTGCCCAGGGCGAACAGCGCCCCGTTGCGGGGGTCCAGCCCCAGCCACCGGGCGGTGACGACGCGGAGGACGTGCCCGTGCGCCACCAGGACCACGTCGGGGGCTCCCGCGTCGCCGACCAGCGGCGCGAGCGGGGCCAGCAGGCGGTCCGCGCGTTCACCGACCTCCTCCACCGTCTCGCCCGGGTGCCCGGGACCGCCGGGGACGACGCCGTCGCTCCACAGGTCCCACCCGGGGCGCTCGCGCCGGATGTCCACGGTGGTGACCCCCTCGTAGCCCCCGTAGTCCCACTCCCGCAGGTCCGGGTCCGTCTCGCCGCCGCGCAGCCCGGCCAGCTCGGCGGTGCGGACGGCCCGCGTCAGCGGGCTGGTCACCACCCGCCCGACGTCGCGGCCCCGCAGCAGGGGCCGCAGCTCCCCCGCCTGGCGCTCCCCCGCCTCCGTGAGGGGGACGTCGGTCCACCCGGTGTGCCGGCGGTCCCGGCTCCATTCGGTCTGCCCGTGCCTGATCAGCACCAGTTCACCCATGCCCGGGTACCTGCCCCGTCGGGCCCCGCCGGACTCCCTCCGGGCGGTTCGGGTCCCCGCACCGCCCCGGACGGTCGTGGACGCCGCCGACGGCCCCGGCACCCTCCGCACACGGCCCCTGCCCGGCGCCACACGCACTGCACACGGCGGGACCGCGTCCCCGGAACCGGCGCGGGTGGCCCCGGGGGCGCCAGTGCGCCCCCGGGGCCACCCGGTCACATTTGCCAGATGCCGGACACCGGAGCCGATTCGTCGCTACCCTCCTGACCATGACGCAGCACACCGCGGACAGTGACGTGCGGGAGCCGGATCCCGCGCCCCACGAACCCGTTCCCCACGAGATCGCGCAGCCCCGCTTCCTCCGCCCCAACAAGGACCTGGCCGCGGCCATGGCGTGCGGGCGCTGCGAGGAGCAGGGCATCACCACCCCGCCGGGCGGGGCGCCCAGGAAGCTGTCCAACGCGGAGTTGCGGGCGTTCAAGAAGGAGCGCAGGCGCGCCCGGGAGGAGGCGCGGGACAGGCCCCAGGTGAAGGTGCCCGTCGACCGCAAGCGCGCCCTGCCGATCGGCCCCCACCACGCGGCGCTCCTGCGCGACCTGTGGGCGCGACTGAGCGCCGAACGCACGGGCACCACCCCGGACGGGCGGCTCCTGGCCCTCACCTTCACCGTGCGGGGCGCCGTCACGGGTCGGGCGAACTTCACCGGCCAGGATCTGCGCATGCTGCGCCTGGAGGACCCGCACGCCGCCCTCGTCGAGCTCACCTCGACCGGCTGGCTGGCCTCGACCCCGGAGGCGGTCGCCGAGGCGGACGCCGCCGACCCCGCGCTGTGCGACCTGCCCGGCCTGCGGGGCGAACTGTGGACGGTCGGCAACGGCGTGCGGTCCCGTGCCTCGGGGTGGCTCTCCCAGGCGCTCGCCCACAAGAAGCTCCGCAAGAAGCCCAACCGGCTCCGCCTGGTCGCCGCCTACCTGGCGGTCCACGCGGACCACGGCGGAGCGGTGTCCCTGCCCGCCGCGGACGCGGTGGCGGCCTGCGCCCTCTCCGGCGCCGAGGAGCTGTCCGAGCTCCTCACCTGGCTGACCGAGGTCTCGTGGATCGAGGACCTCTCCACCGACGGCGGCACCGTGGGCGCGCGGCTCACCGAGGTCACCCTGCCCCTGGCCGTGCGGCCGGAACCGCCGCGGACCCCTCCCAAGCAGGCCTCGGCGACCACACCGCTCGACGTGCCCGTCCCCGACCGCGCGAGGGACCTGCTCTCGGGCCGGGAGGCCGCGGTGGCGCGGTGGGTGGGCTCCTACCGCGACGAACACGGGCACGGGCCCAGCTGGTCCGCCATCGAGAAGGAGTTCGGCTGGCCGGCGCGCCAGGCGCCGGACCACGACGTCACCCACGAGGTGTTCCGCCTTCTGCGCGAGGGCGGCTGGCTGACCGGCTTCGGGGTGCCCTTCGGGCTGCGCGCCGGGGACGGGCGCGTCGCGGACGGCGGTTCCTGACCCCGCGGGCCGTGTCCGCCCCCGCGTCCCGACCGCCCCGGGTCCCGCGCCGGTCGTCCGCCGGGGTGCGGGGCTAGGCCGCGTTCGGCGGATCATTCCGGGCTCGCGTCCCCCAGGCTGCCTCTCGCCGCGCCGACTGCGCTTGGACAGCCAAACCCGGGCTGACCTGCGCTACTCGTCTTGCGAGAGATGGCCTGGAAGCCGCTCGCGTCGATCGGCGCAAGCGCCGAGTCAACCGAAAGCATCCACGGAACACGCCCTAGCGGAGCCAGGCGTCCCCCGCCCGGGGCAGCTCGGCGATGGCGGCGGAGTGCCTCAGCACGCCGTTCACCGGGAGCGTGCTCTCGGCGAAGAACTCCACGCCGTGGGCGCCGGCGGCCGACAGTTCCGCCACCGAGTCCCAGTCGACGTGCTCCAACGTGTCGTCCGCGGTGTGGTAGTACGGGTCGAACGCCTCACCGGCCGTGCCGCCGTACCACTCGGCCTGCTCCTCGCTCTTGACGCCGTCGGCGCCGCTGAACAGGCCCCCGGACGGGATGCCGGACTCCATGAACGCCCTGTAGTCGCTGCGTCCGCTCAGCACGCCCGGCTCGCTCACCTGGTCCCGCGAGGCGAAGTAGTCCGAGAAGACCTTGGCGATCGCGCCGGACCCGGAGGGGGCTCCGGAGGAGTCGGGAAGCTCCATGCCTCCGTCGAGGACGAACCGGCCGTAGTTGTGCGAGCCGATCATGTCGAAGTTGAGGTAGAGGGCGATGTCGTCCACCTGCTCCGGCGTCAGGTCGGCGACGTACTCGGTGGACCCGACCAGGCCCTCCTCCTCGGTGCCCCAGAACGCGAACCGGACCTTGTTGTTCGGATCGGCCTGCTCGGCCAGTTGGACGGCGGTCTCCAGCACGAACGCCGAGCCGCTGCCGTTGTCGTTGATGCCGGGGCCGTCCTCGACACTGTCCAGGTGGGCGCCCACCACCACGACGTTGTCGTCGCGGCCCTCGGGCGTCTCGGCGAGGACGCTGTAGGAGGTCTCGTTGACGACGGTGGCGTCCACCTTCACCCGGAGTTCGAGCCCGTCGGCGGCGATCAGCTCGGCGCCCGTGAGCCCGGACACGCCCACGGCGGGGATGTCGGAGACGGTCGCGATGGTGCCCAGGAAGACCTCGTCCTCGTTGTTGACCACGAGGGCGGCGGAGGCGCCGGCGTCGGCGGAGTTCTGGACCTTCTCGGAGAAGGGGCACGTGCCGCGCAGGGTGATCGCGACGGCGCCCTCGGGGAAGTCCGCGAAGTCGTCGGGGGAGCACCCGCTCTCCGAGCTGCCCGCGTTGACCGCGACGGCCGGGGCGGTGACGTCGCCGGAGCCGGAGTAGCTCATGGGCACGTAGTCGACCTCGGCCTCGTAGTCGACCTGTGCCGGCGCGGTCTGCTCCAGGACCGCGGGCGACTGCTCGCGCCAGAGCTCGTAGTCGTACTCGTGCCGGTACGTCTCGTACCCGGCGCGTTCGAGCTGGTCCTCGACGTAGAGGGCGGCGACGTCGTAGCCGGGGGTGCTCGTGGCCCGGTTGCCGCCGTTGTACTCGGCGATGGTGTCCAGGTTCTCCAGGTGCTCCTGGATGGCGTCGGCGGTGACGAGGTCGGCGAGCCCGTCGGGCTCACTGCCCGCGTGGGCCGTGCCCGACGCCAGGGCCCCGGAGGCCATGAGCACGGTCGCGAGGCCCGCCGCGGCGGCGCGACGACCGGACCGGGGGGAGGAGGGGGACACGGGGTCGGACGCTCTGCCGAGCGCGGCCCGTCGGTGGGTGGGGCGCAACGATCTTCCTCCGGTGTACGGGGGTCCACCGCTCCGAGGCGTGGGGGATGGACACCTTTGGCAGGCAAAGTACCGCTGCAGCCTGCCACCAGAACGGTGCTCTCGGCAAGGAGTGGCGGGTGTCATTGCCACAATCAGCCACGGAACTTGCGCGTTCGGTACGCACTGTGCCCGAAACGTCCGTCCGGACGGACCGATCGTCCAGGTAGGGGGCGCCGGAGCCCGGCGGACCGGGCGCCCCCGGAGGAGCCGTACCGCCGCCGGAGCCGTACCGCCGCCGGAGGCGTCCGGGCGGAGCTGCCCGGATCAGTCCTCGTCGTCCCGCTCGCGCTGGTGCTTGCGGCGCTTGTAGACCACGCCCACTCCCGCCATGACCGCGAGGCCGCGGACGTGGACGATCGGCGCGTCCGGGTCCACCACGCTGGGCGGGGTACCGCCCTCGTTGCCGAAGCCGCCCATGATCGGCAGCCCGTGGACCCGCACCTGGATGTCGTCGGGGACCCTGATCTCGATCCCCGCCATCACGGCGCCGGTCCAGATCGTGGTCTCCCGGTGGACGAACCGCGCCTCGCGCAGGTCCAGTTCGACGCCGCCCATGAGCGACAGGGCGAAGAAGTTCTTCGGGACCACCCATGCCCCGGCGCGGTCGGCGCCGCCCATCACGGCCACGGCGGCCGTGCTGGTCGGGGCGGACTGCGGGGTGACCCGACCGCTGCCGTAGACCGGTCGGGGCGAGCGGAAGTCGCCGGAGACGGGTGTCAGCGAGGAGCCCTGGTCGGTCGCGGGCAGGTCCTCCGTGAGGGGGACGAGCTCGCCGATGGTCTTGGCGCGGTAGACGGAGTCCAGGCGCTCGCTGTGCTCGTCCGGGTCCAGGCGGCCTTCGGCGAGGGCTTCGCGCAGGCGGTGCGCGACGGAGTCGCGGTCGGCGTCGGAGGCGCGCATCCGGCCGTGTTCGGGGGGGTTGGCGTCGTTCATCCGGTCCACCTTATGACGATTCTTCCGTGGCGGCACGCCCCGCCGTCGGGGAGGAACCCCGAACCGCCCCTGCGCCGCCGTCGCGTCCCCGCCGCGGGGCGGGGGTCAGGCCTCCGGGAGCAGCCCGCGGCGGATCGCCTGGGAGACCGCCGCCGTCCGGTCGCCCACCCCGAGCTTCTCGTACACCCGCATCAGGTGGGTCTTGACGGTCGTCTGGCTGATGTGCAGTGCGCGGCCGATCGCGGCGTTGGTCAGGCCGTCGGCGGCCAGGCGCAGCACCTCCGTCTCACGGGGTGACAGGGCGACGGCGGGCGGCTCGGCCCGCTGGCGCATCCCCGTCAGGAGTTTGCCCGCGACGCGGCCGGTGAGCACGGTCTCCCCCCGGGCCGCGGCGCGGATCGCGTCGGCGAGGGCCGCGCGCGGGGTGTCCTTGAGCAGGTATCCGGTCGCGCCGGCCTCGACGGCCCGCAGGATGTCGCTGTCGGTGTCGTAGGTGGTGAGCACGAGGACGTGCACGCCGGGGTACTCGGCGGTGATGCGCTCGGTCGCCGCGACCCCGTCGCCGCCGGGCATCCGCAGGTCCATCAGGACCACGTCGGGGGAGAGTGCGGCGACCAGGGCCACCGCCTCGGGGCCCGAGGCGGCCTCGCCCACGACGGCGAGGTCGGCCTCGGTGCCGAGCATGCCGCGGATCCCTTCGCGGACCACCGGGTGGTCGTCGACCAGCAGGACACTGATCATGGTGTGGGCTCCTCGTTGGGCTCGTGGCGGGTCGTGTGCTGCGGGTGGGAGGCGGAGGCCTCCACCAGGGGGAGGGTCATGCGGACGGTCGTCCCGGTGCCGGGGACGCCCTCGACGTCCAGGGTCCCGCCCACACTGCGGGCCCGGTGCGTCATGTTGGCGAGGCCGTCGCCGGCGGGGGCCTGCCCGCGGACGAACCCCCGTCCGTCGTCCGTCACCGTCAGCCCGACGCACGTGTCGGCGTAGACCAGGACCACCTCGACCGTGCGGGCCCCGGAGTGCTTGCGGACGTTGGACAGCGCCTCCTGCGCTGTGCGCAGCAGGCAGATCTTGAGGTCGTTGGAGAGCGGCACCGGGGCGCCCTCCACCCGGGAGCGGGCCGTGATGCCGAGTTCGCCGCCGATCCGCGCGGAGATCCGTGTGAGGACGGCGTCCAGGTCCTCGCCGTCGAGCGGGACCGGCTGGCGTGCGGCGACCATCGCCCGCGCCTCGGCCAGGTTCTCGGCGGCGGTCTCGCGCATCAGCGCCAGGTGGCGGCGCGCGGTCCCGGGGTCGGAGTCCATCTCGGACTCCACCGCCTGGGTGAGGGCGACGATGCTGGTGAAGCCCTGCGCCAGGGTGTCGTGCATCTCGCGGGCGAGGCGTTCGCGCTCGGCCAGGGCGCCGGACTCCTCCGACAGCCTGGCGGCCTCCGAACGGCTCTCGCGGAGGCTCGTGATCAGCTCGGAGCGCTCGTAGCTCTGCTCGATGATCAGCTCGAACCAGCGGCCGAACCACAGGGAGAAGCCGACGAGCACCGCGTGGACCAGTGAGGTGGCCAGGACGCCGCGCCAGTCATCCACACCGGCCAGTCCCCGCAGCAGTCCCGGCAGCAGCAGGATGACCGCCACCGTGGGGACGGCCACCCCGGACCCGCACGTCATGAAGCAGAGCGGGGCGATCGCGAACAGCATGAAGGTCAGGTTCGGGTTGAGGATCACCGCGGGCAGGATGCACAGCAGGAGGAGCGCCGACAGCGTCAGAGAGCGGGGCAGGTCCCAGTCGGAGCCGTCCAGGAGGACCATCCGCTTGCCGTACAGGTAGTAGACGACGATGACCCCCGCCGTCAGGCCCGCCGTCAGCCACCGGTGCCCCGGGGCGCCGGTGCTCAGGGCGAGCAGGACGATGGCGGCCATCGTCCCGGTGAAGTACACGTCCCACCAGATACCCAGGTCCCACGCGTGCCTCTGGGCGCCGTCGCCGAGGCCCTCCTCCCCGGTGGGTTCCCCGTCGTCGGCCGGGCCGCCGTCCACGGTCCCACCGACGACCTGCCGGTCGGTGACCTGTTCGGCCACGGCGCTCACCCGTCCTTCCGCGTCTTCCATCTGAACGTCACCAGTGTGAGCACCAAGCCCACCACACACCACGTGCCCAGGGCGAGTGCCACCTGGGGCAGATCCCACGCCCCGCCGGCCTCGAGTGCGGACATCTCGTCGGGGAAGAACCCCGCCCGCATGCCCTGCGCCATCCACAGGAGGGGGAAGAGTCCCGCCGCGGTCACCACCCAGTCGGGCAGGACCACGACCGGGACGAAGACCCCCGACGTGAACTGGAGGACGAGGAAGGGCACGACCACCACGCCGGACGCCGCCTGGGAGGACCGCGCCAGCGAGCTGACCGCGATCCCGAGGAGGGCGCAGGAGACGGTGCCGAGGAGGAGGACCCACGCCAGGGTGGCCCAGGAGCCGGCGTCGGCGGGCAGCTCCGCGCCGAAGCCCAGCGCGGCGACTCCCAGCAGGAGCAGTGTCTGCCCCAGCGACAGGAAGGCCACCAGCACGGTCTTCCCGATGAAGTACGCGCTCGGCGGCATCGGGGTGCCGCGAAGGCGGCGCAGCCCTCCGTGCTCGCGCTCACCGGCGATGCCGGTGCCCAACTGCTGGAAGCTCACCGACATGAGGCCCATGGCGATCATGCCCGGCAGGTAGTAGTCGACGGCGGGCATGCCCATGTCGAACATGCCGTCGAAGATCGAGGAGAACAGGACCAGGATCAGCGCCGGCAGGCTGAACGTGAAGATCAGGCTCTCCCACTCCCTGCTGAACGCCCTGATCTCGACCCAGCCCCGGGACAGGCCGATCCGCAGGGGGCCGGGCAGCCGCCGGGCGGACCCGGCACCGGAGGGTTCCGCGGGGGTCCCCGGCGCGGTGGCCGGTGTGGTGCCGGTGCTCATGCCGTGCTCCCCTCGGCGGTGTCCTCGCCGCCGTCGTCCCGGATCAGCTCCAGGTAGGTCTCCTCCAGGGTGGGGCGGTGCACGCTCAGCTCCGGCACCTCCCCGCCGAAGAGGGTGGCCAGTTCGGCCACGACCCGGGTGGGCGCCCCGGTGACGGCCTCCCGCCGCCGCCCCTCGACGGTCCAGCCCACCGTGGCCTCCGCGGACGCGCGCCCGCCCAGGGTGGCGGGCGCGCCCAGGGCCCGGATCCTCCCTCGCGCGATCACGCACACCCGGTCGGCGAGCTCCTCCGCCTCCTCCAGGTAGTGGGTGGTCAGCACGATGGTGGTGCCCCCGTCGGCGAGCTCCCGGATGAGGGACCAGAAGTCCCTCCTGGCACGGGGGTCGAACCCGGTGGTGGGCTCGTCCAGGAACAGGAGCTCGGGGCGGCCGACGATGCCGAGCGCCACGTCCAGGCGGCGCCGCTGCCCTCCGGAGAGGGAGGAGGGCAGTGCCCTGGCCTTGTCCGCCAGGCCGACCCGTGCGACCACCTCGTCGGAGTCGTGGCTCTCCGGGTAGTAGCCCGCGAAGTGGCGGACCAGGTCGCGTACCGGCAGGGCGGGGACCTGGGTCTCCTGCTGCCAGACGACACCGATGCGGGCCCGCCAGCCGCGCCCCGCCGTCCCGGGGTCCTCGCCGAGGACGAGCGCCGTACCGCCGTCCCGGTGCCGGAAACCCTCCAGGATCTCGACCGTGGTGGACTTGCCCGCACCGTTGGGGCCGAGGAAGGAGAAGACCTCGCCGCGGTGGACGGTCAGGTCGATGCCCGCGACGGCATGATCGTCCCCGTACCTCTTGGTGAGTCCGCGTACCTCGATGGCTGTGTCGCTCATGGCACCGACTCTTCCGGGTCGGCGCCGCCGGCGGTATCGGCCGCCGGGGCGCGGCCGGGTCATCCGTTCGGACGACTCCGGTGGTGGTGGGGGCACGACGGAGGCCCCCGGCGGGTGTCGCCAAGGGCCTCGGGAAGCCGGGGCCGGACGCCGGGGGCGGCGGCCGGAGCGGGGGTCAGAACAGGCGCAGGACGTCCGGTTCGATACCCCGCAGCGCGTCGTAGTCCAGCACGACGCAGGAGATGCCGCGGTCCTCGGCCAGGACGCGGGCCTGCGGTTTGATCTCCTGGGCGGCGAAGACGCCGCGCACGGGGGCGAGCTGCGGGTCCCGGTTGAGCAGTTCGAGGTAGCGGGTGAGCTGTTCGACGCCGTCGATGTCGCCCCGGCGCTTCAGTTCGACGGCCACCGTGGCGTTGCCCGCGTCGCGGCACAGGATGTCGACCGGCCCGATGGCGGTCGGGAACTCGCGCCGGATGAGGGTGTAGCCCTCGCCCAGCGTGGTGATGTGCTCGGCCAGCAGCTCCTGGAGGTGGGACTCGACGCCGTCCTTCTGGAGACCGGGGTCCTTGCCGAGCTCGTGGGAGGTGTCGTGCATGACCTCCTCGATGGTCAGCACCAGCTTCTCTCCGGACTTGCCGTGCGTGACGGTCCACTGGTCCGGCCCGTCCGCGACGGTCTCCTCACGGAGCTTGCACGGCGGGTTCATCCAGTTCAGCGGCTTGAACGCCCGGTCGTCGGCGTGGATGGACACGCTCCCGTCGGCCTTGATGAGGATCAGCCGAGGAGCCATGGGCAGGTGTGCGGTGAGCCGGCCGACGTAGTCGACGCTGCACCGAGCGATGACGAGACGCACGAAACGCCACGTTACCGCCTCCCGGGGGCGGGCGGACCCGAACGGCCCGGGGGCCGGGACCCGGGCCCCGGCACCGCTCCCGGGGGCCGGAGCCCGTGGGGGCGCGGGGCGTCGGCGGGCCGGGCCGGGAGAGGGCACCGGGTGTCGGACCGGGGCCTCCGGTGCGCGGTCCACGGCGCCGCGCCCTTTAGGGTTGGGCTCATGGTGCAGGAATTTGACAAGGTCGGTGTCGTCGGACTCGGCGCGATGGGCGCGGGCATCGCAGAGGTGTTCGCCCGTGCGGGGTTCAACGTCATCGGGGTCGAGATCGACCAGGCCGCCGTCGACCGCGGCCGCAGTCACATGGACAAGTCCCTCTCGCGTGCGGTCAGCAAGGGCAAACTCACCGAGGAGGAACGCGCCGGGATCGACTCCCGCCTGACGTTCACCACCTCGAGGGAGGATCTCGCCGACGCCGACTTCGTCGTCGAGGCCGTCCCCGAGCGGATGGACGTCAAGAAGGACGTCTTCGGCGACCTGGACCGGATCTGCCCGCCCGGCACGATCCTGGCCACCAACACGTCGTCGTTGTCGGTCACCGAGATCGCCGCGCTCACCGGTCGCCCCGGGAAGGTCGTCGGTCTGCACTTCTTCAACCCGGCCCCGGTCATGAAACTGGTCGAGGTGATCACCACGGTCTCCACCAGCGACGAGACCCTCGACGTGGTCACCGAGGTCGCCAAGCGCATCGGCAAGACCCCCGTGGCGGTCGGAGACCGCGCCGGGTTCGTCGCCAACGCGCTGCTCGTGCCCTACATCAACGACGCCGTCCGCCTGTACGAGCGGGGGATCGCCACCCGCGCGGAGATCGACGCCGCCGCGCAGAAGGCCGCGGACCTCCCCATGGGGCCGCTCGCCCTCGCCGACCTGGTGGGTCTGGACGTGTGCCTGGCCGTCATGGACGTGCTGTGGGAGGAGTACCGGGACCCGCGCTTCGCGGCCTCGCCGCTGCTCCGCCGCATGGTCGCCGCCGGGCACCTTGGCCGCAAGTCCGGGCAGGGCTTCCACGTGGGCCGCTCCGAGGAGCCGGAACCGCGGCCCGCCGGACGCTACGCCGCGATGGTCCGCGACGAGGAGACCCTCGACCTGGGGGAGATCCTGATCGCCCCGCAGATCGACGACGCCCTGCGCATGATCGGCGACGGCTACGCCTCCGCCAAGGACGTCGACACCGCGATGCGGTTCGGCTGCGGTTACCCGAAGGGCCCGACCGAGCTCCTGGCGGAGCGCGGCGCGGAGTCCGTGGTCACCACCCTGATGGCGATGGGGGAGTACAGCCTCACCACGATCGCGGTGCCCGCCCCGCTGCTGATGGACCAGCTGCCCGACGCCGAGGAGGGGGAGGGCCACGGCGGCGGCTGCGCCTGCCACGGCTGATCCCGACCCGTGTGGCCGCCGTCGCAGGTGTGACGGCGGCCACTGTCGTTCCTCTCCTACCCTTGACGGTGTGAGCCCGCGACGTAACTCCTCCCGCCGCAAACCCGCCCGGGGCCGTGACTCCTCCGGTGGAGTCCCCGACGAGGACTCCCTCATGCTGCGCGTCACCGGAGGGCAGCGCCGGGAGACCGGCCCGGACGGGGAGTGGGTCACACGGCGCATCCCCGGCGCGTCCGCCGCCAAGGCCTACCGCTGCCCCGGCTGCGCCCAGGAGATCCCGTCCGGCATGCCCCACGTCGTGGCCTGGCGCCCCTACGGAGACGGCGGCGACCGGCGCCACTGGCACTCCTCCTGCTGGGACCGGCGTTCGCACCGCTCGCCCAGGGCACCGCGCTACTGAGCCCGGTCGGCGCCCACGGGCCCCTGGAGCCCTGACACGGGCCGGTCGGACCCGGGTGGACGCCCGCCCCGCCGTCCGCGGATCCGCCGCGCGGCCCACAGCCACCCACCCAGGACACGAGGAGCCATGGAGATTCGAGCCACCACGGTGCTGCCCGCCGTGAGACGACCCATCACCCTGCACACCGCCGACGGGCTGGAGCTCGTCGGTGAGCTGGCCCTGCCCGAGGGCCGGACACCGGTGGCCACACTGGTGTGCCTGCACCCGCTGCCCACCGCCGAGGGCATGATGGACAGCCACGTCCTGCGCAAGGCGTCGTTCCGGCTCCCCGCACTGGCCGACGTCGCGGTGCTCCGGTTCAACACGCGCGGCACGACGTCGCGGCACGGCACCAGCCAGGGCGTCTTCGGCGAGGGCGAGACCGAGCGGCACGACGTGCTCGCCGCCATCGAGTTCACCGAGTTCGAGGGGCTGCCCGAGCCCTGGCTGCTCGGCTGGTCGTTCGGCACCGAGCTGGCGCTCAAGTGGGGCGCCGACCCGCAGGTGCGCGGCGCCCTCCTGCTGTCCCCGCCGCTGCACCGCGCCGACGAGTCCGACCTGGCGGCGTGGGCCGAGACCGGCAAGCCCGTGGTGGCCCTGGTCCCCGAGCACGACGACTACCTGCGCCCCGACGAGGCGAAGGAGCGGTTCAAGCCGCTCACGCAGGCCGAGGTGATCGGTGTGGAGGGCGCCAAGCACCTGTGGGTGGGAGAGCCGTACGTGCGCCGGGTGCTCGACGAGATCGTCAGGAGGGTCAACCCGGAGGCCTACCCGCTGCCGACCGAGTGGGACGGGCCCTACGAGAAGGACGTGCAGACCCTCGCGTAGGAAATGAGTCGTACGTCTCCTCGCGGGGACGTCCGTGATCCCATCAGCCTCACGAGTCCCACTGATCTCCAGTGCTGCTTCGGCCACGGTGGTCACGCCCGCACGGCCGCCCGCGGACGCGCGGCGCGTCGGCCCGGCCGCCTCCGGGGCCGGTCACGGCCCCTGACAGCGAAGGACCCGCCTCCCCCGGGGGAGACGGGTCCTTCCGCGTGTTCACCGGCTCCGCCTAGGGCGGAGGGCTGAGGGAGCGGCGGCCGCGGGACGGCCGGAACGCTACTCCTGCCACCAGTCCTCGTCGTCGGTGCCCTTGCCGGAGTGCGCCGGCTGCTTGGGCTCCTCGGCCAGGGCCGGAGCGGGCTCCTGCGGGGCGATCGCGGCGGGGGCGGGTGCGGCGGGAGCGACCGGCGCGGCGGGGGCCGGAGCCGGGGCGGCACCGCCGCCACCGAGCAGCTGGCGCAGCTGCTGCAGGTGCGACTGGATGCTGTCGCGCTGGCGGTTGAGCTCGTCGACCTCCTTGCGGGCGGCCGTCATGATCCGGTTGGCCTCGGACTTGGCGTCGTTGAGCTGGTGCTCCGACTTCGACTTGGCCTCGGCCTCGATCTGCGAGGCGTTCTTCTTCGCGTTGCCGACCAGCTGCTTGGCGTGGTTCTCGGCGTCGCGGCGGGTCTGCTCCGCCTGCTGGCTCGCCTTGGTGGCGCGCTGCTCGGCGCTGGAGGCCCGCTCCTCCGCCTCGTTGACCATCTTCTGGGTGGCGGCCTGGGCGGCGGCCAGACGCTCGGCGTCCTGGCGCTCGGCCTCCGCGCGACGGTCGGCCAGCTGGAGCTCGAACTGGTCCTCGGTCTCGGTGCGGCGGGCCTCGGACTCGGCGTACGCGCGCTCGGCGTTCTTGCGCAGCTCCTCGGCCTGGCTCTTGGCCGACTGGATGGTCTCGTCGCGCTCGCGCTTGGCGGCGGCACGGGCCTGGGCGCACTCGCGCTCCGTGGTCGTGCGCAGCTTCGCGATCTCGCCCTCGAAGGTGGCGCGCTTCTCCGCGATCTCGTGGTCGACCGCGGAGCGCTTCTTCTGGACCTCGCGCTCGGTGGTGGAGGCCAGCTCGTCCGCCTCGCGGCGGGCCGTGGTGCTGATCTCCTCGGCCTCGGACTCGGCGGTCTGGCGCTGCTCGTCGGCCTCGCGCTGGGCGAGCGTGCGGACCTCGGTGGCCTCGGACTCGGCGGCCGCGCGCATCTCGGCGGCCTCGATCTTGGCCGCCGAGCGGATGTCGTTCGCGTCGATCTGCGCGCTCTGGACCAGCTCGTTGGCCTGCTCCTCCGCGAGGCGCAGCAGTTCCTCGATCCGAGAGCCCAGGCCGGAGTAGGAGGGGCGCTCCCGCTCCTGCAGCTGGCGGTTCTTGGAGGAGAGTTCGGCCTTGAACTTCTCGATCTGCTTGCTGTTCTGCTTGACCTCGTTGCGCAGGCCGTCCAGGTAGTCCGTCACCTGGGTGCGGTCATAGCCACGCAGCACCACGTCGAATTCGGGCGGGGTGTTGTCTTCGTCGAAGATGTTGTTGAGCTGGGTGTCAATGTTGTTTGACGGCATGTGGCGGAATCCTGAACGGGTGCGAGACGGCTAACTTGCAAACGGACCGGGGACGACATGAGGGCGGTGGCGCCGTCCCCGGCGGACGGGTGTGTCCGGAAGGGGGTGTGCGAACCGGGGCGGTGGACCGGCGCTGCGGGCATGGGAGCCCCTGACCGCCTCCGATGTCGTCCGCGTGTGCCCTGTCATCTCGACACGGCGGCACGGCGTGACGGCCGACCCGGCTCGACCACCGGACTGCAAGACATGGACCAACTCCGGAAAACAAATCCGGCAGCTAGCCGACTTTATCAAGCGTGGAACCCCTGGGAAGAGGGTTTCGTGTAACTTCCGGCGGGGTCTAAGGTCAACCACACCAGTGGAACTCAAGATGTGATGCGTCCGGAACGCCCCTGTGACGTTGTTTCGGAACCGCGCCAAATCAGTGCGTGGTTTGTACCAGCTCCGTGAGCACACCACCGTTGTCCTTCGGGTGCAGGAAGACGATCCTCGACCCCGCCGTCCCGGTCCGCGGCTCGGGGTCGAGCACACGCACCCCGTGGGCCCCGACCGCCTCGGCGCTGCGTGCGACGTCGGACGTGCCGAAGGCCACGTGGTGCACCCCCTCGCCGTTGCGCGCCAGGAACTTCGCCACGGGGGAGTCGTCGCGGGTGGGTTCGAGCAGTTGCAGATACGTGGCGCCGCCGTCGTCCGTGCCGTTGATCCGGAGCATGGCCTCACGGACGCCCTGCTCCTCGTTCACCTCCCGGTGCTCCACCTCGAAACCGTAGGTCTCCCGGTAGAACGCGATCGAGGCGTCGAGGTCGCGGCACGCGATCCCCACGTGGTCGAGGCGGGTCAGCCCGGAGAACGGGCTGGCGGGGTCGGGTACGTCGCTCATGGGGTGAACCTCCCGGAGTTCGCTGACGGCGGTGTGGGTATCGTTGCAGACCAGGTGCGTCACACATCACTTGGAGGCCAGTTACGATGCCAGGTTCCGTCATCGTCGGTGGGGCGCGTACCCCCACCGGCAGACTCCTCGGCTCCCTCGCCGGGTTCTCCGCCGCCGACCTCGGCGGCTTCGCCATCAAGGCGGCCCTGGAACGCGCCGGTATCAGCGGTGACCAGGTCGGATACGTGGTCATGGGACAGGTGCTCCAGGCCGGCGCCGGCCAGATCCCGTCCCGCCAGGCCGCGGTCAAGGCCGGCATCCCCATGGACGTGCCGTCGGTGACCATCAACAAGGTCTGCCTCTCGGGCCTCGACGCCATCGCCCTCGCCGACCAGCTCATCAGGGCGGGCGAGTTCGACGTGGTGGTGGCCGGCGGCATGGAGTCCATGACCAACGCGCCGCACCTGCTCCCCAAGTCCCGCAAGGGCTACAAGTACGGTTCGGTCGAGGTCCTGGACGCGACCGCGCACGACGGGCTCACCGACGCCTTCGAGGGCGACTCCATGGGCGCCTCCACGGAGCGGCACAACGCCAAGCTCGGCATCGGGCGCCGTGAGCAGGACGAGTTCTCGGCCCGCTCGCACCAGCGGGCCGCCGCCGCCGCGGAGGCGGGGCGCTTCGACGCGGAGATCGTCCCGGTGGAGATCCCGCAGCGCAAGGGCGACCCGGTCGTCTTCGCCGCCGACGAGGGCGTGCGCCCCGGGACCACGGCGGAGGGCCTGGGCAAGCTGCGCCCCGCCTTCGACGGCGAGGGCACGATCACGGCCGGATCGTCCTCCCAGATCTCCGACGGCGCCGCCGCGGTGGTCGTGATGAGCCGTGCCAAGGCGGAGGAGCTGGGCGCTCCGATCCTCGCCGAGATCGGCGCGCACGGGAACGTCGCGGGCCCGGACAACTCGCTGCACTCCCAGCCGTCCAACGCGATCCGGCACGCCCTGGCCAAGGCCGGGAAGTCCGTGGAGGACCTGGACCTGATCGAGATCAACGAGGCGTTCGCCGCGGTCGGACTCCAGTCCACCAAGGACCTGGGCGTCTCCGAGGACATCGTGAACGTGAACGGCGGCGCGATCGCGATCGGCCACCCGATCGGCGCCTCCGGTGCCCGTATCGCCCTCCACCTGGTCCACGAGCTCCGCCGCAGGGGCGGCGGACTCGGCGCCGCGGCCCTGTGCGGGGGCGGCGGCCAGGGCGACGCCCTGCTGTTCACGGTGCCCGCCGAGTAGGCGGTACCGGGCGCCTCCGGCCCCGGGGTGCCCCGAGCACCCCGGGGCCGGACGTCCCGCCCTCCCCACGGGCCCCGGCGCGGGCGCGGAGACCGGGCGACCCCCGGCCGCCCGCGTGGCGGATCCCGTCGGGGCGGCACCTCCGAAGACACTGTTCCGAAGACACACCGCGCCCGGGGGAGCCCCGGAGCGCAGACGCACCTGACAGCGGCGGGGCGGGGGTCACGAGCCCTCGCCCCGTCCTGCTCCCTCCGACACCGAGGAGTCCCATGCACGCCCCCCAGCTGGTCGAACGGGTCCGGGGCGGTGACCGCCGGGCGCTGGCCCGCGCGATCACCCTCGTCGAGAACGGCTCCGAGGAACTGAGCGAGATCATGGCGGGCCTGGCGCCCCACACCGGGCGGGCGAGGGTCGTCGGGTTCACCGGGTCGCCCGGGGTGGGCAAGTCCACCACCACGAACGCCGTCGTGCGCGCCGTCCGGGCCAGGGGGCTGACCGTGGCCGTCCTGGCGGTCGACCCGTCGTCGCCGTTCACGGGAGGCGCGCTGCTCGGTGACCGGGTGCGGATGCAGGAGCACGCCACTGACCCGGGCGTGTACATCCGCTCCATGGCCAACAGGGGGCACCTGGGGGGACTGTCCTGGGCCACCCCCCACGCGCTGCGGGTGCTGGACGCCGCCGGATTCGACGTGATCCTGGTCGAGACGGTGGGCGTGGGGCAGGCCGAGGTGGAGATCGCGGGCCGGGCCGACACGACCGTGGTGCTGTCCGCACCGGGCATGGGTGACGCGGTGCAGGCCGCGAAGGCGGGCGTGCTGGAGGTCGCCGACGTGTTCGCCGTGAACAAGGCGGACCGGGACGGGGCCAGGGTGACCCTGCGCGAGCTGCGCCAGATGGTCGCCATGAAGGACCGCGCCGACGACGAGTGGAAGCCGCCGATCGTCATGACCGTCGCCGCGAAGGACGAGGGCGTCGCCGAGCTGTGGGAGCGCGTCGAGGAGCACTTCGCCCACCTGGAGGCGAGCGGGCAGCTGGCCGGGAGGCGGCGTGCCCGCGCGAGGGACGAGGTCCAGGCGGTCGTGCTGGAGCGGCTGCGCGCC
>Ga0233363_1000265_pt1 | contig 24845 bp, 21 predicted proteins | sample ElkDunMinimDraft_18_FD_191534 | JGI IMG/M metagenome (GOLD analysis project Ga0233363, IMG submission 191534) | Fecal eukaryotic communites from dung pellets of Tule Elk in California, USA - Elk Dung C16 | ecosystem: Host-associated > Mammals > Digestive system > Large intestine > Fecal | place... | reverse complement strand
CGACGTCGACGGAGCCGACTCCGACGCGCCCCACCTCGACGCGGACGACCCCCAGCCCCACGCCCACGACCCCCAGCCCGACGCCGACGACGACGGCGCCTCCCACAACGACGCCTCCCACCACGGCGCCTCCCACCACGGCGCCTCCCACGACCACGGCGCCTCCCCCCGAGGCCCCGACCCCCACCGACGACGGTGAGGCGCTCCCCACACCGGGATCCGAACCCAGCCCGCCTCGTACCGGCTGACCTGCAGTCAGGGCGTCGCAGGTACCCTCGAGACGTGAGTGCCTTCGTCCGTTACACGCTTGCCCGGCTCGGTTTCTTCCTCGTGGCCTTCGTCGTCGTCGGGCTCGTCTCGTCGATCTGGCTCGAGTGGAACGCCGTGACGGGGCTGTGGGTGGCGCTGATCGCGCTGGCCATCTCCGCCGTGGCGTCGCTCGTCCTGCTGCGTGGCATGCGCGACGAGGTCGCCGTGGCACTGAAGGCGCGTGCCGACAGGATGCACGACCGGTTCGAGGCGGCGCGCAGCGCCGAAGACGTGGACTGATCCCGGTGCCGCGGTCGTCACCGGCCCGACGGGCCTGGGTCGACGAGGCCGTCCGTCGTGTCGACGCCGACGCCAACCGCAGTGCAGACACCCACCTGCACGTCTTCCCGCTCCCGGGCCCGCCCGGTATCGAGCTCTATCTCAAGGACGAGTCCGTGCACCCCACGGGCTCGCTGAAGCACCGGCTCGCGCGGTCGCTGTTCCTCTACGCGCTGTGCAACGGATGGGTCGGACCCGACACCACGATCGTGGAGGCCTCCAGCGGGTCGACCGCCGTCAGCGAGGCGTACTTCGCCCGCCTCATCGGGGTCCCGTTCGTCGCCGTGATGCCGCGGAGCACCAGCACGGCCAAGATCCGCCTGATCGAGTGGTACGGCGGTCGCTGCCACTTCGTCGACCGGCCTGGTGACATGTACGCCGAGGCCGCGCGACTGGCGGCCGAGTGCGGCGGGCACTACATGGACCAGTTCACGTACGCCGAGCGTGCGACCGACTGGCGTGGCAACAACAACATCGCCGAGTCGGTGTTCCTCCAGATGGCGCAGGAGCGCCACCCCGTGCCGCGCTGGATCGTGGTCAGCGCCGGGACAGGCGGTACGTCCGCGACGATCGGACGCTACGTGCGCTACCAGCGCCACGCGACGCAGGTGATGGTCGCCGACCCGGAGAACTCCGCCTTCTTCGACGGGTGGGAGAAGGACACGTCGGACCACACGACGGGCGTTCCGTCGCGGATCGAGGGCATCGGCCGCCCGCGCATCGAGCCGTCGTTCGTCGGAGGCGTCATCGACGACATGCTGTGCGTGCCCGACGCGGCGTCGATCGCGGCCATGCGCTGGTGCTCCCGCAGGCTCGGCCGCAGCGTCGGCGGATCGACCGGCACGAACCTGTGGGGTGCGCTCACCGTCATCGAGCGGATGCGACGGGGCGGCGAGAGCGGGAGCGTGGTGACGCTGCTGTGCGACTCCGGCGACCGGTACACCGCGACGTACTACGACGACGAGTGGCTGGAGCTGCACGGTCTCGACATCGCCCCGTACGAGGCGGTGCTCGCGGCGTACGAGGAGACCGGGGTCTTCGAGGGCTAGCGCGCTCAGTCGGCGAGTGCCAGGGCGGCCATCGCCGCCGGCATCGCGGTCTCGCGGTCCGCGGGGACGAGGGCGACGCGGGTACGTCGTGCCAGCAGGTCGTCGACGTCGAGTGCGCCCTCGTGCCGGACGGCGAACTCGAGCTCGGCGCGTGTCACCGGGAGGTGAGGGGCGAGAGGGTCGAGCGCCGAGGGGTCGCCGGCGGTCTCGGCCACCACGGTGACGGCCTCGGTCCCGTACCGGGAGACCAGCCGCGCCGGAGCGTCGACCCGGGCCAGCGTCGGGGCGTCCGCAGCCCCCACGAGGGGCAGGTGCTTCGTCCGCGACGGACCGGCCGTCCGCCGTGCCGCGGCCCAGCCCTGTGTCGCGAGGGCGGCGTCGACGGCGTCCTCGGCCATCCGCCGGTACGTGGTGAGCTTGCCGCCGACGACGCTGACGAGCCCGTCGTCGGCCGTCAGGACCACGTGCCTGCGGGACAGGTCGGACGTCCGGTCGCCGCCTGTGTCGAGCAGTGGTCGGAGGCCGGAGAACGTCCCGACCACGTCGGTGCGTGCGAGGGGTCGCTGCAGCGCACGCGACATGGTGTCGAGGAGGAAGTCGATCTCGACCTCCGTGGCTGTGGGGACGTCCGGGATCGGGTCGCGGACCTCCTCGTCGGTGAGACCGACGTAGACGCGGTCGTCACCGGTGGGCAGCGCGAAGACGAACCGCGTCCGCTGCCCGGGGACGGGCACCGTGAGCGCGGACGACAGACCGCCGAAGGTCGCGGCACGGAGGACGAGGTGGGTGCCACGGCTGGGGCGCATTGTGATGCCGCCCGCGAGGCTGCCGGCCCAGACACCGGTCGCGTTCACGACCGCGCGTGCGTCCACGGCGAGCTCTTCGCCGCTGCGCTGGTCCCGCAGCACGGCGCCGCTGCCCGACAGCTCCACGGCGGCGGTGCGGGTGAGCACGCGCGCGCCGAGCGCAGCAGCGGTCCGCGCGATGCCGACGACGAGTCGTGCGTCGTCGACGACCTGGCCGTCCCAGAAGACGTAACCGCCGCGCAGTCCGTCGGCCTGGATCGTCGGTGCGAAGCGCCGGACCTCGCGTGCGTCGATGCGGCGCGAACGCGGGAGGGTGCGGCCCGAGGTGCCGGCGGCACGCCGCAGCACGTCGCCCGCGAGGTAGCCGGTGCGCACCATCGCCGCGGTGACGGCGTCGACCGAGCCGAGCAGCGGGAAGACGTTCGGCAGGGCGCGGACCAGGTGGGGTGCCGTGCGCTCGATGAGGACGCCGCGCTCGACGGCGCTCTCGTACGCGACCCCGATGTCACCTGTCCCGAGGTAGCGCAGGCCGCCGTGCACCAGCTTGGAGCTCCAGCGGCTGGTCCCGAAGGCGAGGTCGTGCTTCTCGACGAGGACCACCGACAGACCTCGGGAGACCGCATCGAGGGCGACTCCTGCACCGGTGACGCCACCGCCGACGACGAGGAGGTCGACCGGCTCGTGCCGTGAGGCGAGCTCGGCGATCTCGCGGGCGCGCCTGGCCCCGTTGAGGGAGCTGGACGCGGGGAGTGGGGTCATGCGAGGGCGTCCTCGGGACGGGGGGCGAGGTACTGGTCGAGCGCGTCGGCGAGCTGGGCGTCGAGGGCCGTGAGCTCGGGGCCGGCCCCGGTCCTCGAGCCGACGACGGCGGGTGCTGTGACGACGAAGGACCACGCGAGAAGGAGGACCGTACGGGCCTGCAGGACCGGGTCGAGGACGCGTACGGAGCCGTCGTCGTGACCCGAGCGCATGCCTTCCTCGAGGATGCTGAGCATGTGGGCGGGAGTACGGCCGAGGCGCTGGAACACGTACGGGACGAGGAGCTCGGGGTCGGACTCCACGATCGCGCGGTGGAGCGGGTGGGCGCGGATCGTGGCGATCGTCCGGACGACCCCGGCGACAAGCCGTTCGCGCGCGGTCGGCAGGTCCTGGGGGACCGACTCGGTCACCACACGCGCCCACTCACGGGTGATCAGTGCGGCCACGACGGCGCGGACGTTCTCCCAGCGCCGGTAGAGGGTGCCGCGCGCGACGCCGGCGCGGACGGCCAGCTCGGCCATGGTGAGGCGGGCGACGCCGACCTCGAGGACCGCGTGCGCCGCGGCATCGAGGATGCGGTCCTCGGGGATCGCCTTGCCCGAAACAGCCGGCTGGGACCGGGCGTGCTCAAGCTTCGACCGAGTATTTAGACGTTCTGGCATGATGTGTTCAACGTAGCACCGCCGTACGAGCGGGACGCCTCGAGATCGGAGCACGCGTATGTCGGAGCTGGACCTGCCCGTCGTGGAGTTCGCCCCCGACCGCTGGGGCAACCCGGCCTCCGCGACCGGCTTGCCCGACAGCCTGCAGGCGACGCTCGACACGCTGGGCATCCGTCCGCTCGGACCGCCGGTGGCGCCCGACGACGCCGTGCTCGACCCTCCGGCGGTGCCCGCCCCGGTGCGCGAGTCGCTGGCCGGGGTCGTCGGCAGCGGGCACGTGAGCGACGAGGCGATCGACCGGCTCCGCCACACCCGCGGCTGGTCGACGCCCGACATCATCAAGATGCGTGCCGGAGACACGTCCGACGCGCCCGACCTCGTCGTACGGCCCGCTGACCACGACGAGGTCGTCGAGGTGCTGCGGGTCTGCGCCGAGGCCGCTGTCGCGGTGGTGCCGTACTCCGGCGGCACCTCGGTCGTCGGCGGCCTCGCCCCCGACCGTACGGGCTTCGACGGCGTCGTCGCTCTCGATCTCGGGCGCCTCGACGGTCTCGTGTCCGTGGACCCCGTGTCGCGCACGGCGACGTTGCTTCCGGGGACACGCGGACCGCGCGCGGAGGAGCTGCTGCAGGCGGAGGGCTTCACCCTCGGCCACTTCCCGCAGTCGTACGAGGGCGCCTCGATCGGCGGGTACGCGGCCGCGCGGTCTGCCGGGCAGTCCTCGGCGGGGTACGGGCGCTTCGACGAGATGGTCGTCGGCCTCGTCGTGGCCACGCCGCGCGGCACGCTCGAGCTCGGGACGGCGCCGAGGTCGGCTGCGGGCCCGGACCTGCGTCAGCTCGTGCTCGGGTCCGAGGGCACCCTCGGTGTGATCACGTCCGTGACCGTGCGCGTGCGGCCGGTGCCGACCGTGCGCGTGTACGAGGCGTGGCAGTTCCCGTCGTTCGAGGCCGGGGCGACGGCGCTGCGCCGGCTCGCGCAGGACGGACCGCTGCCGACGGTGCTGCGCCTGTCCGACGAGGTCGAGACGGCGCTCAACCTCGCGGACCCGGCGTCGGCGGGCGCCGGTTCGGCGGGATGCCTCGCGATCACCGGGTACGAGGGTGCCTCCGCCGAGGTGGACGCCCGCCGCGCCGCCGCCTCCGCGGTGCTCGAGGACTGTGGAGGCGTCGCGCTGGGCGAGGAACCGGGGGAGAAGTGGCGCAGCGGCCGCTTCCACGGCCCGTACCTGCGTGACCCGCTGCTCGACGCCGGCGCGTTCGTCGAGACCCTCGAGACCGTGACCTTCTGGTCGAATCTGCCGCGTCTCAAGCAGGCCGTCACGGAGGCGGTCCAGGCTGCGCTCCTCGCGCACGACCTGCCGTCGCTGGTGATGTGCCACATCTCGCACGTGTACGAGACGGGGGCGTCGCTCTACTTCACGGTGGCGTGCGCGCAGTCGGAGGACGCGCTCGCCCGCTGGGGGAGCGCGAAGGCCGCCGCGAACGCCGCCATCCGTGGCGCCGGTGCCTCCATCTCCCACCACCACGGTGTCGGGCGCGACCACCGCGAGACCTACGCGGAGGAGATCGGGCCGCTCGGTGTCGACCTGGTGCGCGCCGTCAAGTCGACCCTCGATCCCGCGGGCATCCTCAACCCCGGCGTCCTGGTGACCCGATGAGCGGGCGTGCGTTCACCGCGCTGGTGAACCCGATCTCCGGCCGCCGCGCGGCCGAGCGTGCTTGGGAGCCGGTCGCCGAGCTCCTGCGGGAGGCGGGAGCAGACGTCGACACGGTCGTGACGCGGAGCGCCCGGCACGCGGGGGAGGCATCGACCCTCGCGGCGCGGGAGGGCCGCATCGTCGTCGCCGTCGGGGGCGACGGCATGGTCCGGGACGTGGCCGGCGGTGTCGTCGGCGAGGGGACGATGGCGATCGTGCCCGGCGGGCGCGGCAACGACTTCGCCCACCGGCTCGGCGTGCCGGACGACACCGAGGGCCTCGCCTCGATGCTGCTGACGGGCCGCGTCTGGGACATCGACGTCCTCGAGGCCGGCGGGGTCGTCGTGCCCGGCAACCTGTACGTCGGGGTGGACTCGCGCGCGACGCGCATCATCAACCGCCTGCGCCGGGTCCCCGCGATCGTGGCCTACCGGGCGGGCGGTCCGCTCGCGATGCTCACCTGGCGTCCGCCGTCGTTCACGATCACCCTCGACGACGGCACGCGGGTGGTCCGCGCGCACAGCGTGGTCGCGGCGAACTCGGGCTGGTACGGGCACGGGCTCAAGATCGTCCCGTCCGCCGAGGTGGACGACGGACTGATCGACGTGATGGTCGTGAGCACCGACGGACTCGGGCGACGCCACATGGCGGCGTACATGAACGAGGCGAAGACCGGCCGCCACGTGGAGCGCGCCGCGGTCGAGGTGCTGCGGACGACGTCGCTCACCCTCAGTGCCGATGCGCCGGTGCCGCTGTGCATGGACGGCGACGAGATCGGCACGCTGCCGGTCACCGTACGGCTGCGTGCCGGTGCCCTGCGGGTGGTCGTCCCGGCGTGACGGCGCGAGTGGTGCGGCAGCCGCGCCCGCTCAGCGAAGGTGCGCGTCGAAGAACGCGCCGATCCGCTCCCACGCCTGCGAGGCCGCCTTGGAGTCCGGTCCGATGCCGGTGACCCGCAGCACCGGCTGAATCGCGCGCGGTCCGCCCTCGGACTCGTTGAGGAACCCGTGTCCCGCACCCTCGTACACGGTCACCTGGTGCTCGATCCCGGCCGCCGTCAGCGCGGTCTCGAGCTGGGCCGGGCCGTCACGGACGACGCGGTCCTTGCTGCCGTACGACGCCACGACCGGGCACGAGGCGGCGACGACGTCGTCGAGGTCCTTGGGAATGAGGCCGTAGTTCACCCCGGCCGCGTCGTAACCGCCACGGCCCGCCACGAGGAGCGCGAAGCCGCCGCCGAGGCAGAAGCCGATCACCCCGACCTTGTCGGTCGTCTCGGCGCGGGCCACGAGCCACTGCCGGGCCGCGTCGATGTCGGAGAACGCGCGCCCCTTGCCGCTGAGGAAGGAGCGGTAGGTCGCGACGAGACACCGCCGCGCGCCGCCGTCGCTGTAGAGGTCGACCGCGAGCGTCGCGTAACCCATCTCGGCCAGCCGGTCGGCGTGGCGGCGCATGTTGTCGTCCAGCCCGAACGCCTCGTGGACGAGCACCACGCCGGGCCACGGGCCGGGGGTGGAGGGTTCGGCGAGGTAGCCGCGCAGGCGCGGTGAGGTGTCGGGGACGTCGGTGCTGCTCAGGTCGACCTCAGGCATGGCCGACAGGCTACGGCGACACAGGGTCTGGGTCGAGAGGTCGGCGCGACCACGCCCGTACGGTGAACGGTGGCTCGAGGTGGCATACGTTGGCGTCATGTCTTCCTCCGCCATCGACATCGGTCGCCCCCTCTCGGGCGACGTCATCGACCTCATCCTCGACGACCACCGGCGCTTCGAGGACCTCCTGCGCCAGCTGCGCGACGCCCACGCCGACCGAGACGCCGTACGCCGGGCGTTCGCCACGCTGCACGTCGCCCACGCCGAGGCCGAGGAGAAGGAGGTCTATCCGACGCTGCGTCGGCGCGACGCGATCGACGCGCACGAGGAGGAGCACGGCGAGGAGGAGCACGCCGAGGGCAACCAGGCGCTGCTGGCCGTGCTGGAGCTGAAGGGGACGGACACCCAGGCCTTCGACGACGCCGTCGAGGAGCTGGCCCGGGTGGTGAACCACCACCTGACCGAGGAGGAGCTGACCATCCTCAACCCTGCTCGCGACGGTGTGGCCGAGCGGACCCGGCAGTCGCTGGGCGAGGCGTTCGCGCGAGAGCGCAACGCACAGGTCGACGCCGACTGCGGCCGCCTCGAGAACGTCCGGGCGATCGTCGCGCGCGACAAGAAGAAGGGTCTCCTCGACGACGAGGGGTGATCCGCCCCCGCTCCCGGTCAGGCGCCGAGCGCCAGTCCGACGGCGATGCCGATCGCGTAGACGAGCTCCGCGATGCCGGTGTCACGGAGCGTCGGGAGCAGCCCGAGGCCGCGCGCGCCGCGTGCCACCGGCGTCGCTGCCCGCAGCGCCCACGGGAACGCGAGCAGACCCAGCAGCGCGCCCGGCGTGTACGACGCGAGCCACCAGACGGTGACCAGCGCGACGACCAGCAGGGCGATGAAGAAGGTCCGTGAGCCACGCTCGCCGAGCACCACGGCGAGCGTCCGCTTGCCGCTGACGGTGTCGGTGGGGATGTCGCGGATGTTGTTGGCGACGAGGATCGCGCATGCGAGCGCGCCGATGCCGATCGACGCCGCGAGGCTCGGGCCCGTGAACTCCCCGACCTGGACGTACGTCGTGCCGAGGACGGCGACCAGCCCGAAGAACACGAAGACGCTGACCTCGCCGAGTGCGCGGTAGCCGTACGGGCGCGCCCCGCCGGTGTAGAACCACGCGGCTCCGATCGCAGCGACCCCGACGAGAACCAGCCACCAGCCCGACGTCGCGGCGAGTGCCAGCCCCAGCGCGCCGCCGACTCCGAAGCAGGCGAAGGCCGCGCGCTTGACGGCGCCCGCGCTCGCCGCACCCGAGCCCACCAGACGCATCGGGCCGACCCGGTCGTCGTCGGTGCCCTTGACGCCGTCGGAGTAGTCGTTGGCGTAGTTGACGCCGATCTGGAGCGCGAGCGAGAGCAGGAGGCAGACGACCGCCTTCCACCAGACCTCGCCGTCGGCGTAGAGCGCCGCGCCGGTGCCGGCGACGACGGGGGCCACCGCGGCCGGGAGCGTACGGGGCCGAGCGCCTGCGATCCACTGCGATGCTGTTGCCACGACCGTCAATCCTCGCACTCCCCCGCTCGCACGCCGACGGCGGACCGTGCGTGCACGTCGTTCCGTGGCTGTCGGGTCACCCTTCAGGCCGCCCGCTAGCGTGGAGAGCGTGGCAGACGACGAGTCCGGCGGCACGCTGCGGCCGGTGAGCGGGACACCGCGAGAGGTCGAGACCGCGCTGCGTGGCTGGCTCTGCGCCGAGTCAGAACCGGAGCCGGAGCCGCTGATCATCCGCACCTCCGGCTCGACCGGCAACCCCAAGGACGTGCTGCTCTCGCGCCGCGCCGTCTCCGCCTCCGCGCACGCGACGCACGCACGGCTCGGGGGTCCGGGCCAGTGGTTGCTCGACCTGCCGCCGCAGTACGTCGCCGGTGTCCAGGTGATCGCCCGCTCGGTCCTCGCGGGCGAGCGGCCCGTCGTCGCGGCCGAGCACGCGACCCTCCAGGACGCGATCGCCGCGATGGACGGCCGTCGCCGGTACGCCTCGCTCGTCCCGACCCAGCTGCACCGCCTCGCCGAAGCCGGGCGCCTCGACGTGCTGGCGTCGCTCGACGCCGTGCTGGTCGGTGGTGCGGCGCTCGACCCCGGCCTGCGCGCCCGCGCGGACGAGGCCGGGGTGCGTGTCGTGCGGACGTACGGGATGAGCGAGACCGCAGGTGGGTGCGTCTACGACGGTGTCCCGCTCGACGGCGTCGCGCTGCGGATCGACGTCGACGGCAGGGTGTGGCTCGCGGGGCCGGTGCTCTTCGACGGGTACGACGGCGACCCGTCCGCCACTGCGGAGGTCCTGCACGACGGCTGGCTCCGTACGTCGGACCTGGGCGAGCTGGATGCCGACGGGCGGCTCCGCGTCCTCGGACGCACCGACGACGTCGTGATCTCCGGAGGCGTCAACATCGCCCTTCCCCGCGTCTCCGAGGCGTTGCGGCGCGTCGACGGGGTCGCCGACGCCGTGGCCGTCGGTGTCCCCGATCCCGAGTGGGGGCGCCGGGTGGTCGCCGTCGTCGTCGGCGACGTCCCTCTGGAGGCCCTGCGCGACGGCGTCGAGGCGGCCGGTCTTCCCCGTACGTGGGCGCCGCGCCGCGCCCTCTGCGTCGACGCCCTCCCGCTGCTCGGGCACGGCAAGGTCGACCGGCAGGCCGTGCAAGCGCTCGCCGCCGATGCCTGAGCACCCCTAGCCTGGGCGGATGGTCCGACGTCGCACCGCTGAGCAGCGTGAGGCCGGGCGCGCGGCACGCAAGGTGCTGCCCCGACGACAGCACGGCGAGATCTCGTCGTACGACCGTGATCCTGTGGCCCTGCTCGACACCCAGAACGCCCAGCGCATCCCCGACCTCGTTCCGGTGCGGTGGGGGCGGATGCTGGAGTCGCCGTTCGCGTTCTTCCGTGGCAGCGCCGCGGTGATGGCCGCCGATCTCGCCGCCGGGCCGTCGACCGGGACACAGGTGGTGGCGTGCGGTGACGCGCACCTGGCGAACTTCGGCCTCTACGCCTCGCCCGAGCGGCGGATCGTGTTCGACCTGAACGACTTCGACGAGGCCGGCAACGCGCCGTGGGAGTGGGACCTCAAGCGCCTCGCTGCGAGCGTGGTGGTCGCGGGGCGGGACCGGGGGTTCGATGCCACGGTCGTGCGGCAGGCGGCGACCGCGGTGGCGGCGGAGTACCGCGGTCGCCTCGCCGAGCTGCTGGCGCTGTCCGCGCTCGACCGCTACTACGCGTCGATCGACTCGGCGTGGCTGGAGGAGCACGTGGCGGACGGAGGTCGCGGTCTGCTGCACAAGACGCTGAAGAAGGCACGCCGCCGGACGTCCGAGCACGTGCTCTCGTCGCTCACGACGACCGACGAGGGCGGCCGGACGCGGATCATGGACGACCCGCCGCTCGTCCGCCACCCGCCTGCCGCGGCCGTCGCTCTCGCCGAGAAGGTGCTGGCGGACTACACGAAGGTGCTGCGGTCCGATGTCGCGATGCTCGTCGGGCAGTTCACCCTCGTCGACGTGGCGATGCGGGTCGTGGGAGTGGGCAGCGTCGGCACGCAGGCGTACGTCGCGCTGCTCGAAGGCCCCGGCGGCCCGCCGCTGTTCCTGCAGGTCAAGGAGGCGTCGCCCTCGGTGCTCTCCACGTACGGGAAGGTGCGGGCGGAGCCGCCCGCCGGCACCCATCTGCCGGCCGGTGCCGGGGAGGGCGCGAGGGTGGTGTCGGCCCAGCGCATCCTCCAGGCGGTCTCCGACCCGTTCCTCGGCTGGTTCGCCGGACCGCGGCAGTCCTTCTACGTCCGACAGCTGCGGGACATGAAGGGATCGGTCGACGTCGCCGCGCTCGCTCCCGACCAGCTCGCCAACTACGGGAGGCTGTGTGCCTCGCAGCTGGCGCGCGCGCACGCGCAGAGCCCGACGGCGGCGTTCGTCGCCGGCTACCTCGGCAGCTCCGAGTCGTTCGACGACGCGGTCGCCCGGTGGGCCGTCGCGTACGCCGACCAGGTCGAGCGCGACCACGCGGCGCTGGCGGCGGCGGCCGCCGCGGGGCGCATCCCGGTCGAGCGAGGGGTCTGAGGCGCGATTACCGTGGCCGTCGTGAGCGACCCCGACCTGACCTGGATCCCGTACACGACACCGATGCGGACCCGATTCCGGGGGATCACCGTTCGCGAGGGCCTCCTGCTCCGCGGTCCGGCGGGGTGGGCGGAGTTCAGCCCGTTCTGGGACTACGACGCCCGTGAGTCACGCCCCTGGTACGACGCCGCCGTCGCGGGCGCGTCGTCGGCCTGGCCGAGCCCTGTACGCGACGTGGTGGCGGTGAACTGCACCGTGCCCGCCGTCGACCCCGAGACGGCCGCCCGGATCGCGGGCGCCGGCCACGGCTGCCGCACGGCGAAGGTGAAGGTCGCCGAGCCGGGGCAGACGCTCGCCGACGACGAGGCCCGGGTCGCGGCGGTGCGTGACGCCCTTGGGCCCGGAGGCAAGGTCCGCGTCGACGCGAACGGCGGGTGGTCGGTGCGCGACGCGCTCGCCGCGCTGGACGTCCTCGACCGTGCCGCCGGGGGCCTCGAGTACGTCGAGCAGCCGTGCCGGACGGTCGAGGAGCTCGCCGAGGTCCGTCGTGGGTCGCGTGTCCCGGTCGCCGCGGACGAGTCGATCCGGCACGCCGAGGACCCCTACCGCGTCGCCGCGCTCGAGGCCGCCGACATCGCCGTCCTCAAGGTGCAGCCGCTCGGCGGTGTCGCGGCGTGCCTCAAGATCGCCGAGCGCATCGGCCTGCCCGTCGTCGTGTCGAGTGCGTTGGAGTCGTCGATCGGCATCGCGGCCGGTGTCGCGCTCGCCGCGGCGCTGCCCGAGCTGCCGTACGCGTGCGGGCTGGGCACCGTGACGCTGCTGGAGCAGGACGTCGTTGCGGACCCGCTCGTGCCGCGCGGTGGGGTGCTGCCCGTGGTCCGGCCCGAGCCGTCGCCGGCGTTCCTCGCCCAGGAACCACCGCCGGACCTCTCCGTACGGTGGTCCTCACGGCTCTCCGAGGTCCGGGCGGTGGCCTCGTGAACCCCTCGACGGCGCTCGGACGGGTCCTCGTCGACGAGCTCGCCCGCAGCGGGGTGCGCGACGTGGTGCTGTCACCGGGCTCTCGCTCGGCGGCGCTGGCGCTGGCGCTGCACGCGGCCGACGCGCGCGGCGACCTGCGGCTGCACGTGCGCATCGACGAGCGCAGCGCCGGTTTCCTGGCGCTCGGGCTCGCGAAGGGGTCGCACCGGCCCGTCGTGGTAGTGACCACCTCGGGCACCGCCGCCGCCAACCTGCATCCCGCCGTGCTCGAGGCGTCGCACGCGCGTCTGCCGCTGATCGCGCTCACGGCCGACCGGCCCTCGGAGCTGCGGGGCACCGAGGCGAACCAGACCACTGACCAGGTGAAGCTGTTCGGCAACGCGGTCCGGGCGTACGTCGAGGTTGCGGCCTCCGACGTCGTCCCCGACTCGGGGGCGGCGTGGCGCGCAGCGGTCGCGCGTGTCGTCGCTGCGGCCCTCGGGCGTACGGGGGAGGGGCCGATGGCCCGTCCGGAGGGTGGACCCGTGCAGCTCAACGTGGCGTTCCGCGAGCCGCTGGTGCCGGACGCCGACGCGGTGTCCGCTCCGCTGCCCGACGTGCTCGCCGGCCGTGCGGGCGGCGCTCCGTGGCGTGCGCCCGTGTCGGAGTCGCCGCCGCTCCCGGTGCTGCTCGCGCTCGGACCGCGCACCGTCGTGGTCGCCGGCGACGACTCCGGGCCGGCGGCGCGCCTCCTGGCCGAGGAGGCAGGCTGGCCCCTTCTCGCGGAGCCGTCGTCCGGAGCCCGCAACGGGACGCACCCGATCGCGACGTACCGGCTGCTCCTGGGCCTGCCGGAGCTGGCGGACCGGATCGAGCGGGTCGTCGTGTTCGGCCATCCCACGCTGTCGCGGCCGGTGTCGCGGTTGCTGTCGCGCGACGACGTGGAGGTGCTCGCGGTCGGAGTGCCGCCGTACACCGATCCGGGGAACCGTCTCGCGGCCGCGTACCCGGCGGTCCGGGTCGAGGGGTCCGACGACCCGGCATGGCTCGAGGAGTGGCGGCGTGCCGACGCGGCGACCCTCGCGGCCGTCGAGGCGCGGGTCCTGGACCGGTCGCCGCTCAACCCCTGGCAGGTGGCGCGGGCGGTGTCGCGTGCGGTGGGGCCGCGGGGCCTGCTCGTCGTCGGGTCCTCCAACCCGGTGCGCGACCTGGACCTGATGGCGGTTCCGTACCCGGTCGGCGAGCGCCGCATGGTGATGGCCAACCGCGGCCTCGCCGGGATCGACGGCGTGGTCTCGACGGCGATCGGCGCTGCTCTCGCACGTCCGCGGTCGTCGGCCGTCGCATACCTGGGCGACCTCACGTTCCTCCACGACAGCAACGGCCTCGTCATCGGGCCCGGAGAGCCGCGACCGGACCTGACGTTCGTCGTCGCGTCCGACGACGGCGGCAGCATCTTCTCGACGCTCGAGCAGGGCGGCACCCCGTACGCGGAGGCGTTCGAGCGGGTGTTCGCGACACCGACGCGTGTCGACCTGGGGCTGCTCTGTGCGGCGACGGGAGTCGCGCACGTCGCCGTCGACACCCTGGACGCGCTGGACGAGGCGCTCGCCGCGACGCCGAACGGCCTCCGCGTGGTCGAGGCGCGGATCGGTCGGGCGGACCGGCGCGAGATCGACCTCGAGATCCGGTCGGCTGCACGGTTGCATTAAGACATCGGCGATGTAACATGACCCGAGTCACGTCCTGTGAGACTCGGAGGAGCCCATGTCCCTCGCCGCGATCGACTTCCGCGACCAGCACGGTCGCGACGCCGGCACCCTCGACGACATCACCGCACGACTGCTCGACTCGTCGGCCGCGCTGTCGTACGACCCGAACGTCGAGGTGCGGTGGGACGAGCCGATCCCCGCGGACCACTACGGGCTGAACCCGGAGTGGAGCACGCTCTACGGCACCCGTCTGTGGGACGAGATGAGCGAGGAGCAGCGCGTCCTGCTCACCCGCCACGAGGTCGGCTCGATCATGCAGACGGGCATCTGGTTCGAGATGATGCTGCAGCAGCTCATCCTGCGTGACCAGTACGCCAAGAACCCGGCCGGCAGCGAGTTCCGGTTCGCACTCACCGAGATCGCCGACGAGTGCCGGCACTCCCTGATGTTCGCGCGGACCTGCGAGGTCCTCGACATCCCGCAGTACCTCCCGCCGCGCGCCACCGTCGAGCTCGCGCGCGTCCTCAAGACGACCGCCCGCGCCGAGCAGGCGTACGGGCCGATCCTCATCGCCGAGGAGATCCTCGACGTGATGCAGCGCGACTGGATGCGCGGCGAGAACGTCGTCCACATCGTCCGCAGCACCAGCAAGATCCACGTGGTCGAGGAGTCGCGGCACATGAAGTTCGCGCGTGCCGAGATCAGGCACAGCCTCAAGAGCGCCGGCCGGTTCCGCCGCGAGGTGTCCGCGCACCTGTTCGCAGGCGCGGCGTACATCATCGCGCGCGCGATGGTCAGCCCCGAGGTGTACGCCAACGTCGGGCTCGACAAGCAGCGGGCCGTCGACGAGGCCAGGAACAACCAGCACCGCAAGGCGATGATGCGCCTGTCCTGCGTCCACCTCATGGACTTCCTCGCCGACTGCGGTCTGCTCACCCGTCGCGTGATGCCGGTCTACCAGTCCGTCGACATGATCTGAGGGACGTCGCCCCATGGCCTACGCCGTCACGCAGAGCTGCTGCAACGACGCCACCTGCATCTCGGTCTGCCCCGTCAACTGCATCCACCCGACACCGGAGGAACGCGAGGCCGGACCGGTGGAGATGGTCTTCATCGACCCGGACACGTGCATCGACTGCGGCGCCTGCGCCGACGCGTGCCCGACCGGCGCGATCGTGCCGGTCGACCTCCTACGCGGCCCCGACACCGTCTTCGCCGACCTCAACCGCGAGTACTACGAGGTGCACCCGGAGTCGGTCACGTGGGACGCGCTGACGTTCCCGACCACCGTGCCTCAGGGGTTCGGTGACCTGCGTGTCGCCGTCGTCGGCACAGGCCCGTCGGCGGTGTACGCGGCCCGGGCGCTGCTGACGAGCTCGCCGGCGCACGTGACGATGATCGACCGGCTCCCCGTCGCCGGAGGGCTGCTCCGGTCCGGAGTCGCGCCCGACCATCCGGACACGAAGCGCCTCGAGGACGCGTTCGCCTGGACGTACGACCACCTGCGGGTCTCGGTCCGGCTCAACCTCGAGGTCGGCCGGGACGTGACCCACGCCGAGCTGCTGGAGCACCACCACGCGGTCGTGTACGCCGTGGGCGCACCCGGCGACAGGGCGCTCGGGATCCCGGGCGAGGACCTGCCCGGCAGCATGGCGGCCGCCGATCTCGTCGCCTGGTACAACGCGCAGCCCGACCGTGAGCACGGCGACGTGACGCTGGCGTCGGAGCGCGTGGTGGTGATCGGCAACGGCAACGTCGCCCTCGACGTCGCGCGCGTGCTGCTCACCGACCCCGACGCGCTGGCCCGCACGGACATCGCCGACCACGCGCTGGCCACCCTGCGGCGCAGCCGGGTCCGCGAGGTCGTCGTCCTCGGGCGCCGCGGACCCGAGGACGCGGCGTACTCGCGCTCCGAGCTCGTCGGGATGCGCGCGATCCCTGGCGTCGATCTCGTCGTGGAGGACCACCCCCGTACGCGCGAGGTCGTGGAGGGCGCCGCCGTCGGGTCGAAGGCGGCGATGCTTCGCGACGTGCCGCGTACGACGGTCGACTGGGACGCGCCACCCGCGCCGGGTCGTCGGGTCGTGCTCGCGTTCTGGAGCGCGCCGGTGGCCCTCGAGGGCGACGGTGCGGTGTCGGGCGTCCGGGTCGCCGACACCGCCTCGGATGCGGGGGAGCGGACCCTTGCGGCGTCGATGGTCGTCCGGTCGATCGGTTACCGGGGCGCGCCGGTGCCTGGGCTGCCCTTCGACGCGGAGACCGCGACCGTCCCGAACCACCGGGGGCGCGTCGTCGACGCGACGGGCCGGCCGGTCCCCGGGACGTACGTGGTGGGGTGGATCAAGCGTGGTTCGCGCGGCGGCATCGGCGCCAACCGCTCCTGCGCGCAGGAGACGGTGGAGGCGCTGGTCGCGGACGCCTCGGCGGGCCTCCTCCCGGCGCCGACGCGCTCACCCCGCGACCTCGAGGTCCTGCTTCGCCGGCGTCGCAAGGACGTGGTCGACCTCCGGCGCATGCGGGCGATCGACCGCGCTGAGCGGCTCGGCGGCGTCGCGCAGGGGCGTCCCCGCCGCAAGCTCGCGACAGTCCCCGAGCTGCTCGGCGCCGCCCCCCGGCGGTGGCTCAGCCGGCGCTAGTTGACCTGGCGCTCCTTGCCCTCCCAGTACGGGGCGCGGAGCTTGAACTTCTGCAGCTTGCCGGTGGCCGTGCGTGCGAGCTCGTCACGGAACTCGACCCGCTTCGGACACTTGTAGCCCGCGAGGTGCTCGCGCGTGTGCGCGATGAGGTCGTCGGCCGACACCTCCCCGGCGTCGGGATCGACGACCACGAGGGCCGTCACGAGCTCGCCCCACTTCTCGTCGGGGACCCCGATCACGGCCACCTCGCGTACGGCCGGGTGGAGCATCAGCGCGTCCTCCACCTCGATGGACGTCACGTTCTCGCCGCCGGAGATGATGACGTCCTTCTTGCGGTCGGCGATCGTCAGGTGCCCGTCCTCGAGCGTGCCGCCGTCTCCGGTGTGGAACCAGCCGCCCGCCTGCGCGACATCGGTGGCCTCCGGATTGTCCCAGTACGCGTGCAGGTTGTGGTTGGACTGCGCCAGCACCTCGCCGGTGTCGTCGACCATGATCCGGACGCCCACCGCGGGCGCCCCTGCCCGGCCGAGCAGCCGGGCCTGCTCCAACGGCTCCAGGTCCTCCCACTCCTCGCGCATCCGGCTCATCGTCAGCAGCGGCGAGGTCTCGGTGAGGCCGTAGATCTGGATGAACTCCCACCCGAGCTCACCGCGCACGCGCTCGATCGTGCGGGTCGGCGGCGGCGCGCCGGCGACGATGATGCGGACACGGTCGCGGCCGGGGATCTCGCCGTCCCACGTCTTCGCGGCGTCGAGCACGGCGGCCACCACCGCCGGCGCCGCGCACATGAACGTGACCCCGTGCCGCTCGACCCGGCGCAGGATCTCGGCGCCGTCGATCTTGCGGATCACCACGTGCCGCGCACCCATCCCGGTGACCGCGTACGGCATCCCCCAGCCGTTCGCGTGGAACATCGGCAGCGTGTGCAGGTAGACGTCACGGTCGTCGACCGACGCCTGCCACCCGAAGATGCTCGCGTTGGTCCAGAGGTTGCGGTGGGTCAGCTGCACGCCCTTGGGCCGCGCCGTCGTCCCCGAGGTGTAGTTGATCGTCGCCGTGGCGTTCTCGTCCGGCTCCTCCCACGGCTCCGGGTCCCCGTGCGTCTCCCACATCGGCTCGTCGCTCTCCCCGATGACGAGCACGTGCTTCGCAGTCACCGTGTCGAGCAGGGACCGCACCTCCGGATCGACGATCAGCACCTCGGCGCCGCTGTGCTCGACGATGTACTTCACCTCGGCCGGCGCGAGCCGGAAGTTGATCGGCACCAGGACCCGCCCCCAGCCGGACACGCCGAAGAACGACGTCAGCAGCCGCGCGGAGTTCTGGGACACGACCGCGACCCGTCCGCCGTGCGGCACCCCGAGGTCGTCGAGGTAGGCCGCCTGCGAGCGCGCCCGACGTCCCAGCTCGGCGTACGTGATCTCGCCCCACGACGGAGCCGGCTGATCGGGCTCGTCGATGACGGCCACCCGGTCCGGGTAGACGGTGACGGCGCGGTCGAGGAAGTCGCGGACGGTCAACGGGAAGAACATCGAGCACCTCGTACGGGTCGGCGGCGGGCGCGGTCACGCGATGTGACCCTGATCACGTCCTATCACGCCGGTCCAGCCCTCTGAGGGCGCCGGTCAGCCGATGTCCGCGATGACGTCGCCCTCCTGGACGATCTCGCCCTCGCGGACGCGCAGCCGTACGGTGCCCGGGCCGCCGGCGTGCACCGGGATCTCCATCTTCATCGTCTCGAGCACCGCGACGACGTCACCGGTGTCGACGAGGTCGCCCTCCTTGGCGACCAGGCGCCAGACGTTCCCGACGATCTCGGCCCTAGCGGCGTGCATCGGTACCGCCCTCGTGGCCGAGGGTCGCCAGCGCGTCGATGAGCCGGTCACGGGTCTCCTCGGGAAGGATCACGTCGTCGATGACGCCGGCCTCGGCGGCCACGTAGGGGCGGGCGACGTTCTCGCGGTACTCCGCGGCCAGCTCGTCGCGCAGCGCCTCCGGGTCGTCGGCGTCGCGCAGCGCGCGCCGGTGCAGCAGGGCGACCGCGCCGCCCGGCCCCATGACGGCGATCTCCGCGCCGGACCATGCCCAGGAGTAGTCCGCGCCGAGCGAGCGCGAGCCCATGGCGATGTACGCGCCGCCGTAGGCCTTGCGGACCACCACGGTCAGCAGCGGCGACGTCGTCTCCACGTACGCCTTGAGCAGCTTGGCGCCGTGCGTGATGACGCCGCGGGACTCCTCGACCGTGCCGGGGAGGAATCCGGGGACGTCCACGAACGTCACCACGGGCAGCCCGAACCGGCCGCAGAACTCGATGAAGCGGGCGGCCTTGACCGACGACTTGGCATCGAGCACGCCACCGCGTGAGGCCGGCTGGTTGGCGAGCACGCCGACGGGACGGCCGTCGAGGTGCCCGAAGAGGGTGAGCACGCTGGGCGCGTGGGCGGGCATCAGCTCCAGGCGCGGGCCGGCGTCGAGCACGCCGTCGATGACCTCGCGCATGTCGAACACGACGCTCGCCCGGTCCGGGACCACGTACGGCAGGCGCTCGGCGGCCACCGGGCTCGGGCGGCGCGGGGCGACGACGGGCATGGGGCCGTCGGCGCGCGAGGGCAGGTACGACAGCAGCAGGCGCGTCGCATGGAACGCCTCCGACTCGTTGGTGACCTCGAGGTGGGCGACGCCGCTGACCTCGGTGTGCATCTGCGAGCCGCCGATGTCCTCGGACGTCGCGTCCTCGCCGGTCGTGGCCTTGACGATGTCCGGGCCCGTGAGGAACATCTGGCCCTGCTCCCGGACCATGATCGTCCAGTCCGTGAGGGCGGGCGAGTACGCCGCGGCGCCTGCGCACGGCCCGAGGATCAAGGAGATCTGCGGGACGCGTCGCTGGGCCTTGACGTTGAGGGCGAAGATCCCGCCGCACCCGTGGAGGGCGTGGATGCCGTCGTGGATGCGCGCGCCGCCGGAGTCGTTGATGTAGACGATCGGGTAGCCCTTGTCGATCGCGAACCGCTGCGCCTTCTGGACGGTCTCGGCGAACACGGCACCGATCGCCCCGGAGGCGACGGCTGCGTCGTGGCTCGCGATGACGACACCGCGGCCGTCGACCCGGCCCCAGCCGATGACGACGCCGGCGCCCTTGCCGTCGCTGTCGACGCGCATCGGGCTCATCTCGACGAACGACCCGGCGTCGACGAGCATCTCGGCGCGCTCGCGGGCGGTGTACTCGCGGCGTCCGCGCGGCTCGACGCGGCGGAACCGCTCCTGCCGACGACGAGCGAGGCGGGCGCGGTGGTCGGAGGTTGCGGTCTCCGTGTTGATCGTGGTCAACTCGGTCTCCTAAAACATGAGGGAAGCCTCAGGACTTCTCTAAAGATGAGGGGTACCTCATGTTCTTGTCAAGCCGGGGGTGGGCGCGTCGTCGGGCCGTGGAGCGACCAGCGCGTGAACCCGGCCACGGCTACGGTTGCCCAACGCAACGTGAAACCCCCCGAGAAGGCCCCTCCCCGCCCACCCGGCACAGCGACGGGCCCGATCGAGGCCGACAGCAGAGGACACGAACCTCATGGTCAGATCGGCAACATCACTTCCCTCCCCGGCAGGCACCCGCTCCCGACGGCCGCTCGCCGCCGCAGCGCTCTGCGGCATCGGCCTCGTCGCCGCAGCCCTGACCGCAGGCCCGGCGACCGCCGGACCCGCGGCAGCCGAGTCCACCGGCGCCGCATCGGGCTCGTCGCTCGCTGCCCCGACACCCGTCCCAGACGGCGTGCTCATGAGCTACGTCGTCAACAGCAAGGCGAACCCCGGCCAGACCCGTCTCGCCGAGCGTGCCGTCCGTGACGCCGGCGGTACGGTCGTCCAGTCGTGGCCGCAGATCGGCGTCGTCGTCGCTCACTCGACGTCCGCGGACTTCCGTGAGGACGTCGTCGACGTCGCCAAGGGCCACGCCGTGCAGTCCGTCGGCGCCACCCGTACGGCGGCCGTCAAGACGCCGGCCGACGCCGCACCGCCGGCCCGGTCGCTCACGCGAAGCACGGAGACCCGTTCGGCGTTCGAGATCCGGCAGGGCGTCTCCGCGACCGAGGTCGTCGAGGCCGACCCGCTCGAGGGTCAGCAGTGGGACATGACGCAGATCAAGGCCGACGTGGCCAGCGACGGCAGCCGCGACGTCACCGTCGGCGTCCTCGACAGCGGGATCGACGACACCCACCCCGACCTCGCACCCAACCTGGACGCGAAGAACTCGGTCGGCTGCACCGCCTACGGTGTTCCGGACACCCGCCGCGCCGCGTGGATCCCGACGACCAGCGACCACGGGACGCACGTCGCCGGCACGATCGCCGCGGCCAAGAACGGCGTCGGCATCGTCGGCGTCGCGCCCAACTCGCTGATGACCTCCATCAAGGTCGTCGACGACGACGGGTTCATCTACCCCGAGTACGCGGTCTGCGGGTTCGTGTGGGCGGCCGAGCACGGCGTCGACGTGACCAACAACAGCTACTACATCGACCCGTGGATGTTCTGGTGCAGCAACGACCCGGACCAGGCCGCTGCCAAGGAGGCCGTGCGTCGTGCCGTCTCGTACTCCGAGCGCAACGGCGTCGTGAGCGCCGCTGCCGCCGGCAACTCGAACTACGACCTCGCCAACAAGACCACCGACACGACGAGCCCGAACGACACGACGCCGGTCACGCGTCAGATCGACGAGGGCTGCGAGGACATCCCGGCCGAGCTGCCGGGTGTCGTGACGGTCGCCTCCACCGACCAGGCCCAGGCCAAGTCGACCTTCTCCAACTACGGTGACGGCGTCATCGACGTGGCGGCTCCCGGCAGCCGCATCCTGTCGACCGTCCTCAACGGAGGGTGGGGCCTGAAGTCGGGCACCTCGATGGCGTCGCCGCACGTCGCGGGCGTCCTGGCGCTCCTGAAGGCGTCGCACCCCGACGCGTCGCCGAGCGAGCTCGTGTCGCTGCTGCGTGCCCAGGCCGACGACCGGCCGTGCCCGACGGACGTGCGCTGCACCGGCACCCCGGCGTACAACGGCTTCTTCGGTGACGGGCTTGTCGACGCGCTCGACGCCACCGGGGGACGCTGACCCCAGAGGGCAACGGCGCGGCGCGGTCTCGTACGAGGCCGCGCCGCGTCGTACGTCCGGCGCAAATCGCGTTTGCACCGCGCGGCCGTACCTCCCACGACGAAACCTACGCATCGGTAGGGTTGGAGTCGTGAACGCCTCCGTGGAGATCCTCGAGCCGCGGCGGAGGCCTACGCAGGAGCGCAGCCAGAAGAAGTTCGACCTGATCCTGCAGACCTCCCGTGACCTGCTGCTGGAGTCCGGATTCGAGTCGTTCACGCTCGAGGAGGTCGCGAGCCGCGCCGGCATCCCGATCGGCACGATCTACCAGTTCTTCCAGAACAAGTACGTCGTGGTGTGCGAGCTGGACCGTCAGGACGTGGTCGAGGTGCGGGCGGAGCTCGCGCGTCTCGCCGCCGAGCTGCCGACCCTCGACTGGCTCCGGCTCCTGGACCAGCTCGTCGACCACATCGCCGCCCTCTGGGTCACCGACCCCTCGCGCCGCGCCGTGTGGCACGCGGTGCAGTCCACGCCCGCGACCCGCGCGACGGCCGCCGTCACCGAGCGCGAGCTCGCCGCGGACGTCTCCCACGTGCTCGCCCCGCTCACGCCGAAGACGCCCCGCGCGCGCCGCAAGATCATCGCCGAGGTCCTCGTCCACGTCGCGTACTCGATGCTCAACTTCTCGATCCGCGACGGCCAGGAGCACGCCGAGGCCGTCATCGAGCTCAAGCGTCTGCTCGGCTCGTACCTGCTGGCGGCCGAGCAGTCCGGCTGACCCCTCGCGAGCCACCGCGCGTGTGCTCGCGAGCCACTGTGCGTGCCCTCGCGAGCCACCGTGCGTGTGCTCGCGAGCCACCGTGCGTGTCTTCGCGAGCCACCGTGTGTGTCTTCGCGAGTCACTAGCTCGCGAGTGCGCAAAAAGTGGCTCGCCAGGCCGCGCACGGTGGCTCGCCAGTGCGCAGAAAGTGGCTCGCGGGTGCGCAGAAAGTGGCTCGCGAGGGGAGGGTCAGGCGGAGAGGGTGACGTACGCGACGGCGTAGTCGCCGTCGTGCGACAGCGAGACGTGCAGCCGTGAGGCGTCGAGGTGCTCCCGTACGGGGGAGTGCAGCACGATCGCCGGTCGGCCCCAGGCGTCCTTGACGAGCTCGATCGCCGCCAGCGCCTTGGACTCGTCGACGAGCGGAGGCTGCCCGTACAGCGACGCCGACCACGCCTTCACGACCGCCTCCTTGGCGGCCCACCGGGCGGCGAGGTGACGCGCACGGTCGGAGGAACCATCCGACGCGTCACCTCGCTCCCCGGGGGTGAACAGCGTCGCGAACCGGCTTCCCGGCTGCGCGAGCTGCTCAGCGAACGACGGGACGTGGACCAGGTCCACGCCCACACCGACCACGCTCATCGCGTGCCCGGCTCGCCGTCCCCGCTGCCCGGGGCGGACGATCCCTGGGCGTACGCGGCGCTCCCAACTCCCACCGCGTACGTCCCGTCCGCCCCGAGACGTGCCTGCGGGTCGAGGAGGATGGCTGCCTCCCGCTCCCGCACGCCGGAGTCGCCGAGACGGCGTCCGACAGGTCGCTGGTACGGGGCGGGGCCGCCGTACATCGCGTGCACGAGCCGCAGCCGACCCGAGATCTCACGGGCGCGTGCGGCCCGCTCGTACTCGGCCCGCTCCTCGGCGCCCAGCGTCGCGAGGAACGCCGCCGGGTGAGCCAGCGCGACGAGCGCGGCCACGTGCCCGAACCCGAGGCTCGTCACCAGGCCCGCCCGGAGCGGTGCCGGCGCGGTGAGCGGCTCACGGAGCCACACGAGGTGCGGGTTCTCGTCGAGCACGTCGTCCACGCAGTCGAGGCTGCGGTTCGGCGGCAGCACCTGGCCGGCGAGGACCTGGCAGAGCCCGATCATCTGGAAGGCCGCGGCACCGCCCTTCGAGTGACCGGTGAGGGTCTTCTGGGAGACGACGAACAGCGGGTTGCCGTCGGACCGGCCGAGCGACGCGGCGATCCGCTCGTGCAGCTCGGACTCGTTCGGGTCGTTGGCCGCCGTGGACGTGTCGTGCTTGGAGACCACCGCCACGTCGTCGGCGCCGAGGCCGAGCGCCGCGAGCCCGCGAGCGAGCGGTGACTGGGCGCCACCGCGGGCTGCGGCGAGCGCACCCAGACCCGGAGCGGGGATCGACGTGTGGACGCCGTCCGCGAACGAGCCCGCGTACGCGACCACCCCGAGCACCGGCAGTCCCATCCGCACCGCGAGGTCACCGCGGGCGAGCAGCAGCGTGCCACCGCCCTGGGACTCCACGAACCCACCGCGTCGCCGGTCGTTGGCCCGGCTCACGAACCGCGGGTCGATGCCCTTGGCGAGCATCGCCGCCGAGTCGGCCGTCGCGGACATGTCGGCGAACCCGACGATGCCCTCGGTCGACAGGTCGTCGAAGCCGCCGGCGACGACGAAGTCCGCCTTGCCGAGACGGATCTTGTCGGCGCCCTCCTCGACCGAGACCGCGCTCGTGGCGCAGGCCGCGACCGGGTGGATCATCGCGCCGTAGCCACCGACGTACGACTGCATGACGTGCGCCGCGATGACGTTCGGCAGGGCCTCCTGCAGGATGTCGTTCTGCTTCGCCTCGCCCAGCAGCGTGTCGACGTAGAGCGAGCGCATCGACGTCATGCCGCCCATGCCGGTGCCCTGCGTGCTGGCGACCGCGGCCGGGTGGACCCACCGCATGAGCTCGGCCGGGCTGAACCCGGACGAGAGGAACGCGTCCACGGTGCAGAGCAGGTTCCAGACGGCGACGCGGTCCAGCGACTCCAGCATCTCCGCCGGCACTCCCCAGACGGCGGGGTCGAACCCGGTCGGGATCTGACCGCCGATGGTCCGGGTCAGCGCCAGACGCCGCGGGACGCGGATCTCGGTGCCGGCCTTGCGGGTGACGGTCCAGTCGCCGTCCGCGCCCGGTGCGATGACCGTACGGTCGGGGTCGGCGTCGTACATGGCTCGAGCGGCGGCCTCGTTGCCGACGGTGAACGTGAGGTCGTCGTCGAGGTACGCGCGCGCCAGCAGCGGGGTGCTGGTGTCGACCAGCGCACCGTCGTCCCCGTAGCGACGGATGCCGCACCGCTCGACCACCGTGTCGTGGTAGCGCTCGTGGAGCTCCGCCTCGGTGACGGGCTCGCCGGACGCGACGTCGTACCAGCCGCCGTTGTCGTCCCAGGCGACCAGC
>Ga0233363_1000263_pt1 | contig 24996 bp, 20 predicted proteins | sample ElkDunMinimDraft_18_FD_191534 | JGI IMG/M metagenome (GOLD analysis project Ga0233363, IMG submission 191534) | Fecal eukaryotic communites from dung pellets of Tule Elk in California, USA - Elk Dung C16 | ecosystem: Host-associated > Mammals > Digestive system > Large intestine > Fecal | place... | reverse complement strand
CGTGCGGCTCGTGCAGGGCGAGGCAGGGTCGGAGACCTCGTACGGCGACCCGCTGTCCGCCGCGCTCGACTGGTACGCCGGCGGGGCGGAGTGGATCCACCTGGTCGACCTCGACGCGGCGTTCGGGCGGGGCAGCAACGCCGTCCTGCTCGGCAAGGTCGCCGCCGACCTCGCGGCCAAGGGCGTCAAGGTCGAGCTGTCCGGCGGCATCCGGGACGACGAGTCGCTCGAGCGTGCGCTCGCGACGGGCGCCACCCGCGTCAACCTGGGGACGGCCGCGCTCGAGGACCCCGAGTGGACCGCCCGGGTGATCGCGTCGCACGGCGAGCAGATCGCCGTCGGGCTCGACGTGCGCGGCACGACGCTCGCGGCGCGCGGCTGGACGCAGGAGGGTGGCGACCTGTGGGAGGTCCTGGCCCGCCTCGACGAGGCCGGGTGCTCACGGTACGTCGTGACCGACGTCACCAAGGACGGCACGTTGCGCGGACCCAACCTCGACCTGCTGCGGGAGGTCTGCGCCAGGACGTCTGCGCCCGTCGTGGCGTCGGGCGGCGTGTCGAGCCTGGAGGACGTGCGAGCGCTGCGCACGCTCGTGCCGGTGGGCGTCGAGGGCGCGATCGTGGGCAAGGCGCTGTACGCGCGTGCGTTCACGCTGCCGCAGGCCCTGGACGTCGCCGGTCGCCCGTGAAAGGCCGCGAGCTGCCGCCGTCGTCGCCCTTCGCGGGGGACGACGGCTCGCCCGACCCGGACCTCACCGCGGTCCTGGCGCGCTACGCGGCCGGTGAGGTCCCGCTCACCGACGTCGTGGCGGCACTCGCGCCCACGCGCGTCCTCGTCCCCGTCCTCGCCGAGCTCGACGTCGCGGGCGTCGTGGAGCACGACGGCCACGCGCACACGGTGGACAAGGAGGCGTCGGCCGGCATCGTCGCCCTGCGCACGCCCGACGGGCGCACCGCGCTGCCCGTCTTCTCGGGCGTCGACGCCATGACGCGCTGGCGGCCGGACGCGCGCCCCGTCCCCACGGCCGTGCCCCGCGCCGCCCTGTCGGCGGTCGCCGAGGGCTGGGAGGTCCTCGTGCTGGACCCGGCAGGCCCGGTGACGGCCGCGCTGCCCCGCACGGCCGTGTACGCGCTCGCCCAGGGGCACGGCTGGCGACCCGCGGTGCACGACGGACGCGTCGACGACGACGTGCGCGCCGCGGTCGCCGCGGCGCTCGCCGACGTGCGCCTCGTCGTGGAGGCCGACGCGGTCCCCGGGACGCGGGCCGAGGTGGCGGTGCGGCTCGCCCTGCCGGCAGGTCTGGACCGTGCGGGCCTGGACCGGGTCCTGGCCCAGGTCAACGACGCGCTCGCGCACGACCCGGTCGTCGCGGCGCGCGTCGACTCCCTCGAGCTGCGGGTCCGTCCCGCCTGAGGCTCAGCGCCGGCGGACCGCCCACGCCAGGGCCCAGACGCATCCGACGATCGTGGCGGCGATCTGCCCCCCGAGGATCGCGCGGTTGACGTCGACGGTCGGGTGCCAGCGGGTGCCGTCGTCGTCGACCTCGAAGACGCCCAGCGGCCGCACGTGCGCGGCGAACCCGCCACCGCCTCCGTCGCTCGCGCCCTGCTCGTCGTTGCCCGCGCCGGACCCGGTCATGCCGGTGACCCGCGCGACGGGCACCACGAGGCGGCCGCCGCGCTCGTACGGCTCACCGAACACGCGGCGGACCGTGAACGTGTCGGACGCGGCCCGGGTCAGGCCGCTCGTGTCGAAGCTCCGCTCGGTCATGCGGTGGTTCCCCTGCCGGTCGGGCGCTCGCGGGTCACCCGCACGTGGGCGCGGGCGCGAACGCGGTGTCGTCCCCCAGCATGGCGCGCAGCGTGCTCACGGGGACCAGGAAGCTCATCCCGTCGGCGTTCTTCGCGTACACCACGCCGATCACGCGTCCCTGCGCGTCCAGCGCCGCCGAGCCGGAGCTTCCCGGCTCGACGGGTGCGTCCGTCACGAGGACCTCGCCGAGGTTCGCGTTCAGCGGGTCGGTGACGGCGCCCACGACTCGCCCGTCCGTCACGGTCAGCTGCCGTCCCAGCGGGTAGCCGACCACCGTCACGGCGTCACCCACCCGGGGGTCGGCCTCCGCCAGCACCGGCGCTGCGGGCAGGGCGTCGACCGTGCGGACCACGGCCAGGTCGGCCAGGCCCGCGGTGCTCGCAGCCTCCGCGGCGACGTCGCGGCCGTCGTACGTGCTCAGCTGCAGCTCGGCGGAGTCCGCGACGACGTGCCGGTTGGTGACGAGCGTGTGCTCGTCGAGCGCGAATCCGGATCCGGTCGACAGCCCGCCGCAGCCGATGTTGCGGATCCGTACCGCCATGCGCTGCGCGGCGTCGAAGCCGTCGGGCGACAGCTGGGTGCCGTCCGCGGCGGCAGCGGGGGCGGGAGCAGCCGTGGGGACGACGCTCGTGGGCACCGGCGGCGGAGGGTCCGGCAGGTAGGCGCACCCGGTGAGGACGGTCAGCAGGGCGGTGCCACCGGCGACCAGGACGGAGCGCGTCGCCCGCGAGCGACGGGTCATCGGGAGAGCTCGGTCTGCAGCTGGGCGTTGGCGTCCGTCGCAGCCCCGCAGACCCGTTCGACGTCCCCCCGGAAGCGGGCGATGTCCGCCGCGTCGTAGGAGGCCGCGTCCTCGAGGTACCCGATGAGCTTCTCCTGGCCGTCGATGCAGGTGGCCAGGGCGGTCGCCACGCGGCCCGCCGCCTGGGAGACGCGCTGCTGGTAGTCGGCCAGCTGCTGCTGGGCGGCCGTCGTGTCGCCGAGCTGCGCCTTCTCGTCGGCCAGCTCGGTGATGCGCGCGGTGGCGGCCGCGAGCTGGCCCCGGGTGGCGTCGAGCTCTCCGGTCGTCGCCTCCAGCTCGGCCGTGGTCTGCGCGAGGTCCTCGCCGTGCGTGCGGGCGAGCTCCTCCCACCCTGCTGCCGACTCCTGCCACGCCTGCGTCGTGGTCCACAGCCGCCACCCGAGGACGGCGGACGCCACGAGGACGGCGACCAGCAGGACGGCGAGCACCGGGACCGCGCGGCCGGAACGGCGCGGCGGGGCGGCGGCGGGGACCGGGGCGTCGGACGGCCCGACGGCGGGTGCGGTCCCTGCCCAGCCCGGGGGCAGGGGCGCCGTCGGGGCCGGCGTCGCGGGGGCCGGACGGGCGTGCCCCGGGTCGGGAAGGGGTCCGTGCGGTCCGGTCATCGCCCCAGGATAGGGCGGGAGCCACGGCCGGCCGGCGACCACCCGCAGGCCGCGGGCCCGCGGTGGTGCGCGACGCACGACCGGGGGAGACGACCTTCCCGGCATCCCGGGCGCCGGTGCCGGCGGCCCCAGGTCGAGGAGTGAGCATGGTGGACCGTGCGTTCCGCCTACTCCGACGTCCTGCGCCTGCCGGGCGTGCTGCGGCTCTTCCTCATCGCCCTCGTCGCGCGGCTCCCGCACGCGATGTCCGGCGTGGTCCTGACCCTGCACGTGGTCGGCGCTCTCGACGAGGGCTACGGGCGTGCCGGCATCGTCACCGCGTCGCTGACGGTCGGGCTGGCGGTCGGCGCGCCGTGGCGCGGCCGCCTCGTGGACCGTCTCGGGCTGCGCCGCGCGGTGCTGCCGTCGATCGTGGTCGAGTCCGCCGTGTGGCTCGTCGCACCGCACCTCGGGTACGGCGCACTGATCGCGGTGGCGTTCCTCGGCGGGCTGTTCCTCGTGCCCGTGTTCTCGGTGGTGCGGCAGTCGCTCTCGGTCCTCGTGCCGCCCGCGCAGCAGCAGGCCGCGTTCGCGCTGGACTCGGTCTGCACCGAGCTCACCTTCATGCTGGCCCCGGTCCTCGGGGTGCTGCTCGTGACGCAGGGGTCGAGCCTGGTCGGTCTCACGGTCGTCGGTGTCGCGACGGTCGGGGCCGGTGCGCTGCTGCTGTGGGCGAACCCGCCCACCCGGTCGGCACCGCGCTCGGACCTGGCACCCGAGGAGCCGGGCGGCCGTGTCGTGACCCCGCAGCTGCTCGTCGTGCTGCTGGCGGCCGTCGCGGCGTCCTTCGTCCTCATCGGCACGGACGTCTCGCTCGTCGCGGAGCTGAACGACGCGGGCCGGGCCGGGGACGTCGGTTGGATGCTCGCGCTGTGGGCAGGCGGCTCGTTGGTGGGGGGCCTCGTGCACGGCACGCGCGTGCGGCAGCCGTCGCCGCTGGCCCTCGTCGCGGTGCTCGCGGTGGCGACGGTCCCGGCCGTGCTCGCCTCCGGCCCTCTGATGCTCGCCGTCGCGATGTTCGTCGCCGGGCTGCCGTGCGCGCCGGCGCTCTCCTCGATCAACGCGACGCTCGTCCGGCTCGTCCCGGAGCACCGGCGCGGTGAGGTCATGGGCTGGGCGGGCACGATGCAGACCTTCGGCAACGCGCTCGGTGCGCCGGTCTGCGGCATGGTGATCGACCGTGCCGGTGCCGGTGCCGGGTTCGCCACGGCGGCCGTCGTGGGTGGCGCGGTGGCGGGCGCCGGGCTGGTCGTCGTCGCGCTCGCCGGCCGGCGTCGCGCGGCGCTCGCGGCCGCGCGCGACCGGGTCGACGGCCCGCCGGACGCCACCGTCGGCGGCAGCGCGTCGCGCTGACGCCGCGCAGCGCCCGGCGGGTCCGTCCGCCTCAGCGGGTGCGGCGGATCTCCTCGACGAAGCGCACCGAGCGCTCACGCAGCCCGGCGATGCGACGCGCGACGATCTGCTCCCGCAGGGCCTCGGCGTCCGAACCCGCCTCGGTGCGCGTGGGCGGGCGCCGCACGTTGCGCGAGCACGTGAAGTCGGTGCAGATCAGCGTGCCGATCGTGTTGCCGCGCTTGCCGGACGCGCCGCCGCGGCGGGCGACGTACATCGAGACGTCGTCCGTGACGACGACGTCCTCGCACCACGCGCAGATGGTGCGACGGCGGACCTTCGGCGGGTCGGCCGCGCGCAGCAGCACGCCGACCGGTCCGTCGTCGAGCTCGACGACGACGTAGGCGGACAGCGGCGCGCGCCGGTCGTGCCACCCGAGGTAGTCGAGGCGGTCCCAGTCGAGGGCGGACAGGTCGGGCAGGGTGGCGTCGTTCGCCTCACGCCGCGAGGCGTTGACGAACGAGGTGCGCAGCTGCTTCTCGGTCAGGGGGAGCATGGTGGGTCTCGGTTTCCGTACGTCGGGACCGCCGACCGGTCGCGAGGGCGCGACGGCTCGTCCGGCCCTGGCGGGCACGGGGGAGCGCGGGTGGTGGTCGGCGGGAGAGCGGCGGGGAGCGCCGCGACCGGGCCGTCGGGCGTCGCGCGGTGGCGACGGACCTCGCAGAGCGGGTCGGCAGGGTCCTCAGGCGGCGGTGCGGCGGCAGGGGTCGCCCGAGCAGGCCATGTCGGCCACCTCGGTTCCCGCGGGCTCGTGCCGCATGCTCGCTCCTCGTGCCTCGTCCTGGGTGCCGGCGTCGCGTCGGCAGCCCTCGTTCACCGGTCGCCCACGCTCGCGCCGCATCGAGGGTACGCCCTCGACCGGACGATCGTCAGGACACCGGCCCCGTGAACTTCTCGCCCGGTCCCTCACCCGGGGCGTCCGGGAAGGGCGACGCCTCGCGGAACGCCAGCTGCAGCGAGCGCAGGCCGTCGCGCAGCGAGCGCGCGTGCTGGTTGCCGATGTCGGGGGCCGCCGTGGTGACGAGCGCCGCGAGCGCCGTGATGAGCTTGCGCGCCTCGTCGAGGTCCCGGTGGCGGGCGCCGGGCCCGTCCGCGTCGTCCTCCGCGAGGCCGCACTTGACCGCGGCGGCGCTCATGAGGTGGACCGCGGCCGCCGTGATGACCTCGACCGCGGCGACGTCGGCGATGTCGCGGACGGCCTGGGTCGTCGGGTCCGCCGCGTCCTCGGGGGTGGTGTCGCTCATGGGCCGATCCTCTCACCGCGGCGACGACGTCCGCGCCGGACGGCGGACGGCCCCGCACCACGAGGGTGCGGGGCCGTCGTGGCCGGTGGGGGACCGGCCGGTGCCGTCAGGTCAGGCGACCGGCAGGCTCGCGGTGCCCGGCTCGCCGGTCTCGACGGGCGCGTCCATCGCGGTCAGGCGCCCGCGCAGGGCGCTGCCCAGGCCGGCGTCGACGTTCGTCCAGTACTGGATCGCGCGCTCGCGGATGTCCGAGCGCTTCACGCCGCCGACGTGGCCGGTGATGGTGTCGAGGAACCGCGCGCGGGCGGCGTCGTCGAAGACCTCGCGGTACAGCGTGCCCGCCTGGCCGAAGTCGTCGTCCTCGGGGTGCAGGGTGGCCGCCGTGCGCACCAGGGCGCCGTCCGACTCCCAGCCGCCCTCGCCGGCGCGGGCCGGGTCGGCCGCGGGGCCGCCGACCGAGTTCGGCGCGTACACCGGCGTCGTGGCCGACGAGAAGGTGTAGCGCGCGGCACCGTCCTGCGAGTAGGAGTGCACGGGCGACTTCGGCGCGTTCACCGGGAGCTGCGCGTGGTTGGTGCCGACGCGGTACCGGTGGGCGTCGGCGTAGGAGAAGATCCGCGCGAGCAGCATCTTGTCGGGGCTCGCCGCGATGCCGGGCACGAAGTTGCTCGGCGCGAAGGTCGCCTGCTCGATCTGCGCGAAGTAGTTCTCCGGGTTGCGGTTGAGCTCCATCACGCCGACCTCGATCAGCGGGTAGTCGCCGTGCGGCCACACCTTGGTCAGGTCGAACGGGTTGAACCGGTACTCCGCGGCGTCGGCGTACGGCATGACCTGCACGCTGAGCGTCCAGCGCGGGAAGTCGCCGGCCTCGATGTGCTCGTGCAGGTCCCGGATGTGGTGGTCGGCGTCGGAGCCGGCCAGCTGCGCGGCGACGTCGGCCGGCATGTTCTCGATGCCCTGCTGGGTCTTGAAGTGGTACTTGACCCAGAACCGCTCGCCGGCCGCGTTGATCCACTGGTAGGTGTGCGAGCCGAAGCCGTCCATGGTGCGCCACGTCGCCGGGATGCCGCGGTCGCCCATGAGCCACGTCACCTGGTGCGCCGACTCCGGCGACAGCGTCCAGAAGTCCCACTGCATGTCGTTGTCGCGCAGGTGCGAGCCCGGCAGGCGCTTCTGCGAGTGGATGAAGTCGGGGAACTTGATGCCGTCCCGGATGAAGAAGACCGGGGTGTTGTTGCCCACCAGGTCGTAGTTGCCCTCGGACGTGTAGAACTTCAGCGCGAAGCCGCGCGGGTCGCGCCACGTGTCGGGGGAGCCCTGCTCACCGGCGACCGTCGAGAAGCGGGCGAGCATCTCGGTCGCCACACCCGGCTGGAACACCGCGGCGCGCGTGTACGCCGACACGTCCTGCGTCACGGTGAAGGTGCCGAACGCGCCGCCGCCCTTGGCGTGCACGACGCGCTCCGGCACGCGCTCGCGGTTGAACTGCGCGAGCTTCTCGACCAGGTAGTGGTCGTGCAGCGCGATGGGGCCGTCGGCGCCGACGGACAGCGCGTGGGCGTCGGACGCGACGGGTGCGCCGGAGTTGGTCGTGGTGGTGGGGACGTGGGTCAAGGCGTGTTCCTCTCGTCGACCGGGCGGACGGGCCCGGCGGGATCGTGGGCGCCGACGTGCGCGGCGCGGGGGGTGGTCAGCCGATGGCCCGGCACGCGGGGCACAGGCCCCAGAACGTGACCTCGGCCGCCTCGATGGCGAAGCCTGCGGTCGAGCTCGGGGTGAGGCAGGGCGCGTGACCGACGGCGCAGTCGACGTCGTCCACGGCGCCGCACGCGCGGCACACGACGTGGTGGTGGTTGTCGCCCGTGCGCCGCTCGTAGCGGGCGGGGTGCCCGGCCGGCTCGATGCGGCGCAGCAACCCGGCGTCGGACAGCGCGTGCAGCACGTCGTACACCGCCTGCACGGAGACGGTGGGCACGGCGGCGCGGACCCGCTGGAGCACGGCGTCGGCATCGAGGTGCGCGTGGCCCTCGAGCGCGTCGAGCACGGCGAGCCGGGGAGCGGTGACCCGCAGCCCGTGCTGCCGCAGCAGGTCGGTGTCCGTCATGGGCGCCATCAGAGCACGTTTTCTGGAATCATTCCAGTGTGGTGGTGCACACTGCACGGCGATCTGCCGCACGTGCACGTCGCGCGCCGGGTCTGCTAGCCTGGGCTCGACTGATTCGCGCTGTCGCGCGCCCTCGTCCTGTCGCACGGCCCCTCGGGAGATGTCCCGGGTGCCCGTGCCGGAGTCGGGGGCACGCGGCGGAGCGGATGCACAAGTGGAGTCCCTCCCACCTGGCCCCGACCGCTCGGCTCGTCCGACGACAGGGAACCAGGTCACGGTCCGAAGGTCGACGGGTCCTCCCCGCCGACCGGTCGACGGTCGTCTGACGACCGTGGACGTCGGACGAGGCCTCCCCCTGTGCCCAGGGCGGGGGCCTTCCTCGTTCCTGGGGGTCCACCACGACGAACCCGAGGAGCACCACATCAGCGAGCCCCGCATCAACGATCGGATCCGCGTCGCCGAGGTCCGACTCGTCGGACCCAACGGTGAGCAGGTCGGCATCGTGCGCCTGGAGGACGCTCTGCGTCTGGCCCAGGACGCGGACCTCGACCTGGTCGAGGTGGCCCCGACCGCTCGTCCTCCCGTGTGCAAGATCATGGACTTCGGCAAGTTCAAGTACGAAGCCGACATGAAGGCGCGTGAGGCCCGGCGCAACCAGGCCAACACGATCCTCAAGGAGATCCGTTTCCGGCTGAAGATCGACCCGCACGACTACGGCACGAAGAAGGGCCACGTCGAGCGGTTCCTCAAGGCCGGCGACAAGGTCAAGGTCATGATCATGTTCCGCGGCCGCGAGCAGTCGCGCCCGGAGATGGGCGTGCGCCTCCTGCAGCGCCTGGCGGCCGACGTCGCCGAGCTCGGCTTCATCGAGAGCATGCCGAAGCAGGACGGCCGCAACATGATCATGGTGCTCGGGCCGACCAAGAAGAAGGCCGAGCAGCGCAACGAGCAGCGTCGGGCCGCGTCGCAGAACGAGGACGGCACGACGTCGACCGACGAGTCCGAGGCGCCTGTCGAGCACATCCCGTGGCCTCCCGTGGCGCGCGAGCGTCGTCCCGAGCCCGTGCAGACGGCCGAGACGCCGGCGGCGGACACGCCCGCCGAGCAGGTCCAGGCACCGGCACCGGCCGCGTCGTCGGCACCGCGTCGCTCGGGTCCGCCCGCGCCGCGCTCGACGTCGTCCGCACCGCGCTCGACGTCCTCCGCACCGCGGTCCACGTCCGCACCGCGCCCGTCGTCGTCCGCACCGCGGTCCTCCGCACCGGCCGCGCGGCCTGCCGCCTCGTCGGCGCCTGCCGCCCGCCCGGCCTCGTCGCCGGCCGCGGGTGCGTCTGCGCCGCGTCCCGCGGTGCCGCGTCCCGCCTCGACCCCGAACCCCGCAGCCCGTCCGGGTCCCCCGGCCGGGGGACCGCCCAAGCCTGCGCCGCGCCCCGGCCCGCGCAGCACGACGGACGGCGAGAAGTCCGACTGATCATCCGCACGGGCGCGCCCACCCCGCGCCCGGACGACCCACGAGTCGCACGACCGTGCGATGCGAACGACAAGGAGACACGGCAGCCATGCCGAAGAACAAGACGCACTCCGGTGCCAAGAAGCGGTTCCGGGTCACCGGCACCGGCAAGGTCATGCGCGAGCAGGCTGGCGGACGTCACCTCCTCGAGCACAAGTCGAGCCGCCGCACCCGCCGCATCGCCGGCGACGTCGTCGTCTCGCCCGCTGACACCCCCAAGATCAAGAAGCTGCTCGGTCGCTGACCTGATCGGCGCCGCACGGCGCCGACGGAGCGACGAGCCCCGGACTACGCAAGGAGCATCACGTGGCACGCGTGAAGCGGGCGGTCAACGCCCAGAAGAAGCGCCGGACGACCCTCGAGCGGGCGAGCGGCTACCGCGGGCAGCGCTCGCGCCTGTACCGCAAGGCCAAGGAGCAGGTCACCCACTCCCTGGTCTACGCCTACCGCGACCGCAAGGCGCGCAAGGGCGACTTCCGCAAGCTGTGGATCCAGCGGATCAACGCGGCGGCGCGCGAGAACGGCATGACGTACAACCGCCTCATCCAGGGCCTCAAGGCCGCGGGTGTCGAGGTGGACCGTCGCGTCCTGGCCGACATGGCCGTCAACGACGCCGCGGCGTTCGCCGCGCTCGTGCAGGTCGCCAAGGCGGCCCTGCCCGAGGACGTCAACGCGCCCCGCGCAGCAGCCTGACCTGACGCGTCACCTCCGAGCCGTTCGCGGCCCGGCAGGCGCTGTCGACGCCCCCGTCGTCCACGTGACGGCGGGGGCGTCGTCGTCCCCGCAGGACCGGGGATGATGGGGGAGTGCCCGACGACCTGCTGACGAACCCTCGCGCCGACCGCGTCAAGGCGGTGCGCGCCCTCGCGGGCCGCAGCGCGCGCCGGCGGTCCGGGACGTTCCTGGTCGAGGGGCCGCAGGCCGTGCGCGAGGCCGTGATGCCCGGTGGTCCGCGCGTGCACGACGTGTTCGTGACGCCCGACGCCGAGTCCCGGTACCCCGAGATCGTCGACGCGGCGCTGGTCGCGGGCGCGCGCGTGCGCACCGGCACGCCCGAGGTGCTCGACGCGATGAGCCCGGACGCGCAGGGCGTCGTCGCCGTCGTGGACGTGGTCCGCGCGGAGCTGGCGCCCGTCCTGGCGGAGCGTCCCCGGCTCGTCGCCGTGCTGGCGCACGTGCGGGACCCGGGCAACGCGGGCACGGTGCTGCGGGCGGCGGACGCGGCGGGCGCCGACGCGGTGGTCCTCACCGCGAGCAGCGTCGACGTGCACAACCCCAAGTGCGTCCGGGCGACCGCAGGGTCGCTCTTCCACCTGCCGGTCGTGACCGGGCCCGAGCTCACCGAGGCGGTCGTCGCACTGCGGGCGGCGGGTCTGCAGGTCCTCGCCGCCGCCGGCACCGGGACGCACGACCTCGACGACCTGCTCGACGTGGCCGGTGCCGCACCGGCGGGGGTGCCCGACCTCACGGCCCCGACCGCCTGGGTGTTCGGCAACGAGGCGTGGGGGCTGCGGGACGAGGACCTGGCGCTGGCCGACGCCGTGGTCCGGGTGCCGCTGCGCGGCAGGGCCGAGTCCCTGAACCTCGCCACCGCGGCGGCCGTGTGCCTGTACGCGTCGGGGCGCGCCCAGCGCTGACGGACCTGGCAGGCTGGGCGGATGCGACTGTTCGCCGCTGTCTGGCCCCCCGACGACGTCCTCGACCACCTCGACCTCGCGCTGGCCGTCGTGCGGCGCGGCTCCCCGTCCCAGGACGACGGCGTGCGCTGGTCCGCGCGTGAGACCTGGCACCTGACGGCGGCGTTCTACGGCGCGGTGCCCGACGGCGTGACCGACGCGATCGGCGCGGGTCTGGCACGCGCCGTGGCGGAGGCGGAGCCGTTCGACCTGCAGCTGCGGGGCGCGGGCGTGTTCGCCCACCGCACCCTGTGGGTCGGGACCGGGGGCGACGTCGCCGCGATGGTCGCCCTCGCGGACGCGGCGCGCGAGGTCGGCGAGGAGCATGACGTGCGGCCGGACGCCCGCGTGCGTCACCGGCCGCACCTGACGGTGGGACGCGCACGGCCCGCTGCACGTCCACCACGCCGGGGCTCCCGCTCGACCGGCTCCGGCGGGCGCGCCGGAGGGCACGGGCCGGGCCGCGCACCCGGCACGGACCGGGCAGACCTGCGACCCCCCGAGGTGTTCGAGCAGGCGCTCGCCGTGTACGAGGGGCCGACGTGGCGCGTGGACGCACTCACGCTCGTCGCCTCGCGCCCCGGCGAGGGCCGTGGCGGGGGGCCGTTGTACTCGACCGTCGCGACGTATCCGCTCGGGCGCTGAGGCGGCCTGTGGCAGCATGGACGCATGCGCGCCCTGCTCGCCGTCACCGGCGGTGGTCACCGATTTCGCCGGCCCGTCCCGGGCCGCGCGGACCGCGCACGCGCACGCTGACCGGCGTGCCTGACACGTCACCGCGGTGCGGGACGGTCCGACAGCCCCCGGACGGGCGCCACTAGACTCGCCAGTCGGCCGACGTGCGCCCCGCGCTGCTCGTGGGGTACGCCCCGGCCGTCGCCGAACCGCCCTGGAAGGTCCTGATGACCAGCGACACACCGCTGTCCCCGCTCGACGCCGACGGCGTCGCCGCGGCCGTCGACGCCGCGCTCGCGGCGGTCGCCGCCGCAGGCGACCTCGACGCCCTGAAGTCCGCACGGCTCGCGCACACCGGTGACGCCAGCCCGCTCGCGCTGGCCAACCGCGCGATCGGCGGCCTGCCGGGCCCCGACAAGGCCGTCGCCGGCAAGCTCGTCGGCCAGGCGCGCGGTCGCGTGAACGCGGCCGTCGCCGCCCGGACGGCGCAGCTCGAGGCCGAGCGCGACGCGCGGGTGCTCGTCGAGGAGTCCGTCGACGTGACGGTGCCCGCCGAGCGGCTCCCGCTCGGGGCGCGGCACCCGCTGTCCACGCTCTCGGAGCGCATCGCCGACGTGTTCGTCGCGATGGGCTGGGAGATCGCGGAGGGCCCCGAGCTCGAGGCCGAGTGGTTCAACTTCGACGCGCTGAACTTCGGGGTCGACCATCCCGCGCGGCAGATGCAGGACACGTTCTTCGTCGCCCCGCAGGACCCGCAGGTCCCCGACGACGCCTCAGGGCTCGTGCTGCGCACGCACACGTCGCCGGTCCAGGCGCGCACGCTGCTCGAGCGCGGCGTGCCGGTGTACATCGCGTGCCCGGGCAAGGTGTTCCGCACGGACGCGCTGGACGCGACCCACACGCCGGTGTTCCACCAGGTCGAGGGGCTCGCGATCGACGAGGGCCTGACGATGGCGCACCTCAAGGGCACGCTCGACCACTTCGCGCGGTCGATGTTCGGCCCCGAGGCCCGCACGCGCCTGCGGCCGTCGTTCTTCCCCTTCACCGAGCCCTCGGCGGAGATGGACCTGTGGTTCCCGCAGAAGAAGGGCGGGCCCGGCTGGATCGAGTGGGGAGGCTGCGGCATGGTCAACCCGAACGTCCTGCGCGCGTGCGGCGTGGACCCCGACGTGTACTCCGGGTACGCGTTCGGCATGGGCCTCGAGCGCACCCTCATGCTCCGGCACGGCATCGCCGACATGCGTGACATGGTCGAGGGCGACGTGCGCTTCTCCGAGCAGTTCCGGACGGTGATCTGACATGCCTCGTGTCCCGCTGACCTGGCTCGGCGACCACGTCGAGCTCCCTGACGGCCTCACCGCCGAGCAGCTGGCCGCCGACCTCGTGCGCGTCGGCCTCGAGGAGGAGGCGATCCACACCTCGGGCGTCACCGGCCCGCTGGTCGTGGGGCAGGTCGTCGAGCTCACGCCCGAGCCGCAGAAGAACGGCAAGACCATCAACTGGTGCCGGGTCGACGTGGGGGCGCACAACGACCTCGACGACGCCGGCGACCCCACGGTGCCCCGCGGCATCGTCTGCGGCGCGCACAACTTCGGCGTCGGTGACCGCGTCGTCGTCGCGCTGCCCGGCGCGGTCCTGCCCGGGCCGTTCCCGATCTCGGCGCGCAAGACCTACGGCCACGTGTCCGACGGCATGATCTGCTCGGCGCGCGAGCTGGGCCTGGGCGACGACCACGCGGGCATCATCGTGCTGTCGCGTCTCGGGTACGGCGAGGACGTCACGGCGCCGGGGACCGACGCGCTGCGGCTGCTGGGGCTGGCCGACGAGGTCCTCGAGATCAACGTCACGCCGGACCGCGGGTACTGCTTCTCGATGCGCGGTGTCGCGCGGGAGTACGCGCACTCGACCGGTGCGCGTTTCACGGACGCGGGTCGTGCGACGGGCGACGTGCTGCGTGAGCGGCCCGTCGGCTTCGCGGTCGAGGTCGACGACGACGAGGGCATCCACGGGGTGCCCGGGTGCGACAGGTTCGTCGCCCAGGTCGTGCGTGGCGTGCGGGCGTCGGGGCCGTCGCCGGCGTGGATGCAGCGGCGCCTCACGCAGGCGGGGATGCGTCCGATCAGCCTCGCGGTGGACGTGACGAACTACGTCATGCTCGACCTCGGTCAGCCGATGCACGCCTACGACCTGGGCACGCTGACCGCGCCCGTCGTCGTGCGGCGGGCACGCAAGGGGGAGCGCGTCACGACGCTCGACGACGTCGAGCGGACGCTGGACCCGCAGGACCTGCTGATCACGGACTCCACCGGCGGGCGCGGGGCCCGCGTCCTGGGCGTCGCGGGCGTCATGGGCGGCGCGGACTCCGAGGTCGGTGACGCGACCACGGACCTGCTGCTGGAGGCCGCGCACTTCGACCCGGTGACGGTCGCGCGCTCGTCGCGGCGCCACAAGCTGACGTCCGAGGCGTCCAAGCGGTTCGAGCGGGGCGTGGACCCCCGGCTGCCGCGCGTCGCGGTCGCCCGGGCGGCAGCGCTGCTCGTCGAGCACGGCGGCGGGACGGTCGACGACGCGCTCACCGACGTCGACACCACGGTGGCGCCGCCTCCGGTGGCGTTCGACCCCGCGCAGGCGGCCCGCCTCGTGGGTGTGCCGTACACGGACGACGAGGTGCGCGCGACGCTCACCGAGATCGGCTGCGAGGTCGACGACGCGGACGCCACGTGGCAGGTGCGCGTGCCGACCTGGCGCCCGGACCTCACGGCGGGCGTCGACCTCGTGGAGGAGGTCGCGCGGCTGCGGGGCTACGACGCGATCCCCTCGATCGTGCCGCCCGCACCGTCGGGCCGCGGCCTGACGCGCGGGCAGCGGGCCCGGCGGGCGGTGGCGGACACGCTGGCCGGCGGCGGCCTCGTCGAGGTGCTGAGCTACCCGTTCGTCGGCACCGACCAGCTCGACGCGCTCGGCCTGCCGGCGGACGACGAGCGTCGCCGCGCCGTCCGTCTGGTCAACCCCCTGACCGACGGGCAGCCGCTGATGCGGACGGACCTGCTCGTCACGCTGCTCGACACCGCACGGCGCAACGTCGCACGCGGGAACGTCGACGTCGGGCTGTTCGAGATGGGTCTGGTCACTCGGCCGGATGCCGGAGCGGCGCCCGCGCCGCGCCTGCCCGGCGGGGTGCGGCCGAGCGACGACCAGCTCGCCGCGCTCGCCGCGGCCGTCCCGACGCAGCCCTTGCACGTCGCGGGCGTGGTCACGGGTCTGGTCGAGCCGGCCGGGCCCGGGCGCGCGGGGCGTCGTGCGGACGTCGAGGACGTCCTGGCCCACGTGCGTCGTGTCGCGCAGGTGGTCGGCGTCGACGTGACGTCGACGGCGGACCCGCAGTACGCGCCGTTCCACCCCGGTCGGTGCGCGCGCCTGACGGTGCCCTCCGGCGCCGTCGTGGGCCACGCGGGCGAGCTGCACCCGAAGGTCGTCGCCGCGCTCGACCTGCCGGCGCGTGCGGTCGCGTTCGAGCTGGACCTCACGGCCCTGCTCGCGGCGGCCGGTGACGAGCCGGTGACGGCCGTGCCGGTCTCGACGTTCCCGGTCGCCAAGGAGGACGTCGCCCTGGTCGTCGCCGCGGACGTGCCGGCCGCGGACGTCCTCGCGGCGGTCCGTGCGGGTGCCGAGGGGAGTCCCGTGGGCGACGTGCTGGAGGACGTGCACCTGTTCGACGTGTACACCGGCGACCAGGTCGGGCCGGGGCGCAAGTCGCTCGCGTTCGCGCTGCGGCTGCGTGCCTCCGACCGGACGCTGACGGCCGCCGACGCGGCCGCGGTGCGCGACGCGGTCGTCGCCGAGGCGCACGCCCGGGTGGGTGCCACGCTGCGCGCGTGACCACCGCCGTCGACGCGGGCCCGGGAGCTCTCCCGCGGCCCGCGTCGTGCTGTGGGGGCACCCGGGTGCAGGATCGGGACGAAACCGGACGAACAGGCACGGCGTCGGACGAGTTCACCAGATAGTTACTGTCGGGTAGTTGCGGCGTATCGGGTGAACCACGCATGGTGAGGACGTCCGTCCAGGTGGCGGGCGACTGCTCGCGCGCCGGGGCGTCCGCACCCCTCCGCCGCGCCTGACGGAGGGGACCCCCGTGCACGCACGACGACGAACGGCCACCGGAGCGCTCACGGCGCTCGCCCTGCTCCTGACCGGCGGTGTCGCCACCGCCGGCTCGGCCCAGGGGGTGGTGTCCGTCGACGCGCCACTGCTCCTGAACGAGGTGTACGGCGGGGGAGGCAACTCCGGCGCACCGTTCGACCGCGACTTCGTCGAGCTGGTCAACCCGGGCGACGCGCCGCTCGACCTCGCCGGCTACTCGCTGCAGTACGCGTCGGTCGCGGGCGGCTCGTGGCAGGTGACGCCGCTGTCGGGCAGCGTGCCGGCCGGGTCGACGTTCGTGGTCGGGCAGGCGTTCGGCAGCAACACGGCGGCACCGGACGTCCCGGTCGACCTCGAGGGCACCGAGGTGCCGATGAGCGGGACGAACGGCAAGGTCGCGCTCGTCGCGGGGGTCGCGCCGCTCACGTGCAGCACCGGGTGCGCGGACGTCGACGCCGTCGTCGACCTCGTCGGCTGGGGGCCCAACGCGTCCTCCTGGGCGGGCACGGGCCCCGCTCCCGCGACGACCAACGCGACGTCCGTCGCACGCGACGTCGCGCACACGCACACGGCCGACAACGCGGCCGACTTCACGGCCGGCGCGCCCACGCCGACGCCCGCGGGGACCGACCCGCAGGAGCCCGTCGACCCGCAGACGGTGACCATCGTCGACATCCAGGGCACGGGTGAGGTGTCCCCCCTGGTCGGTGCCACGGTCACCACGTCCGGTGTCGTCACGGCGGCGTACCCGACGGGCGGCCTGAACGGCTACGTCCTGCAGACCCCGGGCACCGGGGGCGGTGGCACCACGTCCCGCACCGCGTCGGACGCCGTCTTCGTGTACTCGCCTGCGACGGCGGGGCAGGTCGCGGTGGGTCAGCACCTGCGCGTCACCGGGCAGGTCGCGGAGTTCAACGGCCTGACGCAGGTCACGGTCGCTGCGGCACAGGACGTCGAGGTGCTGCCCACCGCGGACGCACCGACGCCCGTCACCGGTGCGTGGCCGGCCGCTGCGGCGGCCCGCGAGGCGCTCGAGTCGATGCTCCTGATGCCGACCGGCGACCTGACGGTCACGAACACCTACAGCACGCACCAGTACGGCGAGGTGGGCCTGGCGACGGGCACGACGCCGCTCCTGCAGCCGACCGAGGTCGGACGTCCGGGCTCGCCCGAGGCCGCCGCTGCCGCGGCGGACAACGCCGCCCGCGGCGTCGTCCTGGACGACGGCGCGTCGACCAACTTCCTGGGGAGCGGCAACGGCGGCCTGACGCCGCCGTACGTCTCCCTCGACAACCCGGTGCGCGTCGGCGCGGCGGTGCAGGTCACGGGCCCCCTGGTCGTCGACTACCGCAACAGCACCTGGAAGCTGAACCCCACGGCGCCCGTCGTCGCGGGCGGGCCGGCGCCGGTCACGTTCGAGGACGACCGGCCCGCAGCACCCGCGGCCGTGGGCGGGGACCTGTCCGTCGCGTCGTTCAACGTCCTCAACTACTTCACCACCCTCGGTGACACCACCGCGTCGTGCGTCGCCTACCAGGACCCCACGGGCGAGCCCGTCACGGTCCGGGAGGGGTGCGACCAGCGCGGCGCGTGGGACGCGCAGGACCTGGAGCGCCAGCAGACCAAGATCGTCGCCGCGATCGCGGCGCTCGGTGCCGACGTCGTCGGTCTCATGGAGATCGAGAACTCCGCCCGCGTCGACGGGGTCGCGGACGAGGCGGTGGCCACCCTGGTCGACGCGCTCAACGCCCACGCCGGGTCCGAGCAGTGGGCCTACGTGCCGTCGTCGAGCGAGCTGCCGCCGGCGGCCGAGCAGGACGTCATCACCAACGCCCTGATCTACCGACCCGCCGCCGTGACCCCCGTCGGGGCGTCCCGCGCGCTCGGCGACCAGAGCGGGGACGACCAGGCCTTCGGGAACGCCCGCGAGCCCATCGGCCAGGTCTTCGCACCGACCGGCGGCGGGGAGCCGTTCCTGGTCGTCGTCAACCACTTCAAGTCGAAGGGCTCGCCGGGCCCGTGGCCGGGTGACGCGGACGCCGGTGACGGGCAGGGCGCGTCGAACGAGTCCCGCGTGCGGCAGGCGACGGCGCTGCGCGACTGGGTGCGCGACGTGCAGGGTGACGCCGAGGCGGTCGCGCTGGTCGGTGACTTCAACGCGTACACGCGTGAGGACCCCCTGCAGGTGCTGTACGACGCGGGCTACGTCGACGCCGTCGCCGCACTCGCACCCGGCCAGTACAGCTACTCGTTCAGCGGGCTGTCGGGCTCGCTGGACCACGTGCTCCTCAACGAGGCCGCCGCCGCCCGTGCCACCGGTGCGGACGTCTGGGAGATCAACGCCCCGGAGTCGGTCGCGCTCGAGTACAGCCGCTTCGGCTACCACGGCACGACGTTCTGGGCACCGGACCCGTACCGGTCCTCGGACCACGACCCGGTCGTGGTGGGGCTGACGGCGGGTGACGCGAACGACGGTCCGGTCGACCTGACGTTCCTCAACATCAACGACTTCCACGGCCGCATCGACGCGAACACCGTGAAGCTCGCGGGGACGGTCGAGCAGCAGCGGGCGGCGGCGGACGGGCCGGTGGCGTTCCTCTCGGCGGGGGACAACATCGGTGCGTCGCTGTTCGCCTCCGCCGTGCAGGACGACCAGCCGACGATCGACGTGCTCAACGCCCTGGGGCTGGCGGCGTCCGCTGTCGGCAACCACGAGTTCGACACGGGGTACGACGACCTGGTCGACCGCGTGATCGCGGACGGGCAGAACGCGGCGTTCCCGTACCTGGGGGCGAACGTCTACCTCGACGGCACCACGACCCCCGCGCTCGACGAGTACGCGCTCCTCGAGATGGGTGGGGTGACGGTCGGGGTGATCGGCGCCGTCACGCAGGAGACGCCCACGCTCGTGCGGCCCGACGGGATCGCGGCGCTCGACTTCGGTGACCCGGTCGAGGCCGTCAACCGTGTCGCGGCGCAGCTCACCGACGGGGACGAGGCCAACGGCGAGGCCGACGTGATCGTGGCCGAGTACCACGACGGTGCCGGCGCCGGCACGCCCGACGGCGCGACCCTGGAGGAGGAGCTCGCCGCGGGCGGAGCGTTCGCGGACATCGTCACCGGGACCTCGGCCGCGGTGGACGTGGTCTTCACGGGCCACACGCACAAGCAGTACGCCTGGTACGGCCCCGTCGGGGACGGCGGAGCCACGCGTCCGGTCGTGCAGACGGGCTCCTACGGTGAGTTCCTCGGCAAGGTCGTGCTGACGTACGACCCGGCGACCGACGAGGTCACGGCCGCGGTCGCCGAGAACGTGGCCCGCACGACCACGCCCGACGCCGAGCTCGTCGCCGCGTACCCCCGTGTGGCCGCCGTGGCGGCGATCGTGGCCGACGCGCTCGCGTTCGCGAACGAGGTGGGATCCCAGCCGGTCGGGTCCGTCACGGCGGACGTCACGACCGCGTTCAGCGGCGGCTCGTACGTCGACGGCGTGTACGTCGGGTCCGCACCGGGCACGACGACCGGCCGGGACGACCGCAGCCGCGAGTCCACGCTCGGGTCGCTCGTGGCCGACGCGCTGCTCGAGTCGCTGTCCGCGCCCGAGCGCGGTGGTGCCCAGATCGGCGTCGTCAACCCCGGCGGGATGCGCGCCGAGCTGCTGCACGCACCCGACGGCACGATCACGTACGCCGAGGCGAACGCCGTGCTGCCGTTCGTCAACAACCTCTGGACGACCACGCTCACGGGTGCCCAGGTGGTGACCATGCTGGAGCAGCAGTGGCAGACCGACGAGGACGGACAGGTCCCGAGCCGGCCGTACCTGCAGCTCGGGCTCTCGGACAACGTGGCGTACACGTACGACGCGACGCGCGAGCTGGGCGACCGGATCACGTCGGTGACAGTCGATGGCGAGCCCATCGACCTCGACGCGCCGTACCGCATCGGCACGTTCTCGTTCCTCGCGCAGGGCGGAGACAACTTCCGCGTCTTCACGCAGGGGACGCAGACGGCCGACTCGGGACTCGTCGACCGTGACGCGTGGATCGCGTACCTGCAGGCGAACCCGGGCATCGCGCCGGACTTCGCGGAGCGGGCGGTCGCCGTGCCGGCGCTCGCGGACGCGGTGGCGGCGGGCGGGCAGCTGACGTTCACGGTCGGGGGGATCAACCTCACGAGCCTGGGCGCACCGCAGAACACGTCGGTCGAGGTGCGGCTCGGTGACGACGTGCTGGGCACCTTCCCCCTCGTGCAGGGCGACGGACCGGACGCCGCAGCCGAGGTCACCGTCACGGTGCCCGCCGGCCTCGCGCCCGGTGCCCACGCGCTGACGGTCGTCGCGGTCCCCAGCGGGACCACGGCGACGGTGCCGTTCACGGTCGAGGAGGCGTCGAGCGGGTCGTCGACGACGCTGACGGCGTCACCCACGACGCAGGTCTTCGGCACGCGGGGGGCGCGGGTCCGGCTGACCGCGTCGGTCGCGTCGGAGGGGCCGGTCGCCGGCACCGTGCAGTTCGTCGCCGGCGAGGAGGTGCTGGGCACGTCGGCGCTCCGCGACGGGCGCGCGGTGCTGACGCTGCCGGGGGACACCCCGGTCGGCACGTACGAGGTCGTCGCCCGGTACGCGGGGACCGACGCGGTCACCGGTTCGCAGTCCGCGCCGGTCACCGTCACGGTGACGCGTGCGACGAGCAGCACGTCGCTGGACGTCCTGCAGTCGCCGCTGCCGCGGCTGCTCCCCTCGGTGTGGGTGGCGACCGTCGGGCTCGACACCGCACGCCTCCCGCAGGGGCGCGTGGAGCTGCGCGAGGGTGACCGCGTGGTCGCCCGTGCGGACGTCGTCCTGGGCGTCGCGATCGGGACCGTGCCGCGGACCATCGGGTCCGGGACGCACCGGCTGACGGCGGTCTTCGTCCCGTACGCACCGGACGAGGTCGCGGGCAGCGCGAGCCGGACGGTCTCGGTGCGCGGCTGACGCCGCACGACGCGGGCCCGGCCGGAGCGATCCGGTCGGGCCCGCGTCGTGCCGGCGCCGTCGTCAGGCCAGGGAGGGCTCCCGGAGCAGCCCCAGCAGGCGGTCGCCGACGCGCGCCGTCTCGCGCAGGTACGGGGTGTCGGACAGCACGAAGTGCGTGACGCCCAGGTCCCGGTAGCGGCGCAGCGCGTCGGCGACGTCCTCGGCGGACCCGACGAGCCAGGTCGTCCCCGCCCCGCCGCCGCCGTACCGGCCCGGTGCGGTGTACAGGCAGGAGTCGAGCACGTCACCGCGCGCGGCGAGGTCGAGGAGCCGCTGCTGCCCGACCGCGCGACGCCGCAGCGGATCGGGGCGGGCGCCGGCGTCCGCGCCCATGCGCGCGACCCTGGCCTCGGCGTCGTGCCACGCCTCCTCGGTCGTGTCGCGGACGAGCGTCGTGATGCGCAGGCCGAACTCGAGGGGTGCGTGCCGACGCCCCACGTCGTCGCTCAGCGCTCGCAGCCGCGCGATGCGTTCCGCGACGCCGTCGAGCGGCTCTCCCCAGAACAGCTGGACGTCGGCCTCCGCGGCGGCCACCCGCTCGGCGGCGGCGGACGCGCCGCCGAAGTACAGGCGGGGGTGCGCCCGTTCGGCCGTGGCCACCGGGCGCGGTGCGAGCGTCGAGTCGTCGACGCGGTAGTGCTCGCCGTGGAAGGTCACGTGCTCCTCGGTCCACAGGCGCCGGACGAGTGCGAGGAACTCCTGCGTGCGGCCGTACCGCTGCGCCTGGTCGACCGCGGTGTCGCCGTACTGCGCGACCCCGTCGTGCCCGCTGACGACGTTCACCAGCAGCCGGCCCTCCGACAACCGGTCCAGCGTCGCGGCGGCGCTCGCGAAGTGCGCGGGCTGCCAGTACCCGGGCCGGATCGCGACGAGCGGCCGGAAGGTCGTGGTGCGCGCCGCGAGCGCCGTGGCGAGCGTGAAGGTGTCGGGTCGGCCCCAGCCGGTTCCGATGAGCGCGCCCTCCCAGCCGTGGGCCTCGGCGGTCCGCGCGAGCTCCGTCGACAGCGCGAGGGAGCCCCAGCCGTCGGTCGTCTCGTCGCCGCGGTGGCCCGGCTCGACGGTGTTGGGGATGTACCAGAGGAAGTGCGAGCTCATGCGGGCTCCCGGGTGCGCGGCGACGTGTCCTGCAAGATAAGCAGACAATCGTAGTCGGATTAAGACGGTGCCCACGTTCCGGTCACCCGGTGCCCGGCGCGCTGCCACCATGTGCGCCATGCCGAACGACATGCGCTCGCTCACCGTGACGCCCGAGCTCGTGCGCGACATGACTCGCGACGTGGCGACGCTCCTGCTGCGCACCCGGCAGACGATGGTGCTGTGGGCTCTGCTCGGCTTCGCGGCCGTCGCCGGTGCCGTCGTCGTCGCGACGCGCGCGATGGACCCGCTGCCGACCGCCGTCCTGTGCCTGGCGGTGCCGGCGTCCGCGCTCGCGGTGCTCCTGGGGACCCGACGTTCCGTGCGCCGCGCGCTGTCGGTCGCCTTCCCCCCGGGGGCGACCGTCGGCGCCCGCGTCGAGCGGGACGCGCTGTGCACGCGCGGGGTGCTCGGCTCGTCGCAGACCTCGCTCGCCGCTTACCGCGAGCTGCGCGTGCGCGGCTCCGCCGCGGTCCTGCGGCTGCGCGGCTCCGCGGCCTACGTCGTGCTCCCGAGCGCCCTGTTCACGGGGGACGACCTGGCGGTGCTCGACGAGCGCGTCACCCGCGGCTGAGGGGCGGGTGCCGGTCGGCGCCCGCCCCTCAGCCGGTCAGACGTAGTCGTGGTACGCGGGCAGGTCGAGCACACCGTTGCCGGACAGGCCGACGAGGATCGTCTCGTCCGTCGTCGCCGCTCGCGCGTGCGCCAGGGCGCCGGCGAGGGCGTGCGTCGACTCCGGCGCCGGGATGATGCCCTCGGCACGCGCGAACTCGATGCCGGCCGCGAAGGCGGCGTCCTGGTCCACCGCGACGGCGTCCATGAGCCCCAGCGCGTACGCGTGCGACACCATCGGCGCCATGCCGTGGTACCGCAGCCCACCCGCGTGGATGGGCGGCGGCACGAAGTCCTTGCCCAGCGTGTGCATCTTCAGCAGGGGCGTGAGGCCCGCGACGTCACCGAAGTCGTACCGGTACTCGCCCTGGGTCATCGACGGGCACGCCGCGGGCTCGCACGCCACGACGCGCGTCGTGGCCCCGTCGCGCAGGTTGCGCCCGAGGAACGGGAAGCTCAGCCCGGCCAGGTTGGACCCGCCGCCCGCACACCCGAACACGACGTCCGCGGTCTCACCCAGCTCGTCGAGCTGCGCGAGCGCCTCCTGCCCGATGACGCTCTGGTGCAGGAGCACGTGGTTGAGCACCGACCCCAGTGCGTAGTGCGCCTTCGGGTCGTTCGCCGCGACCTCGACCGCCTCGCTGATCGCCATGCCCAGCGATCCCGTGGTGTCGGGGTCGGCGGCGAGCATCGCGCGGCCGGCCGCCGTGAGGTCCGAGGGGGACGGGTGGCACGTCGCGCCGTACGTCTCCATCTGCATGCGCCGGTAGGGCTTGCCGTCGTAGGACGCGCGCACCTGCCACACCTCGCACCCGAGGCCCAGCAGCGCGCAGGCCATCGAGAGCGACGCGCCCCACTGGCCCGCGCCCGTCTCCGTCGTGAGGCGCGTGGTGCCCTCGATCGCGTTGTAGTACGCCTGCGCGACCGCCGTGTTCGGCTTGTGCGAGCCGGCGGGCGAGCCGCCCTCGTACTTGTAGTAGATCTTCGCCGGCGTCCCCAGCGCGCGCTCCAGCCGTCGCGCCCGCAGCAGCGGGGCGGGCCGCCACAGCGCGTAGATCTCGCGGACCGTCTGCGGGATCTCGATCCACCTCTCGGTCGAGACCTCCTGCGCGATGAGCGCCATGGGGAAGAGCGGCGCGAGGTCGTCCGGCGTCAGCGGCTCGCGCGTGCCCGGGTGCAGGGCCGGCGGGCAGGGCTCGGGCAGGTCGGCCGCGAGGTTGTACCAGTGGGTCGGCACGGCGGACGGCACCACGGTGCCGACCGGGTCGGTCAGCGGTGCGGGTCGGGTCGTGTCGGGAGAGGTGGTCATCTCGCCTCGCAGGTTCGGGCGCACGGGCGCGCGGGATCGGTGCGCACGGCCGCCGCGCTGCCCCCTCCGTCGGCGACCAGCACCGTGAGCGTAGCGGCGGCGTGCGGTCGCGATGTCCGGATGCGCGCGTGCGACCCCGTCGTGTCCGGGTGCCGAGACCGACCCTCGGCGCGATCACCCGGACGGTCTAGGGTCGGCGACGAGACACGGGGTGCCCCGCACCGAGCAGGGCTGAGAACACACCCGTCGAACCTGATCTCGTTCGTACGAGCGAAGGGAATGTCCATGACGACGTCTGCCCTGGCCCCCGAGCGTGCCGGCGCCAGCCGCGTGCGCGTCCTGTCGATCGCCGGCACGGACCCGACCGGCGGTGCCGGCATCCACGCCGACCTCAAGTCGTTCGCCGCGCACGGCGCGTACGGCATGGCGGTCGTCACCGCGCTCGTCGCGCAGAACACGCACGGTGTGCTTGCCGTGCACGTCCCCGACGTCGCGTTCCTGCGCGCGCAGCTCGACGCGGTGAGCGACGACGTCACCGTCGACGCCGTGAAGATCGGCATGCTCGGCACGCGCGCCGTGGCCGACGAGGTCGCCGCGTGGCTGGTCCGCACCCAGCCGCCGGTCGTCGTGCTCGACCCGGTCATGGTCGCCACCAGCGGGGACCGGCTGCTCGACACCGACGCCGAGGAGGCGGTGCGGCGCCTCGTGACGCACGCCGACCTCGTGACGCCGAACCTGCCGGAGCTGGGGGTGCTGCTCGGCGAGCCGCCGGCCACCACGTGGCCCGACGCGGTCCGGCAGGCCCGGCGCCTCGCGCGGTCGTCGGGGGTCACGGTGCTGCTCAAGGGCGGCCACCTCGACGGCGACGTGAGCCCCGACGCGGTCGTCGACGCGAGCACCGTGACCGAGCTCGACGCCCTGCGCGTCG
>Ga0233363_1000260_pt1 | contig 25148 bp, 23 predicted proteins | sample ElkDunMinimDraft_18_FD_191534 | JGI IMG/M metagenome (GOLD analysis project Ga0233363, IMG submission 191534) | Fecal eukaryotic communites from dung pellets of Tule Elk in California, USA - Elk Dung C16 | ecosystem: Host-associated > Mammals > Digestive system > Large intestine > Fecal | place... | reverse complement strand
TGCGGCGGGGCTGGGGGTCAACGCCGGCCACGATCTCAGCCAGGCGAACCTGCCTGCTTTCCTCGACGCCGTGGGCAGGATCGACGAGGTCTCGATCGGCCATGCACTGATCAGTGAGGCCCTCTACGACGGTCTGGAGACGACCGTCCGGCGGTATCGCGCGATCGTCGATCGCCACTAGCCGGCTGCTGCCAGGTATTCCGATCCAGACTGCGACGCGCCTGGGTTTCCACGATCCTCGATCACCACCCGCGATGGCGCCATGTACGGCTGCGGCGTAGTGCGCGGGTCAAGGGCGTGCACAGGCCGGACTCGCCCACGGAAGCGGGCTGCACAACCGGCGGCGCGTCCGGCACAACCCCAAAAAAAACGCCGCCCGAAGGCGGCGCTCAAGACTTCGCGGTAAGCGTCGGACGCGCTGCAGGCTCGTCCGACGTTGTTGCGGTGACTGCTTACTGCTGTTTGACGAATCCGATCTTCTGCATCTGCGCGTTCTTCGCTTCCGCCAGCACCTTCGCCAGCACGCCGTAATCGGCGTCGGCATTGGTGTCGATCTCGAGCGTCGGCTGGTTGGTCGGGTCACGCTGGACTTCCGACTCCATCATGTTGCGCAGTGCCGAGACCGGCGTCGGGCTGTCGTTCCAGAACACCTGGCCCGAGCCATCGATGCGCAGCCTGATCGGCTCCGGCGGCTCCACCGGGTTTTCCGGCGGCGTCGTGGAGCGTTGTGGAAGATCGATGTCGATTGGATAGGAAGCCTTCGGCGCCGTCACCATGAAGATGATCAGCAGCACCAACATCACGTCGCAGAGCGGAATGATGTTGATGTCGGCCATCGGGCCTTCGCCACCGGATGAAAATGCCATGCGTGTTGCTCCGGTTTACCTGTTTTCGAGCGTCGCGATGAAGCCGACCTTGCGCATGCCCTGGGCCTGTGCAGTGTTGACCACGTCGTTGATCGTCCGGTACTTCGTCGTCGCGTCGCCACGGATGTTGACCGGCGGCTGCGGCGTCTTCTGTGCCTCGACCGAGAAAGCACTCTCCAGCAACTGGAGCGTGACCGGCTCGTCATTGAGGAAGATGTCGCCGTTCTCGGTCACCGCCACGGTCAGTGGCGGCGGGCCGGGCGCATTCTCCGGACGCTCATCGAGGTTGGCTTCCGGCAACTCGACCTGCACTTTGTGTGCCATCAGCGGTGCTGTGACCATGAAGATGATCAGCAGCACCAGCATGACGTCGACGAGCGGAACGATGTTGATCGTGGCATTGACCTTGTCGTTGCCACCACCTGAGCTGAAAGCCATATCTGAACTCCGTTGTCGCTACTGACGTGCGCGCTTCTTAGACCTTGGCCGGCATGTCGCCGACGCGCGAACCGGTGGCGAAGAAGTCGTGCAGGTCGTGCGCGAACGTGTCGAGCTTGTTGTTCGTGCCGCGGTTGAGGCGGACGAAGAAGTTGTAGCCCAGCACCGCCGGGATCGCGACGCCCAGACCGATCGCGGTCATGATCAGCGCCTCGCCGACCGGACCCGCCACCGCGCCGATGTCGGCCTGGCCGCTGGCACCGATGCGGATCAGGGCGCGGTAGATGCCCCACACCGTACCGAGCAGACCCACGAACGGCGCGGTCGCACCGACGGTGGCGAGCACGGTCAGACCGTCTTCAAGCTTCAGCGATTCGCGGGTCACGGCCTGACGCAGGGCGCGGTCGACGAACTCCGAACGGTTCAGCGACTCGACGAGACGCGAACCTTCGTGACGCTGGTGATGGGCGGCTGCCTGGGCGGCATCGAGGGCGACCTTGGAGAAGGGCTCGCTCTTGGGCTGCTCTTCCATGAAGCGGATCGCGTCCTGGGCGTTGTGCGTTTCCCAGAACGTGTTGATCACGCGATCCGTGCTGCCGCGCAGACGGGCAGCCTTGATGGCGTTATAGATGATCCAGAAGATCGACATCGCCGACATCACGATCAGCACGATGAGCACGGTCCAGTTGACCGCGTCCATGTGCTCGATCATGTCGGCGAAGCCCATCTGCTGCAGACCTGCAGCGTTGGACACAGCGGCGTTGGTGGTTTCCTGCAGCATGACGCTTACCTTCTAGATGTAGTGGTTTGAAGAGTGGAACGTTGACGCGGAACAGCGGGGGTCCGGACGGACCCCGTTGTATCGGGTGACGCGTGAGGATCAGCCGAGCTTGAAGTCGACCGGGACGCGGACGCGACCGGCAGCCGGCTGGCCGTTCTGCATGGCCGGCGCGAACGACCACTTGCGGGCGGCCTCGATCGCGGCGCGATCAAGATCGCGGTTGCGGCTGGACTTCTCGACCGACACGTTGGTGACGTTGCCGTTGGCATCGACGTCGATGACCAGGATCACCGTGCCCTCGATCTGCGCGCGAGCGGCCGCAGGTGGGTAACGCGGCGGATTCATGTTCTTCGACGAGATGTCGACGCTGGCGCCGATATCGGCGACCTGGGCTGGCGGCGACGGCGGTGCCGGCGGCGGAGCCGGGGTATCCATCGGTGACGGCTCGTCGAACACGACCGGCGGAGCCTCCGGCGGCGGCGGCACCGGCGTCGGGCGCGGCGGCGTCAGCTCCTTGATCGGAGTCGGCTTCGGCGGTTCCGGCGGCGGCGGCGGCGGCGGCGGCGGCGGCGGCGGCGGCGGCGGTTCGATGATCACCACGCGAGTGGCGGCTTCTTCCTGCTGCGCGGCGTTGGGCGGGTTGACCGGCGCCAGCAACAGCATGATTGCGGCGGCATGGAACGCGACCACCATCGTGAAGCCCGCAATGCGACCCCAGTTGAGGCCCTCGTCTTCGTCGTTCGTGTTGGTCGTCGTCGAGCGTAGCGTCATGCGAAGAACTCTGGTGGGGCCGGGGAGGTACGCCCCGGTGGAAATGTCGATCTACCGCCCTGTCGGGCGGCAGGAACCCTAAAGCTTATACCAATCCGCGTGGCCTGCACCATCAAAATTCAGGCAACTTTTTTTTAACGTCCCGAGATGATCCGCTCGGCGTCCGTGTTGGATTTCAGGCCTTTGGCAATCGCCTGACGCGCCGCTTCCTGGGCTTCCGAGGTGCGTCCTTCCTGATGCAGGACGCGCGCGAGATTGAGATACGTCTCGCCATTTTCGGCGAGTGGCGCTGCCTTGCGCCATGCGGCAATCGCCGGCTCGATCTGCTCGGAGAAGTAGTGTGCCTGACCGAGCGCCGCCATGGTGCGGTAATCCTCCTTGAGGATGTTCTTCTGCAGGCCTTCGTTGATCACCGCGATGGCCTCACGCTCCTTGTTGTCGCCGTTGAGGTACAGCGCGTAGAGGTTGCGGTACTCGCTTTCCTCGGTCAGCTGCCCGGCGGCGCGCAGGCGCTCGAACACCTCGATCGCCTTGTCGTTCTGATCGGTCTGCAGATACGAGACCGCAAGGTTGATCTGCGAGCGCTTGTCGTCCGGGGTGGCCTGGGCGACCTGCTCGGCCAGGCGCGTCGCCTCGGCGGTGTTGCCAGACTCGGCGTAGGCGCCCATCAGGAGCTGCGTCCACTGCGGGTCGATCTCACCGCCCGATTCCACCAGGGGCTTGAGCGTTGCGATCGCCTCGGGGTAGCGCTCGAGACGGTAGAGCATGTTGCCCTTCAGGGCCTGGTCCTTGGGATCGTTCGAGCCGGACTCGGCGAGGTAGCGGTCCAGCGACGCGAGCGCTTCGTCGTACTGCTGCTCCTGGGCCTGCAACTGGGCCAGCATCAGCATCGACTGGAAGTGGTTGTTGTTGTCGAGACCGCCGGTGTCGATCGCCTGCTTGAGGTAGCTCTTGGCGCGCTCGTTGTCTTCGTTGAGCAGCAGCTGGGCGCCGAGCAGGGCCGCCATCGACTTGTCGTAGGCATTGGCACGTTCGTTGGCGAGGATCTCGTCGGCGATCGGCAAGCCCTTGGCCGCATCGTTCCCGTTGCTGGCTTCAGACAGCGCGTTGAGCTGCTTGATCAGGCTCTGGCTCGCTGCCACGCCCGGTTCCTGGCGGGTGGCGTTGGGGAAGCGGGCTTCGACGACAGGCGCGGCGCGCGTGGAACGGCGCTCATTGCGCTCGCTGCTGCGCGAGGACCGGTCGACCCGCCGGCGCTCGCTGCGATCCTCGCCTTCGCTGCGCGCCTTGCCGCCTTCTTCCTGGGCGAACGCGGTCGGCGCCGCGAATGCGAGCAGCACGGTGCTCAGGGCGGCGGCCAGGGCCTGCTGGGACATGCGGGACTTCGACATCGTTTACCTCGATTGGCAGGTGCCCGCGCAGACACGGGGGCGGAAAGCTGGAATGGCGATTATCGCCGGAAGAATGCGCGCCTGTATTGCACGAAGAGGCGGCACGCGTCAGCCGCAGCGCGGTCGCTTGCCGGCGGCCCGGGCCTGTTCGTAGGTCGGCACCAGGCTCGCGGCACGCGTCTGCAGTTCGCTGATGCGGCTCTGGGGATCGGGGTGCGTCGACAGCCACTGCGGCGGGCGACTGCCGCCGCTGGCCGCGATCATGTTCTGCCACAGAGCCACGGCCGCGCGCGGATCGAAGCCCGCCTTGGCCATCAGGTCCTGGCCGACGACATCCGCCTCGGTTTCCTGGACGCGCGTGCCCGGCAGCAGGAAAAGTCCCTGCGCGGCAGCCCCACCAAGTTGGGTGGTGGCCTGTTGGGCCCCCTCTCCGTAACGCGAGCCCGCCAGCGCACCGACCACGCCCAGGGCGCCCTGCGCGCCGATCTGCCGGGTGACGCGTTCGTCGTGGTGGTTGGCGTACACATGCCCGATCTCGTGCGCGATCACCGCCGCCAGCTGATCCTGGTTCTTCGCGACATTGAGGATGCCGGTATGCACACCCACCTTGCCGCCCGGCAAAGCGAAGGCATTGGGGTTGTCGTCGACGAAGACGACCGATTCCCAGTTGAGCTGCTGCCAGTTGGGTGGCAGCTCGCGCACGATGTCGGTGACGATGCAGCGCACGTACGCCTGCTGCTTGGCGTCCGGCGAGGCGCGCATCTTGGTCTTGGTGTCTGCGAAAGCCTCGAGGCCCATCTGGTTGAGCTGGGCCTGGCTGACGGCGCCGACGTACTGGGTGCGTCCGGTCGGGGACGTGGTCGTCGCGCAACTGGCAAGCAGCAGGGCGGCGGCAAGCGCGGCGATCGGCGTTTTCATCACGGGACTCCCCTATTCAAGAACCCTGTTGTAGAGCGGCGCGGATTAAGGCGCCGTCAACTCGGCCCCAGGATGGGCATGGGCGGTGTCGCTCAAACGTCGAGATTGGCGACCTTGAGCGCGTTGTCGTCAATGAACGCCCGGCGGGGCTCGACCACATCGCCCATCAGGGTGCTGAAAATTTCATCAGCAGCCACCGCGTCCTCGATGCGGACCTGCAGCAGGCGGCGCGTATCGGGGTTGACCGTCGTGTCCCACAGCTGCTCGGGATTCATTTCGCCCAGGCCCTTGAAGCGCTGGATCTGGCGACCACGCTTGGCCTCGTCGAGCAGCCAGGCCTGGACTTCGGCGAACGACCTCACCGGGTGGGTGCGGTTGCCGCGGGTGATCTGCGCACCTTCGCGGATCAGCCCGTGGAGCTGGCGCGCAGCCTCGCCCACTGCCCGCAGCTCGCCGGTCTCCAGCGCCGACAGCGGCACCAGCTGGGTGATGTCGACGCCCATGTGGCGCCGCTCGATCGTGAGCACCGGACCACGCGCCTCAGTCGCCGGCTGGATGCCGAAGCGGTAGCGCGGACGGCCGAGCCCCTTGCGGTTGAGGCCGGCCTCCAGGGCCTCGAGCGCGGCGGCGCTGTCGATCCCAGGCCCGACCAGCGGCGCGGCATCGAGCAGCATCTCGATCACGGCCGGGTCGTAGCGATGCGCGTTGCGGACAATCGTGTCGCGCGCGGCGGCGAACACCAGCAGCAGGTTCTCCAGGGCGACGCCCTCGATCGCAGGCTCGCCGGCGGCCGGCACCAGTGACGCGCCCTCGACCGCATTGCCGGCGAGATAGACGTCGAGCGCCGTATCGTCCTTGAGATAGATCTCGTTCTTGCCCTGCTTGACCTTGTACAACGGCGGCAGGCCGATGTAGACGTGGCCGCGCTCGATCAGCTCAGGCATCTGCCGGTAGAAGAACGTCAGCAGCAGGGTGCGGATGTGCGAACCGTCGACGTCGGCGTCGGTCATGATGATGATGCGGTGGTAGCGCAGCTTGTCGGGGTTGTACTCGTCCTTGCCGATGCCGGTGCCCAGCGCGGTGATCAGGGTGCCGACCTCGGCGCTGGCGAGCATGCGGTCGAAGCGCGCGCGCTCGACGTTGAGGATCTTGCCGCGCAGCGGCAGCACCGCCTGGTTCTTGCGGTTGCGGCCCTGCTTGGCCGAGCCGCCTGCCGAGTCACCCTCGACGATGAAGAGCTCCGACAGCGCCGGGTCCTTTTCCTGGCAGTCGGCCAGCTTGCCCGGCAGGCCGGCGATGTCGAGCGCGCCCTTGCGACGGGTCAGGTCGCGCGCCTTGCGGGCGGCCTCGCGGGCGCGGGCGGCATCGACGATCTTGCCGGCGATGGCGCGGGCCTCGGCGGGATTCTCGTCGAGGAATTCCTGCAGCCGCTGGCCGAACGCACTCTCGACGACCGGGCGCACCTCGGAGGAGACCAGCTTTTCCTTGGTCTGGGAGGAGAAGCTCGGGTCAGGCACCTTCACCGACAGCACCGCGATCATGCCCTCGCGCATGTCGTCGCCGGAGAGGGCCACCTTGGCCTGCTTGGCGATGCCGTTGCGCTCGATGTAGTTCGTCAGCGTGCGCGTCAGCGCCGCACGGAAGCCCTGCAGGTGGGTGCCGCCGTCCTTCTGCGGAATGTTGTTGGTGAAGCAGAACATCGTTTCCTGGTAGGCATCGGTCCATTGCAGGGCGACGTCCACCGTGATGCCGCTCTGCTCGCCGGTTACCGAGATCACGTTCGGATGCAGCGGGGTCTTGAGCTGGGCCAGATGCTCGACGAACGAGCGGATGCCGCCCTGGTACTCGAACAGGTCCTGCCGGCCTTCGCCACGCAGGTCGACCAGTTTGATCCGCACGCCGGAGTTGAGGAACGAAAGCTCCCGCAGGCGCCGCGCCAGGATGTCGTAGTGGAACGTGACATCGCTGAAGGTGGCGACCGCCGGCCAGAACCGCAGCAGGGTGCCGCGCTTGTCGGACGGTTCAAGGCGCTGGACCGGGGCCACAGCCTCGCCCGAGGCGTATTCCTGGTGGTGATGGAAGCCATCGCGCCAGATGTCGAGGGTCAGTTTCTCGCTGAGCGCATTGACCACCGACACGCCCACGCCGTGCAGGCCGCCGGACACCTTGTAGCTGTTGTCGTCGAACTTACCGCCGGCATGCAGCTGGGTCATGATGACCTCGGCCGCGGAAATGCCCTCTTCCTTGTGGATGTCGACCGGGATGCCGCGACCGTTGTCGGAGACCGAAACCGAGCCGTCTTCGTGGATGGTGACCACGATGTCGTCGGCGTGGCCGGCCAGGGCTTCGTCGATCGAGTTGTCGACCACCTCGAACACCATGTGATGCAGACCGGTGCCGTCGTGGACGTCGCCGATGTACATGCCGGGGCGCTTGCGGACAGCCTCGAGGCCCCGCAGCACGGTGATGCGGCTGGAATCGTAGTCGGTATTGGCGGGCGCGCCGCCGGAGATCGTCTCGTCGCTCATTCGGTTCGCAGTCTGGCCGGTGCGCGGCGTCCACGCGCGGTCCGGCTGGCCGGAGGCGCGGCTGGAGGGGGCCGCAAGGACGGAATTGTACCAGTTCGGGCGAAGTGGGCGGCATTGTTCCACGTGGAACAACGCCAACCCTCCCGACAGACGTTGCAGGTGGAACCACTACCGGCCGAGGGTCGCCTGTACCTCGCCGTGTTCCACGTGGAACGTCGTCGCCTCGCCCAGCAACGCCGACGGCCAGTGCGAGGGTTGCTCGGTGCCTGACAGCAGGACCTGCGCCCGTACCCGGTGCAGATAGGTCAACACCTGATGTTGGTGGTGACGGTCCAGCTCGGACGCCAGGTCATCCAACGCGATGACCGGCCAGCGTCCTGCCGAGCGCGCCGCGCAATCCTGTGCCTGTGCCATCAGGCAGCACAGCGCCGTCTGCTTCGCCTGCCCTCGGGACAGCAGGCCCTGCTCCGGACGATCCTCGAACCGGATGCGCCAGTCGGCACGGTGCGGCCCGACGCTGGTATAGCCCACCGCCCGATCGCGATCCCGGGCGACCAGCAAGGCGTCCGCCAAGGACAGCTCCTGGCGGCGCCATCCAGGGTGAAAGACGAGTTCGGGCAGGCCGAGCCCGGGCGCGATCTCGGCGGCAACGAGCTGCACGGCGCCGTGCAGGCGGCGCAGATAGGCGTCCCGCCGGATATCGAGGGGCCGGGCGGCCTCGCAGAGTTCCAGATCCCAGGCATCGAGCTGGCCATTGGATGCCCCGGACTTGAGCAAGGCATTGCGCTGGCGCAGGGCCCGGGCGTAACGGCGCCACTGCGGCAGGAAATCCTGTTCCACGTGGAACAATCCCCAATCGAGGAACCTTCGCCGCACCTCACTGCTGCCGGAAATCAAGGCGTGGCTGCCCGGCTCGAAGGTCACCACCATCAGCGCCGCACACAGATCGCCGAGCTGTCCCACATCCGTGCCGTCCAGGCGCCCGCTCCAGTCCTGACCGGTGTGCCGCAGACCGGCGCGGCGCAGAGGCTCATCCAGCCCGTCGCCGTCGCGCCATTCGACGAAGACCTCGAGCGCATCGGCGCCTCGTCGGATGAGTCCATCGCGTACGCGGCCACGGAAACTCCGGCCGTAAGCCATCACGTGCAGCCCTTCCAGTACGCTGGTCTTGCCCGCGCCGTTGTCGCCGAGCAGCAGGTTCAGCCCCGGAGCTGGCTGCAACGACACCGACGCCAGGTTACGGACGTTGCGAAGATCGAGCCGGGTAAGGCGCATGGAAGGCCTGGGAAGAAGACGGGGGCAGAACGGACGACGCCCGGGCTGGCCGGGCGTCGTGTTTCACGTGAAACATCGCAGGCGGGTCAGAGCCGAAGCGGCATCACGACATGCCGGCTGCGTTCGTCGGTCGCCTCCCGCACCAGCGCCGAGGAATTGGCATCCCGCAATTTCAGGATCACCCGCTCACCACGCAGCGCGGTCAGCGCGTCGAGCAGGTAGTTCACATTGAAGCCCACCGCGAGGTCGTCGACCTTGGTTTCTGCCTCGACTTCCTCGTGCGCTTCTTCCTGCTCGGGGTTGTGCGCATTGATCCGCACGGTGCCCGGCGAAACCTCGAGCCGCACCCCGCGGTACTTCTCGTTCGACAGGATGGCCACGCGCTGCAGCGCCGCGCGCAGCAGTTCACGGTCGATCGTGACTTCGCGGTCCGCGCCGATCGGGATGACCGCCTCGTAGTCAGGAAAGCGGCCGTCGATCAGCTTGCTGGTAAACGTCACGTCATCGCGCTTGACCCGCAGATGGTTGCGCCCCAGCTCCAGTTCCAGGGTCTTGTCACCGCCCTCGAGCAGGCGCTGCAGCTCGGTCACGCCCTTGCGCGGCAGGATGATCTGGCGCTTGGTCTGGACCGCGGTGTCGAGCGTGGTTTCGCACAGCGCCAGCCGGTGGCCGTCGGTCGCGACGCAGCGCAGGCGCGTATCGCTGAGGTCGAACAGCAGGCCATTGAGGTAATAGCGCACGTCCTGCTGGGCCATCGCGAACGCCGTCCGCTCGATCAGCTCCTTCAGGGCCGCCTCCGGAACCGCGATGCGGTCGGTGGCCTCGACTTCGTCCACCGAGGGGAAATCCCCCGCGGGCAGGCTCGACAGCGAGAAGCGGCTGCGCCCGGCCTGCACGGTGATCTTCTCACCGGACTGCGAGACCAGGACCTTGCTGCCATCGGGGAGGGCCCGAACGATGTCGAAGAGCTTGCGGGCCGGGATCGTGGTCTCGCCGTCCTGCGCGTCGTCGACGGCGCGGCGCGAGACCATTTCGACTTCGAGGTCGGTACCGGTCAGCGAGAGCTGCCCGTCCTGGACCTGGACCAGCAGGTTGGCGAGCACGGGCAGCGTCTGGCGGCGCTCGACGACATTGACGACCTGGGCCAGCGGCTTGAGCAGAGTTTCGCGTTGGAGACTGAAACGCATGACGGTGTTATCCCCTTGTCCCGTGCTTTTATAGAAAGGATATAAATCTAAAGAAGGTGGTGCTGGGTGGCGCCGAAATCAGTTGATATCTAACGTAACCCGTTGAAACTGTTTGATTTTTGCGACCCTCAAACGCGGTGGACAGCGGGGGCTGGAGAGGTGGATCAACCTGTGGACAAGTTCTTGCCCCTCAAACTGTCCACAGGATCCCCCCAATGCGTCCCGGAGTTGTACAAACCCCGGAATGCACAGCTTACTCGCTGAGTTTGCGGATCAGCTTGTCCCAATCCTCGCGCAATTTGCCGTCGCTTTCGATAAGCGTGCGGATCTGGCGGCAGGCATGCAGCACCGTGGTGTGGTCACGGCCCGCAAAGGCCTCTCCGATCTCCGGCAGGCTGTGTTCGGTCAACTCCTTCGACAGTGCCATGGCGACCTGCCGGGGGCGCGCCAGCGAGCGCGTACGGCGCTTGGAGAGCAGCTCCTTGATCTGCAGGCCGTAGTAGTCGGCCACCACCTTCTGGATGTTGGAGATGCTGATCGCCTGCTGCTGGGCACGTAGCAGGTCACGCAACGTCTCCTGGGCGAACTCGACCGTGATCGGGCGCCCCATGAAGTTCGCGCGTGCGGCCAGCGTATTGAGCGCTCCCTCGAGATCGCGCACGTTGGAGTGCATCTTCTTCGCCAGCAGGAACGCCACATCGTCGGGAACAACGGTGCCGCGCTCGGCGGCCTTGGCCAGCACGATCGCTGCGCGGGTCTCGAAGTCGGGCGGATCGATCGCCACCGACAACCCCCAGGACAGGCGCGACTTGAGCCGTGGCTCCAGCCCTTCCACCTCGCGGGGATAGCGGTCGCAGGTCATGATGATCTGCTGCTTGCTGTCGAACAGCGTATTGAAGGTGTGGAAGAACTCTTCCTGGGTGCGGTCCTTGCCGGCGAAGAACTGGATGTCGTCGATCAGCAGTGCGTCGATCTGGCGGAACTGGCGCTTGAACTGGTCCGAGGTCTTTTCCTGGATCGAGCGGAAGAACGCGCTGTAGAACTCCTCCGAACGCAGGTAGAGCACGCGGGCGCGCGGATTCTGCCGGCGCATCTCGTTGCCCGCGGCGAACATCAGGTGGGTCTTGCCCAGCCCCGTGCCGCCATAGAGCAGCAACGGGTTGTGCGCGCGGTCGCCGGGCTTGAGCGCGGCCTGCCATGCGGCGGCCCGACCCATCTGGTTGCTGCGGCCCTCGACGAAGTTGTCGAAGCTGTAATGGCTGTCCATGTTGCCGGCGAAGGCTTCGATCGGCGCCGCCGCTGCGGCGCGGCTGTCGAAGATCGAGGTCGGCGACGCCGGCTGGGCGGGCGCCGCGGCGCGCGGCATCGACCCGACCTGGAGACTCACATCCTCGATGCCGGCGAAATGCTCGAGCAGCTCGCGGATGCGCGGCATGTAGCGCGCCTGCACTTCGTCGCGGACGAAGGCATTGGGCGCGTACAGCACGGTCGAGCGGTCATCGGCGTGGGCCTGCAAGGGCTTGAGCCAGGTGTGGACATCCTCGGCCGGAAACTCGGCTTCGAGGCGTTGGAGGCAGCGGGGCCAGGCATCCATCATGCGGCGGAATTCGACAAAGCGGGCGCCGCCGCGCAGGTGCGCGGTCCGGTCGCCGGAGAAGGGCAGGCAGACTACCATGTCGCCATCGCGTCCCCGAGGAACGGAGTCGCCCGGGCACAAGGCATCGACTTGACCGGCGCGGTGCCTGGCCGCTAGAATTTCCGGTTCCTTATTCGTCACGTTGCCCGAAGGGCTCGACCATGGCTACCAAGCGCACCTACCAGCCCAGCAACCTCAAGCGCAAGCGCGACCACGGCTTCCGTGCGCGCATGGCGACGGCCGACGGCCGCAAGATCCTCGCGCGTCGTCGCGCGAAGGGCCGCAAGGTCCTCTCGGCCTGAAGCTCTCCGGCCCGGTGAGTCGCCTCCGCGTACTCACCGGCCGTCCCGCAGCGCTGATCCCATGACCGCCGGTGTCCGCTATCCGCGGCACGTGCGTGTGCGCGCGCGTGCGGATTTCGATCGCATCTTCGCCAGCGCGACGCGAACCGCGTCGCCGACGCTGGCCGTGCACCTGCTGCCTGAAGCGGGCCCTGCGCGCCTGGGGCTTGCGGTCTCGCGCAAGGTCGACAAGCGCGCGGTCGGGCGCAACCGGATCAAGCGTACGCTGCGCGATGCATTCCGCCTGCTGCAGCCCCAGCTCCGCTCGGGCAGCTATGTCGTCGTGGCCCGTCCGGCCGCAGCCCAGCTCGACAATGCCGCGCTGCGCGCCGCGTTCCTGAGCGTGCTCAAGCGCGCCCGCGCGTTGCCGCCGTCATCCGCGGCCGGCACAATGCCTGCCACCCAGATTCCACCCACGCCGGCATCGCCCGGCGCATGAGCATGCCCGCCTGATGAACCAGATCCGTACTTTCCTCGTCCTCGCCTGGCTGATGGTCGCCGTGTTGCTATGGATGGAGTGGGGCAAGGAAAAGACCGCCGCCGCCCAGCCGCAGCAGAGCGGAGTGGTCCAGCCGGGCGCGTCGGTGACGGTACCCGGCGCGGCCGCGGGCAGCGCCGCGGTGCCCAGTGCGCCCACGGATCTGGCGCCGATCGCGCCGACACCCGGTGTCGGCGCAGCCGCCGGCACTGCCGCCGCCGGCGCGCAGCGGGTTGTCGTGCAGACCGACGTGCTGCGGGTGGTCCTCGAGGGCGGCAACGTCGTCCAGGCCGATCTGCTGGAGTATCCGCAGACCCGCGACGATGCCGCGCCGCCGGTGCGGATGCTCGACGCCGAACCCTCGCATTACTACGCCGCTCAGGCCGGCTGGGTCAGCAGCACCAATGCCGCGCCCAGTCACGAAGGCCAGTTCGTCCCCGAGGACGCCGCCGCCAGCGCCACGCTGGCCGAGGGTGAGCAGTCGGTCATCGTGCCGTTCGTGTGGACCGGCGCCGACGGCGTGACCATCCGCCGCAGCTTCGTGCTGACCCGCGGCAACTATGCGATCGAAGTACGCGACGAGATCGTCAATGGCGGTAGCGCGGTGTGGCAGGGCTTCCCATACCGCCAGCTGATCCGCACCGCCCCGGCGGTCAAGCGCGGCATGACCAATCCGGAGTCCTACAGCCTGGTCGGCGCGACGTGGTTCGGCAGCAACATCGGTTACGGCCGCCGCCAGCTCGGTGATTTCGAGGACGACGGTCCGCTCAACGCCAGGGACAGCCAGGTCTGGATCGCGATGGTCCAGCACCACTTCTTCAGCGCCTGGATCCCGGCGCCGGACGATGACGGCACGATCTCGATGCAGGTCGACCGCAGCACCGGCGCGCCGCGCTACCTGATCCGCGAGATCGGTGCGCCGCTCGCGGTCGCGGCCGGCCAGCAGGCCTCGACCACTGCCCGCCTGTGGGTCGGCCCCAAGCAGGTCGGCCTGATCCAGGCCCAGGGCGTGCGTGGCCTCGACCGCGTCGTCGACTACAGCCGCTTCTCGATCTTCGCGATGCTCGGCGAAGGCCTGTTCTGGATCCTTGCCAAGCTGCATGGCCTGATCGGCAACTGGGGCTGGTCGATCATCGGGCTGGTGCTGCTGGTGAAGCTGGCGCTGTATCCGCTGTCGGTCGCGCAGTACAAGTCGATGGCGAAGATGCGCAAGTTCCAGCCGCGCATCGCCCAGCTCAAGGAGCGCTACGGCGACGACAAGCAGAAGTTCCAGATGGCGATGATGGAGCTTTACAAGAAAGAGAAGATCAATCCCATCGGCGGTTGCCTGCCGGTACTGCTGCAGATGCCGGTGTTCTTCGCCCTGTACTGGGTGCTGCTCGAGTCGGTGGAACTGCGCCACGCGCCGTGGATGCTGTGGATCCACGACCTCACCGCGCGCGATCCCTACTTCATCCTGCCGGTGCTCAACATCGCGATCATGTGGGCGACGCAGAAGCTCACGCCGATGGTCGGCATGGATCCGATGCAGCAGAAGATCATGCAGTTCATGCCGCTGGTGTTCGGCGCGATCATGATCTTCTTCCCCTCGGGCCTGGTGCTGTACTGGGTCACCAACGGCGGCCTTGGCCTGCTGCAGCAGTGGTGGATGATCAGGCGCTACAGCGAGGCGCCGGCGAAGGCCTGACGGTCGCGTCGACGTGTGGATCCACGAGCCCGCCGCATGGCGGGCTCGTGCGTTTGAGGAGAGGTGACATGCACCAGTGCAACGAGACCATCGTCGCGATCGCCACTGCGCCGGGCGCCGGCGGCGTCGGCATCGTGCGCCTGTCGGGACCCGCGGCGCTGGCGATTGCGCGGACGATCAGCGCGCGCCGCGACCTGCGTGCGCGGCATGCCCATTACGCGCGATTCCGTGATGCCGATGGCGGCGTGCTCGACGACGGTCTCGTCCTCGTATTCCCGGCGCCCGCCAGTTACACCGGCGAAGACGTGGTGGAGTTGCAGGCGCATGGCAGCCCGGTGGTGCTGCAGCAGTTGCTGGCGCGTTGCCGCGCGCTCGGCGCGCGACTCGCGCGGCCCGGCGAGTTCAGCGAACGCGCGTTCCTCAACGGCAGGCTGGATCTGGCCCAGGCCGAAGCGGTGGCCGACCTGATCGCCGCGGGCGATGTGCGGGCTGCGCGCGCGGCCCGGCGCGCGCTCGACGGTGTGTTCTCGGCGCGCTGCGAGGCCCTGGCCGCCGAACTGCTGCATCTGCGCGTGCATGTGGAGGCGATGATCGATTTCTCCGACGAGCCGATCGACGGGCTCGGCGGTGACGAGGTGGCGCGTCGCATCGAGGCGCTTGCCGCGTCACTGGCGCAACTGCTGGTCGAGGCCGAACAGGGTCGGCGGCTCCGCGATGGCCTGCATGCGGTGATCATCGGCCCGCCCAACGCCGGCAAGAGTTCGCTGCTCAACGCGCTGGCCGGCGTAGACCGGGCGATCGTCACCGACATCGCCGGCACCACCCGCGATCTGCTGCATGAAACGCTGCGTATCGGCGGTGTCGAACTGACCCTTGTCGACACTGCCGGCCTGCGACCCGAAGGTGATGCGATCGAGCGTGAGGGGATGCGCCGCGCGCGCGCGGAACTCGCACGCGCCGACCTTGCCCTGGTCGTGCTCGACGGCCGCGCCGCCGACGCGGGCTGGATGCAGGTCGCCGATGCCGTGGCCGGCGTCGGCGACCGCATCATCGTCCACAACAAGGCCGACCTGCTGGCCCCGGACGCCGCCCCGGCGCCGGACGACGTGCTGCAGGTGTCGGCGCACACGGGGGCCGGGCTCGATGCCCTGCGCGCATCGCTGCAGGCGCGGCTCGGCGACGATCCGCTCGCCGGCGAAGGCGCGTTCACCGCACGCCAACGGCATGTCGACGCGCTGCGCGATGCCGCCGAGGCGGTAGAGGACGCGCGCGACACGCTGGCGGCGCAGCATCTCGAGCTGACGGCCGAGGCCTTGCGCATCGCCCAGGACGCAATCGGCGCGATCACCGGCCAGGTTCTGGCCGACGACCTCCTCGGGCATATCTTCTCCAGCTTCTGCATCGGCAAATAGTCCGGCCCCGCGCCGTTAACGGCATTGATCTTCCGGCATCACTCCGCCAAAATTCCTGATCGTGTCGACGCGCCGTGAAGACCGCCGACAAGTGAGGATTGACAAATCGGCGCCGCTGCCGCGTTCTACGCACTCTTGCGGACATGCATCCTTGGGGAAAGATGATGGTCTCGAAGATTCCGACGTCCAGTCGCGCGTCCAGCGCGCGGCTGGTCGCCGCGCTGGCTCTTGCCTGTGCACTTGCGGCCTGTGGTCGCGACGAAGCGCCACAGGCGCCTGCCACTGAAGCAGCCGGGGCTGCCGGAGGGGAGACGAGCCAGCAGGCCGCCGCCCGCCAGCAGGCCGCCGACAACGCGATTGCCGGCCTCACGGCCGAGGAACTGCGCGCCGCAGCTTCGGCTGCGTACCAGGAGAGCCGCCTGTACGCACCGGCCGGCGAGAACGCGATGGAGTACTACCTCGCGCTGCGCGAGAAGCAGCCCGGGGATCCGGCCGCCTCGAGCGCGCTGATCGACCTGCTGCCGATGAGCGTCATCGCCACCGAACAGAGCCGCGATCGCGGCGACTACGCCGAGGCGCGGCGCCTGCTCGGCCTGATCGAGCGCGCCGATGCGGGCCACCCCGCGCTCGAGCGCCTGCGCGCGAGTATCGACAGCGCCGAGCAGCAGACAGCCCAGCGAGCCGAGCAGCAGAAGCTCACCGCCGAACAGGAGGCGCAGCGCGCCCAGCAGCTGGAACGCGAACGGGTCCAGCAGCAACAGCAGCAGCAGGCCGCGGCCGCGCAGCAACTGGCGCAGCAGCAGGCCGCGGCGGAGGCCGCGGCCCGTGAGGAGGCGGCCCGTGAGGAAGCCGCACGCCGTCAGGCCGCCGCGGCTCCGGCGCGCACGGAATCGCCGACGCCCGCGCCGGCCCCGGCGGCGACGCCCGCACCGGCCGCGGCTGCGGTGCAGCTGCGGCCGCTGAGCACGCCGGCCCCGCGCTACCCTGCCGACGCGCTGCGTTCGGGCACCAGCGGCGAGGTCCTGGTCGAGTTCACCGTCGGCGCCGATGGCGCGGTCAGCAATGCGCGCGTGGTCCGCGCCGATCCTCCGCGCATCTTCGATCGCGAAGCCCTTGCGGCGGTCCGCCGCTGGCGTTTCGAGCCGGTGCCTGCGCCGGTCACGACGCGCCGCACGATCGGCTTCGCGCCGACGACCAACTGATCCGCGGTTCCGTGTCGACCCGAGCCCTGCGTCGCGCAGGGCGACGGTGGTGCACCGGGAGGTCTCACCCGGACGTGCCAGGCGATAGGCGCAGCGGACTTCAAGAAACACGCGCATCGCAACGCACAGAAAAAAGCCCGGCCGGAGCCGGGCTTTTTTTGTTGGCGGACCGGTCTGGTCAACCCGCGACCGCAAGTCGCTCCTGCCGGTAGCGCCAGACCGCCAGCAGCCACAACGCTGCGGCAAGCGACAGGCTGGCGACGAGGTACACCACCCATACCGTCGGCGCGATCGGCTCGGCGCGGATGATCTTGAGCAGCAGCTGGTTCTGCGACAGGAACGGCACCGTGAACTGCCACAGCTCGGTCTTGATCGGATTCACCAGCAGCACGAATGTCGGCACCATCGGCAGCAGCATCAGCCAGACGATGTGGCTCTGCGCCTCCTTCATGCTCTTGGCGGTGGCGGCCAGGAACGTCAGCAGCGACGTGCCGATCAGCAGCATCGGCAACAGCACCAGCAGCATCCGGCCGATCGCGGCAAAACTGACGTCGAGCATCCGCGCGGCGTTGGTTCCCATCTGCGCGCTGACCTTGAACGCGAGCAGGGTCAGCAGCAGCGAAGTCATGCCGATGATGCAGGCCGCGGCGATCTTGCCGCTGACGATCGCGCCACGTGCCGCGGGCGTGGCCAGCAGAGGTTCGAGCGACTGGCGCTCGCGCTCGCCGGCGGTGGCATCGATGATCAGGTACGAGCCGCCGATGAAGCTCGACAGGATCAGCAGATAGGGCAGCAGCACCGCCAGCAGCATGCCGCGCTTGGCTTCCTCGGTCGCCAGGTCGCGCGTGCCCACTGCGACCGGCTGCATGACCGCCGGATCGATGCCACGGGCCAGCAGGCGCAGCGTGCCGACCTGCTGGCCGTAGGCGGCGATGGCTGCGCGCACCCGGCGGGCGGGCGTCTCCGCATTGCGCTGCGTGCTGTCACTGATGAGTTCCACCGTGGCCGGGCGACCGGCGTGCCAGTCGGCGGCGAAACTGGCCGGGATCTCGATCGCCACATCGACCGTCTGCGCGGCGATCGCGGCGTCGAGATCCGCTGGCGGATCGACCGCGCGGATGCCGAGCGTCGCCAGGTGCGCGACCAGGTTCGGTGCGTGTTCGGCGCCCAGTACCGGGATCTCCAGCACGCGGTCCTGCTCGGTCTTCATGCGCTTTTCGGTCATGAAGTTCATGCCCAGCATCAGCACCGGATAGATCAGCGGCCCCAGCAGCAGCGCCATGAACAGCGTGCGCCGGTCGCGGCCGATGTCGAGCAGCTCCTTGCGCACCACGCACCACATCCATCGCAGGTTCCGGCTCATGCGAGCAGGCCCTCCTCGGAACCGATCGCGCGCACGAAGGCGTCCTCCAGGTTCTGGTTGCCGAAACGTTCGCGCAGTTCGTCGGCGGTGCCGTCGGCGACCACGCGCCCCTTGGCGATGATCACGATGCGGTCACAGAGCGCGGCGACCTCCTGCATGATGTGGCTGGAGAAGATCACGCAACGGCCGTCGTCGCGCAGCTTGAACAGGAACTCGCGCATTGCGCGCGTGGTCATCACGTCCAGGCCGTTGGTCGGCTCGTCGAGGATGACGTTGCGCGGGTCGTGCACCAGCGCGCGGGCGATCGCCGTCTTGGTGCGCTGGCCCTGGCTGAAGCCTTCGGTCTGCCGATCGAGAATCTCGTCCATGTCGAGTTGACCGCTGAGTACGCGCGTGCGCTCGTTGATCTCAGCCCGGGTCAGTCCGTGCAGCTCACCGAAATAGCGGATGTTCTCGCGCGCGGTCAGGCGCTTGTAGACGCCGCGCGCATCGGGCAGCACACCGAGCACGCGACGCACTGCCGCGGGATCCTGCGCAGCATCGATGCCGTCGACGACGACGCGGCCGCTGTCGGGCCGCATCAGCGTATAGAGCATGCGCAGCGTGGTCGTCTTGCCGGCGCCATTGGGGCCGAGCAGGCCGGTGATGCGGCCGTCCTCGGCGGTGAAGTCGACGCCATCGACCGCCTGGACCGTGCCGGTCTTGGTCTTGAACGCCTTGTGCAGCTGCTGGGCCGTGATCATCGGCGGAGCTCCGGAAGAAAGAGGAAAGGCTCAGAACGCAGGGCGGTCATGGCGACCATCCGTTGAAGCTGGTGAACGGCGGGACCGGCCGCAGCGCATCCAGGCAGGACACGTCGAGGGCCTTGGCATCGGTCGATTCGATGAACTGCGCCAGCAGCTTGGGCATGCAGCCCAGTGCGAACGTGCCGTGGCCCTGGCCCTTGAGCACCATGTGGCGGCCGTTCGGCAGGCCGGCCAGTACGCGCTCGCCATAGGCCGGTGGCGTGACCGGATCCAGTTCGCCCGACAGCAGCAGCGCAGGGACCTCGGACTGCAGCGCGGCGGTGTGGTCGGCCGGCGGGGCCCCGGTGGGCCAGGTGCGGCAGGCGCCGAAGAACATCCCGGCCACGCCGGGGCCGAGGATGGTGTCGGCAGCGCGGCCGTCCTCCCGGTAGCGCCCGGCGTCCTCGGCGCAGATCACCGACCACTGCATGCCGCGCGTCATCTGCCCGCTGACGTTGTCGCTCATCAATTGCGACAGCGACATCAGCGGGCCGTAGCGGCCATGCGCCGCTTCGTCGAGCATCAGCGGCAGCAGCGAGGCGGTTTGCGGTGCATAGGAGAAAAGGAACGCCAGACCGGTGACGGTGTCGGGCGTGACCACGCCGTCGCGCTGCGCGCCGGACGTGGGATCGCGGTAGGTCACCGGGGCCGGCGTCGTCTGCAGCGTCGACAGCACGTTGCGCAACTGCGCCTGCAGATCGGTGGGGAACCGCGCACGGCAGGCGGCGTCCTGCGCGCATTGCTTGGACTGCAGGCTGAGCGCGTCCTCGAACGTGTGCGCGAACTCGCCACCCACGACCAGGTCGTTCGGCGCCACGCCGTCGAGCACGATGCTGCGCGTGTGCTGCGGGTAGGCCATCGCGTACTGCTGGGCGACGCGCGTGCCGTAGGAGCCGCCCACCAGGTTGATCTGCTCGACGCCGAGCGCTGCGCGCACGCTGTCGAGATCCCGGATCGCGTTGGCGGTGGTGTAGAAGCGCGGATCGGCGCGGCCTTCGAGACCGGCGAGGCAGCGCGCCACGTAGCCGTCGAACTCCGCATCGGTCGGGATCGTCAGGGCGTCGAGTTCAAGCGGTTCACCATCGGCACCGATGCAGTCGAGCGGGTTCGAACCGCCGGTGCCGCGCTGGTCGACCAGCACGATGTCGCGCTGGCGCCGCACCTCGCGCAGTCCGGCGTTGATCTGCGCCGCCAGTTCGGTCGCCGCCTGGCCGGGCCCGCCGGCCAGGAAGAACACCGGATCACCGGTGCCGCCATCGTTCGACCCGGCCGGCAGCCAGGCGATGTTGAGGCCGATCCTGCGGCCTTCCGGTGCGTCGGGATTCTCCGGCACTTCGAAGGTCGCGCATTGCGCCTCGATGCGCGTGGCCGCGTTGCCGCCGTCCAGCGTGCAGGCGTGGAACGGGATCTGCCCGAACATGCGTGCAGCTCGCGCGCCGTCGCCGTCCGCGGGCGCCGGTGCGGCGCCCTTGCAGCCGGCGAGCACCAGGCCCGCGGTGATCGCCAGCAGGAAAAACCTCGGTGTCCTCATGGAACGTCCTCGAACAGGAAAATGGATTCGATGGGCTCGGCGAACTCGCGGGCGATCCGGAACGCCAGCGGCAGGCTGGGATCGTACTTTCCCGTCTCGATCGCGTTGATCGTCTGTCTCGACACGTCCAGACGTTCGCCGAGCTGTGCTTGTGACCAGCCGCAGGCCTCGCGCAGTTCGCGCACCCGGCTTTTCATGCCGGCGGCCTCACTCGTACCGTCGCGCGACGACGGCTTTCGCGAGGCCGTAGGCGCCGCACACCAGCGGGAACACCCACAGCATCGCCGCGCTTGCCGGCACGTCGATGACCCGCGCGGCCTGCAGGAAACCCGCGGTCATGTAACCGAAGGACACCAGCGCGGCCGCGATGCAGACCGCCTCGAGCTCGATGCGTTGCTGCAACTCGTCGACCTCGCGGATGAAGCGCACCATCGCGCGCAGCACCAGCGCAATGGGCAGGATCGGCAGCAGGGCGACGACCGCGCGCAGCGGCGGCGCCTCCACCTGCCGCAGCAGCAACAGGGAGACGATCAGCAACCCCGCGTAGGCGCCCATCCCGATCAGCAGCTCCCGCGTGTAGCGGCGCTGCACCGGTCCCGACGCGGTGCAGCGCCGCTCCGCGTCGAGCGCTGCCGCGGCGATCAGGCCCATGCCGATGAGCAGCACCAGCAAGGGCACCCAGCTCGGCAGCCGGGGCAGGCCAAGCCGCACGCCGATGGCGATGCCGATCAATCCCAGAGCTAGCCCCAAGAAAAGGGGGAAACGCGGCATGGGGCGTCCATATGTCAAGTGAGCTTGACAGACAGCATCCGTGGCGCGATCTGGCATGTCAAGCAGCCTTGACACATGCCCGCAGTCGTCAATGCCTGCAGCTCCTCAACCAGGTACGGGTTCTGCGTGCACGCCCGCGCTGCCGACACGGCACTTCGCCAGCGCCGCCAGCCGTTCCTCGAACACGAGCCGGCTTGCCGCGTCGGGAATCCGTCCGCTCAGTCCACGCGCACGTGCGATATGCAGGGCGATTGCAGCATCGTCACCATCCAGCCCGGCGATCTCCGCATCCAGCCATGCGCGATACGGCGACAGATCCATCAGTCCACCCTCGCAGCGCAGGCGCCAGGCCGCCAGCAACCCGCGGTCCCTGACCAGCAATGCGGCGTGGCTGGCGAGTGCGACCGCAATGGCGCTCTGGAACACCGGCGCTGCGACGGCAAACCCTGCGGTCAGCGCCAGGGCCTCGGGTCGGGCAGCCCCGGCATCGCCGCAATCGATAGCCCGCGCCAGCCGCAACATCTGCGCCGTCTGCAGCAGGCCACTGCTGGCGATGTTGGCGTCCGCGGTCGGCATCGTGTTCTCCGGCCAGTCGCGCGGGCGCATCCCCGCCAGGCTCAGCGCCATCAACTGGTTGACCTGCAGCTGCAGCGCAGCGTCAGGTGTCCGCCGCAGCAGGTCGAGCAGGCCACGCCCATCGGAGCGCCAGCCCTGCAGGCGCAGTGGCAGGAGATTGCCCAGGCCCAGCGTCGCCGCGCCCAGCGCCATGCCGGCCAGCGCGCCGGTCAGCCAGGCTGGCATCGGCAGCCGCGCTACCAGCGCGGCCAACAGCGCTGCGCTCAGCAGGTTCGCCAGGGGCCCGCCGAGCAGAAATACGATCTGGTCACCCCGCGACAGGCCGCGCGTGCCTCGCGGCAACAAGGCGGCGAATCCGCCGACCCCGCGGATCCCACCGCCGTTGCGCCAGCGCCAATGGCCGTCGCCGCCGCGCTCCCAGCGCAGCGGCCCCACGCCGAACGCGAGCGCGTGCATGCCCCGCGACAGCCCGGCCACCGCGTGCCCGGCCTCGTGCACCACGATGTGCGGCCACAGCGAGAGGAAGAAGCCCGCCAGCACTGCCATCCCGGCCGATGGCGGCATGGTTTCGAGCAGTGGCAGGCCGACGGCGGCAATGCCCGCGCCGCCCACGCCACCGGCGGCGAATCCGCCGAGGACCGGCAGCAGGCGACGCCACCACGGTTGTTTCGCCAATGCCGCACCCGCCGCAGGCGGCATCAGCGCGGCGATCTGCGGCGTGTATGCAGTGCACGTATCGGTATCCATACCGTTTTCCCTTCCTGTTGCCGGCTTTGCAGTGTGGCGGTTGGAGCTGCCCGCGGCGCCGTCCGATCAGGCAACTGCAACGCGCATCCGGCATGTGGCCGGGCAGTGACTGCTGCTGACGTCGTGCCCGCCACCTGTGCCGCGCCTGCCGCGCGCGGGGCCGGCGATGTGGGCAACAGCCCTACTTGCTGCTGACGTATTTCTCGCGGCGGATCAGCGGCACCGGCAGGCCGAACGCCTTCAGCGCCTCGAATGTCGCGTCGACCATGTTCGGATTGCCGCACAGGTAGGCGATATCGCCGTCGCCGGGGGCGAATTCTGCGAGGAACTGCTGCACATAGCCATGGCGCACATCGGCATGCGGCGCGTCCGGCAGCTCGCGCGAGAAACAGGGCACGAAACGGAAGTTCGGATGCGCATCGGCGAATGCGCGGAAGTCGTCGCCGTAGAGCAGTTCGGCCGGCGTACGTGCGCCCATCAGCAGCACCACTTCCACGCCGCGCTCGGCGATCGCCTGTGCCAGCAGCGGCAGCATGGCGCGGTATGGCGTGACGCCGGTGCCCGTACCCACCAGCAGATAGCGGCGGTTGCGGTCCTGCGGCATCAGGCAGAAGCGGCCGAACGGGCCACTGGCCTGCAGGGAGCCGCCCAGATCCAGGCCTTCGAACAACGCGGTTGCCGCACCACCGGGGACGTAGCTGACCGCGATATCAACGGCCTCGCCCGGCCCCAGCGTGTGGTCATGGATGGTCGCCAGCGAATAGGAGCGCTTGGTCGGGGTGCCGTCGGCGTACGCGAAATGCACCTGAATGAACTGCCCGGGGATGAAATCCAGCGGCTGGCCGTCGTCGCGGACGAAGGAAAGATGGGCAACGGTCGGCGCGATCATGCGCCTGGATACGAGCTTGATCGGGAATTGCGAGATGGCCACAGCAGGATGTCCGTGATTCGGCGGGCGTCCGGTGCGGGCCGCGCGCGGTCGAGTGTCGATGTGGCTATGGTACCGGCTGGGTCCACGCGACCCGTGCAGACCGCCGTGCAACAGACCTTTCATGGCTCCCGCAAGCCCGCCGCGCGGGCCAGCGCGCGCGGATGGAGGCTGCGCAGCGGGTGCGCGCGGCCGCGCAACACGTCGTTGCGGATCAGGGCGGGGAGGCGTCCTTATACTACGCACCCCGCCGCGCCATCCGCGGCACGAGCGACGGACCATGTCACCGATTTCCCAAGCCGCACCGGCGCTGTCGGTGCGCGATCTGCGCAAGACCTATGCCGGCGGCGTCCAGGCGCTCAAGGGCGTCTCACTCGATGTGGCCCCCGGCGACTTCTTCGCCCTGCTCGGACCCAATGGCGCGGGCAAGTCGACCCTGATCGGCATCATCTCCTCGCTGGTCAACAAGACCTCGGGCGAGGTGCGCCTGTTCGGCACGGATCTGCACCGCGATCGCGATGCCGCGATGCGGCTGATCGGCCTGGTGCCGCAGGAGATCAACTTCAACTTCTTCGAAAAGCCCTTCGACATCCTGGTCAACTACGCGGGCTTCTACGGCATCCCGCGCGCCGAGGCCATGGTCCGGGCCGAGGAGGAACTCAAGCGCGCGCAGCTGTGGGACAAGGCGCGCACGATGTCGCGCACGCTGTCGGGCGGCATGAAGCGGCGGCTGATGATCGCCCGCGCGATGATGACGCGCCCGCGCCTGCTGATCCTCGACGAGCCCACCGCCGGCGTCGACATCGAGATCCGCCGCGGCATGTGGCAGACGTTGAAGGAGATCAATGCCGCAGGCACCACGATCATCCTGACCACGCATTACCTCGAAGAAGCCGAGAGCCTGTGCCGCAATCTGGCGATCATCGACCACGGCGTCATCGTCGAGCAGGGGCCGATGCGCGTGCTGCTGTCCAAGCTCGATGTCGAGGGCTTCATCTTCGACATCGACGGCGCCCTGCCCGCGACCCTGCCGCCGATCGAAGGCGCGACGCTGCTGGCGACCGACGACCACACCCTGGAACTCGACATGCCGCGCGCGATGGATCTGAACCGTGTGTTCGCCACGCTCGATGGCGCCGGCATCCGCGTGCGCTCGATGCGCACCAAGTCCAATCGCCTGGAGGAACTGTTCGTGCGCATGACCGGCCCCAATGCGGTTTCGCAGCAGGAGAAATCGGCATGAGCACGAAGACGACCGACGTTGCCGCCATCGAAGGCACTGCGCAGCGCCACTGGGTCGCGCTCTATACGATCGCGCGCCGCGAGATCGTGCGCATCCTGCGGATCTGGGGCCAGACCCTGGTGCCGCCGGCGATCACGATGACGCTGTACTTCCTGATCTTCGGCGGTCTGATCGGCGCGCGCGTCGGCGAGATGGACGGCATCCGCTACATGGACTTCATCGTGCCGGGGCTGGTGATGATGAGCGTGATCCAGAACAGCTACGGCAACATTTCCTCGAGCTTCTTCGGCGCC
>Ga0233363_1000257_pt1 | contig 25346 bp, 20 predicted proteins | sample ElkDunMinimDraft_18_FD_191534 | JGI IMG/M metagenome (GOLD analysis project Ga0233363, IMG submission 191534) | Fecal eukaryotic communites from dung pellets of Tule Elk in California, USA - Elk Dung C16 | ecosystem: Host-associated > Mammals > Digestive system > Large intestine > Fecal | place... | reverse complement strand
TCACTTCCCCTCTAAACCAGATTGAATCTGCTGCCAGTTCTCGCGCTGATCCGACCAGGCCCCACTCGCATAGATCGCGGTTTCAACGCGGCACCCCAAGACCTCGCCGAGGACATCGCGAAGTACAAGGCCAACACCGGCATCGACCCAGCCGACGCCGCACCAGCAGCACCCGAGCCGGCGAAGCCGCGCCGCGCCCGCAAGCCGACCAAGTAGCCGCAGCAGCCCTAGCGCCAGCGAAGCCCACAGCGGCCGATTGGCTAAGAAAAGCTATACAGGATCAAGAGCGGCCCGGCCGAAGCCGGGCCGCGCGCACGCGCTATAGGCCTACGGCCCCGCGCGCACGCCCGCAGCACCGTGGCTACTGATCCAACCGAACCGAGGCCCTGGTGCGCGGCTGAGACACCTCGCCGCCCAGGAACCGGCAAGATCAGCGGTCTGAGTTCCGCACGGGTCGAGCATTGACAAGCATCGCTGTGCGGCGCGAACGCCCGCCCAGAGGCAGTACGTAGCGCCCGCGCCACAGCCGGGCCTCTATATTTAGGTCCGCCACTTGCAATGATCATCTGACATCAATCGTGACAGCAACCCCGGCGCACGACCACAGCATCCAGGGCCTGCCGAGTCAGGCGATCGATCTCAACGTTGACAGCCAGTCGAACGTATAGGACAAAGCGCAAGCGATGCCGACCTTGTGTAAGCCGTCAGTGTAAAGGCTTTTCAAATCTTGTTGCAGCCTCCTTGAGAATCGCGGCTTGTGCGTCCCAGTCCGGCCCAAAAGAAAGCAGGTCCGCAGCAGCTTCCCTTAGGAGCCCAGCATCGCCGGGTCGTTGAAGACAGGCTAATCGATACGCAAGATTCCGAGCCCAGGGAGGCAGCCCCATCCAATCCTCGGCCAGGATCTCCCGCAACATGGACGTGATCTCATCAGCCGAGGCGAAAGTTATTTTCTCGACAAATACCCGAGCCACCTCAGACACTCTAGGGCTATCTCCGACGTCGAGCACGTCGACGAGTTCCCGCGCGGCAATCACCAGGTCAGACATGTCCTCACCTACCACATCAATACACCCGCACGACTACCATGTAGTTGACGGCAACGCTGACGGCAAGCCGAGCGAACGACGGCGCCCCGCAGCGTCCAAAGCCGGCAAATCTGACCCTCAGCTATGAAGGCGTCCGACTCAACGCTGACCAATCAAACGCGCCTACGAGATCGCCAGATACGTACCCATGAAAACTTGGCTACGTTCGATTCTGCGAAGCCGATGTGCAATCTCCTTAAGATTCTTGCCCTCGACTAAAAAGACGAAATGCAATGCTGTTGGTTCGCGATCAAGAGCTATACCGTCTTCGTCGTGAGTCGCCCCTGCCCGCTCACTGCCAGAGCATAGGACATCCACCAACGTCGGCAGATGTTCGGTAGCCACCAACGCATCAGCATGCTCAGCTATCACCAATATCGAGTCTCTATGCAGCCACGAATGCACGTCGCCCAAGCACTCGTCAAGCGCGTCCCAGTTGTAGCCAAAGTAGCTCGGGAACCTAAGCGCCAGCGAGATCTCCCTGAACGAAGAAGTCGGCCCTGACATCATCCTGGCGTCGATGCGGCTGACCATGCCGCCAAATCCGCTAACCATGTCTAAACGTGCCGCTTCCCGCTCGGACATGAAGATCACCCATGGCGGCATCGGGGTACCGAGTTCGAGATTGGTCACGTCTTTCACACTCTTATCCTACGTAGAAGAAAGTGCCGTAGTGATCAGGCGTGTAGTAGCCAGTTGCGCCACCTCGAGCAGTAACCAACGCTCCGGCCCTCTAATCGTCCCCCCGCAGGAATTCGGACACGGGATACTGTCCTTTGGATTTACGTCCCACTCGCGATACTTGTTGCCAGTCGGCAGCGCACGATCCTTGTTTGCATAGTTGGCGTTACCCTCGTAACCAGGCACCTTTCCAATACCGCCCGGCCGGTTGTTCACCTGATTCAGCATGTCGTATGCCTTCTGCGGCGCTGGCCCTTACACCAACCCCGGTCGAAGGTCTGACGCCACGCCATTTGAATCTACCGCGAATCGTGACGGCTGACCCGCATTGCAGTTGTGTACGAGCACCGGGGTCGTGCCGGCGAGCACATAGTACGTGTGGATGCCCTCAACCGTCAGGTTGTACGCCAAGCCTTGCTGGATGGTTCGCCAATCAAGTCCACCGACGACGACCGACCGATCAGACGTAGTCGTCGAAGGTCAGCGTGCTGCGGTGCCCGCTGGACGGCCAGGCCGGAATCACGAAAGCGTCCGGCACACCGCTCGTACCGCGCTGCTGGCTCACCACCGTGGTCAGTCCCAGCGCCGGGATGTGGATGTCGACGCCGGTGATGAAGGTCTGCGCGAAGAACGCCGGCAGCGGCTTGCTCAGGTCCGTCACCCGGTCGCTGCCCGCGTCGAAGGCGAAGATGCCGATGGTCCGCTTCACCCGCGGGCTGGTCGCCTCGTTGAGGATGTCGTGGCCGTTGACCCAGAGCCGGTCGCTGCCACCCCACCACTCCTTGTTGCGGTTGACCACGATCGCCGCGTGCCGGTCACTCGTCTCCACCAGCGCACCGAGACCGCCGCCGGGCGGGCTGGCGAGCAACCGGACCAGCTTGTCGGTCCGGCGGAACGGTTGGAAGTAGAAGTGGTGCACGGCGGCGCCTGCGCGGAGGAGCGCGAACTCGTACCGGGCGCCGCCCTTGGCGGTGATGGGCCCGAAGGAGCCGTCGCCGCTGAGCGCGACGGTGGCGACCCGCCGGGTACGCAGCCCGAGCTCGTTGAGTTCGTAGACCTCCAGAGACCCGGCGGAGACACCGGCGTTCTGCGGGAAGAGCACCGCCCGCCCGGCGAGCTGGATCCGAGCTTCGGTGCCGATGGCGGTGGTCTGCGGCGACCGGTCGGTGAAGAAGCGGTAGCTGTGCTGGAAGCTCTCCGGTGAGGTGACGGTCTCGGTGTGCCCCTGTTCCGGCAGGTAGGTGTTGGTGGCTCCGGCGACCGTACGGCTCTGGTCCCCCTCCCCCCAGATCGCGAGCGTCCGCACACCCCCTGGCGGCGCCTCGGCCGTACGGCCGTCGAGGTTGACGTAGTTCGCCACCCGCGCTGCGCGCTCGGGTGAGCTGTTGAGGTAGCCCTGCACGACGAAGGTGCCGAGCGAGTGCGCCAGCAGGTCGATCTGCTGCTGGCCGGAGGTCTGGAGCAGCCGGATGATGCGGGCGTCGAGCCCGGCCCAGACGTCGGCCATCGTGTTGAGGGTGAAGGTGGAGTCGTACTCGTGGGCCTCGATCAGGTCGATCGGGTAGCCGTTGACCGCGAAGCGTTTCGCCTGGGTCTGGAACTGCTGGCCGGAGCCGGCCGAGCCGTGCACGAAGACCACGGGCCGGGGTGTGGCGGGTGCGGGGTGGGCCTGCGCCGGGACGGCGGCGAGACCGAGAGCGACGAGCAGGGCGACGCCGAGCGCGCCGAGACGGCGAATCATGCGGGGGACCTCCGGTGGCATCGGTGGGCATGATTGTGCACTGGTGGTGCACCATACTGCCCCGAGCCGGGGGCTGAGAGCAAGGACCGACCGAGTGCGAGCGCAAGGAACCGCACGAAAAGCAGCCGACGGCACGGCCCGGCGGGACATCAGGTCGCCGCGGGCCGCACCGTCGAGGTGAACGAGAGGGGCGGTGCGCTCCGATCGGACCGCACCGCCCCCACTACTGATCCCGCCTGAAGGACTTCATCAGGGGCGGGTGAAACCCACCGTGTAGCTGCCGGAACCCGAGTACGCGTAGACCCGGATCCGGTACGTCCCCGCCGTACCGGTGTAGGTCACCGTCTCGTCCGGGCCGGAGCTGGTGGAGCTGGCGACCGTCGTCCAACTGGTGCCGTTCTGCTTCTGCAGGTAGAGGTCGAAGTCCCGGCTGGTCGGACCGTCCAGGCACGCCCGGTGCTGCCCGGAGACGGTGGTCGTGTACGAGCCGCCCGACGGCTGGTAGGCGTTCTGCCCGGCGTTCAGGCTGCCGGTCACGATCGTCTGGTAGCCGGTGCAGGTGGTGGCCCCGCCGGTGACGGTGAGCGTGTACGTCGCCGTCCGCGTCACCGCGCCCGTGCCGGTGACCGTGATCGGGTACGTCCCCGCCGCCACCGCCGAGGTGGTGCTGATCGTCAGCGTCGACGAAGCCCCGGAGGTGACCGAGGAGGGCGAGAAGGAAGCCGTCGCACCCGACGGCAGGCCCGAGGCCGACAACGCCACGGTCTGGGCGCTGCCGCTGGTGGTCGCGGTCGCCACCGTCGCCGAGAGCGACCCGCCGGGGGCCACCGATCCGGCCGTCGGCGAGACGGCGACCGAGAAGTTGTTCGCCGGGGTGCCGCCGCCGACAGCGAGGGTCCAGATCGCGTACGCCGAGGCGTCCGCCGCCCGGTCGAGAATGGTGGTGCTGACGTTGCTCGGGTACGTGTCGCAGGCCCGGTGGTAGCAGGGGTCGAAGGCCTGCCCGCTGGTCCCGCCCCACTTCGTCGCCTGGGCGGCGGTCTTGGTGCGGCTGGCCCCGGCGGCGACCCCGCTGGTCTGAATGCTGTACGCGTTGAACGAGGCGTCGTCGGAGCGCCCGGCGCCCTCGGTGTTCTCCTCGGTCTGTACGCCGATCGAGTCGTAGTAGGCCTTGAGGGTCTGGCCGATGCTGCTGGTGATCCGGTTGATGAAGTAGCCGCCGTTGACGGAGCCGACCATGTCGAAGTTCAGGTAGCCCGTGATCTTGGCGCGGTCGGCTGAGCTCAGCGAGCGGACGTAGTAGTCGGAGCCGTTGAGGCCGGACTCCTCGTCGGTCCACCAGGCGAAGCGCACGTGCCGGGTGAGCTGCGGGTTCTGCGCGGCGAGGGTCAGCGCCACCTCCAGCAGCATGGCCGAGCCGGTGGCGTTGTCGTTCATGCCGGCCCCGGCGGTGACGCCGTCGAGGTGCGCGCCGAGCATCAGGGTCTGGTTGACGTCGCCACCCGGCCAGTCGGCGATGACGTTCGGCCCGGCCCCGCTGATGCAGCCCGAGGCGCAGGGCTGCTTGACGACGTTGAAGCCGGCGGCGACCAGCTTGTCGTAGACGTAGTTGACCGAGGCCGTGTAGCCGGTGCTCGCGGCGTTGCGCCGGCCACCGTTGGCGGTGGCGATGCTCTGGAACTGGGTCAGGTGGCCGGTGATGTTCGCCAGCGAGATGTTCGGGGCGGCGGCGAGCGCAGCGGGGGCTGCGGCGGGGGCCATGTTGACGTCGGTGGCGATCGGGGCGGCCTGGGCGGGGCCGGCCAGGGGGTTGAGGCCGGCGGCGAGCACCGCAACGGCAAAGGCTGCGGTCAGGCGTCTTCTCACGGGGTCTCCTCGGGGGAATGGGAAGACTGTCGGGGGATGCCGCATTACAGCGGCAGCTATCTATACACCCCGCCCCGATCGACAAGCAATATCCAGTTCCGTGGATGCACGAAGGCCCCTGACCGCGACCGCCGCTCCCCGACCTCCGGCAGCGACAGAACCCCGCCCTGACCGGAGCCGCCGCAGCAGGCGAGGCCGAAGCCGACGCCGGCCGCGCCGGCAGGGTCACCGCCGCGAAAGGAGGCCGGGCCGGTGGCCGTTAGGCTCGGCGCATGTCCACCGCCGCCCTCCGGCTGCACGTCGCCGCCTTCGGCGAGCTCTCCGCTCGCACCCTCCACGACCTGCTGAAACTGCGTGTCGATGTCTTCGTCGTCGAGCAGGAGTGCGCCTACCCGGAGCTGGACGGGCGCGACGTCGAACCCGGCACCCGCCACCTCTGGCTGGAGCGCGACGGTGCGATCGTGGCGTACCTGCGGATCCTGGCCGATCCCGGCGGCGTGGCGCGGATCGGGCGGGTGCTGGTGGCACCGGCGGCACGCAGGCAGGGGCTCGCGGGCCGGTTGCTCACCGAGGCGCTGGCTCTCGTCGACGAGCGGCCCTGCGTGCTGGACGCGCAGTCGCACCTGGCGGGCTTCTACCGCGCCCACGGCTTCACCGACACGGGGCCGGAGTTCGTCGAGGACGGCATCCCCCACCTGCCGATGCGCCGCGATCCCGAAGGGCCGCACCGGTAACCGTCCCGCGCCTGCCCACAGCCGGAGCCGGAAACAGCTCCGCCCCCACCACGTAAGCGGCGGGGGCGGAGGCAATGGCAGAGGTTACGGCAGGTCGTTGACGATCTCGGCGACCGTGCGGCGCCGTCCGGTGTAGAACGGCACCTCCTCGCGTACGTGCAGCCGGGCCTTGGAGGCCCGCAGCTGGCGCATCAGGTCCACGATGCGGTGCAGTTCGTCGGCCTCGAAGGCGAGCATCCACTCGTAGTCGCCCAGGGCGAACGACGCGACCGTGTTGGCGCGCACGTCGGCGTAGCCGCGGGCCATCGCGCCGTGTTCGGCGAGCATCTCGCGCCGTTCGGCGTCCGGCAGCACGTACCACTCGTAGGAGCGCACGAAGGGGTAGACGCAGAGGTAGCCGCGCGCCTCCTCGCCGGCGAGGAAGGCCGGGATGTGGCTGCGGTTGAACTCGGCCGGGCGGTGCAGCGCCATCTGCGACCAGACCGGGGTCAGGCAGCGGCCCAGCGCGGTGCGGCGGAACCGGCCGTACGCGTCCTGGAGCGCGTCGCTGGAGGCGGAGTGCCACCAGATCATGATGTCGGCGTCGGCACGCAGACCGGAGACGTCGTAGGTGCCGCGCACCACCACGTCCTCGCCGGCGAGCTCCTCGAAGAGGTTCTCCACCTCGCCCGCGACGTTGTCGCGCAGGGCGGGCAGCGGGCCGGTGGCCCGGTAGACCGACCACATGGTGTAACGGATGGAGTCGTTGAGCTCCCGGATCCGCGCCGCGTTCGTCTGTTCCGTCATGATCCTGATTCCTCCAGGGCCTTGATGATCTCTTCGGCGCCGGTCTCGCCGGAGCGCACGCAGACCGGGATGCCGACTCCGTCGTAGGCGGCGCCCACGACGGCGAGCGTCGGGTACGCCGGCCGCAGCGCCGCCCGGACGGCAGCCACCCGCTCCAGGTGTCCCGGCGTGTACTGCGGCAGCGCGCCACCCCAGCGCTGCACGTGGGTCGCCACCGGCGTCGGCAGCGGCGCGCCGACGACCTGGGAGATCTCCCGGTGCGCCAGGGCCGCCAGTTCGGCGTCGGAGACCTGAAGTGCCGCCTCCTCGCCGTAGCGCCCGACGGAGGCGCGCACCAGCGCCAGCCCGTCCGGGCGGCGCAGGTGTCCCCACTTGGTGGTGAAGAAGGTGGAGGCCTTGATGGTCAGCCCCTGATCGGCCGGGACCAGGAAACCGGAGAGTTTCGGCAGTTGCGGCTCCGGCAGCACCAGGGTGATCAGGGCGACGCTGGCGTAGTCGAGCTCCCCCACGGTCGCCGCCGACGCCGGGTCGAGCCCGGCCAGCAGCCGGGCCGCGTGCCGCGCCGGCAGCGCGAGCACCACCGCGTCGGCGGTGACGGTCTGCGCCGCCGGGGTCGGGCCGACCGTCAGCTGCCAGCCGTCCCGGGTGGCGTTGAGTTCGCGTACGGCGGTGTTGAGCCGGATCGTGGCGCCGGCGGCCTGCGCGGCGGCGGCGACCAGCCGGGAGAGTCCGCCGTCGACGGTGGCGAAGACCGGCGCGCCGGTCGGTCGTGGCGCGGCTGCCTGGGCGGCGCGGACCGCCCCGGTGAGGGTGTGCGCGGTGCGCGCCGTACGCGACAGCGCCGGCATCGTGGCGTTCAGCGAGAGGGTGTCGGCCCGTCCGGCGTAGACGCCGCCGAGCATCGGGTCGACCAGCCGTTCGCAGATCTCGTCGCCGAAGCGGGACCGCACCAGCGCCCCGACGGAGACGTCCTCCCCGGGTGCGAGCAGCGGCCGCCCGGTGTCCCGGTCGGCGTCGGTGGCCGGCTGCGCGACCGCCGTCACCTGCCCCAGATCCCCCGGTACGCCCACCAGCGTCCCGCCCGGCACCGGGCGCAGCGCGCCGTCGACGACGAGCGCGGCCTGGCCGACGGTCGGGTGCACCAGTGCGTCGCCGAGCCCGAGCCGGCGGGCCAGCGCGACCGCAGCGGAGTCGGCGCCCGCCGGGTCGCGCATCAGGAAGGACTCTGCGCCGAACTCCACCGGCGAACCCGCCAGCTCACCCGTGCGCAGCTTGCCGCCGAGCATCCCGGACTGTTCGAAGATCGTGATCTCGGTGTCGGCGGGGGTCAGGTCACGCAGCCGCACCGCCGCGGCGAGCCCGCTGATCCCACCACCGACGACGGCGATCCGCCACGGCTGACGCATGAGGTGCCTTCCTTACCCGTTTGACTCCGCCGAGACCTCGTGGACCAGGGCGACAACCCGGGTCAGCACCTCGGGGTCGGTCTCCGGCGGCACGCCGTGCCCGAGGTTGAACACGTGCCCGGGCGCGGCCCGCCCTTCGGCGAGGACCCGGCGTACCTCGGTCTCGATGACCGGCCAGGGCGCGAAGAGCACCGCCGGGTCGAGGTTGCCCTGCACGGCCCGCTCCGGGCCGATCCGCTTCGTGGCCACGTCCAACGGCGTACGCCAGTCGACGCCGACCACGTCGGCGCCGGCCTCCCCCATCGCGCCGAGCAGTTCGGCGGTGCCGACCCCGAAGTGGATGCGCGGCACCCCGGCGTCGGCGAGGCTGCCGAGCACCGCCGCCGAGTGCGGCAGGACGTAGCGGCGATAGTCGGCCTCGGAGAGGGCGCCCGCCCAGGAGTCGAAGAGCTGCACGGCGGAGACGCCGGCGGCTATCTGCACCCGCAGGAACGCGGTGGTGATCTCGACGAGCCGGCCGCAGAGGGCGTGCCAGAGCTCCGGAGCGCCGTACATCATCGCCTTGGTCTTGGCGTGGCTGCGCGACGGACCGCCCTCGACCAGGTAGCTGGCCAGGGTGAACGGGGCGCCGGCGAAGCCGATCAGCGGGGTGTCGCCGAGCTCGGCCACCAGCATCCGCACCGCTTCGTCGACGTAGGAGACGTCCTCGACCGTGATCGGGCGGATCTTCTCCACGTCGGCGAGCTCGCGCACCGGCTCGGCGACGACCGGCCCGGTCCCCGGCACGATGTCCAGGTCCACCCCGGCCGCGGCGACCGGCACCACGATGTCGCTGAAGAAGATGGCCGCGTCGACGCCGTGGCGGCGGACCGGCTGCAGGGTGATCTCGGTGACCAGGTCGGGGCGGCGGCAGGATTCCAGCATCGGCACCCCGGCGCGGATCTGCCGGTACTCCGGCAGGGACCGGCCGGCCTGGCGCATGAACCAGACCGGAGTGTGCGGCACCGGCCGGCGCCGGCAGGCGCGGACGAAGGCCGACTCGGTCAGACCGGCCGGGCGGGGGACGTCGTCTCGGGCCGCAGGGCCCGTTGCGCTCGTGCTCATCCGGGCCATCGTGCCACGGTGTGGGACGGTCCCGGCGGGCACCTCGGGCATTTGTGAACTTCGGCCCGCCGCGCCCGGGTGGGTGTCCGGCGCGCCGATCGGTGGGGTGACGCGTGGCGGCCTAGGCTGCGCTCATGGCCCCCCCGATCGCGACCCCCGAGACCTTCGCCCGTGCGGTAGCCGGGCTGCGGGTCCCCTCGCCGCGGGCCGAGATCGTCCTGGAGGAGGTCGGCGCGCCCCGCCGGCTGGCCCCGTACGCCTTCGCGCTGAGCGCCACCGTTCACCACGACGCCGACGAGATGACGACCGGCCGGCTGATCCTGCTGCACGATCCGGCCGGGCACGAGGCCTGGCAGGGCACCCTGCGTCTGGTCACCTACGTCACGGCGGAGCTGGAGCCCGACCTGGCCGCGGATCAGCTGCTGCCCACGGTGGGCTGGACCTGGCTCATCGACGCGCTGGACGCACACGAGGCGAGCTACCGGGCGCTCGGCGGGACTGTCACCCAGACCCTCTCCACCCGCTTCGGCGAGCTGGCCGGACCGCCGCCCGCCGGCGACATCGAGATCCGGGCCTCGTGGACGCCGGTGACCGACGATCTGACCCCGCACCTGCTCAGCTGGTGTGTCCTGCTCGCCTCCAGCGCGGGACTCCCCCCGCCCGGGGTGAGCACGCTGGCGGACCGGCGACGCAGCGGCTGACCGCACCGTCCCCGGCACCGACGGTGTTGCGCCACGCCCCGGGAGCGACCCGCTGACGCGACGAGCGTGGCGGCCCCGGGGTCGTCCGGGGCCGCCACGCTCGTGGGTCAGCGGTGGTTGTCACTCACCGGTGGATCAGAGGTACTTGTCTGCCTCGTCGCAGATCTTGTCCAGGCCCTTCATCGCCCGGTTGTACGCGGCCCGGTCGTTGTCGGCCGCGGCGGCGAGCGCGTTGCTCAGCTTGGTCAGGCAGCTGCCGATGACCCGCTTCTGGCGGGCCTGCTCGTCGCGGTCGCTCTTGGTCCCGGAGAGGTTCTGCTCCAGTTCCTTGTTCTTGTCCTTCATTGACTGCAGGTCGCCCTGGAGCTGCTCGATCTCGGTCTTGTTCGCACCGATGGTCGTGTCCCGCTCCGCGATCTGCGAGGAGAGCTGCTTCTCGGTCTTGTCCAGCTCGCTGTTCTTGGTGACGTAGAGGACCGACATGACGCCGACACCGAGCAGCAGCAGGACCGCCACGAGGCTCACCACGAGCAGCTTGCGGCCACCGCCACCCGACCGTGCGGCCGGGGAGCCGGCAGCCGGCGGCGCACTGAACGGCGGCGCGGACTGCGGGCCGCCGAAGGGCGGCTGCTGTCCGGGACCACCGAAGGGCGGGCCGGACTGCGGGCCCGGCTGCTGCCCGGGACCACCGAAGGGCGGACCGGACTGCGGCGCCGGCGCGCCGAAGGGCTGGCCGGACTGCGGCGGGCTCGGCTGCGGCGTGGGAGCGCCGTAGGACGGCTGCTGCGGCACCTGGGCCGAGCCGTACCCGGGCTGGGATGGCGGGGGGTTGTACGGCGGCTGTCCCGGCTGCGCGCCGTAGACGTTTCCGCCCTGCGCGCCCTCGTTCGGCGGGTAGGACATTCGTTTGTTCCTCCGTGGAATCTGTCCCCGATCAACGAGGTTCATTGGCCGGGGACGAAGCGGGTCAATTGCGTGGGGGGTGGCCGCAGGCTCGGCCTACTGTCAACAGACGGTGAATCTGTCGCAAGCGGTTTTGATCGGAACGGCGAGTCCGATGCCCTCCGCGTCGATGGCCTTGGCGGTGGCGATACCGACGACCTGTTTGGCGCTGTTGATCACCGGGCCGCCGGAGTTGCCGGGGTTGATGGGTGCGTCGAACTGGATCGTCGGCCCGGCGTCCTGCTCGGTCCGGAAGGCGCTCACCACACCCGTGGTCACGGTGTCGGTCAGCCCGAGCGGCGCGCCGACCACCACGATCTGCTGGCCGGACTTCACCTGCTCGGGGGCGGCTGCCAGCCCTTTGAACTCGGCGTCGGTGCTCAGGTGGGCCAGGTCGTTGGCTTCGTCGACCTCCACGATGGTGGCGGGGTAACGCTGGTCGGAGCGCTCCAGGTAGACCGTGCGGCCGCCGGCCGCCCAGACCGACTCGACCACGTGATGGTTGGTGAGCAGATTGGTGCCGCCGCCGCTACGGGGCTTGCCGACGGCGAAGGCGGTGCCGGTGAAGTCGCCGGCGCGTACCCGGAAGACGCTCGGCAGCGCCGCACCGGCGATCGCCTCCGGGTTGAAGGCGCTGCCGGCTGCCTCCTCCAGCTCCTCGGTGCGTGTCTCCAGGCCGTCGAGGCGCAGGGTGTCGTTCTCCTGCCCGGCGGCGGCCCGCGAGTCGAGCTCGGCGAGCCGGTCACCGAGGCGATCAAGCTGGAAGGTCTGGAAGCCGGCGACACCGGCGAGCAGCAGCACGAGGACGAAGGCCACGAGCCCCGGCCAGCTACGACGGGACCCCGGCGCGGAGGGCTGCGCAGGCGGTGGGAACGCGGGCGGCTGCGGCGGGCTGGACGACTGCCAGCCGGCGGGCGCCGCAGCGGTGCCGAACTGCGGTGACGCCGGCCCGGTCGGCGGCGACGGGGCGACCGGCTGCGGCTGCCCCGGCGCTGCCGGAGGCGGATAGGCACCGGCCGGCGGCGGGTAGGCACCGGCGGGTGCTGCCTGCGGGTAGGCGCGGGCGGGTGGCTCGATGCGCGGCGGGAGCGGACCGGGGCGACCTGGCGAGACGGGCACGGACGCCGAACCGGAAGCCGGTCCTGCAGCCGAACCGGAAATCGGCGCCCCGGCCGCACCGGAAGCGGACACCGAGGCCGAACCGGAAGCCGGAGTCGGAGTCGGAGCGGATCCTGACGCTGCGGGTACCGGGGCCGAACCGGAAGCCGGAGCGCCGGAAGCCGGCGGGTACCCAGAATTCATGAGTGACATTTCCTCCCGTTGACGGCGGTCACGATGCCATACCGCGTCAACTCCTGTTTCGACAGCAGATGGAACTTACCGATCCGATCGGTCTTTGTCGCCCCCGCGCGCGCGTGCCACGACTCCGTGATCTTCGACGCGCCGGACCGGCTGCCCACACCGATCCGGCGGGCGAACTAGGGTTGACAGGTGACCGACGAATCACCCCTGTCGCGTCGGACCGCGCAAGCGCGAGTGGGAGACGAGCCACAGCGCCCCCCGACCTCGGCGCCGTCCGCATCCGAACCCGCCCCTGACGGCCCGCTGCCGCTGACCGAACCCCGCGAGGGCACCCCGGAGCCCGTGACCACACCGGATCGGCTCGCCGACGTCGTCGCGCGCTTCGCCGCCGGAGCCGGGCCAGTCGCCCTGGACGCCGAACGGGCCTCCGGTTACCGCTACAGCCAGCGGGCGTACCTCGTGCAGCTGCGCCGGTCCGGCGCCGGAACCGCCCTGATCGACCCGATCCCGCTGGCCGACCTGAGCACCCTCGACGAGGCCATCGCCGACGCCGAGTGGGTACTGCACGCCGCCAGTCAGGATCTCGCCTGCCTGGCCGAGGTCGGGCTGCGCCCGCGCCGGCTCTTCGACACCGAACTGGCCGCCCGGCTGGCCGGTTTCGAACGCGTCGGGCTCGCCGCGCTGACCGAGCAGCTGCTCGGGTACCGGTTGGAGAAGCACCACTCAGCCGCCGACTGGTCGAGCCGGCCGCTGCCGGAGTCCTGGCTGACGTACGCGGCGCTGGACGTGGAGATGCTCACCGACCTGCGCGACGTGCTCGCCGCCGAACTGGCGCGCCAGGGCAAACAGGAGTGGGCCGCCGAGGAGTTCGCCGCGCTGGTGCTCTGGGGCACCCGCCCGCCGCGGGTGCGCGCCGAGCCGTGGCGGCGTACCTCCGGGATCCACCGGGTCCGTGGGCCGCGGGCGCAGGCCCGGGTCCGCGCGCTCTGGTACGCCCGGGACCAGATCGCCGTCCGGCGGGACACCGCACCGGGACGGGTCCTGCCCGACTCGGCCATCATCGCCGCCGCCGAGCTCGACCCGCAGGACGAACGGACCCTGCTGACCCTGCCCGGCTTCGGTGGCCGGTCGGTGCGGCGGCTGGCCCGCACCTGGCTGGCGGCACTGGACGAGGCGCGGGCGCTGACCGACGACAAGCTGCCGGTCACCCCGCAGGTGGAGGGGCCGCCACCGGCGCACCGCTGGGCCGAGCGCGATCCGGTCGCGGCGGCGCGGCTGGCACGCTGCCGGACTGTCGTGACCCGCATCGCCGATGAGCACCAGCTCCCCGCCGAGAACCTGATCACCCCGGACACCGTGCGGCGGCTCGCCTGGACCCCGCCGGAGAAGATCGACGAAGACGCCGTACGGGAGACCCTGCTCGGCTACGGCGCCCGCAACTGGCAGGTGGGGCTGCTCGCCGGGGAGCTGACCGAGGCCCTCGACGAGCCGGCGGGCTGAGCGTCCGGGCGGGGCACCCGTGGCCTTCCATCGCCGCTGGTGGCCCGCCCGTCTGCGGCCGTAGTGTGACCCGGACCACGGACCGCCCGATGCCAGCAATAGTTACCGACGAGTAGCATCCGATGGACTAGCCCCACCGGCAAGGAGGCTCCAGTGCCCCGTGAAGTTCGGGATGTCGTTTTCGTCGACGGCGTCCGTACCCCGTTCGGCAAGGCGGGTGGGATGTACGCCAACACCCGCGCCGACGACCTCGTCATCCGTTGCATCCGCGAGCTGCTGCGACGCAACCCGCAACTGCCCCCGGAGCGTGTCGAGGAGGTGGCCGTCGCCGCCACCACCCAGATCGGCGACCAGGGCCTGACCCTCGGACGTACCGCCGCTCTCCTCTCCGGCCTGCCCAAGACCACCCCCGGCTACTCCATCGACCGCATGTGCGCCGGCGGCATGACCGCGGTGACCTCCGTGGCCAGCAGCATCGCCATGGGCGCGGTCGACATCGCCATCGCCGGCGGTGTCGAGCACATGGGCCGGCACCCGATGGGCGAGGGCGTCGACCCCAACCCGCGGATCCTGACCGAGAAGCTGGTCGACCCGTCCGCGCTGGTCATGGGCGCCACCGCCGAGAACCTGCACGACCGGCTCCCCGGCATCACCAAGGAGCGCACCGACGCGTTCGCGCTCGCCTCGCAGCAGAAGACCGCCAAGGCGTACGCCAACGGCAAGCTCCAGCCCGACATGGTCCCCGTCGCCGTGCGCGACCCGGAGACCGGCTGGGGCCTGGCCACCGTCGACGAGGCGCCCCGCGAGACCTCCCTGGAGAAGCTCGCCGGCCTCAAGACGCCGTTCCGCCCGTACGGCAAGATCACCGCGGGTAACGCGGCCGGGCTGAACGACGGCGCCACCGCGAGCATCCTCGCCGACGAGGAGACCGCCCGCGAGCTGGGCCTGCCCGTCGCCATGCGGCTCGTCTCGTACGGCTACGTCGGCGTCGAGCCGGAGATCATGGGCTACGGCCCGGTCCCGTCGACCGAGAAGGCCCTCAAGGTCGCCGGTCTGACCATCGACGACATCGGCCTGTTCGAGCTGAACGAGGCCTTCGCCGTGCAGGTGCTGGCCTTCCTCGACCACTTCGGCATCGCCGACGACGACCCGCGGGTCAACCCGTGGGGCGGGGCGATCGCCATCGGTCACCCCCTCGCCTCGTCGGGCATTCGCCTGATGACGCAGCTCGCCCGGCAGTTCGCCGAGCACCCCGAGGTCCGCTACGGCCTCACCGCCATGTGCATCGGCATCGGCATGGGCGGGACTGTCATCTGGGAGAACCCGCACTGGGAGGGCAACAAGTGACGACTCCGAGCAACCCCAACGAGGTCGTCACCAAGGCGCTGCTGCGTCTGGTGAACGTACCGGGCCTCGACCGTCCGGCCGCGCTGATCACGCTGGACAACGGCTTCGACCACAAGAAGCCCAACACGCTGGGCCCGGCCGGTCTGGCCAGCCTGGACGCCGCCATCACCGAGGCGACGCAGGCGAACCCGGCGTTCATCGCGGTCACCGGCAAGCCGTACATCTTCTGTGTGGGCGCCGACGTCACCGGCATGCCGCTGATCAAGACCCGTGAGCAGGCGCTGGAGATCGGCCGCCTCGGCCACCAGGTCTTCGCCCGGCTCAAGGACAGCGAGATCCCGACCTTCGCCTTCGTCAACGGCGCGGCGATGGGCGGCGGCCTGGAGCTGGCGCTGCACTGCCACTACCGGACCCTCTCCGGTGGCGCGGCGGCGCTGGCGCTGCCCGAGGTCACCCTGGGCCTGATCCCGGGCTGGGGCGGCACGCAGCTGCTGCCGAACCTGATCGGCATCATCGGCGCGGCCGAGGTCGTCATCTCCAACCCGCTGCAGCAGAACAAGATGCTCAAGCCGGCCAAGGCCGCCGAGCTGGGCGTCGCCGACATCCTGCTGGAGCCGGCCGACTTCCTGGAGCGTTCGCTGGAGTGGGCCGCCGGTGTGGTGCGCGGTGAGGTCACCGTGACCCGGCCGGAGATCGACCGGGACAGCTGGGACGGCGTTATCGAGTTCGCCAAGGCCGTTCTGGACGAGCGGCTGCACGGCGCCGTCCCGTCGGCGTACAAGGCGCTCGAACTGCTCACCCTCGCCAAGGACACCCCGTTCGCCGAGGGCACCGCGGCCGAGGAGGAGGCGCTCGCCGACCTCCTGCTCAGCGAGGAGCAGCGCAGCAGCCTCTACTCGTTCGACCTGGTGCAGCGCCGGGCCAAGCGCCCGGCAGGCGCGCCCGACAAGGGCCTTGCCCGCGACGTCAAGAAGGTCGGCATCGTCGGCGCCGGCCTGATGGCCTCGCAGCTGGCGCTGCTCTTCGCCCGCCGCCTCGAGGTTCCGGTCGTGATGACCGACCTCGACCAGGCCCGCGTCGACAAGGGTGTGGGCTACGTCCACTCCGAGATCGACAAGGCCGTCGCCAAGGGCCGGATGGGCGAGGGCACCGCGGCGAAGCTGCGCGGCCTGGTGACCGGCGCGGTCGACAAGGCCGCCTTCGCCGACGCCGACTTCGTCATCGAGGCGGTCTTCGAGGACCTGAACGTCAAGAAGCAGGTCTGGGCCGAGGTCGAAAAGATCGTCTCCCCGGAGACCATCCTGGCGACCAACACCTCGTCGCTGTCGGTGAGCGCGATGGCCGCCGAGCTGGCACACCCGGAGCGGGTCGTCGGCTTCCACTTCTTCAACCCGGTCGCGGTGCTGCCGCTGCTGGAGATCGTCCGGGGCGAGCGCACCGACGACGCCAGCCTGGCGACCGCCTTCGCGGTGGGCAAGAAGCTGCGCAAGTCGTGCGTGCTGGTCTCCGACGCCCCGGCGTTCGTGGTCAACCGGCTGCTCACCCGCTTCCTGGGTGAGATCATCGGCGCGGTCGACGCGGGCACGCCGATCGAGGTGGCCGATGCCGCGGTGGACCCGCTGGGTCTGCCGATGCGGCCGATGGCGCTGCTGCAGCTCGTCGGCCCGGCCGTGGCGTACCACGTGGGCGGCACCCTGCACGATGCCTTCCCGGACCGCTTCGCGGCCAGCGAGAACCTCAAGCGGATCGCCGACTCCGGTCTGCCGATCATGGCCGACAAGCAGATCAACCCCGAGGTGAAGGCGCTGCTCGTCACCGGCGACCAGCAGCTCACCGCCGACGAGGTGCGGCAGCGGGCGCTCGACGCGCTGGCGCAGGAGATCCGGCTCATGCTCGACGAGGGTGTCGTCGCCGAGGCGCAGGACATCGACCTCTGCATGATCCTGGGCGCCGGCTGGCCGTTCCACCTCGGCGGTATCACGCCGTACCTGGACCGCAGCGGCACCAGTGAGCGGGTCGCCGGCAAGCGGTTCCTGGCTCCGGGCGTGGCGAGCCTGCCCGCCTGATCCCTTCCCGCGAACGCGGCGGCCGGGACGTCCTTCGGGCATCCCGGCCGCCGCTTTTTCGGCTCCGGCCGCCGCTTTTTCGACTCCGGCCGCCGCTTTTTCGACTCCGGCCGCGGCCTTCTCGGCTCCGGCCGCCGCGCTTCGGCGGGGCCGTCCCAGCCGGCCGCGTCTCGGTCGGGCAACGATCCGGTTGCATCGACGCGGCGAAACATCCACACAGCCGCCGACGGCAGTTGCCGAGATCAACTTTGGCTATGCTCACGCCTCCTGTTGGTTAAGTGTGGAGTTCCAGATGACCCAGCCCCCCTCTGTCCCGACCCCGCCGTCGCAGCCGGACGGAACACCCGTCCCGCCCGCGTTCGACCCGGCGGCGGCCGCGCCGAAGAAGAAGTCCGGCGCCCTCAAGATCGTCCTGATCGTGCTCGCGGTGGTCCTGGTGATCTGCTGCGGCGGCGCCGCGGCCGCCTGGTTCGTGGCCAAGGACGACGTCAAGGAGGTCGTGGACGCGACCAACACCCGCGTGGTGACGCCCGAGACGCTCGGCGGCCACAACAAGATCGATGACCCGGCTCTCGCGGGTATCGCCCAGGAGTTGGCCAACGGCTTCAAAGCCGACATCCCCGAGGCCACCGCCACCGCCGCCGCCATCTACGGCGACCTCGCCACCGAGGACATGGTGATGTTCGGCGCCATCTCGGGAGTGCTCGCCGACCCGGTCCAGGAACTCGACGACGCCATCACCGGCCTCAGCGGTGAGCTCGGCATCACCAACTTCGCCACCGTCGAACCCGGCCCCCTGGGCGGCCAGGCCAAGTGCGGCGACGGTGTGCAGGACGAGGTGCAGATGGCCGTCTGCGTCTGGACCGACAAGGGCAGCCTCGGCTTCATCATCATGTACTTCTCGACCGCCGGGGAGCTCAAGGCCGAGTTCGTCTCGATGCGCGGCGAGATCGAGAAGCGCGACTGACGCAGCTCCTCCCCTGCCCGCAGCGGCAGGAAGCCCGGCCGGGCACGTCCTTGAAGGACGTGCCCGGCCGCTGCGGTTTCAGGTCACGGTGCGTTGGCGAACAGCCCAGGGCGTCCCTCAGGCGCGGCCGTCCGCCGTGGCAGCGCAGGGGGCCCTCAGGCGCTGCCGTCCGTCGTGGCGGCGATCGGGGCGCCGGCGGCCGGCAGGGTCACCGTGACCTCCAGTCCGCCACCGGCCTGCGCGATCACGTCGACGGTGCCGCCGTGGGCGCCGCAGACCGCCCGCACGATGGAGAGCCCGAGGCCCGAACCGCGGGCGCCGGTCCGTTCCCGGCCGCCCCGGCGGAACGGCTCGAAGAGCCCCGGCACGTCGGCCTGGTCGACCTCGAAGCCGGTGTTGCGCACCACCAGCCGGGAATGCACGCCGTCGCTGCCGGTGCTCACCCAGATCGTGCCGTGCAGGTGGTTGTAGCGCACGGCGTTCTCCACCAGGTTGCCGGCCAGCCGGTCCAGCAGCCCCGGATCGCCGACGACGGGGGCGTCGGCCAGGTCGGTCTTGACGCGTACCTTGATGCGCTCGATCTCGCGGCGCATCGCCGACAGCGCCCGCGCGGCGCCACCGGCCAGGTCGGTCTCCACCCGGCGGTCCAGTCCACCCCCGGACTGCGCCTCGGTCCGGGCGAGCACCAGCAGCGCGTCGACCAGTCCGTTGGCGCGTTCGGAGGCGTCGCGCACCACCGCGCCCATCCGGCGGAACTCCGCCACATCGGCGGTGTCGTCGGCGAGCGTCACATCGATCTCGGTCCGCATCACCGCCAGCGGCGTACGCAGCTCGTGTGAGGCGTTGGCCACGAAGCGTTTCTGTGACTCGAACGCCGCGGCGATGCGGTCCAGCATGGCATCGAAGGTGTTCGCCAGTTCGGCCACCTCGTCGTCGGTGCCGGCGTAGCCGATCCGCTGGTCGAGCGTCGTCTCACCGAGGTGCCGGGCGGTGGTGGTGACCTGGTGCAACGGGCGCAGGGCGCGGCCGGCCACGAGGTACGCCCCGACGACGCCGACGACGCTCACGGCCAGCAGCGCCAGCAGCCCCTTGACCAGCAGCTGCCATTTCGCTGCGGCGAGCAGCTGGTCCTCCCACTGGTCGGCGTCCAGCCGGGTGCCGTCGTCGAGCACCACCTCGGTGCCGGGCCGCAGGTCGGCGGCGGGCGCGAGGGCGTCGCGGACCAGCAGCCAGGCCAGCAGCAGCAGGATCGCGCCGGCCCCGACCAGCAGCACTCCGTTGAGCAGCGTCAGGCGCAGCCGCAGGGTGGGGCGCAGACCGGATCGGCGGGTGGACGGCGCGGTCACGCCGCGGCCGTTTCGAGCACCCGGTAGCCCGCCCCGACCACCGTCTCTATCAATGGCGGGTCGCCGAGCTTGCGGCGCAGGGTCATCACGGTCACCCGGACGATCGTGGTGAAGGGATCGGTGTTGGCGTCCCAGACCCGTTCCAGCAGCTCCTCGCTGGAGACCACCGCCCCGCGCGCCTTGAGCAGCTCGGCGAGGACGCCGAACTCCTTGTTGGTCAGCTCGACCGGCAGCCCCCGGCGGGTGACGGTGCGCTTCGCCGGGTCGAGCACCAGGTCCGCCACACTGAAGACCGGTGGCGCCGGCGGGGTCGCCCGACGCCCCAGCGCCTGGACCCGTGCCACCAGCTCGTCGAAAGCGAAGGGCTTCGGCAGGTAGTCGTCGGCGCCCAGGCGCAGCCCTTCGACGCGGTCGGCGACGGTGCCGCTGGCGGTCAGCATCAGCACCCGGGTCAGCGTGCCGGAGGCCGCCAGCTCCGCGCAGAGGTCGTCGCCGTGCATGCCCGGCAGGTCCCGGTCCAGGACGAGGACGTCGTACCGGGTCACGAATGCCATCTCGTGGCCGGTCGAGCCGTCATAGGCGACGTCCACCGCCATCCCCTGCCTGCGCAGCCCGCGCGCAATCGCGTCGGCGAGGTTGCGCTCGTCCTCCACCACCAGCACCCGCATGTCCGTACCCGCCCGTCTCTCTTCTCGCCGCCAACCTAGCCGGGGCCGGCAAGGACTGGAATGCCGGCACCGCACCGGCCCTGAACAGGCCCGACTGCCGGGTCAGCGGGGAAGGACCAGCAGGGACCTGCCACCGTCCAGGCGCCGGCAGCTGACTCCCCCGATGATCGATTGGCAGTCGCTGATCGAACCGTGCAGCACGCCGAGAGGCTGCGGCTCGGCACCGGCGGAACCGAGGTCCGCCACCAGGATCCGGTTGCCGTCGATGGGACGTACGGCGATCACCTCCTCGCCGGGGCGCAGGCCCGGGTCGAGCAGCGACCAGGCTTCAAGACCGCCGATGGGTGTGCCGTCGGCATCGGCGAGCACCGTCCGGGCGCCGCTGGCACCGGCTTCCCCGTACCAGTCCGCGCTCAGTAGCAGCCGGTCACCCGCGAAGCGGATGTTGCGCCACCGCTCGTCGAACCAGAGCTCCTCCCCGGTCCGCGCATCGAGCGCGAGCACCCCGCGATCGGTGACGAGGTAACAGGGCCGTCCGTCACATCCGACGAGCTGAATGTATGACGCCGGGAAGGTCGGGGCGCTCGGCTGCAGGCTCCACCGGTGTTCCAGGTCGGCCAGGTCGTACGCGTGCACCCCGCCGATCTCGACGAGAACGAACAGCTCGCCCACGACGAAGGAGCTCCGTTCCGCGGCAGGGCCGAAGCCGGCGCGGGCGCGCAGCAGTCCGCCGGTCTGCGCATCGCGCATCTCCAGCCGGTCATCGGAGAAGACCAGGTAGGTCGCGATCCGTCCGTCCGCCGCCGGCACGAGGTGCAGCCCACGCTCTGGCGCCGGTTGCGACCAGCGCGGCGCCCCGGTCCGCGGATCGAGCGCGGCGATGACGGACCGCTCCCCGTCGAAGGTGTGACGCAGCAGCGCTCCCCCGCTCGTGACGTCGTACGAGCCGGCGTCGCACCAGAGCTCCCGCCCGTCCTCGACCGCCAGAGCCCAGGTGGTGCACGACTGCATCTCCGGGTCGGCGACCAGCATCGTCACGAGGAGAACGTCATTCACCTGCACCGCGTCGCCGACGATTCCGGGTATGGCGGTTCCGGCCGGGACGGCCGTCTGCCAGAGGCGGGTGAGCTCCGGCAGCCGGAAGGCGGCAAGCTCGGGGGTGCTGCTCGCGACGCCGCCACCCCCGGCCTCGGTGGTGACCGCGAGCAGCACCTCCCCCACCACGACGGCGCTGTCGTAGCCGGCCGGCTGCACCACCTCGGTGCCGACCAGCCGCTGCGCCGGGTTTGACGGGCCGAGCAGGACCGCAGCCAGCAGCAGGAGCACCGCGAGCGCCGGCCCGGCCGGACGCAGCGGCCGGGCGTGCCGGCGTTGGCGGGGCCGTTCCACTTCGGCGAGTTCACCAAGATCAATGGTCACGAGGCGAGCATAGGCACAGATCGGGATCCGCCGAGGTCCCGGCAGACGACGCCGGCCGCCCGGCGCAGCCGCGTTCCTCAATCAGGACAGCGCCACCGGGACCAGCACCCGGGAGCCACCCCGGCGCAGACAGCTGACCGCGCTGCCGTGCCGGGCGCAGTCGCCGAGCGACTCGTCCAGCACGGCCAGCGTCTGCGGCCGGGTGGGATCACCGTCCAGCGCCACCACCAGCGTCCGGTCCCCGGCAAGCTGCCGGACGCCGAGCGGACGGCCGGCTTCGCCGTTCTGGGGCATCAGCGGGGACCATCGCCCGAGCTCACCCAGGGGCTCGCCGGTACGGGCGTCGACCGCCACCACTGCGACCTGCCCGTCGACCCAGCTGTCCCGGCCGGCGCTGAGCAGCAGCCGGTCGCCGCCGTCCCAGAGCAGCGCACCCTGGTCGGTGGACCACAGCACCCGTCCGGTCCGCGCGTCGAGGGCGTGCAGCCGCCCACCGTCGTCCACATAGCAGCGGTCCGTTCGGCAACCGCTCACGTCGAACCACGGCACCCGCCGCCCAAGACCGGTCATGCGCCATCGGTGTGCCAGATCGCTGAGGCCGTACGCGTCCAGCCGCCCCCGGCCGTCGTCGGCCAGCAGCAGCTCGCCCCAGATCCCCAGCGTCACGTCCGACGGCAGCGGCAGGTCGCCCGAGTGCAGCAGCCGGCCCGTCTCGGGATCACGCACCTCGACCCGGCCGTCCGGGGTGGCCAGCGTCCACGAGCGCACCCGCAGGCCGTCCCCGTACTCGTGGATGTGTTGTGCCGCCGGGTCCAAGGGCCACGACCAGAGCGGGTCCCCGGAGCGGGGATCGACAGCGGCGCGTACCCATCGCCCTTCGTTTCCGGAGTCGACCAGCACCGCGCCGGCGGCCGTGAGACCGCTGAGGTGCCCGGCGGCTCTCCAGCGGACGCCGCCGTGCGCCGGGTCGAGCCCGATCGTCACCGCCGACAGCGGCTCCGTGGCGGTCGCCTCGGCCGGAAACCCGACGAGCAACAGGGTTCCGGCGGAGCTGCCGACGCCCATCCTGTCGATCCACACCGGCGACGGCACCCGCCACAACGGATCACCACCGGGCCATCGGTAGGCGGCGAGCTCACTCGAACCGCCGTCGCGTGGATCGTCGGAGCCGACCACGAGGAGGTCGCCGACGACATGGATCTGGTGCCACGCCACGACCGGCACGACCACCTCCGGCGCCGCACGTGGCGGGGGCGCCGAGCCGACGGCGAGGAGCGCGACGAGCAGCAGCACTGCGGCGAAGCCGGCCGACGAGCGCCGGGGAAGGCCGGCGGGCGGGCGGCCCGGTGCGCTGACGGGCGACGACGCGCCCAGCTCACCGAGGTCGATGCTCATCCGGCGTCTCGCTGATCCGGCCGAGTTCGGTCGTCACCGGTCCCGCCCCGTTCTCCTCGCAGGCCCGCTCCAGGGGCATTCGTCACGGTCAACCTATCCTGCCCCTCGCCGGAGCAGAACCTCGCGGCCGCGCCGTCGGCTGCCGGATCGATCATCGCCACGAGAACGGCCCTTGCGCCGGGACGTCCGGTAACAGGGATTCGGGTCACTGGCAACAAACCCGACACGGACCCACCTGTACGATGGCTCGTCGTGGCCACCCCGGTATTGAGTTCCGAATCAGCTTCCGATACTGCCTCCGACGGCACCGCCGAGTCGGCCGTAGCGGCTGGGACACCGGCCAGTGCGGAGGCGACACCGAAGCGCCGCCGGGTCCGGCGGGCCGACCTCGCCGCCATCGGGGCGTACGTGATGCTCGGCGTCTTCGTCTGCCTTGAGCACTGGCTCGACGTGTCGAACCGGATCTCGTCGCACCTGCCGAGCGACCACAGCTGGTTCGAGTGGCTCTTCTCGCACGGCGCGTACTCGGTGCGCCACCTGGAGAACCCGCTCTTCTCCACCCAGCAGAACGCCCCCGACGGGGTGAACATGATGGCCAACACCTCGATCCTCGGCGTGACGCTGCCGCTGGCTCCGGTGACCTGGCTGCTCGGTCCACAGGTGACCTACGTCCTGTACCTCGGCGGTGCGCTCGCGGCCACGGCCGCCACCTCGTACTGGATGCTCTCCCGGTACCTGGTCAGCTCCCGGGCCGCGGCCTTCGCCGGCGGCGCGTTCCTCGGCTTCGCCCCGGGCGTCATCCACCACGCCAACGGGCAGCCGAACTTCGTCTCCCACTTCCTGCTGCCGATCATCGTCGTGCGGGTGCTGCGGCTGGGTGAGCCGGGCCGCTGGCTGCGCAACGGCATCGTGCTGGGCCTGCTGGTGGCGTACCAGATCTTCATCAACGAGGAGATGCTGCTGCTGACGGCGCTGGCCTGCCTGGTCGTCGTGGTCGGCTACGCGATCGCCCGCCGGGAGCAGGCCCGCGCGAAGTGGCGCAGTTTCGTGTCGGCGCTCGGCGTCGGCGGCGGGCTGGCCCTGCTGCTGACCGCCTACCCGATCTGGTACCAGTTCAACGGCCCGCAGTCCTCCCGCGGTCTGCAGGACGGGGTCTTCCACTCCTGGGGCGAGGACCTCGCCGCCTACGTGACGTTCTCCCGCGACACCATCGCCGGCAACGCGGCGGTGGAGCAGACCATCGGCCTCACCGAGCAGAACAGCTGGTTCGGCTGGCCGCTGGTGGCGCTGGCCGTGCTGACCCTGGCGCTGCTCTGGCGCCGCAGCGGCGCCGCCCGCATCGCGGGCGTGGTGATCGCGGTGTTCACCATCGCCTCGCTGGGGCCGCGGATCCGCTTCAACGGCACCGAGACCGAGCTGTACGGGCCGTGGCACTTCATCTCCGACGAGCTGCCGCTGGTGGAGATGATGATGCCGACCCGGCTGGCGCTGGTGGTCACCGCCGCGGTCGGGGTGCTGATCGCACTCGCCTGGGAGAGCGTCGCCCGCGCCGACCTCGGTACCGCACCGTCGGCCGCGGTCGCCCGCAAGTTCGGGTACGCGGCGGTCGCCCTGGCGCTGCTGCCCCTCTTCCCCACCCCGCTGCCGACCCGGCACGTGGAGTCCCCGCCGGCCTTCATCACCTCGGGCGCCTGGCGCGAGTACGTCGACGCCGACCGCACGCTGGTGCCGGTGCCGGTGCCCAGCAACGTGCACGGCCTGGCCACGCTGCGCTGGAGCGCGCTGACGCAGCACGAGTTCGCCGTCCCGGGCGGCTACTTCATCGGCCCGAACGCCGCAGGGGATGGCATTTTCGGCGCGCCGCCGCGCCCCACCACGATGCTGATGTACCAGACCATGAGCGCGGCCGAGGTGCCGCAGATCGACGCCGAGCAGCGCCGGCAGGCGCTCGAGGACCTGCGGTTCTGGAACGCGGCGGTGGTGGTGCTCGGCGCGCACGAGCAGGATGAGCTGCTGCTGGAGTTGATGACCGAGCTGCTCGGCCCGGCCGTCCGGGTCGACGACGTCTGGCTCTGGGACGTCCGTCAGCAGGTCGGCTGACGTTACCGGCTGCGCCGGCAAGTCGGCCCGACGCCGCCGGCGGCGTCAGCAGTTCGGCTGACGCCGCAGCTCAGGCAGCCCGGTCGCGGACGTCCCAGATCCACACGTCGTCCGCGCGGGTGCCCGGCCCGAGCAGCAGCTCCACGGTCTGGCGGACCGCGTCGCCGTGGCGCAGCTCGCCCAGCACCAC